>Ga0209979_1000023_pt1 | contig 312359 bp, 238 predicted proteins | sample AnhtaG_FD_183114 | JGI IMG/M metagenome (GOLD analysis project Ga0209979, IMG submission 183114) | Deep subsurface microbial communities from Anholt, Denmark to uncover new lineages of life (NeLLi) - Anholt_01485 metaG (SPAdes) (version 2) | ecosystem: Environmental > Aquatic > Marine >...
AGCGCCAGCAGTTCCTGGACAGAAAGCGGTGGAAGTAGAAAGGGGCGATTCATAATAGCTCATATCATACATGCCAGAAAAGAAATGTCAAGCTAAATATAGCGGAACTTAGCTGTCGAACCACTAGCCTGCCATTGCGTCCTTAGTTCAGCACTTGAACGTCTCCGAGCATTGGCGCATGCGGCTTCGGAGTGCTGAGAACCCTTAGCCAAAATGGCGTGAGGCACTACGATTTTTCATGCACGAGAAGCAAGGATTCTTAGATGTTAAAAAGTGTCTTGTAACCACCAAGAATGAGGTCCCTCGATTTGTAACACCGGGCGCATCCGTAACCCCTGTTCGTCCGGTCGGTTGGAAACTCGCAAAATGCATTTTCGCTATGTACCTCGACGAACTTCCCGGATCTACGTCCTCAGCCTTGTTCCTTTAGTACCGAACGTGGACACTCGCCTGCGGTCACCCAGCATCGCTATCCGCTCTCATTCCTTCTTTGACTCAGAACTGAGGTCGCTTCCCTGTCCGGCTTGCCCCTCATCAGGACAAGCCGGGAGTGGTTGCCAACAATGATGGTCTTGCTGGCCGGACGCCAAGGATCATGACGCCCGCCGCAGCGGTCTGGCCTTAGCCGTGGAGGGTCCAGCCGGGGCGGTACCTGCGCTTGAGCAGGTCGTTGCGTTCGGCGCTGTTGGTGACCTGGCCGGTGGCCCCGTCGTAGTCGAGCTTCTTCCCAACGCGGTAGGCTACCAGACCCAGGAGCATCATCTCAATCATCGTCCCGCCGTAGTCGAAGTTGCAGGATGTATTGAGATCGCCCTTGCACGCATTGGTCCATTCCTTCAGGAAGTCACCCAGAGGCGCGATAAGCTTCTCCTTAGAGCGCGGCTTGTAGTAGGTCATATCGGCTGCGTCGCCGGAGGGAACTATCATGCGGGAAACGAAATCGGAAATCAGGATGCCCTTGCTGCCCTCGAACATTGCGCCATGTCTGATTCTTTTCAGATCCACGTACCCCCTGGGCGATTTCGGCATCGCGCCGCCCTGGTACCAGCTCACGCGCATGGCGGGGCGCCAGTCGTTGGCGGCATGCTCAAAATGGGCCTCCAGTTCGACCGGTGTAACCTCGGGGTTGAATTTGTCCCCTTTGGCCTCGGCGGAGGTTGGCAGACCAGCGTCGATCGCATTCCAGGCGAGGTCCATGGTATGGCTGCCCATGTCGCCAACCTGGCCGCTGCCGAAGTCCCAATACTTGTTCCAATTCAGGCAATTCATGCCGGGGGCACCTGAGAAGTACCCCGGATTGTAGGGATGCAAGGGCGACGGCCCGATCCAGAGGTCGTAGTGGAGGTGCTTCGGTGGTTCGCCCTTTGCGGGAAGGTATCCGGACCTGCGAATCCGGAGACTGCCCCAGGCACACACCTGTTTCAGCTCGCCAATGGCGCCGTCTTTGATCAACTCACGCACGCGGCTGAAATTCACGTTAGCGTGACCCTGCGTGCCAACCTGCGTGGCCAACTTGTCCTTGTTCTTAAGGTAGGTCGCGCGGACCACCCGTGCTTGTCGAACGCTGTTGGCCAGCGGCTTTTCGCAGAAGACATGTAGGCCGCGATTCATCGCCCAGTTGGCGACGAACGCGTGCGTGTGATCCGTGGTACAACAGATCACGGCATCCAGGCCCTTTTGATCGAGGCACTTGCGCCAGTCAACGTAGGTCTTGGCTTTCGGGAACCTCCTCGCGGCGCCGGCCAGGTATTTCTCGTCTACATCACACAGGGCCACGACGTTCTCGGTCGAAATCGCGCCCTGGTGCTCCCGACCGCGGCCCCACACGCCGATCAGGGCGACATTCAGCCTGTTGCTGGGGGCGTTAGGCCCGGCGAGTGCACCGCGTGGGAGAATGAGCAGACCTGCTCCGGTGGCGGTTGTGGATCTGAGGAATTGTCGTCGGTTCATCCTGGTGCACTCCTTTCCCTCGTTGGAATTTCTCCATTTCTGAGAACTCTCGCTAACATTATAGTAACGCAAAAAGCCCAAATCGATCAAGGTCACGACGCGTATGGGTGCGGCTGTACTTCCATTGCAACCCAGCGGCTTTCTTGGAGTCCACGCTCCACTGTCCACGTGCCACGGGCGTCCCGCAGGTGAAGACTCATTGGCAAGATGCCCATGCCACGGGGGAAGACCAGCCATCATCATCGCTCCTTCCTGGGGTTTCTCAGACACCTGTATCGCAAATACCCGCGCAAGGACCTGCACGTCATCGTGGATAACCTGAGCGCCCACAGGCATAAGCATGTCATGGAGTGGGTCAAAAGACGAAGGCGCCTGACCCTTCACTTCACGCCCTCCTACGCTTCCTGGCTTAACCAGATCGAGATCTGGTTCAGCATCTTCACACGGGACGTGATCAAGGGGGGCGTCTGGCATTCCAACAGAGAACTGATCGAGCCAATTCTCTACTATATCAGAAGGTACAACGAGCAACGTGTTCATCCTTTTCAGTGGACCTACACCGGAACGCTCTTGGCGGCTTGATAATCATGGCATTTAAGGGACGCAACACTAGGCCATTAGGTCCTCTCCAACAATTCCTCCAATCTGGAGCGCGGGCCCACAGGCTAATCTCTCCTCGGGTTTGGGGACCGATCAGAAAGCGACTTCTGTCCAAGCACATACGGAATTAAATTGCGTGCTGTCTCTCTTACCAAAGGGTCGGGATCGTCACGCGAGACCTTTGTCAGCGTTGTGACAGCGTCTCGTCGTAGAGATGGACTCTGTGCAATGGAAGTGGCGAGGCTACCACATGCCTCCTTACGCCACAAGGAGGACTTGTGAGACAATGCGATGCTCTTAACCCGAGGGTAGTCCGCACTTCTCCTGATGATTAGTTTGCGGAACTCGTCCGTCCGGCTGCGGAGGCGCTGTTTGAAGCCTCCGTATCGCTCAGCCTCAGCCGTATCTCCCCCCTCGCGATAGTGCCTAATGAACTCGTCGTATGCGGTTGTTTCTATTGCTATCCCTGCAAGAACGTGGACAAGGGATTCCTCTTCCCCCTCGGTGTGCCATCCGAGAACGGCTACTCTCTTCCAGATATCCATTGCCTTTTTGACATCGCCTCCCTTCTCAGCGGATTGACCTTCGGCGGCCATGAGTTTGCCCAGGTCCCTGATACGTGCCAACGGCGGCAGCTTGTCGTTCGGATCAGTCAAATGCGGGTAGTGCTCAGGAAACCAACTCGACCGGCGGCAACTTGTGCCCCGTATGAACCATTTGCGTTCCTGCGATGTCAAACACTCTGGCTTGTGCTCGTCCGTTGTCCGACGAGACAGACTCTCGCAGGCTTTCGCATAGTAGTCCGCCGCGTTTTCGTCCCGGGTGAAGACAAATTCGATACCGGGAAGGATGCGCACGCGCTCGCTTATGGGCGGCTTGTGGATGAAGCCGAAGTAAAGCCCTATCCCAATGCAGCAGACAGCGACGACGACAATTAGCCTTCTCAGTCGACTAGACATCATAGCCTCCTTTCTCTTTTTGATGTAATGCCAAAAGATCGCTCCGCCATTTACCTAATGTATTGCGTCTGAGCGGATTTTATTGAAAGCCGCCTGTATCCCCCTATCCCAAGGGGGGGACAATGCCTCCTATGTCGGTTTCCGGCTTCTACTCGCCTAAGGCCTGGGCCACCGCCGCCTTAATCTTGTTGCGGTCACGGTCGAACTAATTGTTGGATTCAGACCTTTCTCTCTTGGTATTGCCTCCACCACTTTCTCAATTCCTCCTTGTCTGCGTGGGACATGGTCGAGCCAACTTGCCCAGGACGTGCTCTTTCAGAGAAAACTGGACCTTTCGCAGGCTGCAGAAGTTAGCGGTCCCGGTCCTTGGGGCGACGACGCTCCATTCGACTCCGTGGCAAAAAAAGGATGAGACCAACATATGCATAAAGTGGGTAATTGTCCGTATAGTTTTCTGTCCAATCTTCCGCCCGACAGAAATCTCAGGAGCGACGCGAAAGCGGCGTCTCCTGGAGCGGCATGTTAGTCGCGGCACAGAGTATCACCAATGTGATGTTACTGGCTCGCAGACTGAGAAGCTTTTGCAGCTGCAAGTTTGCCGAACCTTTGTATGATCAGAAGACGCTCTCGGCCGGAGAGGGTATGCCCGCAGTCTCTCACTGCACCATAGTGCTTCTTTGCGGTTTTTGTGTCACCAGAGGCTGCATGATCATCCCCAATGGAAAGCACATGCATAACCAGACTTCGGAGGTTCCTGGTTAGTTCCAGAGCTTCCTGTTGAATGCGAGTCCTGTCATCTTGTGGAAGTGCGACAAACTGCTTCTCAGACATACTCAAGATCGGCATGTCCTCGAGGACAGAAGGATCAGTCCAGGTAATTGAAACGAACTGCTTCACGGCGTCGTCCTTGTTGCCGGCCTCCCATGATGCCAGCACATTCTTGAGCAAAATGCCTCCGGCGCTCGTTCGGGCCGCACTGCGTTCGTCTGGAGATTGGTCATCTTTCTTGAAGCAGCCAATGAGCGACACCAAGAGTGTCGCTATCACCAATACAATCAAAAACAGTCTTGATCCTCGCATTAGACCCTCCTTTGACTACGGCGCCGACGGCGCGAGGCGCTATTGCGACCGCGCCTCCATGGGCCGGTTCGGCAGACTTACCTCTTTCACTCCATGTATTTTCATCCAACTCCGAATCTCTCCGCACCATCTTCTGTCGGGCGCGACATAGCAAACAGACAACTCCGAAAGTGCATGGAAGATCGGAGCGTGGCAATCGGCGTAAGGTTGCTTGACCCCATTCGTAATGACGTGCGCTTTGACGTCCTGCCCGTGACATCCCTGCGCTCGTCCCGTGCACGGTGTCTACCCGGTCCAATGGCTTGATAGTAAAGAGATAATGAAGAACGCAAGCGGACTTCGTCGCCTCAATGATTTTCTTCGTCCTATCTGTTTATAGATATGCATGTTACAGCAAGAATCTTCGGTTAACATCCCCATTAATTCGGAAAGAGCCCTTTTTTCTGATATTCTCCCCCCAGGGCATTCCGCCACGACAGCTTATGCTTTGTTCTTTCCCAAGCCTGCACTGCGCTTGTCTTCCTTGCGAAGTGAGATGCTGCCCGTGGTTGTTCTAAGTTCGATCAAGGACTTGCCCTCGCCGATTTTTCCTGAGAGCCTTCCCGATAGCCTTCTGTGTTTGATGGACGTGGGGAAGTCGGAGGTGATTTTTCCGAGAGTCGTTCTTCCCGAAACGGCTGCGGAAGGGTCGTCAGGCAGGACGCAGGTTATGCTCCAATTGGAGCTGACCGCCTTTCGCATTGGCGCTGACGCTATCGAGCAGTATGCTGCCGTTGGAAGTTCGGCAGCGAACTTCAGCCTTTGACTCCCTGATAGACACGTTCCCGTTTGATGTGAGCGCCTGTGCCGGACAAGAAACTTTCTCCAGTCGGACCCTGCCATTGGAACTTCGGGCAAGGACACGTCCATCAATGCCTTCCAGCCGGATGTTGCCGTTGGAGGTTCGGGCAAATGCACGTCCATTAATCTTTTGGCCGGCGATTCCCCCATTCGATGTACGCGTTTCAACATTCCCTTCAGTCCCGAGGGTTTTAATTCCGCCGTTCGAACTTCTGAGGTCGAGGTTGCATCCTCTGGGCACGATTGCGTCAATGTTTACGGCCATGCTGGCGCGGCCATGGCGGTGTTCGGGAGGAACGACGTACACAACTGTTTCCGAGACTCCGGCCTCCGTTAAGACCTTCGTCTCGTCACAGAACCGTTTGGCTTCCTCAGGGGATCTGGACGGCACGGTGCGGATGTCACATGGCCGCTCATGCGTGATGAAGATGGATTCTTATCCCGCAAAGGTGCATTTTAAGGGACAAAAGCCGGCCCACGGATTTGTCACACCTGACGTCTCCGTAACTCCCTGACACGGCGGTGGCTACAAGCCAAAAAGTCGTAATTTGGCTATGTAACTCGACGTCGCCTTACAGACACACCTCCTTCAGCTCGCGATGTCCCCGCCCGGTGGCGGTAATCTTTCCATAGTTGCGGAAGCGCGGGAAGATGAGCGCAACTTCGCGACCATGGCGAAAGCGCGCAATCTTCCTTGGTGCGTATGTTTAATCCGTGATCCGACAAGAGGCCAGTTCGAAGCTTTCCCGGACTGGGACTCCAGATGGAGCGATGAGGAACGTGCTTCACCGGGATGGCACTTCCTGTTCTGAGAGACTTTCCGAGGAACCTTCTCTCAGCCCCGTTGTCTAAAAGAAGTGAACGGAGTGCCTTGCCTGGCCGTTCTTGGGACGTTCTTCGCGTGCACCAGACCTCGCGCCGGGCGTCGTTCGTTCACATTGCTAATTGTGCAAAGAAGCAGGTTCAGAGATTCGGAAGGAGAAGGGCAAATGAGAAGGAGAAGATGGGCTCTCGGATGGATCGTGGCTGCGTTGGCATTTCTGCTGCCGAGCGTGGTATTGCCGGCAGGGATGCTGATTCCGAAAGATAAGTCGCTGCCGCCGTTGGGAATCGAGTACCTGCGGGTGAAGGCGGAGATAACAGAAGGTGCGGCGGAGACACATGTAGAACAGGCCTTCCGAAACACTACGGCCAGGCCTCTGGAGGCGACGTATGTTTTCCCCATGCCGAAGGGCGCCGCGATCAAGGAATTCGCCATGTACATTGGCGGGAAGAGGATGACCGCGGAACTCCTCGACGCGGCGAAGGCGAAACAGGTTTATCAGGACATCGTGCGGCGGGCGAAGGATCCGGCCCTATTAGAGTACGTCGGCGGGAAGATCTTCAGGGTCAGTGTGTTCCCCGTTCCAGCGAAGGGGCTCCAGAAGATCGAGCTGGATTACTCTCAGGCCATTGAGTTCGATTCGGGCATGCGGCGATATATTTTCCCGATGCGCATCGGGGAGAAGTTCTCTAAGACGCTTCAGGATTTCTCCGTGACGGCGCACATTTCGTCTAAGATTCCGATTGGAAGCATTTACTCGCCGTCTCACGCGATCAGCACCAGCCGGAAGGGCGACAACGAGGCGACCGTCGGGTGCGAGGAGGAAAGGATGTCCCTCGACCGCGATTTCGTCGTTTACTACGCCCTGACCGAGAAGGAATTCGGCCTGAGCTTGATGTCGCATCGGACGGGTCGCGACGGCTACTTCATATTGATGCTCTCGCCGAAGAATGTTGTGGATGAGTCGCAGATCGTCAAGAAGAACGTGTGCTTCGTGATGGACACCTCGGGAAGCATGTCCGGTGACAAGATCAAGCAGACGAAAGCGGCATTGCTCTTCTGCCTCGAAAACCTCAACAAGGGCGATCGCTTCAACATTGTCCCGTTTGCCACGGTTGTGGACGCTTTCAAAGAGAAGCTCGTGGAGGTGAACGACGAGACGATTGCCGAGGCGAAGAAGTTCGTTGAGAAGATGGAAGCGCGGGGTGGGACGGACATTGGGTCTGCCCTGGAGAAAGCACTCTCGGTCGAGACGGAGAAAGATCGGCCCTACCTGATCGTCTTCCTGACGGATGGCAAGCCCACAGTGGGCATGACGGATGAGAAGCAGATCATCAAGAGCGTTGCGGAGAGGAACAAGGGAGGCGTTCGGCTCTTCGTTTTCGGAGCAGGCTATAAGGTGAACACGCGGCTTCTGGACACGCTCGCCGCGGAGAACAAGGGCGTTGCGGAGTACGTCGAGCCGAAAGAGGATATTGAGATGAAGGTCTCGAGCTTCTTCGCGAAGGCGAGCAATCCCGTCCTTGCGTCTCCGGAACTGGCATTCGGAGACAAAGTGCACACGTTTGAGGTCTACCCGAAGGAGCTTCCCGATCTCTTCAAGGGAAGCCAGGTGCTCGTCCTCGGAAAATACGAGGGAGAGGGAGATGTTGCGGTGACCCTAACCGGGAAAGTCAACGACGACAAGAGGAGCTTCGTCTACGAGACGACGTTCCCGGAGAAGAACGAGAAGAACGATTTCGTCGAGAGGCTCTGGGCGACGAGGAAGGTGGGCTATCTCCTCGAGCAAATTCGCCTCCACGGCGAGGAAAAGGAGCTAAAGGACGAGGTTCTGCGGCTCAGCAAGGAGTACGGCATCGTGACGCCGTACACGTCGTACCTCATCGTTGAGGACGAGGCGCGCCCGGGAGAGCGGCCAGTTGGGATTCGCAGAGGTGATCGTGCAGGAGGGGAAGCCGGTATCTCGTTGGGCAGCGGCCGCGTGCGCACGACGACCGAAGCCGACAGCACAACCTGGGGAGTGAGACCGGAGGTGAGAGGCGCCGTGAGGGAACATGCAGCTCGCCGGATGGCGGAGCCGGGAGCATTGCCTCCCGGAGCAATGTCCATCGCTGGGCCTGCGGAGGAGAAGGAAGAGGCTGGGAAGCTCGTGCCAGTTCTCGGAGTTACAGGTGGAGACGCGAGTGCCGACGAGGTCAGGCTCAGGGAAGTCACAAAGGCAGCCGATTCCATCGCTGTAAGAAAAGAGGGAGTGAAGTCCAGCAACGGGTCCTTTGGCTATGCAGTAGAATCGCTTGAGGAGGACATCCGGGACATAGACGGCGACATGGCTGTGCTGATGAGCAAAGCCGTCGGGCGAATGAAGGATGCCAAGCTCGACACCTATCACGACGCAGCGTTCGCCATCAGGAATGTCAACAAGAGGAACTTCTACCAGATTCGCGGCGTCTGGGTGGACAGCGAGTTCACCGAGAAGATGGAGACGATCAACGTCCAGTTCGGCTCGGACGCCTACTTCAAGCTGTTCGAGCTGAAGCCCGAGCTGAAGGACATCCTGACGCTAGGCGACCGGCTCATCGTCACCGTCGACGGCAAAGCGCTCTTCATCTCCGAGGATGTTAAAGACCCCGTCACCGTGGAGGAACTCGAAAAGGTCCTGAAAAAAGCGTGACCCACGTTTAACACTTCCAAACCCGTCACGCGCACAGGCGAGGGGCCACACTGCCCCTCGCCTGCGTCTTACCCGCAGTCCCCTTTCATTCCAGCCTGGTCACCAGGTTCTCATCTGCATTGAGCGGTCACGTCAGCCCGCCTTTTCGGGCTTTTCGAGAGCGTGGCGCCGTACCATGGCGAAAGCGCGCGATGCTCCTCTATGCGAATGTTTATGCGCGTTTCTCGTCACCCGGTAACAGCTATTCGCCCGGGACTGACTTAACGGGAGGTACAAACTATGTGGGCAGGACAATGCCCCTGGTTGCCGGCAGTCCCCACGCTTTTAATGCGAAACCCGATCTCACTTTGGCTTGATTTATCCCCATACTCCCGGTAGCATGTTGGCAGAATAATGACCGGTAGGAACTGGGGAGACTGTGAAATGCGCAAGTTCGATGTCCTGGATTGGATCGACGCGGAAGACGCAGAAAAACGCATCGCAGTGTTCGAGAAGAAAGAGAAAAGGAAACAGGCCATAGTCCTTTTCCTCCTGGTCCCTTTGAGTTCAGCGGTCTGTGGAATCTCGCTCTTGCTCGCTATCGCTTTCTCCTCTGACCATGGGGCGAGCGCCTCTGTGGTTGTCGAGCCCTGCAAAGACATCACCGAGGGGACCGCAGTGGGGCCGGTGTATGCATTTCTCTCGGCTTTTGTTTTTCTGATAGTGTCGCTTCTCCTGTGGATCGCGGCCCTCTCGACAGTGTCAGATTGGCTAAAGCTTAATGCGGAACGCCACAAGTTCCTGAAGTTCCTACGTCCTTTGCCTGTCCTGATCTCTGTCCTGATTATCGTGCTGTGCTACCTATTTGCACCGAGGATGCTGTGACTCCACTACGCATAAAGGCGGGCGGCTCTTCGAGGAGAAAACGGCGCTACGTCCGCGAGGACGGCCAGCTCCTCACTTCGCTAACAGGTTGGAAACTCGGCAACAAAAACGCCCGACAGCCACGTGAACGCCCCTATTTACCTTCTGACGCGAGTCGGTCTACTCAGGCTATAGCTCCCCCACACGGGATATGAGGGGTCAGATATGAGGGGAAAACCGCGTGCGTCAGAACTGACTGTCGTTCCGCCTAATTTGCCCCAGATCGCGGTGTAACACCCACTCTACCCCTCTATTCCCTCTCATTCCTAAACAAATGAGTCAAGTTCTTTAAGGGGAGAATACAAGATCCTTCTCCCCCCAATGTGGAAAGGAGGTGAACTCGCTGAAGGAACGTGGCGGTGTCTGTCATCTTTGGCGACTCGTCTCTTTTCAGAGAGAGATTATCAAGAGTTGTGGATGACATTTTTCCGAACGCACCCTCCTGGGGATTATGTAAGCTGCCTTTTTCAGTTGTCCGTCAACGAACTGAACTCCCCCCATTACCTTGGATCAGAGAAAATGGTTCCCACCAACGTTGCACCTTTAACTTAAGCCACAATTGTTACCGTTCCTCGGCACTCTGTTAAGCTCGTCAGTTTGAAGGATCTGCCTCCGTTTCAGTGGCGGAGTAAAGCCTCTGTTCCCTGAGAGCGTACTCCCGACTTCTATTTGTTGCGCCCAACAGGGCTCTGGCTTCCGTCCGCGTGAGCGACCCCAGAGCTGCACCCTGCGCTATGATATGGCGTCCTTCGGGGCTTGTCTTTCGTCGGCTCTTCTTTGTGACATAGCGATATGGCGGACGTGGGAGCCTCGGCCGCAGGGGGATAGAGGAGGCCACATCGCAATGGGAATGCCATCCCCGCAGGCCAGGGGCCGGAGGCAAGATGGGGGGACGACGTTTCCTGGCGGGAGACGATCCCATCAGGCCACGCCATCAACATGGAGCCACACCCGGTTTGAGTTTAAAGACCTCGCCAGCTACTGCAACATCATACGGGGCTGGCCTCGCGAAGAGAACACTAACAGTGATCCGATGTTGCGTGATAGCAACACTTGGCCCCGAAAGGCATTTATGGGCGTATTCGCAACCTGCGTTCAAATCGCTAGTTATGACATTGACGCGAACTGGCACGTCTGGTGCTGCGCAATGTTACTCACACAGCCTCGCTGCTATGCACGTGGGTGTAACTGAATACTCGGGCGCGTTAGAAAAAGTGCTTTAACGTGACCGTAAGTGGATTGACATTTGGGTCTGCCATCATTGAGGTAGCGAAGGCTTCCATATGGGACTGTTCAGGTACGTAGCTAGAGGGCCTGGAGGCCACCATGAGGTCTCCAGTATCGAAGCACAAAGCGAGCACGCGGTTGTGGCGGCTCTCAGAAAAAGGGGCCTGGTGATTCTTTCCGTCTCGGAAGAGGCTGATCGCGCCCCCGATGTAAAGAGAAGCCGGCGGAAGGTCAAAAAGAGCGAGCTCGTCGTATTCAGCAGGCAACTGGCCACAATGGTTGACGCGGGGCTGCCCCTTGTGCAGTCCATCAACACCCTCGGGGAGCATGCGGAACGCGCTGGCCTCCGAATCGTTCTGCAAGACATTGAACGGAGCATTGAGCAGGGCGCATCCTTCTCGGAAGCGATCGCAGGCCATCCCCGCGTTTTCTCCCAATTATTCGTAAGCATGGTCCGGGCGGGAGAAGCGAGCGGCAACCTGGCAGAAATCTTAGAGAGATTGGCCGTGCACCTGGAGGCGTCGCTTGCGCTCAAGCGAAAGGTGAGATCTGCCATGATGTATCCAATCATGGTGAGCATCATGGCTTTCATCATCACGTCAGTGCTTCTCCTGAAGGTCATCCCCGTTTTTGGGAGCATCTACGACAGCTTTGGCTCAGACCTGCCCGTCCCTACTCAGATGCTCCTCGATCTCAGTTATTTTCTGAGAGCTTACTTCCCCTTCGCGATCGGGGCTCTGGTTGTGGGGGTTTTTGTCCTCCGGAGGTACATCAAGACGGAGTCCGGGGCGATTCTCTACCACCGGTTCAAGCTCGGTGTCCCCATTTTGGGCCCCCTGCTCCGGAAGGTCGCCATCTCGCGGTTCAGCCGCACGCTTTCCGTACTCGTGAAAAGCGGGGTGCCCATTCTCAATGCCCTCGAAATTGTCTCGAAGACCGCCGGAAACAAGCTGGTGGAGCGGGCGGTGTCCCAGGCGATAATCGAGATTAAGCAAGGAGACAATATCGCACATCCTCTGGCAGCGAGTAAGGTCTTTCCGCCGATGGTAATTAAGATGATCTCTGTGGGAGAGGACTCCGGGAAACTGGAGACGATGCTGTCGAAAATCTCGGATTTCTATGATTCGGAGATTGAAGCCGCCGTCAATGGGCTGACATCGTTGATTGAGCCTCTCCTGATTGCATTTCTGGGTGTTGTCGTCGGGACGGTTGTGATCTGCATGTTCCTGCCGATATTTAGACTCTCGACGATTGTCCAGATGTGAGTTTGATTCGATAACGCTTTTATTCGATAGAACTGTGGCCCTGGAGTTGGGAAGGTCCGGTCTCTATGCCGAGCAGGTAGGGTGAGCTGCGCTTCTGGCCGGTCAAAGGAGAACTGAATTGGTTCGCGTGTTGGGAAAAGGTGGCGCGCGAAAGCACGCGCTCTTCGGGGGGTTCAGAAAAGCCAAAAGGGTATCCGTTGGACTCGATGTCGGAAGTTCCTCGATTAAGCTTGTCGCTCTTGTCCGAGAGAGTGGAAATCGCAGTTATAGGCTTCTGAAATATGGCGTGAGGCGAATTCCCGCCGTCTCTGGCGAGCCAACGAAGCAAAACACCTCGAACCTGATCCGGGAGCTTTTCGCGGAAACGAAAATCGACTGTAAGGATGTCATTGCGGCTGTTCCGGGCACATCCGCCGTGGTGCGCTACATCCAGATGCCGAAGATGACGCTTCAGGAAGCCAGGAACGCATTACGGTATGAGGCTTCTCAGTACATCCCGTTTAGAGCCGAAGAAGCCCGAATGGATTACCACATCTTGAATGGGGCTTTAGGCCAAGCGGATGACATGATGAAGATGATGCTTGTGGCCACGCGAACCAGCGAAGCGGAAAGACGTCTGGAAGTCCTGAAGGCGGCGGGGCTATCCCCGTTGGTCCTGGATGTGGATTCGCTGGCTCTCTTGAATGCCTTCGAGACTACGGGTATTCCCGGCGAGACCCCGGGGAGCATCGCCTTGATCCATCTTGGGAGTCGTCAGACGCACCTAAGCGTCGTTCAGGATGGGTGTCCTGCATTCACCCGGGATATGGAAGCGGGGGGAGAAACGCTGACGGAGGCCATCTCGCGCGGGCTGGGACTCAGTCTAGCAGAGGCAGAAGCCGTAAAGGTTTCGGGGGATGCCATTATTCGACCCCATCTGGAATCCCCCCTCAGGTCGCTCGCGGGTCAATTGCGCTCTTCGCTTGACTATTATCAAGGGAAATCAGGGAACGGGGGCAGCAAGGTGTACCTTAGTGGAGGGACCTCTCTGCTGAAGCCGCTGGGACAGTTTCTCTCGGAGTCGCTCGGCATCCCTGCGGAGAAATGGAATCCATTTCAGGGCATTGATACATCTGATTTCGTAGAGGACTCCAATCTTCGCCATATAGGGCCTGTTCTGGCTGTGGCTGTTGGGCTGGCTATCAGGAAGAGTACCCTATCATGATTGAGATCAACCTGTTGCCGGTTGCCGACGAGGTCCGGGCCAAGACTACCCGGAGAAGGCCGAAGCTTGTGGTCGCGAAAATCATCCCAACCGGATTCGGGGCAGCTCTGGCCATCCTGGTTCTTCTGTACGTTTTCGCCAACATGAGGGCTTCCTCGCTATCACCGAAGCTGTCAGGCAGCAGTCAGACGTTTCAGGAGTTAACGGACATGGATCGGCGGGCAAAATCCATCGAGCAGGACCTGCCCGTTCTGAGGAAAAGGGCGGCGGTGTTTCAGATGAGTCTGGAAGACCGAAAGGTGTGGTCGAAGCTCCTCAGAGCAATCGCGCTGTCGTGCCCCGACAACATTCAACTGACCGAGATTTCCCTGACGGTGCCGAGAGGCACCGCTTCGGCAACGAACCAGTCAAGAGAACTGCTAATCAAGGGGTTTTATTCGACAAACGAGAACCCGGAAAACAGCGAAATGAAGTTTGCGCATAACCTTCAAAAGAATGAGGATTTTGCATCGCAGTATCCACGGGTTTTTGTTGCGACGACTGACCCCCTGCCGGGAAGAACGGATTTTGCCATCCGCTGTACCGAACAATAGTCAGAGATTCAACGGAATGAGGTATACAAAAGAACAAGCAGAGATGTTGGCTCTCCTGGTGCTCGCGGGGTGCGCCGTGCTGGTTCTCTCGTTTGTCCACTTGGTCAAACCTCAGTTGGCGGCGGCTGCGAAGTCCCAACGCGGGTTCGAAAAGATGGAGATGGACATTGGCAAATTGAGCCGTGCTTCCACAGACCTGGCCAAGGCAGAGAAAGAGAAGAGAAGCCTGATCGGCACGATTGAGTCTGGGGAAGGGGCGGTGTTTGGAGGAATGGAGGCGGGGTCTCCTCTAAGCCAGATCTGCGCGCAGACCGGGGTGGCCGTGGGCGTGAAACCGGCGTATGGAGAGGAAACGAGGCGGGAGCTATTGGAGTTCTCGGAGAAAAGGGCGGACGGGACACAGACAAAGAGACATTACGATAAAGTTTCGCGAATGCTTGAGGTGCGTTCCGTTGACTTTTTCTCTCTTTGCGATTTCCTGGAGGCAGCAGAACAGGCAAACGAGGGACTACGAGTCAGCGGATTAAGAATAGAGTCTACCTCCCTTGATCCTACGCTGAAATCTCAGGGGACAGTGAATGCGAACGTCGGGCTGAGTCTGTTGGGAATAAGAGAGGGGGAACCCCCGGACCCATCAACGCTCGTTGTCAATGCTCCCAGCAGTCCTGACGTCGCCGGAAAGCGCAATCCATTTGGGCCAGCGCAAGAACGGCGGCAAACTGCGGATGATCCCTTAGCCAGCGCCAAGGAGTTGTTGAAGAAAATAAAGGTGAGCGGCACCATCGGTGAGTGGCTTCTCCTTGAGGTTCCGACAAGAACACCGAGCGGACAGCAAGGGGTCGAAAGAGTGAACTTGAGGAGGGGTCAAACAGCTGTCATCGGGGGGCTGAAAATGAGGTACCTGGGAACTGCTGCTGACAGTCTCGTCTTCGAGGCAACAGCTCATGGGGTCCGCTTCACACTGGAGGCAGACTACAAAGGAGAGGTCACGACCGTCAGAGAGGAGGCTATAAAATGAAGCTGGCAGGAACGCTGCTTGTCTTGAAGGCGGTGGTCTTATGGTTTCTTGTATGTCCTGGAGGAGGCTTCTCTGTAGTGGCCGAAGTCATGGCTGCAGAGAAGAGTCCCACAAGTCCGAACGAGGCGGAGACCATCGTTGTAGAAGAGGTGGTGCTCCCTGAAGAAATGGGCCCCACGGTGGCTATCACGCCGACGGGGCTGATTAGCTTTGATTTTCGGGAGGCGGCGGTCCGGGACATGCTGCGGCTGTTTGCGCGGCAGGTCAAGGTGAACATCGTTGCGACGCCGAGTGTCCAGGGAGCGGTTAGCATGAAGCTCGACAACGTGAACTGGCGAAAGGCACAAGACCTCTCTTGGTTCTGTGATGGTCAGACGAATTAATGGTGGATCGGTGCGTGGGATGGCTGGCGTTGAACCCCGCTGTCCGCCGATGTTAGGAACGGTTCCGCCGGCGTGCATCAGCGACTTTTTCGCAGAAAGATTTGCGTGGTCATCCGCACGGAAAGTCGGCGATTCGTGTGCGGAAGGGGCGTGTCCGCAATGCAGAGCGCGACCGTCAAGACGTTTGAGGAGAGAGAGAAGTTGAGTGACTCGACTTCGCCGAAGCGGTGAAGCGGCACATCGTCTCCTTCCACTGAGACGTCGGGGTCACACCATACCCTGTTACCGTTACAATAGTAGCGAGACGTAGTGTCATCCCGATTCCAGGGGGTTGGGGGACTCACCTTGTCAACCTTATACTCGACCGAGTGTATATTCGCGGATACCTCGGACACCTGAACCGTGGTTGGGGTAGCCTCCCTCAACCCATGTCGCCCGTTGGCGCCCCGACAGATTTTGTCCATGATTAGCCCCGCGCTTCGCTCGAGCGCCGCTACGGACGAGCCCTCCTGCCAGGTGCGAAGCCCCATCAGGTACACCGCATACACGCCGCCTACGACTACCACGGCGCCAATGAGGGCCACCAATATCTCTGCGAGGGTAAATCCTTGTTGACGACGCATAAAACCTCTCCTCGATTGAAACGAACCGCTGCAGAAAGCGGCTCTTTCCCGGGATACACCCCACCTGCAAAATTGATAGTAACAAGATTCGCACCACTTCTGTTGGCGGCCGCAATGCCTTACCAGCAAGCGCCCTGCGGTTGTCAGCTCCATTGTGCCGGATGCGCCGAATGTTTACGAACGGCAAGATTTATTGATTCCGAGAAACATAACCGCGCGATGATCGGAAACATTTCATAACGTCTTCACACAGAACGAAATAACGTGTTCCGGATTCGCGATGTTTCCTTGCGATGCGCCATTTAGGAAACAGGGCGGCTTTGCGTTTCTTTTCTCGCAGGGCGTAACTGACTGAAAGAACGGAAGATACAAACTCACGGGAACTTGGCAGTTTATTTGCTGCGCCTCTCCAACACAGTATGCGGGAGAGCCAATTTGTTCTCCCGAAGAGGTCGGGAGTAACGTAGACGTATTCACGGTAACTTGAGGCCGGGGGGCCCCATGAACGTGCTACAAGTTCGCTTCTTCCATTCCGTCTCCAGCGAGGCTCACCAAACACAGCCAAGGGGGCATGCCGCGCTCCCATCCCGCTCGCCTCCCCGAGCCGCCACCCAGAAAGGTCTATCTTGATCCCAACGCCGAACTCATAATGATAGAGGTATTCGCGGTAACTTGAGGCCGGGGGGCCCCATGAACGTGCTACAAGTTCGCTTCTTCCATTCCGTCTCCAGCGAGGCTCACCAAACACAGCCAAGGGGCATGCTGCACTCGCATCCCGCTCGCCTCCCCGAGCCGCCACCCAGAAAGGTCTATCTTGATCCCAACGCCGAACTCATAATGATAGGCGTTTTGTTCGTTCAGAAACCCCAAGAACCAAGAAGAAAGGAGAACAGATGAAAAGCAAGAAGAAGGGTTTCACACTCGTCGAGATCATGATCGTGGTGTTGATCATCGGTCTCTTAGCGGCACTGGCCATCCCGAGCTTCATGAGGGCCAGAGCAACCACGCAGTCGAATGCCTGCATCAACAATCTCAGGCAGATTGACCACGCTAAAGAACAGTGGGCAATGGAAACCGGCGCGATACCCACGGCCACTCCCTTCGATGTCGACATTAACCCTTACATCAAGGGGGTTCTTATGCCGCTTTGTCCCGTGGGAGCTGCCGTCTACGACATCAACGATCTCCTGACAAATCCCACATGCCCCAACGCGGCGGCCCTCGGAGGACATGTGTTGCCGATTGCGCCCTAACCAAGTCGTTGCGAGGCTGTGGTCTGATGAAGGAGGAGAAGGGCGTTCGCATGGTCATGCATTTGTGTTCACATCCATGTCACAGCCCTTTTCCTCCTTCTCAGAGTGGAAGTTGTTGTCATGCTCAAAGAAGCCTGGGTCGGCAGGGAGGTGCAGTGCGCGTTTGTGGAGGCACTGAAGTGGCAGGTGCATCAGGGTCAGGATCGGCGAGTGTCAGGAGAGTGGTCACGGAAGCCATGATGTATTCGGACCGGAGCTGAGAGTGGAACTCACAGGGGACGAGCCCGTTGTCGTTTGTTCCGCCTCCGAGACACCGAATGTTCTTTTGAGACCCGAGAGACAAGCGTGACAATGTGCGGCAAGACATGCTAAAAAAAGAAAGAGAACGGATGAGAAGAACAGGTTTCACGCGGGTCGAGATCGTGATCGTGCTGTTGACCATCGGTCTGCTGGCGGCGCTGGCCATTCCCAGTTTCATTAGAGCCGGGAGACTCTCGCAGACCAATATCTGCATCAACAACCTCCGCCATATTGCCTCGGCCAAGAAACAGTGGGCCATGGAGTGCAAGGCCGAGAGGGGTGCTAATGTTGATGAGAATCAGGTGAAAGAGTACATTAAGGGGGGCGAACCGAAGTGCCCGGTCGGGGATGGCACTGGCGATTACGCCTATAATCCAGTCGGCACAGCTCCGCGGTGCAATCAGTATGACGCGACTGACCACCCTGCGGAGCTTTTTCCGGCGCCTGCACCGTAACAACGACTGTGGCGGAGGGCAGCGCGCCTTGGCAGATTTCGGAGGCCGGCGCGACCGTTCTGGATAAGACGAAGCAACATGGAGCACGACCTGGAACAACACGGAAAGGCTGAGCATGTTCGAATCGGGTGCAGGGTACATATCTGTCGGCACTCGGATTTCGAGACAGAGCATTGCGCCTATTGCAGGTTATGCAAGGGCTCTTGTCATGACGCGGGCCACCGAGAATACGACGTCTTTGGGGCGGAACTGGCAGCCAGCCGAGTGGGGGGCGAGCTCGTGGTCGTTTGTTCTGGCTTCGAGACGCTGGAGACCTGACATGAGAACCTATCACGACAACCACGAGGGCGGGCGGCGTGGCTTCAGAGCTCGCCTCGTCGAGAATCGAAGCATGGAAAGAAGAATCCGTTTGCAGAAGGGCCTGTCGCTGCCTGAGGTTCTGGTCTCCAGCCTGATTGCGCTCATCGGACTCGGAGCGCTTCTTAGCACATTTCTGACAGGGCGATTTGCGAACACGGCGGCACAACACTACAACCAGGCGATGAGCCTCGCGCGGGCTCGGGCCGAGTATCTGAAGTCCCTTCCTTACGGGGAGCTTTCTTCTCTGCCTTCCCCCACGACCGAGGCCGGACTCCCTCTCGATCCCCGAGACAACGGCAATTTCGTCCCCTGTGACCGCCTCACAACGTTACAGCCGGAGGACAACGGAATGACGATCGAGGTGGTGGTGAGCTGGAACGAGAGGGCGGCAGGCTCAGATTCTAGGTCATGCAGCTTTGCGCTCAAGACATGGGTGTGTTCCCCTAAAAAGCCCGGCGGCACGTGAAATCTGTCATGGGAGTCGCCGCCTCACTGCGGGAGAACGCAGAGCCCTTAGCAGGGTGGACGTACGCGAGGTCACGCGATGTGGTTTTCTCTCTTTTGTCAAGGAAGCAACCGCGAGAACGCGGATGAGATAACAACGTTCTGAAGGATGGAGAACATTCCGGGACTATGGAAGCGAAACTTGCGAAATCGCTTGTCGAAAAGGGGCTGTTAACGCCCTTCCAATTCGAAAAGGCGAAACAGAAGCAGAAAGAAACAGCCGCCAGACTGGAGGATGTTCTGGACAACCTCGGCTACCTGCCGAAAGAGGTGCTGGCCCAGAACATCAGCGAGGTCTATGGCATCCCAAGAATCAACCTTTCGCTGGATGACATAGACCCCGAGGCTGTGAAGCTGGTCTCACCGCAGATGGCGGAGAAGTTCAAGCTCATCCCTATCGCTCGCAACGACGGCGTTCTCACCGTTGCCATGGCGGACCCGCTCGACTTACTTGGCATAGATAACGTGAAAATGGCGTCGGGCCTGGCCGTCAAGCCGGTCATCGCTGGCGAACACGACATTCTGGAGGCGCTCGACTTCTTCTTTGGAAGCCTGAGAAGGGCTCTGAAGATTCATGACAGTTCCAGCGAGGTCGGCATCGAGCTGATGCACGCGGAGGGAAATAACGATAAAGTGGAGGAGGATGAGCTCGAGGATGTCCCGACCATCCGGACGTTCAACACCATTCTTTCGCGGGCCATCGAGGAAGGGGCGAGCGACATCCACATCGAACCAGCGGAAAACCTCGGAAGAGTCCGCTACCGGCTGGACGGCGTGCTCCATGAAGTCAACGTTCTCCCGCGCCACCTCACGGCCTGTCTGATCTCGCGGATCAAGGTTCTTTCCTCCCTCGACATTGCCGAACGACGAGTCCCCCAGGACGGAAGGTTCTTCGTCCGATACAAAGAGAGGGATGTGGACCTTCGGGTGGCCACGATGCCGACAATCTACGGCGAATCGTGTGTGATTCGACTGCTCGACCAGTCGAAATCGAAGGTTCGGCTTGACACCCTGGGCTTCACGCCGGACCAGAAGGAAGTGATCGTCAGATCGGCATGCAAGCCGTCCGGGTTGATTCTCGTCACGGGGCCCACCGGAAGTGGAAAGACGACGACACTGTGCGCTGTGTTGAACTACGTGAATTCCTTCGAGAAGAAAATCATCACCCTCGAGGATCCCGTAGAATACAGAGTCAAAATCGTGAATCAGGTGTCCGTGAACCCCGTTGCGGGATTGAGCTATGCTTCCGGACTCCGGTCTATTCTCCGCAACGACCCGGATATTGTGCTCGTCGGCGAGATACGGGACAGGGAAAGTGCGATGATCGCCGTTCAAGCGTCCCTCACCGGGCATCTGTTGTTAAGCACTCTTCACACAAACGGGACCGCCGAGAGCGTCATGCGGCTCATGGACCTGGGCGTGGAGCCGTTCTACGTGAGGGAGGTCGTTGAACTGATCGTCGGCCAGAGATTGGTTCGAGTCCTTTGCGAGGACTGCAAGCAAGCCCGTGACCCTTCTCCAGCAGCAAAGGTACTGCTGGGAGACGGGAACGGGGATTCAAAAGCGAAAGTGTACGAAGCGGTTGGTTGTCCGGAGTGCCTTCGAACGGGGTACAAAGGGCGGACGGCGGTTTTCGAGTTGCTTCCCATGACGAACACCATCCGGGAAATGCTCCGCCCAGGCGTACGGGCCGCTGACTTGAGGGAGCAAGCCAAGAAAGAGGGCATGAGGACCTTCTGGGAAGCGGCTGTAGATAAAATCCTGCGAGGCGAGACAACGATTGACGAAGCATCAAGGCTTATTCCCGGCAGCACGTGAGTCCATGCCCTTCACGCCGGGATGATGGGGTCCGGGTGCAGATGCCAAATTCGTCCCCAAAACACAAAAGAGGTCAGAGATGAGGGTTCGAATCAAAAATCGGCGAGGGATTGCGCTGGTAGTAACTCTGTGTTTCCTTATCGTGGGCGCCATTGGCGCCGCCGCGTTCATGTATCTCGTCAAGACGGAGATCCTTCAGGTCAAGCGGCAATCGCATTCGCTGAAAGCCTTCTTCACAGCGGAGGCGGGTCTTGACAAAGGAATTGAGGTCCTGAAAACCGACCTCTACTACACCCCCGGCGAGTCGAAGCCCTCCTGGGCAGACGGCACGCTTTACACAACCGAAGGCCCGATTGACTTGGAGCCTTACGGCTATCCGAAATGCCTCGACCCGGTGAACCCCGACTATGAAGGCCAGTTCTACACAATCATTCCTGAGACGGACTACAAGGTGGAGGGGAACGGGAACCACAAATCAACCTATGAGGTTGAGCTATCGAACCTTGAAGGCTGGACGGACAGAGTGTGGGTCAAGTCCACCGGAAGATATTATGAGAAAGACAAGTCGGGTTCGTATGTCCCCGACGCCAAGCGTACGATTCTCTCGCTGGTCGGGGCAATGGACGTGTCGCCCTGGGGCTACGCCATTTTCGCCAACACGGGGCAGAATGGGTTGGTCGTCAATGGAAATGTGGACATACGGGGTTCGGTCCATATTCTTGGGGACGACCTGGGGCCAAATGATCTCGCTGCGGAGTTCAGCGGAAGCGGTCGGATAGGCAACAACTATGACGGCATTCCCCCCGAGCTCGACCTGAAAATACCCTCAATCCAGAAGACTTATGGAACCGAGACACTCGATTCGCTGGAAACCACTGTCGCCATTAAGAACGGCAAGCTCTCCCTCAGTGGGACTTCTTACGTGGGCTCCCCGGACGTACAGGGAAACGGTATTAAGGAGACTGTGACAGGCGTTTACATTACCGACGGATATACGGGAAACCAGGGTTCACGAAATGTCTATTCCGACAACGATACCGACAACTCCTACATCTTAGGCGACTTTGACGTGGAGTTTCCGTGGCTGACAAAGCCCTGGGGGGGGTATAGCAACTATTTGGAGGAGTACATCCGGCTCAACGCGTTTGTGATTTCAGGGGAGAAATATCCAGAACTGCCGTGGGTCAACGGTGTTCTGACGATTGATCCGAACATAAGGTTTGCTCCCACTGGAAACCTTTCGCCCTCGGAGACACCGAATTCAATAAGCATGAGCGAGGGTGGCATCCTGAACATCGAAGGAATGATTCTTGTCGACGGGGACGTAGTTCTTGAGAAGGCGGGCAATGAAAAGGCGATCGTGTACACGGGAAAAAGGACGCTCACCGCAGCAAAGACGCCTGACGGAGCCGGAGGAAATGTGACCATCGAATGCAACCTCGTCACTTTCCCTGATGACACGTTCCCGAAGTACGACTTCCTCGGAGTGATGGCGGAGGACACCATTACGTTCAACTCCGCAGGAATCAACGTAATGGGTGTGTTCTACGCCGAGAACAAAATCGTCTCGCAGAAGCAGACGAACGTCGCGGGCTCCTTCGTCTCAAACTATTTCGATATGGGGCAGAATGTTCCGGCCATATTCCAGGTCCCTGAAACTACCTACAATCTCCCGCCAGGAATGATCGGGAGCGTTCACATCTGGGCAATCAAGAAAATCACCTGGAGCGAGATCTGAGATCGAGAATCCCCCTACCACGAGAAGAAGGGATCGCCACCAAAGGAAGAACAGAAGGTTCAGAGCTTAGGCCCGTGATCGAGCCCGCCTTAAATCGCAACACCACGCCCAACGGAAAACCCGGAGAATCTGAATGAGCTGATTGCCATCTCTTAGTACAGCTATTCGTAAATACGATGACGTATTTTTATTGCCGATTTGACGAATTTCGGGTATCGTACCTTCTTTCAGGAGGTGCGATATGCCCAGAAATAGCCCTTATCGGATCGTTCTCACTGCCGAAGAGGAGCGACGCCTTCAGGAAATCACGCGTAAATATACGTTGCCGTATTGTGACGTCGTCCGCGCCAAGGCTGTCCTCCTGGCTGCACGAGGTCTCGAGAACAAGGAGATTGGCGAACATCTGCATGTCCCTCGCCAGATCGTCAGCAAGTGGCGAAAACGATTTTTCTACGAACGCCTGCCCGGTCTGGAGGACCGGCCAGGACGTGGGCGACGGCCCGGTTTTTCCCCCTCAGGTCGTCGTGGAAATTAAAGCGCTGGCGTGTGAGCTGCCGAGCGAGTGCGATCTGCCTTTGTCCCGTTTCAGTCATGGGGACATCGCCCGCGAGGCTGTCCGGCGTGGCATTGTGGCCTCCATCAGTGGGGCGACGGTATGGCGCTGGCTCCACGCCGACGCCATCAAGCCTTGGTCTCGTCGCAGCTGGATTTTTCCTCGCGACCCTCACTTCGCACAGAAAGCGAGTCGTGTCCTGGACCTGTATCAGGGCGTCTGGAAGGGGCAACCGCTTGGAAGGCAAGAGTACGTCATCTGCGCCGACGAGAAGACCAGCATCCAGGCCCGGAAGCGCCTGGCCACAGGCACGGCGCCACGGCCCCACCAAAACCGACGCGTGGAGGCCGAATACGAGCGCCGTGGGGCGTTGGCCTACATGGCCGCCTGGGACGTGCGGCGAGCCAAGCTGTTTGGGCTGTGCCACAGCACAACCGGCATCGAGCCGTTTCATAGACTGGTTGACCTCGCCATGCAACAACAACCTTATCGGTCGGCACGGCGGGTCTTCTGGGTGACCGACAACGGATCGTCGCACCGAGGGGATATCTCCGCCAAACGGCTCTCTCAATGGTATCCCAACGCCATTCAAATTCACACGCCTGTCCATGCCAACTGGTTGAACCAAATCGAAATCTACTTGTCCATCGTGCAGCGGAAGGTCCTTACCCCAAACGACTTCCCTGACCTGGAAACCTTGGAAACGAAACTTCTCCAGTTCCAGGCATATTACGAGACCATCGCCACCCCTTTTGAGTGGAAGTTCACACGACACGACCTGAAACGCCTTCTCGCCAAGCTATCCTGTTATGATACGATCCAAACGAAGGTTGCAGCCTGACACTGACAAAAAAAAATACGTCACCGAATTTATGAATCAGTGCACTTAGCTAATCGCATGTGAGCTTTCACAGGATCGCGGCCGAGCCCCGTTTCCACAAATTCTGTTCTAGACCGGGAAGGGTCTTTGGCCAGGATGAGACAAAACGAACGCTTTTTTACTCACAATGTCGAAGAATTCCCGGACGACAAAACGTGTCTTCTAATGGACAAAAATCGGATCCCCGAATCGGTAACAATCTTTTCGCCCCAAGCTGCTCTTCTTGGAGTAATTGCGACGTAGGAAGGGGTAATTCCTCCATGTAACTCGACTTGAGCGGCTAATTCCCACGGTTGAAATCCAGCTTCTCTTTGGCACATCGGTAGTTCCGAAGTCCAGCAGGTTGGTCCTTGAGTCAAAAGAGACCGACTTTGGGCTGGATAATTCTTAAAAGCTCCATGCTTGTAGCCATTCAGCGGATCGTGTTCGTCATAGTTGGCGGCCTCCATGCGCAGGGCAACACGCCGTGGCGTCACGTCACCGAAATGCAAGGCACACCAATCGCGCATGCCGCGGTTGGTATGGGGCGCGGTGGATGACTGCACATGTTTATGTTCATCATATTGGCACTCGCGGCAACGCGCATCCTCATCAAGGCGTGATGATTGCTGTAACATCCTTCCTCCAACCTCCTCCCTCATCGTGCTTACACACGCAAGTATCAAGTGTGCGGTCTGGTTTCATTGCGAATCAGGATGGTGACGCTGACAAACCCGAGATACTTGCGCCTCTCCACATTTGCCAGGAGAGCGCACTGTACATCGAGGGCGCTCCGTAAGCCGAAGACAACCCGCACCGATAAGCCTCGAGCCATGCTCAGTTGGTCGCGTGTTAGCCGCACCCCCTCTCATTCGCCTTCGCATTGTGTTTCGTTTCTTCTGCATTCCGGGTTACCTGTTGCATATTCGATATTCTGCAGATTCACCTACTCAGCCCCTTATAGTCATTCAACGCCCCTGTCTGGGCCGGAGACCTACCAGGCTTCTCTCATCTCCCCCGACTGCCCAAGGGCTCCTCGGACCCTCTCAACGTGCTCTTTTGCCGGATGTTACACCAATCGGCAAGAAAGACAGCATTTGCCCAACTCGCCTTTCTCCCCGGGGCGCAACTTCTTCCGCCGCAAAGAGTTTGCCTTGGCCAGCGTTCGTGGAGATGGCAGGGCAAAAGAGAGTGGCGCGCCCGGCAGGACTCGAACCTGCAACCATTGGATTCGAAGTCCACTACTCTATCCAATTGAGCTACGGGCGCGCCATAAGCTGGCACTCACGAGGACATGAAGGCCGCCCGGGCCCGCTCGGCCGCATGAGCAAAATTATGAGCAAAATCCGGCCAGGGGACTTAATAGCTCTTATATCACTTCGACCGAAAAGGCAAGCGAATTCCCACACACCCACTCATAGGGAAAGCCTGCTTCCTCCAGGAATCCGCAGAAAGCAGCCAACGCGAGAGAAAAGCTGACTCGATGTCACATGCTTTGGTGACGACTGGAGTTTCGGGAGCGTACGTCTGTACACGGCGGGACTGAGTACATAGGCTTGCTTCACTGCGGTGGCTGCACCGGTCGCGGTTTCTCACTGTTGTTTGAAGTAGCAGTCATCAATCCGTCGGCTGGGGGCCATCGAAGGCGCGGCAACTTCACCCAGAAGCATGCTTCCAGCCCTTTCTGAGAGAATTAAAGACCTTCGAGTTAAGAGTGGGGTCTTAAACTTAATATGCGGAGTGGTAATGAGTAAGAATGGCGCGCCCAGGAGGACTCGAACCTCCAACCTTCGGATTCGTAGTCCGCTACTCTATCCTGTTGAGCTATGGGCGCGCCAAGGTGTATTCTCTTGAAAGATAGGCAGTTACCGTTAGCAAGCTCTGTTTCTCCGCCCGGTCAAGCACTGCTTTATGAAATAATATAGTGGCAAGATTTCTTGATTCCCGTTCGGATTGTACAACCTAACATGGAATCGTACATTTCATCAAGGACTTTCCTCATCAGGAGTTTCCCCCAAAATTTCGGCTATATCGGTAACATCAGTTGAGGATCGGCTCGCGGCTGGGCTTTCACTGGGCGAAATGGGGTCTCACAGCCGGACAGAAAGGCTTTTATCCCATCGGCCAGGGCGTAGTATCGGAAATCGGGGGAGAGAGAAAGAGGCGTTTGGCTGCTTTCATGGCGTGGTGGGCCAGGGTCCCCAGTTTCAGTCCTTCCCCCAGCCACACCGCTACGAAGTGCACCGCCGCTGCCGCAATCGCTATCATGTTCTGGAGACGATCATACTTCCGTACGCGAATGTCCTCGATCTGGTAGGCCAGCTTGCCTGCCCGCCTGCCCGTTGGGCTCGGCCAGGGGCGGCCAGGGGCAAACTGGATGGTCTCCTTCTCGGTCCATCATCCAGATGCCCCTGTCCTGTACCTCCCTCCGCACACAGTCCACCCCCTTGAGTATCCCTTTATTCTCGCTCTCGAAATGGGGGGCGTTTTGGGAGTACAGGTGTTCGTACAGGGCGATGGTTTTCACTCGCTGTCCTCTTCCCAGATTCCGGTGAGGCGCAGTTCCTTAGAGGAGCGAGAGGAGAGACGGAAAGGCGCCAAGCCGGGGCATGAGGGACATGGACGTGAGTCCATAGAGCCGGAAGAGGCTGACCGGGTGGAAGACGTGGAGATGGATGAGACCTGTCGCTGCTGCGGCGGAAGGTTGGAGGATAACGGGGTGAGGTCGCGGACGCTCATTGACTGCCAACGGGTCAAAGTGGAGAAGATCCTCTATGGTCTTCGACGCAGATGGTGTCCCCGCTGTCGGCGAAGTTTCCAGGCGCGGCCCCCGGGCGTGTTACCCAGAAGTCTTTCCGGAAGCCAACTCCTGACCCGTGCTTGGGGTCAGTTGGTCTATCTGCCTGCCCAGGCTCTGTTGTGACATGCAGGGCAATCTACCGGTCAAGCATTTCCAATTGAGCGCCGGGGCTGCGGCCGCCACGCACTTCAGAGAACTTCAAAATCGAATTGAAGCGCCGGTCTCTCTCGTGTAATCTGTGGGGAAACCGCCTGGAGGACAAATATGAAAATCGTTACAGCCACGCAGATGACGCAAATTGATCGCCGGACTATCGAGGAGTTCGGCCTCCCCGGCGAAACGCTCATGGAGAGAGCCGGAAACGGTGTCTTTGACGCGGTGATGAGGATGCTGTCCGACGTGGAGGGAGGCGTTCTACTCTTTGCGGGCAGAGGAAATAACGGCGGGGATGCCTTTGTCGTGGCCAGGCTGCTCCAGAAATGCGGCATTCCCAACCAGACCGTGCTCCTGGCAAACGAGTCCGACGTCAAGGGAGATGCCGCGCTGAATTTGGCCAGACTCAAAAAGTCACGAGCCGAAATCGCTGTCGTTCGGGATTCGGAGCTATTGCAGAAAATCTCCACGGCTGAGTGTAATGTTATCGTAGATGGCATCCTGGGCACCGGGATCAAGGGGGCAGTGAGAGGGTTCTACGCAGAGGTCATCGAATTCATCAATCACGCCTTCGGGTGTGACAAGAAGGTGGTAGCGATTGACATTCCCTCAGGGATTAACGGCGACACTGGTTCGCACGAAGGTTCTTGTATTCGCGCAGATGTGACAGTGACTATGGGTCTGCCCAAGGAAGGACTTTTACGCGGAGATGCTCTCAATTTCGTTGGCAAGCTGGAAGTTGTGGACATCGGCATACCGCCACAGGTTATCCAGGAGGCCCCCAGCGCCGCGGAACTCCTCACGGAAAGTGAAATGTCTGCCCTCCTCCCTCGCCGAAAGAGGATCACTCACAAAGGGGACTACGGCCGTGTTTTTGTCCTCGCCGGATCACGCGGCCTGACCGGCGCAGCAGCTATGGTCTGCTCATCTGCCATGCGAGCCGGATCAGGGCTGGTTTTCCTCGGCATCCCCGAAAGCCTTAACCCCATTGTCGAGGTCAAACTGACCGAGCCGATGACTGTCCCTCTCGATGAGACACCGGAAGGAACGCTCGCTTACTCCGCCAAGCCGAAGATCATGGAGCATCTTTCCGAATGCACCAACGCTGTTATCGGTCCCGGGATTTCCACGCACCAAGAAACCGCACGGCTGGTACAGGAGGTTCTCAGGGAGGCGAAAATACCGCTGCTCATTGACGCCGATGGCTTGAACTGTCTTCAGGGAAAAGCACAACTGCTCAGGGATTATCCCGTGCCACTGATCGTAACGCCCCATCCCGGCGAAATGTCCAGACTGAGCGGACTTGAAGCGGGAAAGATTCTCGACGACCCCTGGAAAGTGGCAGCCGATTTCGCCAAACACAACGGCGTCATTGTCATCCTGAAGAGCGCCGAGACGGCCATTGCGGACGTGGACGGTTCCCTGTACATTAACATCGCTGGTGACGCCGGAATGGCGAGCGGGGGAATGGGGGATGTCCTGAGCGGTGTGGTTGGCTCACTGGTCGGACAGGGGATGAAGCCAATTGATGCAGCGAAATTGGGTACGTTCGTCCACGGTATCGCGGGAGAGATGGGTGCGCGGCAGAAAGGGCAACTGAGTTTGATCGCTTCCGACGTCATTGAGCTTTTGCCGCTCGCCTTCGAGAGAATTCGTGGCGGCGCATGAGGCCGACGAAGCGCCCCTTCTCTGCGAACTCTGCGCTCTCCTCGGCCGTGCATCCTGCGAAGACTCTTACCGCGGAAATACGCCTGGGATCGGGGACAAGGGTGGTCCGCGAATCCGAGCAGGCTGCGGTGGCCTTCAACTCTCGTCGCCTCGGCACAGAAATCGTTGAGCTTCCTTCAAAAAGGGCTTGCATTTGTCGCCGGGATGGTCTAAGTTATGGATAAAGGAGACAGCCTCTCTGGCGTCGGGCCAGGACTCGTCTTGAATTCCGCCCGATGGGCAAGGCCCAATCGCAGGAAAGACCGTCACTTTAGCAAGAAATGTTGTGCGAGCAGGCGCTGAAAAGCAGAAACACGGTCGCAGATCCGGCGGTCTAAATGTTTGATCCACAAAACGGTACAGTTTTGCCCCGGACCTCGCGATCGAAGAGGAGTGAAACGCATGGTACGAAGGATACTACTGATCCTGGCAGCTCTTCTGGCAACCGGAATTGTCGCCTCGGGGTGCTATGAGGCGAAGAAACACGTGCTCGAGACGGCAGAGTACGTTGACGTCATCCTGTTGGATGACGACGGCCTCGGCACCATGGGAAACATTCAGTAGCCCCCTCGCCAGGCCGACCGTCTTTCCGGCGCCAGGCGCTTAACCGAGTCTTCACACAGGTTTCTACACGGGGTATCGCGCGGGACAGAAACGCAAGCTCAGCGGTAACCCTCCCGCCAATTACTGGTTGAGAGCCTGACCTGTCGGCGCTTAAAACTTGAAAGCCACAGACGTTCCGTCGAGCATCTGTGGCTGTTCGTTTTCAATGAAACGCGCCCATCGTCGCGAAAGCCGGCGATCACCCAGCGAATCAGCAGGTCAGGCGTTTCTGTCGGCAGAACGGGATCCGGCCCCGTAGTTCATTTCCCCTGCGGTGGACAAGCCGGGTTATCCCGCAATACCTTTTCCGCGAGCTGCTTTCGGTGCTGGCGGAGTTTCTCGGCTAGCGCGGAATCCGAAAGAGCGAGAATTTCTGCGGCGAGGACAGCGGCGTTTCCGGCGCCGGCTTCCCCGATGGCCATGGTTGCCACGGGGACGCCGGAAGGCATTTGCACGGTGGACAAAAGCGAGTCAAGCCCCTTCAGATCGCTGGAGGGAATTGGCACGCCGATGACCGGCAGAGTCGTATGTGAAGCGATGGCGCCGGCCAGGTGTGCTGCCGCACCTGCGGCAGCGATGATGACTTTGAGACCCGCCGATTCCGCATCCCTGCCGTACTGAGCGGCGCGGTCCGGGGTCCTATGAGCCGAGATAACCTGAAGATCATAGGCTATCCCAAACTCCTCGAGCAGCCGCAGCCCCCTTTCAACGAACGTCAAATCGGACTTGCTCCCAACCAGAAAACCCACCACCGGCTTATCATTCACTTGCTGCCTCCTCGACAAGAACGTTCAGACCAAGAATCCTCCTCTGCGGCCTCTGCGCCCTCCGCGGTTTCTCTCCTATCACCGCAGCGCCTTTGCACCAATATCGTTCCTATAGTGCGCCCCCTCGAAATGAATCTTCCCAACCGCTGCGTACGTCGTCTCAAAGGCCTCGGCAATGGTCTCTCCGAGCCCCGTCACGCCCACTACCCTTCCGCCATTAGTAACGATTTCCCCGTTATCGAGTCTCTTCGTCCCCGCATGAAAAACCACAACTGATTCATCTTCAAGAGAATCGAGGCCCGCGATCACCTTCCCTTTCTCATACGAGCCGGGGTAACCGCCCGAAGCCATCACCACACACACCGCCGCTTTAGGGTTCCATTTCAGCTCAATCTCCGAAAGGCGTCCGTCAATGACCGCGTTCATCACCTCCACGAGGTCATTTTCAAGGCGAGGCATGAGAGCCTGATTCTCCGGATCGCCGAACCGCACGTTGAATTCGAGGACCTTTGGCCCCTCATCCGTTATCATCAGTCCCGCGTACAGGACGCCCTTGTATTCGATGCCCTCGGTGGTCAAACCTTTGATCATCGGCGTCAGAATTTCATCGTTAATCCGCCGATAAATCTCCGGCGTCACCACCGGCGCGGGTGAATAGGCGCCCATGCCGCCCGTATTCGGCCCTTCGTCGTTGTCGTAAACAGGCTTGTGATCCTGGGCAGAATCCATAGGAAGAACCGTTTCGCCGTCGGTGAACGCCAGCAGCGAAGCTTCTTCCCCGACCAGGCAGTCCTCGACGATCACACGGTCTCCCGCCGCACCAAACTCCTTCTCCATCATGATGCGATTGACTGCCTGTTCAGCCTCGCCTCTCGTTCGGCAGACGATCACCCCTTTCCCCGCCGCAAGACCATCAGCCTTGACCACCAACGGTGCTTCCCTCTGGCGAATGTGAGCGACTGCTTCCTCCGCATCGGCGAACACTGCGTGGCGGGCGGTGGGTATCCCATACTTGACCATCATCTCCTTGGCGAAGACCTTGCTCGCCTCGGTGTGCGCGGCGGCTCTGCTTGGTCCGAAGATGCGCAGCCCCCGACGCAGGAACTCATCTGCGATTCCTTCAGCCAGCGGCGCTTCCGGCCCCACAACCGTCAGGTCAATTGCTTCCCTTTCAGCGAAATCGGACAGACCTGAAATATCCGTCGCGGCAATCTCCACACACTCCGCGAGCTCCTGGATGCCACCATTGCCCGGAGCGCAGAAGATTTTCTCGACCAGCGGACTTTGGGCGATCTTCCAGACGAGCGTGTGTTCTCTCCCACCACTTCCAGCAACTAATATCTTCATAGCTCTCTCCAGAGGCTATCCATTCATGATTTTGCACCCAAATGACAAGCTGAACGGGATCAGACAGTGAGAGCTTGGCCCCGCCTCTGCGCCCTCCGCGTTCTCTGCGGTTAGAGCCCCGACCCTCAATGCCGGAAATGGCGGATGCCGGTGAAGACCATGGCCACGTTGTGCTCGTTGCAGGCTTCGATGGACTCCTCGTCCCTCACCGATCCCCCCGGCTGGATGATTGCTGTAGCACCGGCTTCTACGGCGGCGTCCACCCCGTCCCTGAACGGGAAAAACGCGTCCGAGGCGACCACGCTTCCTTCGAGCGGCTTTTGCGCTTTCATCACCGCGATCCGGGAGGAGTCCACCCGGCTCATCTGCCCGGCGCCGATTCCCAGAGTCTCCGTCGCGTTAGTGTAAATGATCGCATTCGACTTGACGTGCTTGACAACCTTCCAGGCGAACAGCAGCGCCTTGAGTTCTTCTTCGGTCGGCTCGCGCTTCGTGACGCAGCGGAGGTCCTTCTCCGTGATTGTCAACAGGTCTCGATCTTGGACGAGGACGCCCCCTACAATTTTCCTCAGGTCTCGACCGGGAATAACCGTCCCTCCTACCATCCGCCAGGTCTCCAGTCCTTCCAGAAGCACCAGACGCCGCTTTGTTTTCCTTTTCAGGACATCGAGAGCGTCCCTGTTAAAGCCCGGGGCGAGGATCGCTTCGATAAACGTCTTGTTTAGCTCCTCGGCCGTTCCAATGTCCACGCTCCTGTTGAAAGCGACGACACTCCCAAACGCGGAAACCGGGTCCGTCGCCCTCGCTTTCTTGTATGCCTCTAAGGCAAAAGACCCGATGGCCACCCCGCAGGGGTTGGTGTGCTTGATGACCACCGCCGCAGGCTTGGTAAACTCCTTGACCGTCTCGCAGGCCGCATCCAGATCGAGGATGTTGTTGAAGGAAAGCTCTTTTCCGTGAATCTTTTCCGCGCCGGGAATACAAGGTTCGGAGAGGATTCTCTCCTGATACAGCGCCGCCTTCTGGTGGGGATTCTCGCCGTACCGGAGGTCCATTATCTTTGTATATTCCAATAAAAGCTTGCTGACCGCTACCGCTTCCTTTTTCTTCTGTAGTGACGCCAGAAACGTGTGAATGACCGAATCGTAATGAGCCGTCCTCTCGAACGCCTCCATCGCCAGGGCTAACCGCAGGTCGCTCGATAGCGCGCCGTCGTTCTCCTTCAGGTTTTGGATGACATCGTCGTACGAGCTCGGATCAACCACCACCGCCACGTCCTGATAGTTCTTGGCGGCAGAGCGGATCATGGACGGCCCCCCGATGTCTATGTTCGTAATCGCCTGTTCCAGAGTTACGTCCTCGTGCGACACCGTTTGCGCGAACGGATAAAGATTGACCACCACCAGGTCAATGGGCTTGATGCCGTGCTCCTCCATTTCCCTCTGATGGATCGGGTTGTCCCGGAGGGCCAGAAGCGCCCCGTGAATCTTCGGATGAAGGGTTTTCACCCGATCATCCAGAATCTCCGGGAAGCCCGTGTACTCCGAGACATCCCTAACCGAGACGCCCGATTCCCGAAGAAGCTTCGCCGTTCCGCCGGTGGAGAGGATTTCAACGCCCATCTCCCGAAGTTGCCCCGCGAACTCTACAATCCCTTCCTTATCCGAAACGCTGATCAGAGCTCTTTCGACTTTTCTCATAAGCCTCAGTCCATTCGCACCCTATAAAACCGTTGACTTCCCGACACTCCAGGATCGGTGCCGGTCCACTGTTTTTCACTGATTCCCGTAGCCAGCTCCGTCACGCTGGAAAACGTCGAGTCATCACTCGCTTCTATGGCGAAAAAGCCATCGGGGCCATCCCAGGCAAGCGACACCTCCCCGGTATCCAGATTGACCTGGAAGCTGTTGATCGTCACATCGGCCAGCCCGATAACCCGAACATCATCAATGGCCCACCAATTGTCGAAATTGGCCGTGTAACGCCAGCGAATCCTTATCCTTTTGCCATCCGCGAACTCCGAGATGTCTATGGATCGTGGATAAACGGTACTCCCCTTCTCCTCCTTCCAGAATGGCACCTGTTTCGCCTGCCAACTCTGATGGGCAGGATCGTTGCTGACGTGCACATTGAAGACCTCCGGAAAGTCCTCCGGGTCATTTTCCCCATAAACCTTCAGATTCTGCCGAAACTCCAGACGGATGTCCCTGAACTCCGTGCAGTCTATCTCCGGCGAAACCAAGGACTCGTCCATGATTTCCAGTGGGGGAAGCTCACCCTCCGCGTCGCTATTCGAGATCACATACACGCTCTCGACGCCCTCCCCGTCCAGAGTTCTCGCCTCGATGTGCCAGATACCCTCGTCCTCCGCTGTGTGCGGCTCGGGCAGCACCCATCCCTCATCCAGCATATCCTCGTCCCTGGTGAAGGTATCAAAATCCTCCTTGAAGATCGTAGCCAGCCGAGGCGACGGCTCAAAGCTCAAGTTGTCTATGCACGTTGAACCGGGGAAAAGCGAGTCGAAAAGAATCGCCAGCGATGTGATTCTTAGCCACTGGTCCTCGTAGTGAAACAGAGAACTCCCGTCGAGCACAATGGCGCTGGACCGATAGTCCACCCCAAAATGGTCCTCCCCGGGCCCCGCACCGAACAGTTGAACCACATCCCCATCGAGGCCGGCAAAATCAATGCTGACAAAGTCAACCGGGCTGTCCCAGGTCAACTTTACCTCCACACGCATTTCCCCGGAGTCGAACAGCGCACAGGGGGTGTCGTCTGCCGGCAGGTGGTTCGGATCAACTACCCACCGATTCCCTAAGAAGGGGTCAACCCAGTTCAATCCACCGTAGTCATCCGGAACCGGCTTTCCCGCAAGAGAATCGAAATCGAGGACAACCGCCCATCCCTGGGCCAGCAGAACCAGAACAATCAACCCTCCTGCCATTCCTGCAAGCAGTTTTTGCATCGCGAGCTCCCCTCTAATCGAATCTCAACCGACCGCCCCATCCCAAGGCAACCACCTCAGCACAAGCATAAATGCCGCTGAGGTCGTCAAGTGCCCGCCTCGCCCACTCTATTTTTTCAACCACGTCGAGCTCTCCTTGACAGCCTCATAGCGCGAAACAGTGCGGCCTTCACGAACGTCCTCCTCGGCAGCATCCAGCTTTTGCCTGAGGTACAGCCGGTACATGACCTCATCTACGTCAACCTCCTCCGGCAAATCCTTTATCAGTTCGAGAAGTTGCTTCTTCCCAACAGTCATCACAACTGTCTGCCTTCTTAACCTCACCATCCCCAAGAGAAATTTAACCGCAGAGACGGCAGAGTTCGCACAGAAGGTTACTGTTGTGACGCGCTTCGGCCCCTCTGCGCCCTCTGTGGTGACTAATTCTGGGGTAGGTGAAGCTTGAGCCTGGCTACTTCTCTCCCGATCCTGCCCTCAGACGTTCACCTCGGGGATTTCCTTCATCGCTTCTTCAATCTTTTCCATGGGATACTCGTAATCCTCGAGTTGGCCAGCAAGATAGAGATCGTATGCTCCCAGATCGAAGAAGCCGTGCCCGCTGTAGTTGATGGCGATGACCTTTTCCTCTCCGGTCTCCTTGCACTTCAGCGCCTCGTCAATCATCACCCTGATGCAATGAGCGGTCTCCGGGGCGGCGATCAGACCTTCCGTCCGAGCGAAGATCATCGCTGCCTCAAACGCAGCGTTCTGGTGAAGAGCCACCGCCTCCATCAACCCTTCATTGACTAACTTGCAGACGATGGGCGCATCCCCATGATACCTCAGCCCCCCAGCGTGAATTCCCGGAGGAACAAAGGTGTGTCCCAGGGTATGCATGTGGACAAGCGGGGTCATTTTGGCCGTGTCGCCGAAGTCGTATTTGTACAACCCCCTTGTCAAAGTGGGGCATGCTGTCGGCTCCGCAGCTATGATGCGGATGTCTTTCCCATCAACGATCTTGTCCCGCATGAAGGGCATCATGAATCCTGCGAAGTTGCTCCCTCCACCGACGCATCCGGTAAGGATGTCGGGATACTCCCCGATCTTCTCGAACTGCTTTTTGGTCTCCAGCCCCACGATGGTTTGGTGAAGAAGAACGTGATTCAACACGCTTCCCAGCGAGTACTTTGCGTCGTCGTGGGTGGCCGCGTCCTCCACCGCCTCACTGATGGCGATGCCCAGGCTTCCCAGAGTGTCGGGGTCTTTTTCCCGGATCGCTCGTCCGCAGTTGGTCTTATCGGTAGGGCTGGGGAAGACTTCTGCTCCCCAGGCTTGCATCAGCGATTTGCGGTAGGGCTTCTGCTCGTAGCTGACCCGCACCATATACACCGTGCAATCCAGGCCGAACCGATTCGTCCCGAAAGCCAGAGCGCTCCCCCACTGCCCGGCGCCCGTCTCAGTCGTCAACCGCTTCACACCCTCACGCTTGTTGTAGTAGGCCTGGGCCACGGCGGTGTTCGGCTTATGACTCCCTGGCGGGCTATGGCTCTCGTCCTTGAAGTAGAGCCGAGCGGGCGTGTCCAGATACTGCTCCAGAAACCTCGCCCTCACCAAGGGCGAGGGCCGATAAATGCTGTATATCTCCAGCACCTCTTCGGGAATGTCAATCCAGCGCTCTGTGCTCATCTCTTGCTCGATCAGCCCCATTGGGAAAATGGGCGCCAGATCGTCCGGGCCCACCGGCTGGAGCGTACCCGGGTGCAACGGTGGGTCGAGCGGTGAAGGCAGGTCAGCGGCGATGTTGTACCACTGCCTCGGCATCTCATCGTAGTTGAGCATTACTCTCTTTTCTGCCATGCTTTTCCCTCTGCTTCTTAGAACGAGTAGATGACTTTGAACCAGAAGGCGTTCCCTTCCGGCCTGTTCTCGGTATCCACTTCGAACAGTGCTTTGGCGACCAGATGCAGGTTCGGAGAAGGGCTGTACATAAACATCGGCCCCACCGCAAAAGCCTCTCCCTTGTCACCGGGGACTTTCATGCCGTCAATCTCGTCGTCATCCAATTGCTTGTAATAGTACCCGGCAGCACCCAGTCGGCAGTTCTTGGCTATCGCGTAGTCAAGGCTGTAATCGAAATGAAACTCGTCGCCGGGGCTCAGATCGCTGTGCATACCCGTGGCGGGATTGAAGAACTCATCGTTCTTGGTATTGAAATCATACATCATTTTCACCGACCAGCTCCATCCCGTCTGGTACAGGCCGGTCACCGCGAACACCGGCTCGAATGTCCAGAAGTTCTTTCCGACAAGATTTAAGGGGCTCTTGTCGTCGTATTCTCCAATAGGTACATAAATGTCGAGACCTGCCACCGCATGATACGTCGGCCCATGCCAGGCCAGGATGAACGGGTCTATGATCGGATCACCAAAGCCGGCCTCCGAATAGCCGAAGGGATCGAGGTCCACATCCAGATAAGGGACGAAGAGGTGGCACAGGTAGTTGCCTCCAAGAATCTTCTTGTCCGACGAATAGATGACGCGAAAAACCTCCGCCCACGCCCTCAGGTCAATGTCAATATTCCCACCGGGCGTGGACATCTCATCGGCATCGTAATACATCAAGTAGTTGACGATATGCCATCCTGGCGGCGGAGCCATACCACAAAAACAGTCCTCGGCGCCGTTCGGATAGTGCTGCCCTCCTCCGCCAAAAGCTGCCGGAGCGACCATCAGCACGATGGCGCCAACCATAACCAGAACTCCCCCCTTTCGAAGCACTCTCATGTTCGACCTCCTTTCTGCCACGTGACGCGTGGCCTGAGACGTTTCCCCCGACGACGCTTGCCTTTTCCATCCTTTCGCAAGCAGTCTTGACCGGGACAGATACTTGTACCTCGACAGTACTCGGGCGCAAAACATACGACACCGCCACAACAAAAATCAAGGCATTTCTTTCGACCAAAAATGAAGCTTGGCACCTTGTCAACACTTCCAGCAGGATGACCGTAGATTTCACTTGATTCCGCGACCGAGGCCTGGTATGGTTTACGTGTACATAGCTAAGCAAATGTATCTCAAGAGGAAAAGCCAATTACAAGGGGCTTTCACATGGGTAAACTAACGTTGCTCGTTTTGGTGCTCGCGATTGCACTGGGCGCTTACTGGTTCTGGTGGTCCGACCAGGGGGCAAACGATCCGATCACCGTAGAGGGGAAGTTATCCATCTCAGGGGTGCCCGGTCTTCCGGGGCTGGCGAGTGTCCTGCCGACCCAGGGATCCGGCAACGTTGATTTCACCCTCCAGGCTGTCCCCAACAAGCTGAAATTCTCCGGTACTGCCCAGGGCGAGAAGGTCTCATTCATTGTCCGCCTCGACAAACGGGAGATGCACATTCTCAACCACAAGAGAAAGGTGTACGCCTCTCAGGAATTCGACTTCGTGGACATGAGCGAGACCGAACAGGACGAGAAGTCGGGTGAAACCTGGTTTGAGGCGTTGACCCGGACGGCGGACTGGGCCTATATCGGCACTGGTGACGGCAAGCGGTTCTGCAACAAGCAAGCCCCCACCGAATTGTCCAAAGGAAACCCGGGAAGAGCCGAACTCTGGTTCACCCCCGATACGCGGCTTGGCAGACGCTACTTCAGCACGCTCAACAGACTTTTTCGAATACAGCCGGTCGGCAACTCAAAACAATGGGGCATGTTCAACCTCGGGGCGATGCAAAGCCTGTTCAATGGCAACACGGCACAAAACGAGAAGAGACCCCAGTTGAAGTACGTCAACCTCGATTTCTTCCCCGTTCCCATGAAGGCCGACGTCGCTTTCGGGCCGATGCGATTCAAGTTGGATGTGAAAAACCTTTCCAGAGAGAAAATCCCGAAGGATACCTTCGAGATCCCATCAGATTACACCCTGGATAACAACTTGACCCGGGCGCCCCGCCCGGCAACTGCGCCAGCTCGCAACATCGCCAACCAGCCGCGCCCGGAGACTATCCGGTTCGTCGTGCCCAAGCGCACGCAGCGCCGCCAAGTAGTCGTGCCGCGGCGAACGCCACCTCGCCGAAGCTCTGGAAGCACTTGACCGGGCAAGAGGTGAGCCCGCTGGACGCGGGCAGAACAACCACGAATCTGCCGCAAGCCTCGAGACACTATCCCAAAGGCCGATACTCAGGGGCCAGGGGGTCTGATTTCATCCGCCTCACGCGAAGGCCAGGAAACAGGAGATACGCTTGGGCTGCAACCCCCCGACTCGATGACCGGTGGCGACCAGTCATCCCTTGCCAGGTATGACTGACCCGGGCCCCAGAAGACAACTGCACGCTCTTGCCTTTCGCTGTAATCCTCTCTACAAAAGGATGAAGACGAAGAGGTTCGCCGTTGTAGCAGCGATTGGTGAAACTCTGGCCAACCGTGGGAATCGCAGCGACGAGATCTCTCGCAAAGGCGCGAAGACGCAAAGAGGGTTGAGAATCGAAGGCAGAAGAAGCTTGGCGTCTCTGCGTCTTGGCGAGAGAAGACATTTAGCCGTCTCGGCTAAAGGCTCATCCTTGATTGGTGCAGTTGGATTTGCCTGCTTGGTGATAATCTTGAGTGCAAGAAGAGCGCTTCAACAAAAGAGGAGGGAAGGAACAATGGGGAGTTCCCGCATTATCGTGAACTTGCTGAGACTTATTTTGGCAGGTGCTCTGATTAGCTCTTCGACAGGTTGGCGAAAACAAGAACTGGCTGAAACCCAAAGGCCACAAGCGACCGAAGAGGGTAGAGTAGAAAGGTTAATTAAACAGCTTAAGAGCGTACGCCCGCAGGAGCGTGGAGCTGCAGCCAGCGCCCTTAGAACAATGGGCCCTGCAGCGAAAGATGCTGTCCCCGCCCTTATAAAGGCCTTAGGGGATGAGGACTGGGTTCTCCGCCAGAATGCTGCCGAAGCTCTTGGCGAAATAGGCCCTGCAGCAAAAGATGCACTGCCCAAGTTAAAAGAACTGGCTGAAAAAGATAAGGATGCTCGGGTTCAACAGACAGCCAAACAAGCCATCGAAAAAATCCAATAAGCCGATGAAGAACAAAGACAACCAAAGCCCCCAGCAGAAAAACCGAGCCACAACAAGGGGCGGCGCTAAGTGGCGAAACTCCTCGAAGCGTAAGTGCAAGACGCGAGGACCCCAGCAGTTATGGAGCTGGCAGCGGGGTTTCTGTTCCGGCGCCGCCGGCTTCAGGGCGACGTCGCCTGGAGCCAGACTCAGCTCGGCTCTGAGGGGCGCACGGCATCAACTCTATACCAACACTGAGACAGCCCCGGTACCAGAAGATTCGGAGGAAACGTCGGCCCGACGAGCAGAGCTTCCTATTGACTCCGCGACGGCGGCATGGTATCTTCCCCCGTTCTTGATCGAGAAAAGCGTGCCGTAGAAAGCAAAATGAAGCATAAGAGGATTTGACATGGGTAAAGTAACGCTGGCCGTTCTGGTGCTTGCTGTCGCACTCGGAGTTTACTGGTTCTGGTGGTCCGACCAGGGAGCAAACGATCCTATAACAATTGACGGGTCGCTTTCGATTTCCGGGTTGTCAGGGCTACCCGGGATGTCGGGCATGCCGAGGTCCCAGGGACCAATCAAGGTGGATTTCACTCTCCAAGCCGTGCCCAACAAGGTGAGAATCTCCGGTACCATCGAAGGCCAAAAGGGCTCGGCGATTTTCCGGCTCGACAAGAGAGAGCTGTACCTTCTCGACGACAAGAAAAACACTTACACCTCCGTGGAATTCGACTTCGTGGATGTGAGCGAGACCGAACTGTACGAGGCGGAGGAAACCTGGCCAAAGGAATTGAAAAGGACGCCGGACTGGGACTACATCGGAACCGGTGACGACAGCCGGTTCTGCAATAAGCAAACCGTGGCCGACCTGTCCAAGGACCTTGCGAAGCAAGCCAAGGACATCCCGCTTCTGCCGCTGATCCTGGCCTTGTCCAAGCAGGCCAAAGTGGAACTCTGGTTCACACCTGAGACGCGGCTGGGAAAACGCTACTTCAGCATGATCAACAAGCTTGCTCGAATACGGCCGATGGGCAAAACAGAGCAACTGGGAATGTTCGATTTCAACAAAGCCCTGCAAGAAAAGAGAGGTCAGCTCAAATACGTGAACCTTGATTTCTTCCCCATCCCCATGAAGGCCAACCTCTCCTTCGGGCCGGCGCGATTCAACTTGGAACTAAGCAGCCTTTCCAGGAAGAAGATTCCCAAAGATACCTTCGAGATACCATCCGGCTACAAGGAGGAGTAATCGGCTGGAACTGCCTCCCCAATCGCCCGGAGCGTCTGTCGCGCGGCAGACCTTTTGGTTCTGCGATTCCACCCGAGATGTAGCCGTGGGCTATACCACAGTACCGGCCAAAAAGCGGCCCCGATCCTCAGCTCAGCGCAGGTACTCCGGCAACCTCAGCTCCAGATGGTTCGGAGGGAGCCTCTACTCGTCGAGCAGAGGCTCCCTCTCTCCCCTGGGTCAACCTGGCGGAGACCACCTTCGATTTCCCGTTTTCCTCCATGGTGATCCCGTACAGAACGTCCGAGGCCGAGATCGTCTTCTTGTTGTGCGTGATTATGATGAACTGGGAGTCTCGAGCAAACTCCTGAAGAATCTCTGCGAACCTGATCACGTTCGAATCATCCAGCGGAGCATCAATCTCATCCAGAATGCAGAAGGGACTTGGCTTTACCTTGAATATGGCGAACAGCAAACTGATCGCGGTCATCGCTCGCTCGCCCCCTGACAGTAACGAAATCGCCTGAAGCTTTTTCCCCGGCGGTCGAGCTATGATTTCAATGCCGCTCTCCAGGATATTCGATTCGTCAACCAGAATCAGGTCCGCCCGTCCTCCGCCGAAAAGACGCTGGAACATCTTCTGGAACTCTTCCCGGATGCGCTCGAACGCTTCTCGGAACAGCGCCTTGCTTTCGCGATCCAGCTTGGCCAGCGCCCTTAGCAGCGAGTCCTTCGCCTCCAGCACGTCCGCCTGCTGCGCCGTCAAGAATTCGTATCGCTTCTTCAGTGCATCGTGCTCTTCGATGGCGCACAGGTTCACCGGCCCCATGGACTGCAACTTCTGCTTCAACTCGGCGATTCTGCACTGGACATCATCCCAGTCGGTCCGCTCGGGCAAAGGACTAATATTCGGATCGTCGTGACTCAACCTGTACTCCGTCAACAGATGCTCATCAATGCTATTCATGGAAAAGCGAATCTCTGTCAGCTTGACGTTGAGATCCGCCGCTTCCTTTTCCCGCTCCCTGGCCGCTTTGTTCTTCTCCTTGATCTCCCACTCCACCTGCGTCAGTTCGTCAACCAGACCCTTGCGTCTCTCGTCCAACTCGTCAATGGCAGCGGTCACTTCCTCTTTTTCCCCGTTGAGGGAGGCGACTGCCGAATGGCACTCCTGAATTTCGCTCTCCAGATTCTTCGTATAAGCCTTCCCCTGCTCGATCTGCCGGCCGCGGCTCTCCAATTCCTTTTGCGTGAGGTCCAATTGTCCACGGATGTACTCTATGTCGCTCTGGAGGTTCGCCATCCGCTCATCATAGGAAGCCTTGGCCACGCCCACCTCCGCCACATCCTTTTTGAGCGAGGACACATCCCTCTGCACGCTTTCAAGCCTTGACTGACCGCAGGACATAGCCCTTTCCACCTCGGCCTTCTCTTCAGAGACCGCCTTGAGTTCTTCAGCGAGCGCTTTCCGCTGATCTTCCATCCGAGTCACATCCGATTCCGTTTGCGCCTCCCTCGCCGTCAACTCGCTCGCCCGCTCCCTCTGGGATTGCATACTGGAGGAAAGGTCCAGCAGACTCCTCTCCGCCACAACAACACGCTCTCCCGTCCCCGAAACCGTCACCATCTGCTCCTCGGATTGCTCGGCCAGGTTCTTCTGAACCTCCAGGAGCTCCTTCTCCCGCGCCCGGACCTCGTCCAACTGCCTTCGCTGCGCCTCTTCCTCCAGAACCAGCGAGGCAACGCGCGATTTCCTGCTCACTAAACTGGGCATTGCCCCGCAGCGCTTTCCCGCTGTGACGGCGCCCCCCTTAGCCACCTTTTCTCCAGACGGAGTGACAAACGTCACATCCGGCGCGCTTTCCGCAGACAGCGCCAGCGCCCGATCCAGATTCTCAACGATGACGGCATGCCCCAACAGATGCCCCACGACCTTCTCGTATTTTGAATCAAAAGAAACCAGGTCCAGCACCGGCCTTAGTCCCCGGCCATTCTCCTCGCAGAACCGCCGGATCATCTCTCCATCACCGTTGCAGCCAGTGACCGCCTCTAACGGCAGGAACGTCGCCCTCCCCCTCGGTCGCTCACGTAGATATTCACTCGCCCTCCTCGCATCCTCCACCGCCTCAGTCAGTACCCATTGAAGCTCGCCGTCCAGGGCGGATTCGATCATGATCTCATGCTCCGGCGATACCTCCATAACATCCGCCACTGTTCCGATGATCCCCCTTAGCCGCGAGTCCTCTCTCCTCGACTCATCAATGACCGAGCGAACGCCCGCATCGTACCCCTCATATTGCTCCACCGCATCGGTCAGGAATCGCCGCTCCGAGTTCAGCCGCGAAATCGCTCCCTCGACTTCAATAATCTCTCTGCGCAGGTTGACGAGCTTCCCCTCCGTTTCTTTCAAGCCAGCCTGCAAGGCGACGAGCTTTTCCTTCTCCTCACGAGCCTGAAGCGAAAGGGCTTCCTTGTCCCTTGAACCAGCCTTCCGAGCTTCTTCCTTCTCTGCCACCGATTGAAGCACTTCCTCCCTCTGCCGCCGGAGTTGAGACGAGGTCTGTTTCGTCTCAGCTAATCTCTCGCCCCTCGAAGTCAGCCCGCTCCGCACCTCCACTTCTCGACGGATAAGGTCTAAGAGATGACCGGACAGTTCTCCGGCATGCGATTCGCATTTCCGAAGCTCCTCCAGCCTTTCATCCAGTTGCTTTTCTTCCTCTTTGACCCGCTGATCGCACGTTGATCGCTCCTGCCGAAGCGCTTCCAGCACCCCATTCCGTTCTCGGATAGCCGACTGCAATCCTCCGGCTTTTTCCCGCATCCCCTTGATTTCTGCCGATGCCTTTTCTGCAAGAGAATGGGTGTCGGTGATACGCTGCTTGCAGAGAGAGATGTTTCCCTTCTCCCGATCAATGTTCCGCAAGAGGTCCAGCTTGCGGGATTGGAGTTCCTCGTGTTTCAGCTCAGAACTCTGGAGTTCCGCCCGAATCTCCCGTATCCGGCTCTCCCGTTCTTCAATATCCTGAGCCAGTCGGCGCAGAACGTCCTCAACACCCTGCCGCTTCTTCTCCAGAGAATTCATCTGCTCCGCACAGAGCCCCCGCTTGTGCAGGAGAAACCCCACGTCCAACTGCTGCAACTCGTCGGCGAATTCTTTATATCGGCAGGCTTTCCCAGCCTGCCGCTGGATGGAGATGATCTGCCGCTTGACTTCTCGAATGACATCGTTCAGCCGTTCGAGATTGCTTTCCGTGGCTTCCAGCTTGCGAACGGCTTCTTTCTTATCCGCTTTATACTTCGTGATGCCTGCCGTCTCGTCGAACAGAAACCTCCTGTCTTCGGGCTTGGAGCTGAGGATCAGATCAATGTTCCCCTGCTGCATGTGCGAATACGCTTGAGTCCCAAGACCGGTGTTCATCAACAGCCTGTGGATGTCTCTCAGTCGGCAGGGGCGCTTGTTGAGGAAGTACTGGCTCTCTCCGGAACGGAACAGCCGGCGTGAAACTGTTACCTCGTCATGCTCATCTTCAGTCAAGTCCTTCGCATCCGCCAAGGTCAGCGACACTTCCGCCATCCCCATCGGCTCCATCTGAGCCGATCCCACGAAGATCAAGTCCTCCATAAGACCGCCCCGGAGATTCCGGGCGTTCTGCTCTCCGAGGACCCATCTTATGGCATCCGAAACGTTGCTTTTGCCGCATCCATTGGGGCCAACGATGGCTGTGATACCCGGCTCAAACCCGATCACCGTCTTTTCAGCGAACGACTTGAACCCGACCAGTTCCAAAGACTTGAAGTACACGCTCCCTCCTCCCTGAGGTTCGAACGTAACACTTCACCCTCTGGTCGTGCCGATAATATACCCGAACAGTCCCCTTTTGTAAACCAAAAACTCCAAGTTTTTCTTCCCGTAAGTCAACCCGACTCTCTCAACGCATATCTTATTTTCTTGAAAATTTCCTTTGAGGGCCGTCCAGGAACCTGATATAAGATTCCACGTGATCTGTTCGGGAGTTGTCCACGCCACCTGAGGAAGAGGAACTTCTTTGCAGTCAGTCATAGTCTGTGTCTTCCAGGCGTACGTGTGATCGAACACACCTGGGCGTGGGAAGACTTCGCATTGTAACCCGAAGCAAGGAGAAAGCTGACCATGAGAGCTATGCTGATTCTGTCGCACCTGGGAATAGGCCTTTTCTGTCTGGCGCTGACCATGGCGGTTCATCAGGACGCCGCGGGGGCGAACCGGTTCCCCGATTTTAAGGTGGGCGTGCAAAGTTATTGCTTCCGGGACTTCGATCTGGATGGAGCGCTGAAGAACACCCAGGCGCTGGGCCTGAAGAACATCGAGTTCTACAGCAAGCACGCCTCACAGGATATGACGCCCGAACAGCTCAAAGAGGTCAAGGCAAAGCTCAAAGACGCAGGCATCAAAGTCGTCGCCTACGGAGTCGTCGGCTTCGGTACGGACGAGCAAGCGAATGAGAAAATATTCAAGTTCGCAAAGGATATGGGGATCAAGGTCATCACCGCAGATCCCACCCCGGAGAGTTTCGCCTCTCTCGACAAGCTGGTGAAAAAATACGACATCAAAGTCGCCATCCACAATCACGGCCCCGGCTCCAGATACTCCTCACTTGAGGACATTCTCAACGCCGTCAAAGGGCATGACAGGCGAATCGGCGCCTGCGTAGATAACGGCCACTTTCAGCGGTCGGGAGTGAACGCTGCGGAGGCCACGAAGAAGCTCGGCAAGCGTGTCCACGCGGTCCATTTGAAGGATCTAAACGCCGAGAATCACGACCAAATTCTCGGCAAGGGAGTAGCGGACATCCCCGCCGTGCTCAAGGCGCTCAAAGAAGTCGGCTTCAAGGGGCCTCTGAATCTCGAGTATGAGATTGAACCCGACAATCCGGTCCCTTCGATGAAGAAGTGCCTCGAATACCTTTCAAACGCATGCAAAGAAATGCAGTGAAACCTGCTGATCTGATGGAATTGTCGGCGGCCCGACTTCAACCGTGGCCTTAATGATGTGCCTTTTCAGGAAGGGGGAAGTAATACAATGAGTTTCCTGTTGTGGTTTGGGAGACGAAAGGCCCAAACGGTCGCTCTTGTTCTCCTTGCGACTGCTTTCTTGTGCGGCTTGTTGATCTCGGTAATTAGTACGTCAACTTCAGCAGGTGAGGAAGCTATCCCCGGCGAGGGGAAATGCGTTCGACTTCTGCGTCCCGGCGTTCTTGGCATCTGGCTCGGCGATAGGAAAGTTGCCGAGTACCGCTTCGGAAAAGATCGTCCTAAGCCCTACCTTTACCCCGTCCTCGGCCCCGACGGAAAACCGGTGACCGAGGATGCGCCCGGCGATCACGTCCATCATCATTCCCTCTACTTCTCCCACGACGAAGTCAGCGGCTATCATTTCTGGACCGAGGGGAGAGGACACAGTCGTGTGCGTCACGAGAAATTCTTGAAGATATACGACGAGAAAGACCGCCCCGGGTTCACCAGCGTCAACGCCTGGATGGGCGGCGACAAGCCGCTTTTGAAAGACACGCGAACCTTCCGCTTCATTCCCCTTGGAAAAGGCGAATACCTTATTGACATCTGCATCAAGTTTGTCGCAGTAGATCGCGATGTCACCTTCGGTCAGACCAAAGAAGCCGGTCTCCCCGGGCTGAGAGTGGCCCCGGAAATGCGGGTCAGAGGCGGCCGCGGGCGAATGGTCAACTCTGAGGGCGGCGTCAACGAGAGGGAACTCTGGAGCAAACAGGCCAAATGGGTGGACTACACCGGCCCGCGTCCCGACGGCACCTGGGTCGGCATCGCTTCTATGGCTCACCCCAGCAACAGGCCCTATCCCCCAGCCTGGCACGCAAGGGATTACGGCCTCCTGGGAACCAACTACACCAACTGGCACAAGCCCAAGACAATTAAAGCAGGTCAGCCCTGGACGTTGAGACACCGCTTCTACATCCACTGGGGGAAAACCGAAGAGGCAAACATCGCCAAACAATTCGAGCGCTACGCCAAGGAGTTCAAATAGCCGCCGAGCGTGTAGACAAGGCAGAGTTTGCGGCACAGTAATTCCGCGGCAGTTTTCTCTGCGATCTCCGCGTTCTCCGCGGTGAAGGTTTACCGTTTACGTCAGTACAACCTAAAAACCACAAAAGGAAAGGGGGAAAGCATGGCGAACCAGAAGCTTCCGAGCTACCTGGCATCTGCCAAGCCGGTCCCGAAGAGCGCTCGCGCGCCGGGGCTGATGACCACCGGTGCCGCGTTCGCGGGCATTTACTTGTGGATCGCCTACTATGACAAACTCGGTAATACCCTCAACCTGGGCAACCTGGGAACTGTCATCTTAGGCGTGATCATCGGCGGCGGGTTGTCTTATGGCCTGTACTACATCTTCTCTGGCATGTGGGGCATGAAGACAGGGCTGCCACTATACGTTGTTGGCAGTTCCACCTTCGGCACCAAGGGAGGCTACTTCCTGCCCGGCATTTTCATGGGCGTACTCCAGGTCGGGTGGTACAGCGTGGCGACTTTCTACGCCACGAAACTTGTCATTAGTGGACTCGGCGGCCAGCCCATGACCCTGTTAGGGCCCTTGGGGCCCGGCGAAGAGCACGGATTCAGCTTTCTGTTTGTAATCGTGGCCATTGTCTGGGGCTACCTCTTCGCCTTTTTTGGCGCCAAAGGGATCAAATACGTCGCCCGAATGGCGAACATCTTCCCGGTTGTGCCAATCATCATGCTGCTCGTGGGCGCCATCCTGGCCCTCAAAGGCCTCGGCAAGTTCGGTGAGGTCCGGGTGGCGCAGGCTACGGTGGGCGTGCCGACCATTGCCGGTATGTTTCTGGCGATCCAGATGGTTATCGGCTTCGGCGCCACCGCGTTGGCGGCGGGCGCCGACTTCACTCAGACCAACCGCAACGCCTCCGATGTCAAGATCGGTGGACTGGCTGGCATCTGGGCGGCTTCGGTAGTCGTGGGTATCCTCGCCCTGATCACCGTCGCAGGCGCAAACGGGGCGAATCCCAATCTGAAAAACTTCGGCTATGCCGGGTCCCTGAAAGACCTTGGCGGATTCATTGCCAGTATCATGCTGATACTGTTCGCCATAGGGTCCATGGCGCCTGCATGCTTCTGCTCGTTCATCATCGGCAACAGCCTCTCAACCATGGTTCCTTCCATCTCCCGGATGAAATGGACCATGATCGGCGCCACCCTTGGCATCATCCTGGGCGCCACGGGCGTTGCGGGTAACCTCGAGTCATTCTTTGGACTGATCGGGGCCTCCTTCGGCCCGGTCTGCGGAGCAATGGCTGCCGATTACTTGCTGACCCGTGGAAAATGGGCAGGCCCCCGCAAAGGCATCAGCGTCCCCGGTTACGCGGCATGGGCTACTGGATTCCTCGTCGGAATCTCGAACAACGCCATGCTTGGCAAGCTCGCGGTGCTGAAGTCGTGGCACCCGGCTGCTCTGTACTCCTTCGTGGTTGCCTTCATCGTCTACCTGATCCTCGCTAAGGCAGGCCTGGAGCCACCGAAGGAAGAAGCGTATACGGTCACCGAGCCTCCGGAAACCGAGCCTTCGGAGCCCGCGCCGGCATAAGCCGCTCCCGCTCAATCGTAGCAGGATGCGCAAACTCAGGCCGCGCGCCGCATCAACTGCGGCGCGCGGCCCTTCTTTCCTTCTGCCGCCGCCCGCAGAGTTCGCGCAGCAAGCCGGAAGGCCAGCCAGGAGTGCGGCTGCACACAAGCGGCATGCAGATCACGTTCCCTCACACGCCCACTCGGCGTGAGTGCCATACGTCTATCAAGCTTCCCGATGGCACCAGGAATCGGGAGAACCAGAGACATGTCTTGCCGCGCTTTAGCCGGCATCCCCTTTAGCCGCCGGCTTCAGTCGGTGGTCGTCCGTTATTCCGTATCTCTCACGCAGCCGGCTTCAGCCGGGCTTCTCGACCACCGGCTTCAGCCACGATAGAATACGCGCCCGAACCCACGAATCACAGGACTGGGTTCGCTTCACATCTCTGCAGTTCTCAGGGACGTACACCGCCGGGTGAAGGGCGGATGATACGGATGAGCGCGATACCTGAAGCGATGAACACCGCTCCCAAAATCAGGCCGACCGTTAGCCTGCCGTAAAGCAGCGAGCCGGTGGCAAACAGTGCGGAGTAAACGGTAACGCTACCCACGACCCAGCCCAAGAAGCTCTCCGTCAGCCGATCCGGAGATTTCACCTCCGGAGCTTCCGCCGCAATCGGTTTCCAGCCCGGCCCGGCGGGACGGATGAGACGGTAGAATTTCACAAGCGTCTCCCGAGAGGTCGGGCGGGTCAGGAACGTGACCACCACCCACACGGTCGTCGTGATGCAAACCGTTCCGAAGAGCTTCCAGTGGCTGGCTACCTTAGGAGCAAATACCGTGAAGATGAGCGAGCCGGAAACTGCTGCGATCATTGCCGAAATCTCGCTCCAGGCATTGATCCTCCACCAGAACCATCGCAGCAGATAGATCAACCCCGTCCCCGCCCCCACCATGAGCATGATCTCGAACGTCCTGGCGGCGCTTATCAGGAAGAACGATAATCCGCAGGCGAGAACCATTAATCCCGCCGTGACCAATCGGGAGACCAGAATGTAATGCTTGTTGCTGGCGTCGGGACGGAGAAATCGCTTGTAAAAGTCGTTCACCACGTACGAGGCCCCCCAGTTCAGGTGGGTATCAATCGTGGACATATAAGCAGCGATCAAAGATGCTGTCATCAGGCCCAGGAAGCCGTGCGGCAGGAACTTCAGCATGGCAGGATAGGCGATGTCGTCCTTGATGAGATGAGTCTCGACATGTGGAAACGCTGTTTCGATGTCCGAAAGTTGAGGGAACACCACCATCGAACAGAGCGCCACCAGAATCCACGGCCATGGTCTGAGGGCGTAATGAGCTACGTTGAACCAGAGCGTCGAAAGCATGGAGTGGCGTTCGTTTTTCGCAGCCAACATCCGCTGCGCAACGTATGCCCCGCCTCCCGGCTCCGACCCCGGATACCACATCGCCCACCAGCTCACAGTCAGGGGAATCAGCAAAACTCCCACAAAAAGTTCTGCATTTCCAAGAGATGGGAAGAAATTCAGTTTGTCAGCGGGCAACTTTTCCACAAGGCCCGCCAGTCCTCCCACGGACGGATGGGAGAGGGAATAGTAAGCAGCAGCGAAGGCCCCGACCATCGCCATGGCAAACTGAACCAGGTCCGTGATCACCACCCCCCACAATCCCGACAAAACCGAATACGTCACAGCCACGGAAGCGCACACGACGACAATGACCCACTGCTCCCAGCCGAAGAGAATCTGACCGATCTTCGTCGCCGCAAGTGTCACCGACGCCATGACCAGAACGTTGAAGAACACACCGAGGTAGATTGCGCGAAAGCCCCGTACGAAGGCCGCCGGACGGCCCGAATAGCGAACCTCGTAGAACTCGATGTCCGTCAGCACCTCCGACCTTCGCCACAACCGCGCATAGAAAAACACCGTCATCATTCCTGACAGAAGAAACGCCCACCATAGCCAGTTGCCCGACACCCCGCCTTTCACCCGCACGAGGTCGGTTACCAGGTTTGGCGTGTCAGTGGAAAATGTCGTGGCGACCATGGACGTGCCGACGATCCACCAGGGCAATGCACGACCCGACGCGAAGAAGTCCGTCAATCCCCGCCCAGCTCGCTTCGCGTAGGCCAAGCCAACAGCAAGAGCGAAAACCAGATAGCCGATAATGATTGCCCAATCACCAGACGATAGCTCCAATCCTCAACCCTCCTGTTTAACCGCAGTCTATCATGAACTTCGTTCACCCAGAGACCATGAAAATGCTCGTATCAGCGGTGAGTTTTTTTTTCGCCAAGCCTGCCCGTGGGCGCGTGCCGAGTTGCACACGTCCGCCCCAGACTGTTCGCGTCCAAGGCCCTGCTGAGATGCGCGTCCAGGGACGCTAAGACGCCAAGGAGTTTCCCCATCTGAGGGGTAAGCTTTGGGCGCCCCGAAGTCACCTTGGAGTGCGGCAGCCAAGCTGCCGCTTTGTGACGCGGGAGCATGGCTCCCGCTTTTGAAGGCTGTGGCAAGCCACAGCACTCCAAAGGCACATACCCGGCAGTGCCGACGTTGGCGTGCTGGCGGCTCTGCGAGAGGTCCGCTGGGCCCTGCTCCTGGCCGCGTAGCGCTGATTTTCAGGGCAGAGACCACAAAGAGAATTACCCCACCGATCCTCTGCTTTATCTCTGCGTGCTCCGCGCCCTCTGCGGTGAATTCTCATCGTCTGCAATAGCACTGCCACGTGAAAAAGCCTTCAGAAAGACCTTCCGCATCCGCACTCCCTGAGCCTCCCCCGTCACCGCATCCGCCACCCGAAAATCGTACCCGCCCGCTCCTTTGAAATACGCCACCCAGTAAGGATAATAGACTTTCCACGTCTCACGAACCTCTTTTACGCGAGCCCTCACCTTCAATCTCAATCCCTGGCGAACGAGGTGCCAGCGAAGGTTCTCCAGACATAAACGCTTGGCCTCCTCAGGCGAGATCATGAACTCTATTACCTCGCCGGGCACCTCATCGCTCAAGCTTATCCCATCCAAGTTGAAAAACGAAAACCCGCCCTCGATTCCATCCGTGCAGGCCACAACCTCATGCTCTTCATCCCCCTGCCGAACGACCACCTTATGGACGTAGTAAGGCAGATAGAGAAGCTCGATCTTCCTCATCTCGCGCTTCCGGCGAAGCGAGAACCTGCCACGCTTATTCAAGATTCTCCTCGCTTCCTCCGAGGACACCTTCGGCACAACGAATCTCAAAAAAATTTCCCTCTCTCTGCGACCTCTGCCTGCCCGTGAGCGCACGACGGAGCGTCCGCGTGCCCCGGGCTATATCCCGCGCGCAACCGCCTCCAGCAGGCTCGGCCACGGCGTTCATCTGCGGTTAACTTTCTTCTCTCTCCCTCTCTGCGTCTCCGCGCCTCTGCGTTACCTTCTCTCCCTTCCCTCTCTGCGTCCTCCGCGTCCTCTGGGCTAATATCAAGTGCCGAGGAGCAGGTAAATGATTACCTGCGTCGCCATGATGACCAATGTCCAAAGCCGCAGGTCTCGCCACCATTTTCTATCGGCCACCCCTTCGAAAACCGTCTCACGCCGAACCAGCCACACAACGGCAGCGATCAGTGCAAACCCGACTACCGTGAGAACTTTGACCCACGATAGCGAGATGCGCTCGACAACGTCCCTCATCGCCCAGCCCATACCTTTTAGACGTTCCACAAAAGGAGATCGTGCACTTTCCTCCTCGGCCGGTTGAGATTCCTCCTCCCGCGTCTCCTCGGTCTTTGCCGGTGCCTCCTCCTTGTCTTCGGCGACAAAATGCGTGATACAGACGGCAGCGACCGCTGCTACCACGGCCAGCACGGCGAAGAGCACCACCGGCACCCGCCACGCTCCTCCATGCCGCACCACTCCCCGCCAGAACATCCCCACGCCGATCACCAGCAGAATCAGAGCCGAGACCAGGTTGGTCACTCTGTCGCTGACTGTCTTGCCCTCGGTGACGCCGATGAGCAACAGGATGGCAAAGAACGCCAGAAAACACCCTACAATCTCCAGGACGCGTATCTCTCTCTGCGGGGAGGAAGAATTCTGGTCATCCGCCATGCGATTTCTCCTCAACTATCCTTCGGCTCTCTCTTCCAGAACCTTTTGAACGCTCTGGTCCTTCATAACCAGACCATAAACCAGCCCGTGAAGCCTCTCTGTGGAATGAGGTTTCGTGAAAACACTCACAACAGTCGTCACCATAAGCGAACCCACAAACGACCACCACGCTATGTACAGAAACGGATCCTCGCACACGAAGATGCTCTTTCTCATCACAAACATGGACGCCGATATTGCCACGCCCGAAATCAGCCCCACCAATCCTCCCCACTGCGTCGTCCTTCGCCACAGCATCCCAAGAAGCAGAATGGCAAGCGTCGGACCCTGGAAAATCGAAAGCAGCGTTTGCATTGCCACGTAAATGCCGCTGAATTTGCCTGTCACCGGCGCAAATCCCACCGCAAAGAAGATGAAGGCGATTGTCAGAACTCTCCCCACCACCAGATAGTGCCTGTCGGAAGCTTCTTTGCGGATGAACCTCTGATAGATGTCCCTTGTCCAGAGGGTGGCTGCCGAATTGAGATAAGAGTCCACGCTCGACATCAGCGCCGCGAAAAACGCCGCGAAAACCAACCCCATCAAGCCCGGCGGGAGCAGATTCTTGACGAGCGTTGGCAGAGCCTCGTCGGGATCCTTCAGCCCGGGATACATTGCCAGTGCGATCAGCCCCGGAAACACGATGAAAACCGGAATGAAAATCTTGAGCACCGCCGCCCACAGCATCCCACCTTTCGCATCCCATTCGCTCTTCGCGCCGAGCGTCCTCTGAATGATAGCCTGGTTTCCGATCCAGTACGCCGTCGCCAGAACCACCGTCAACCCCAGCATGATCCCCGTCCAGGGATAAGGACTCTTCGTGTCCACCGGAAGAAACAGCTTGAAATGGTCGGCGTACTGCGGGCCGAGACCGTGGACCTTCTCAACAAGCCCCGACCAACCACCAACATTCGACAGTCCCAGAACAACCAGCGCCGCACCGCCAATGAACATGATCACAAGCTGCACCACGTCCGTCATCACCACCGCCGAAAGACCGCCCGACACCGTGTATATCCCCACCACTGTGGCCGTGAGAATGATTGATGTCCACACACCCCATCCCATCAGCGGCTTGAGCATCACACCCGCCGTCCAGAAGAAAATCCCCAGATTGCAGATCATGAAAAGTCCCCAAAAGAGGGCTTCCGCCGTTCGCACGTAATCGTTGTACCGCCGCCCGAGGTATTCCGGAATGGTATAGACTCCCGCTCGCCAGTAGTAGGGAACGAAGATAAACGCTGCCAGAATCATCCCCGGAATGCACCCGATCCAGTCGAAATTCGCCTGCACCAGACCGAATCGGTACGCTCCTCCCGACGCCCCCACGAAATCATACGCCCCGATGTCCGATACCACGATCGACATCCCGATCGCCCACCACGGAAGCAGTTTCCCCGCAAGAAAGTAGTCCTTCGCCGAGCGGACGTACTTCCGCAGAATTACGCCCAGGGCAAGCACACCGCCCAGGTAAAACAGAATGATCGTCGTATCAATGAACGAAAGCCTCAACGCACTCCGCCTTTACCACAGCCTATCCGGCTCTGCGCCTTCGGCGCTTCGTCCTACCCAAATGAGTGTCGAGCGGGCGGGGGGTTCGCCAGCCAAATGACCCTTCGGTACCAGCGAATTCCGCCCGCTCGCACCAATCTCTATGGCCAAATCGAGTTCCACCGAAAACGGAATATCAGACTGCCACAAGTCGCTGCCGACGCGAGGATCCAAATCCTGTCCATCCTGTTGATCCTGTCAGAAAGAATCGCTCGGTTTCCCATGCATCGTCGCACTTCTCAATTCACGTACTAAAGCTTCGCTTTGACAAAAACAGGATCAGGCCCGACGGTAACCTCAAACCTCCCATCCGTAAACCTACTGCACGGAATCCTCCGCCCCATCACATCGAACGCCTCCCCCTCAGCGGCGTCCAGCTTAAACCTCGCATCCTGCCGCTCCTTCGCCCAGACCACTGCCACCTCTCGCTCGCCATCCTGAAATACGTAGCACTCCACCCCCTCACCGCTGGCCTCCTCCTCCTTCACGAACTTCCCTTCCCCAAGCAAATACGTCAGATTGCACAACGCCACATACGCCGGCCGCGGCGTGAAATCCCGGTTCACCGTCCCGAAATTCCTCCCCCGTTCATCGAAATCGGAGAAGATGAAATAGAAAAACCGCTCCGCCCCATTCGCCAGACCGTAAACGTACGCCTTCACCAGATACCCCGCCTCGCCACGCAGCGTCTCGAAATCCCTCTTCTTCGCCACCGGATGCACCGCCCCCATCTCCGTAACCCAGATCGGCTTGCGTACGCCGTACTTCTCCATCAGCCTCTTGTGAAACTTGAGACGATACACTACCCCTTTCGGATTTCCGTAATAGTGCACGTTATAGATGTCGAAAGAATCCGCTATCCCCGCCTCAAAAATCTTCTCCGCAAACTCCCCCGGCGCCATCGCAAACGAACAGAGAAGCACCTTCGCCTCCGGATCAGCCTTCTTGATCTCCGGATACGTCGCCTTCAGCGCCGCCGCATATTCCTCCGGCTTTCCGACGTAGAACATCTTTATGTCCGGCTCATTCCAGATCTCCCAGTACTTCACCCGATCCTTGAAATGCCTCACCATATTTCGGAAGAAATCCCCCATATCAGACGGCTTGATCGGCGCGTAACGATGATCCTTCTTCCCCGAAGCCCACCTCGGACAGTCGTGAAAGATCTGGTACACCGTCAGCCCCGCATCGTGCTGGATCGTCGCGCTCCGGTCGTACCACCCCCACCGATACGTCCCTTTCTCCGGCTCGATCCCCGACCAACTGAACCTGTCCCGCACGCACGAAATCCCCGCTAACCGCACAACCTCCGAAGCCGCCTTCAAATCCTTCTCATTCCGGAAAAACCAGCTCGCCGCCACATCTATCGCAAAAGGAGAATCTTCTCGGTACTTCCGCTTATCCGGCCCCACGATCACCGCATAACTGCTCTCCCCTTCCGAGATCGTCTTGCCATCTTTGACCACCTTCGCTCCGACCATATAGTAGCCAAGCGGCTGAACGCCAAACCCCGCATCCGCCACCGCCCTGCCCCCTCCATAACGACTCTTCTTCGCCGTCGCCGCGACCTTCCCATCAAAATCCACCGACTCGATCCTCAGCTCCCCGAGACTCGGCAAATTCTCCGCCGTGACCATGAAACTGACCTTCTCCCCCTCGAAAAACACATTCCCCGTCTTCCTCGACGAAATCGTCAACTTCCCCTCCTCCGTCTCGGGAAATGCCCCCGAGCACGCCATCAACATGCCCAACCCAAACACCACCGTGCAAACATTCACCTGTCTCATATCTTTCTCCGCGCCTTCTTCACATCCTGCCTATCCTGTCCATCCTGTTATCCTGTCAAACAAACAGCTCCCCCATTTCCCTCCTCCGCGCCCCCTGCGGTTCCTCTCTACAATCCAGTCCGAAATCCGAAATCGCAAATCCGAAATCGCTCTATCCTGCCCATCCCGTGAATCCTGTCAAAGAAATCCGAGTGTACAACCGACTAACACAAACAACCTCCCCGTTGCAACGAAAACTTGGAGACAAAAAACAAGGCAGGCATCCCACGAAAACCGTAGGATAACCTGCCCTGATGTAGAACTAACACCGTCTCCCGCGACAATGGGGGCGCGGTCACCAAGACGCCGACGGCAACGGCGCCCTCATATCATGCAAAATCACCTCCACTCACTCCCCATGCGGGTCCAGGATGACCAGTTCAAAAGGCCGGATCGCATTCAGCCAGGGGCCGGCGAAGGATCCCTTCGCCATCAATCCGGCCGAGTCTCCGGTACCATGCAACACCACCTGGCCTTCGACATACCAGTTGCTGATCCTCTCGCTAAACCGCCCCTCGAAAGTCCCCACGCCTCCCAGCGTCATGTCAAAGGTCATACTCCCCCATTCCTGGCCGTCGCCCGTCTCTCGGTTGTAATTTACATTAACCACACCGCTTCCTGTCCCTATCAGGGTGTCGCTGCTGTCGTAGACGTCGTAATTCACCATTACGCCTCGACCGTGGCTGATGGGGCCGCTCTCCCACCATTCGCCTCCGACGCTTGGGCCGATATCCACGTACCCCGCTATGGTGGTTCTTGTGGCCTGCCCCCCAACAATTCCCACGACGGCGATCAGCCCTATAAGCAGAGCCACGCCAGCCAGAATTTTGGTCCTTGTTCTCTTCATTTTCTCCTCCTTTCCGGTTTTTCGGGTTTGAGTTGACCTGCCTCGCAGGACAGCACACTACGCCCCCCTGCGTTCTCTGCGATTTGAGCCTGCGATCCGCCTGCCTCCCCGCTAAGAGATACGCCAAAAACCCCCCAATCTTCCGCTTTCGTTCTGCGGAAAATCAGAGACTCGCCGGAGAGATACACACTGAATCGTGGCATGGGCATCTTGCCCATGATCATCCACGGGTCCCGCCAAAGGCGGGATGCCACAACTCCTTCCTCTGCGCCCTCCGCGCCCTCTGCGGTTACCCCCGGGGGCTGGCATTTCCGCTTGACCCTTAAGCCAAATAGACTAAACTGATTGCAGAGAAATGGGCGGGGCTATCGCCATTGGCCTCAATTGTGCTATTTCCAAACCCGGAAATCAGCACTCCTGACCCTACAGGGCATCTCCGAAAGGGGGGCACGATGATCGAAGGTGCAAACGGCAACCAGTCATCGCCGACCACCGGGCCGGAGCCCGGGGAACGTCCGAATTTGCCTGGCACTCTGCCGGAAGTTGAAGGCTACGACATCACCGGAGCCCTCGGCCACGGGGCCATGGGCACCGTCTGGCGCGCCGTCCAGTTGAGCACACTCCGGGACGTTGCCCTCAAGCTTCTGGCCAAAGGCGCCTTCAGCTCAGAAAAGGATCGCGCCCGCTTCGAGCGAGAAGTAGAGCTGACCGCCCGCCTTCAGCACCCCAACATCGCCCAGATTTTCGACAGCGCCGTCCACCAGGGCGTCTACTACTACGCCATGGAGCTCATTGATGGCATGCCCCTCGACAAATACGTCGAAGAGCACCGCTTGACTCAGCGGCAAATTCTGGATCTAATGCAGACCGTCTGCCAGGCTGTCCAGCATGCCCACGAGCGAGTCGTCATCCACCGCGACCTCAAACCATCGAATATCCTCGTAACTTCCGACGGACAACCCCACGTCCTCGATTTCGGCCTCGCCAAGGGCCTCCTCGAAGAAGACTCCAGCCTCACCGTCTCCGCCGAAGGCCAGCCTGCCGGCACCCCAGCCTACATGTCCCCTGAGCAAGCCGCTGGGAAGTTGCACGACATTGACACACGAACAGACGTCTATGCTCTCGGCGTCGTCCTCTTCCGCCTCCTCACCCGGCAATCGCCTCACGATCTCTCCGGCACCCGCTACGAAGTCCTCCGCCGCATCGCAGAAGAGGAGGTCCGACGCCCGCGCGACATTACCAAGGAAGTGGACAGAGAACTGGAAGCTCTCCTCCTCAAAGCCCTGGCCCGCGATCCGAAAGACCGCTACCCCTCCGCCGGCGCCCTCGCCGGGGACATCGAGAATTACCTCACCGGCGAGCCGCTGACCGCCAGACCGCCGACGACCGCTTACTTCCTCCGCAAACGCCTCTGGAAATACCGCGTGCCTATCGCCATCGCCTCCTCGGTGCTGGCTCTGCTTATTGGCATGGCCGTCTTCGCCTACGTTCGCGTCTCGCAGGAAAGAACAAAAGCTGTCTCGGCCCGCAACATGCTTCAGGAAAAGCTGGATGTGCAAAAGGGGGTCTACAACTTCCTGCGAGACGAGGCTCTTGGTACCAGCGTCCTTTTTGGAGCCAAGCTGTTGAAGAGGATAGATCAGGCCGCAGAGAAGGTGAAAACAAGATTTGCCAGCAATCCGAAGGCCCAGGCGGCGGCGCAGATGGCCCTCGGCAGGTTGTTCTTTTTTCTGGCGCAGCCCGCAAAGGCTGAGAAGCAGTTTGAAGACGCTCGGAAGTCGCTCCAGAACATCCATGGTCTCGACCACGCCGAGACAATCGAAGCAATGGGTTGGCTGCTCTTCGCTCTCTCACACCGGGGCAAACAGGAACAAAAGGAGCCAATTATTGAAAAACTCCTGAACGCCCGCCGAAAGGTCTTTGGGGACCACCATGCGGCTACGCTCCGGACGATGGACGAACTGGCGGTGGCTCGGTGGAGAAGCCGCAGGCTCAAGGAGGCAGAATCTCTGCTAACAGACGCTGTTCAAATCCTGCCAAAGGTCTGGCCAAGGGAAGATGAGCGCGTACCCAAATACATGAGACACTTGGCCATGGTCCTGGAAGGAAGAAACAAGCTGGACGAGGCAGAGAAGATCCATAGGGACATTCTCGAGGTTCAGCGATCAGTCAGAGGCAAGAAAGACCACGAGACCTTTGCTGCCATGAACCGCTTAGCATACGTCCTTCGCACGAGAGGTAAGCTCCGCGAGGCGCAGAAGGTGAACTCCGAAATTGTCGCTATCCGCAGCGGAGAGCAAGGGAAGCAGCATCCAGACACGCTCTGGGCTAAGCACAACCTGGCCAATGCGTCCCAGGAACCCGTCCGTCTTGAAGATACCCTTCCTGGTGCCGGGTTAGTCCTGGCTTACGACGAGTTCGACGGGAAGCTCGCTCTTGACTGGCAAATACTGAATCCCGATCCCTCGCACTATTCCTTAACGAAGCAGCCAGGGATGCTTACGATCACGGCTCAGGACGGCGGCTTCGAAGAATCGAACACGGATTACCAGAACCTCTTTCTCGTCAACTGTCCGCCCACCGTTGGGCGCGATTTCCAGGTTACCTCGTGTCTGTCGTCCTTCACACCCATGCCTCGTTCGAATGGAGCCGGGTTGATCTTGTATGACGATGATGACAACTACCTGAGCTTCCAATACGAATGGGGCGCAAGAGACGTACGGGCCTTCGTGGCGGGCGTCGAAACTCACGGGCGGTTTGGGTTTGTTGCCTTCCGAGCACAACCAGGACTCGAAAAGGTCTGGCTTCGCGTCACGAAGCGAGGCAATCGTTACACCTTCTCCACGAGCCTTGACGGCAAGACATTTGTTCCAAGGACATATCCATATTGGGATACAACAGGCCTTTTCCAAGGCGACGTGATATGGGGCGACGGATCCGTGAAACAAGTTGGCCTCTTCGCCCTGAACGGCTCGGGCATAAGGGCTCCGGAGACCGACGCACCATTCGACTTCTTCGAGGTCAGAGCCATGCCGGCCGCGACAGACACGGCAGACGAAATCGCTTCCGCAGAACAGAAAGAGGGCAATGTCAGGACGCGCTAACAGGACGACAACGGGCGGCTACGATGCCGCGTTCCATACCACGCATTGGACGGAGATTTTCGATGCGGGGTCGGAGGATGACCCAAAGCGGGAGGCGGCCCTCACGGAACTCCTCAAGCGCTACTGGAAGCCCGTCTACTCCTATCTCCGCTCCAAGGGCTACGACAGGGAAGCAGCAAAAGATCTCACCCAGAGCTTCTTCCACGAGATCGTCCTCGGCCGCAGCCTCATCCAGCAGGCCGACCGCACTAAGGGACGCTTCCGAACCTTCCTGCTGACCGCCCTCGACCGATACGTCACCAGCGTCCACCGCACCGAGAAAAGGAAGAAGCGCATGCCCGAGGCCGGCATCGTTCATCTCGATGACGTGGACTGGCTCGCCATCCCCGACCGCGATGGAACGCCCACCCAGGTCTTCGACCACGCCTGGGCCTCCGCCGTCCTCGATCAAGCCCTATCCGATGTCGAGGCAAACTACCGCAACAAAGGCAAAGCGACCCACTGGGACGTCTTCCGCGCCCGCGTCCTCGCTCCCATCATGGAAAACGCCGAATCCCCTACCCTACCCGACCTCTGCGAGAAATACGGCATTCCTGACACCGCCAGAGCCTCCAAAATGATCATCCGGGTCAAGCGCCGATTCCGGACCCTCCTTCGCCGCCATGTTCGCCAATTAGTCAACTCCGACGACGAAGTGGACGACGAAATCCGCTCCCTCATGAAAATCTTCTCCAAAGGCCCCGGCGCAACCGAGCTCGCCCAACTCTTCTCCCCATCCACCAAGCGCACCACCAGCCCACCCTTATAACCAATCTCCGCGTCCATCTGCGTTCATCTCCGTCCATCTGCGGTTCCCCTCCTCCGTTAACCCTTCAATCCGAAATCTGAAATCTGCAATCCACAATCCCAAACGCCCCGCGTCATCCATCCTGTCTATCCCCTGGCCGCTGCGCCTGCCGAGACTCAGCCCGTGTGGCAACCACTGGGCCCGAGCCATGCCACGCACGCACTAACGGGCAGGCTGTTATCCTGTCCGAAAGCAAATGACCAATCCGAAATCCAAAATCGGCAATCCCAAATGCTCCCCTGCGTTCTCTGCCGTTCCCCTTCCCCTTCACCTCCACATCCTCTCCATCCCGTCATCCTGTCCAAGAATACGTACCCCATTCGCCCCCGCAACCCGGTCGGAAAACCCTCACCAGGTGCCGGGCTTCAGCCGGCACCTATTTTAGCCACCGGCTTTAGTCGGTGGTCACCGGTTCCGGGTGTCCTCAATGGAGCCGGCTTCAGCCGAAGCCAGACGCCGCCGATGGGCTGACCACCAGGACACAAAGCCACCAAGAATCCGTGACCTCCACCACACTTGTGTCTTTGTGCCTTCGTGGTTCGCCCAATCCGCAATCCGCAATCTGCAATCCCAAATGCTCCCCTGCGTTCATCTGCGGTCATCTACGGTTCCCCTCCTCCGTTAACCCTTCAATCCGAAATCCGCAATCTGCAATCCACAATCCCAAACGCCCCTTCGCCTCCACATCCTGCCCATCCCGTTATCCTGTCCAAAAATACAAAACCAGAAAGCCCCATCGGGGCGAAATAATGTAGCCCAGGGCAACGCCCTGGGTGCCCTCAGAGACCGAAGCCCTGAAGGGGCGGCATAACCCGGGCCTCCCCCCCCACACGCAGCCGCACCCCTCACCCGCTTTTTCTTGACAAATGACAGCAAATGTGTCATAATCTTGCCGAAAATAACGAACAGCACGATGATGGATGATGGACTCGAGAAAAAGCGGGCATTCCAGTATGCCCTCTCGTCGAGAAAGTACTGGAAAATACCGGTATTTTCGCCCGTTTTCGGGGTTAAAGGGGCACGCGCTTCCCGCTCATTCGCAAGGGGTTGCGACCCAAAAAAGGCTACTTTTTGTGCATGAAAGGGGCATAAAATGCATTATGTGAGCCTTCCTGCTTGCGCTGTGCTCCAGGCGGCCTGCGGACCGAGACGCCTGGCGTCGAGGCCGCATTTGCAGTAACATTGAAATGAAAGGTTCAAAGCCGACAGGAAAGAGGGTTCGTATGCTACTCAAAACCGCGAGCGTCATCCGCCTCCGATTATTCCTCCTCTTTGGGGCGGTGGTTTGCGTGCTCGGCCGTCCAAGCCCCCCTTTCGCAGAGGAAAGCGAACGGTCAACCTCCACAGCCGAATGGTCCGCGAGGCTCGCCCGTCGAAGGGCCGTTCTCGACGTTCGCAGAGCGGGCGACAGCCCGGCGGCGTACCTCGAGTTCCTCTCCGGCGGCCACTGCGATCGCAACGGCCGGGACATCACCATCTTCGACGAGAAAGGCAACCGCGTCCCACATAGAATCATGTCCATCGGCCCGGGCGACCGTTTTCTCATCGCCTACAACCTCACGGACTCGAACAGGTACTTCCTCTATCACAGCCAGCCCGGTGCCCCTGCTTCCCCCTCTTGGGCTCCCCAATGCGGTGTCTTCTTGCGAACCTACCGACGCCCTCCCGGCAAAAGCAATACCGTCGCTCAACTCGAAGCGATGGTCCGCTCCGTCCGCTCCATGTTCGGCAGCGGCTACAGGCCAGCGATCTTCGACGGCTACAACCCCTTCGGCCTCTCTGAAGACTACGTTTCCGTCTATACCGCCTACCTCAAAATCCCCAAAAGCGGAGCGTACGGCTTCGCCACGAACTCCGACGATTCCTCCGCCCTCTACCTCAACGGCAAATTGGTCGCCTCTTTCCTTGGAATCCACAGAGCCACCGCGAGAAGAGGACAAAGGAGCGGCCAGCTTTCCCTCAAAGAAGGCGTCCACCTTCTCACCTACTACCACGTTGAATACACCGGCCCCCAGGCCACGACCGCCGCCTGGAAGCGCCCCGGCGAGAAATTTTTCACCCCCATCCCGGCCGAGTACTTCGTCCCCATCAGCCCATCCAACGTCACCTCCATCGAAGACCGACGCGGCACGCTCCTCGACTTCTCCTTCGAGATAGATGAAATCTATGCCCCAGAAAACGCCAGACCCCTCTTCGGAGTGAAATTCAGCCCCTTCTCGCTAAATTTGGGAAAAGATTCCGCCTTCCTGTGGGACTTCGGAGATGGCGAGCGATCCAACGAAAAGTCACCCACCCACGTCTACCTCAGCGAGTGCCTTCTCCCCGTTTCGTTGACCGTCCTCGACGAGGAGAAGAAACGCCACACCGCTTCCCATTACGTCAATGTAGCCCACCTCGAAAACCGGTACACAAATAGCCCCCGAAAAGCCAGAGAGGACTTCGAGAAGATTCTTCAAGCCTACACCTGCCAGAAACTCTCTCCCGACGAGCTGGAAACCCTCCACGACTTCTACGCGGCGGGACAGGGCAACGAACCGCGGATTTCCGCTCTCGCCTCCATGCTCCTCAAGGTCATCCCCGCCACTCAGCCAGAGAGACGCGCCAAGTTCCTCCTCTCCTGGGCCGACTCGAACAAGCAGAGCAACTCCCGCAACACCCACCTCCAGCGCGCCCGCTTCTACGACGAAGCGGCAAAGATCACTCAGAGCAAAAGGAGCAGAGCCACAGCCCTCCTCGATTTGGGCGACGTTTACCTCGACTCTCTTAACGACAACAACGCCGCCCTCAACTGCTATCGAGCCGTCGCTAACGAGAATGCCGACAAACGGTTCACCCGCCGGGCGGCAATCGGCCAGGGCGACATCTACCTCTTCTCCGGCGACCTCGCCACCGCAACGAAGTTCTACGACCAGGCGGGCATCCTTCCCGAAGACAAAAAGGGCGCCGAAGCCCTCCGCACCTCCTACGGCAATCTCATTGAGGGCTACATCAAGCAAAAGGGCTTCAAGGCGGCACTGGATACAATCGAGATCTGGGAGTGGAAATACCCCATGATCAAAACGAGAGGCTATTCTCTCATCCTCAGGTCGAGGATCGCCTTCGCTCGCGGCAACATGAGCGAGGTCCAGAAATTCACCGGCTGCATCATCCGCACCCTCGAGGAGGACTCCTTCAAGCCCGAGGCCTACTACCTCCTCATATCATCCCTTCTCCGCCAGGGGCAGACCGCCCTCGCCAGACAGCACTACGCCGCCCTGAAGGAGAACTTCCCCCGCGATCCCCACCTTGACCTCCTTGACCGCTACTTCCCCTGACTCTGCCAAGCACGCGCGAGCCACCAAGCTCGCCGCGGCACCGGCTTCGTCGGCTTCATTCAAATCGAGGCCGGCCTTCCCTGGGGTCAGGAACCCCCGCATCAGCCAGCACCTCCCCAGGGATAGCGTACGTTTTCACGATCTTGTTCAGTTGCCTCTCATTCACGACATGCCTCCAACCCCTGTGCCGATCCTCCGTACCGCCGGCAGGTGATTCCGCCGCTTCGAGCCACCCCTATTGACGCGCTGTAATCTTTCCAAACCGTGGGATTGGAAATTCAGGCAAGATTATTTTGCGAATCCACTCAAAGAGTGGTTGAAAAACCGACCTTCCCCGTTCTATAGTTAGATGAGGTAATCACACAACGCGAGGGATCATTATTAGGTACGTCTGCCGGACCAAGATTCTTCTATGGAGAACAGATAGACAGGAGTTCGTGTTGCAGAAATGGCCGTGAAATACAAGCCCATAGGCATCATCCATTCGCCGTTCAGCGCCCTTGATGGCATGCCCATTCAACCTCCAGGAGCAACAGGAATCCGAGCCACGGTGGAGGTCTTCCCAGAATATCGAGATGGCCTGAAGGATCTTGAAGGTTTTTCCCACATTATCCTTCTGTACCACTTCCACAGGAGCAGGGGATTCAAACTGCAGGTGGTCCCCTTCCTGGACTCTGAACTCCGGGGCGTTTTTGCGACCCGAGCGCCCAAGCGCCCGAATCGGATCGGCCTGTCCGTCGTCAAGCTGGTGGAGATAGACCGTGGCATCCTGCACATCGAGAACGTTGACATGGTTGATGGCACACCGCTGTTGGACATCAAGCCTTACGTCCCGGAGTTTGATGAACAGGCATCAGTCCGCACGGGCTGGCTTGAACAAGCGAGAAAAACTGTTTCACAAAGGAAGTCTGATAAGCGATTCACCCAGAACGCGAAATAGACTACGCGGTTGACGGAGCAAGGGATTAGGTTTATAAATGTACGCAGGTGGCTCTGTGCTGTCGTCTTGAGGCAATGCTGGCGGAATCCGCGTCGCCAAATAGGACACGAGGAGAGGCAATTACCCCATCTATCTCGACATGCAGATAGGATCTAAAAGGGTAAGCGGAAGACGTTCCAGGTTCGCAATTATCCTCCACTTGAGATAAAATTCCTGCTGGCTCCGACCCCAAAACGAGGTCTCTCACCGACACGGCGCTGTTGCTGTGCCTTGATCTGCATTTTCCGGTTGGAACTCATAATCTCCGCTACGACTTCGTTGGCTTACCTGATTTCTCTTTCGATTCCGCCTTCATCGCTGCTTTCGGGTGGATGCGGATAGTCTGCACTTCGAGTTTTTTGGGCTGTCCGGCTTCTGTCCCACCTAAGTTGAACGCATCTCCAGAGGTCGCGTCGAGGGTGATATAAGAGAAATCCACAGTCGCGTTAGGGTTGGGAAGCCCTGCATCGTTCAGGACTTCAGAAGGAATACCGTGTATCGTCACCATCTCGCCCAGGCGCTTGCGGTTTATGTCAGACCTGACCCGTGCCAACTGCGGCATCGAGATTGCCCTCTGAAGGTGATGCCAGATTGCTCAGTTGGCTCTCGATCCACTTCCGTGCTTCCTCATCCTGCGCGCTATTCAACCTCTCATTAAGGATCGAGTCCAACCACTGAGAGAGTTCCTGTGTGCTGAGGCTGTCCGAGTTGATCTGCCTGAGCTGTTCGACATCGGCCTCAAATTGCTGTCTCTTGACGGGATCGTCTACCTGCTGAGCGAAATTCTCGACCAGCGCGTCCAGCCTCGTTGTCATCTCGTTCGGATCATTCAGCGCCTTCCACTGTCTATCGGGATCTCTCCATCGCTCCCGCTGGATCTCCTTTTTGGTCTCTGCAAAGTCGGTCTGCATGAGGCCTAACTGCTGCTGAATGGCGGAAAGCGCCTCGACCATCTTTCCGTACTCAGGCGTCTCCCTGAAATCTACCTCCTGCGGCGCTGCTTCTGCGGCCTCGGCCGCGCCAGAAGTCGGAGCGCTTTTCTTGCCTGATTCTTGGCTTGTCTCGAGCTTGCGCTCGATACTTTGAAGCGTCGTGGCTATTCGGTCAACGTTCGCCCTCTGTTTTTCCACCTTGACAGCAATGTCTATTAGACGCTTATCAGATTCCTCTTTTGCACACCCGACAAGGATTAAGAGAATCGCAGCAGCCACTATTCCCAAGCGTTTCATTGACATGGCATTGCCTCCCTTTCTCAAGCGTTCCTTGTGTGCCTCACCGACGCCCTTGCTTTCCTGTAGGGAAGGAATTCGCAGGCCCGGATGGACATCTCTGCATCACCAACGGTTTTCATGGCCCCACTTCGGCTCCAGTCAGGGGCCTTCTGTGGCTACAGTGACTTCTTGCGAGCTGCGGCCAGCTTTGGCTTCGATTGCGGCTTCTTTACGCTTCCTGGTTTCGCCTCGGTTACCCTGACTGGCGCGAAGCCCGCATCCTTCAGCGTTTCCAGAGGGATGTTGTACCTTTCCACGAGCACTCTTAGCTGCGCGGGAATTGATCCCCCCGCCTCCCACACGAGTCCTACGCTCAGAAAAGTGCCCTCCTCGCGAAGGTTACCGTAAGACTCAACCACCAAGCTGTCGCCAACCGGCTCTTTTGGGCCCGCGTCTGGCTCAGACACGCTCTGTTTGAGCCGCTGAATATCCGCCTCAAATTCCTCCCGTCGAGCGGGGTCGTCTATCTGCGAGTAGAAGGCCTGGAGAAGAGCTTCGAGCCTGGTGTGCATCTCCTGGGGATCGTCTACGACCTCCAAATGTGCGAGCGGATCTTCCGGCTCTGCCGGAGGGGCTTGCTCATGGCCCCGGCCTTCTATGGCCATTGTCGAGTTGCCCTCCACAAGATCGAGTCGGTGCTTGATGGCGGATATTGCCTTGGCGATCTGCTTGAACTCCGCCCTATCCTTGAGCGTTACGGTCTTCATTTCGCCGCCTCTGTCTCGGCCGCTTTCGGTAAAGGCCTGGCTCATCTTCCGGAGGGACGCCTCCATTTCGCTCAATCTGGCCTCCATCCCGTCAATTCTCTTGGTTACGCGGTCAAGTTTCCCGTTCTGCTTCTCCGTCTTCACGGCAATCTTCGCAAGACTCTCATCAGACTCTTCCTTCCCACATCCCACAAGGGTCAATAGGGTCGCCGCAATCGCCAGTGTTCCCAAGCGTGTTCGTAGCATGACACTTCCTCCCTTGCAATATCGCAGATGCACCCGACTCTTACTCTTTTCGCCTGCCCGCCCATGAACATGGTACCACACGGGCGTGCTTCTGAGTGTTCAAAATCATTGGACGGGGATTGAAGGAGCCCGGTTCCCCTTGATTGTTCGGGCGACGAGCCTCCCAGCACAGGTTGACAGGTCGCTATCGTGGAAAGACACATTCGAGTCAAGCGGAATTGCGGGTGTCGGCAGGGGGCCTCACAGAATCGTTGCTCTGTTAGGCAAGAAAAAAGGGCATTGGCCGTGCTGGAAGCCATGCCCTCTTCTTCCCTACCCTTGAATCTTGATGAGGAGTCGGTTTTTCCCGACTAACTCGCCCTTCCGTCGAGTTCTCTATCGCTCCCGGCCCCCTCTTCGACCGAATCCGGGCATACCGCGACCACCGAAAGAAATGATGCCGGAATCTCTTACCGTCTCTTCGGGAATGTTGTATTTCCGCGTCATCTCGCCGATCTCCCGCATTCTCTGGAATTGAATGACGCGATTTACCCGCTCCTCCACCTGCTCTCCCGCCTGTGCCCCGTCCAATTCCTGCAGTTGTCTCTCCAGCCATTCCCTCGCCCGGTCGCTGTCGGATGAGTTGATTGCCTCGGTGAGGAGACTACGAGCCTCGGCGAACTTCTCCTGCGTGGAAAGTGAAGTGGAGTACCTGGCCTTCATAGCCTCTACGTCGTTGACGAACTGGCTTCGGGTCGCCGAGTCAGCGATGTTCCCCGAGAAGTTCTTGGCCAGAATGTCCAGGCGTCGTGACAGTTCTTGTGGTTGGCTCATGGCACGGAATGCCGCTCCCCGGTCTCTGAGAGCCTCCCGCTCTGTGGTCTCGCGTCGCTCGTTGTCAAAGCCGGTGAACTCCCCCTGCACGACAGCGACCTGCTCCTGGAGGACGCCGATCTGGCCCATGATGTCCTTGTACTCCTCGGTCTTTGCGAAAGTCGAGGACACAGCCAACCCGTCTCCTTTTGCTGAAGAAGCTCCCGATCCGACACCAAGAAGGGCGTTGATGCTCTTTTCAATGTTGCTCAGTTTTTCGTCAACGCTGTCTACCTTCTTCGACATTTCTGCTATTTGCCGGGCGTGCTCCTCCTGCCCGGAAAGCAGATCCTCGACCCGGCCGCTGTCGCCGCCTTTCACGCATCCAGAGCAGCACAGTGCGGCAACGGTGACTATCCCTAACCACTTAGTCCACATAGTATTCCTCCCTTACAGCGGGTTTGCTACCGGTCTCCTCTTGGAGAGAACATGGGTGGGTGTGGGGCGGTCCAAGAGATGAGGCCGGAGTCTCTCACGACGTCTCCAGGGATGTTGTATTCTCGTGCCAGCGAAGCGATCTCCCGCAGCTTCTGGTACTGCACAACGCGGTCAGCCCGCTCACCCTGTTCTTCCCCACCCTGTGCCTCGTCGAGCGAGCGCAGTTGCCTTTCCAGCATCCCTCTCAGCCGGTCATTGGAAGCTGCATTGATTGTCTCGGACAGGAGGGCGCGAGCGCGTTGGAGCTTTTCCTGTGGGGAGAGTGAAACGAATAAGCTGGCTTTCACGGTCTCTACGTCCTGGACGAATTGAGATCTGGTTGCCGCATCGGCGATGTTGCCGGAGAAGTTCTTGACCAGAATGTCCAGCCTTCGTGACATCTCCCCGGGTTGGCCCAAGGACTGAAACGCCGCTCCCCGATCCCGCAACGCCTCACGCTCTCTGGCCACCCTTTGGTTATCCTGGAATCCCGCAAAGTCTCCCTGCACCATGGCGACCTGCTCCTGGAGAACGCCCATCAGTTGCATGATATCCTGGTATTCCTTGGTCGAGGCGAAATCGGATGCCACGACCAACTCCTGCCCTTTCGCCGACGTAGTTCGGGAAGCGGCGCCGACAAGGGCGTTGATGCTCTTCTCTATCCCGCCCAGTTTTTCATCAACGGTGTCTATCTTTTTCGATATCTGTGATATTTGCCGGGCGTGTTCTTTTTGCTCGGCCAGAAGCCGGTTGACCCGATCACCATCGCCGCTCTTCAAGCATCCGGAGGAGCATAGTGCCGCAACAACGACCAATGCGAACCATCTAAGTACCATGGCACTTCTCCCATTGAAGCTTCTTCGCGTTCTGCAGCGATGACCCTCTCTCATCAAGACTCACCGCCCTCTGCGTCCCTGCGGTCCGCCTCCTCTGCCCATTCCAGGCATACCGCGGCCGAAGGATACCAGGCCGGAATCTCTCACCACGTCTTCAGGGATGTTGTATTTCTGCGTCATCTCACCGATCTCCCGCATCCTCTGGCCTCGCAAAACGAGGTCAACCCGCTCGCCCAGTTCCTCCCCACCTTCTGCCTCGTCGAGCCACCGCAATCCCCTTTCCAGCATCCCTCTCATCCGATCATTGGAAGCTGCATTGATTGTCTCGGACAGGAGGGCGCGAGCGCGTTGGAGCTTTTCCTGTGGGGAGAGTGAAACGAATAAGCTGGCTTTCACGGTCTCTACGTCCTGGACGAATTGAGATCTGGTTGCCGCATCGGCGATGTTGCCGGAGAAGTTCTTGACCAGAATGTCCAGCCTTCGTGACATCTCCCCGGGTTGGCCCAAGGACTGAAACGCCGCTCCCCGATCCCGCAACGCCTCACGCTCTCTGGCCACCCTTTGGTTATCCTGGAATCCCGCAAAGTCTCCCTGCACCATGGCGACCTGCTCCTGGAGAACGCCCATCAGTTGCATGATATCCTGGTATTCCTTGGTCGAGGCGAAATCGGATGCCACGACCAACTCCTGCCCTTTCGCCGACGTAGTTCGGGAAGCGGCGCCGACAAGGGCGTTGATGCTCTTCTCTATCCCGCCCAGTTTTTCATCAACGGTGTCTATCTTTTTCGATATCTGTGATATTTGCCGGGCGTGTTCTTTTTGCTCGGCCAGAAGCCGGTTGACCCGATCACCATCGCCGCTCTTCAAGCATCCGGAGGAGCATAGTGCCGCAACAACGACCAATGCGAACCATCTAAGTACCATGGCACTTCTCCCATTGAGGCTTCTTCGCGTTCTGCAGCGATGACCCTCTCTCACCAAGACTCACCGCCCTCTGCGTCCCCGCGTTCCGCCTCCTCTGCCCATTCCAGGCCCACCGCGACCGCCAAAAGAGACGAGGCCGGAATCCCTCACCACGTCTTCAGGGATGTTGTATTTCTGCGTCATTTCACCGAGCTCCCGCATCCTCTGGAATTGAAGGAAGCGGTCAACCCGCTCGCCGAGTTCTTCTGCGTTGTCTGCCTCGTCCAGCGACCGCAACTGCCTTTCCAGCATCCCTCTCCTCCGATCATCGGGATCTGCATTGTTGATTGACTCGGACAGGAGGGCGCGAGCGCGTTGGAGCTTTTCTTCCGGCGAGAGTGAAGTGAAGAAGCTGGCTTTCGTGGTCTCTACGTCCTGGAGGAATTGAGATTTGGTTGCTGCATCGGCGATGTTGCCGGAGAAGTTTCTGACCAGAAGGTCCAGCCTTCGTGACATCTCCCCGGGTTGGCCCAAGGCCTGAAACGCCGCTCCTCGATCCCGCAACACCTCAAGCTCTCTGGCCACCCTTTGGTTATCCTGGAATCCCGCAAAGTCTCCCTGCACCATGGCGACCTGCTCCTGGAGAACGCCCATCAGTTGCATGATATCCTGGTATTCCTGGGTCGAGGCAAAATCGGATGCCACGACCAACTCTTGTCCCTTTGCCGACGAAGTTCCCGATCCGGCACCGAGAAGAGCGTTGACGCTTTCCTGTATCCCGCTCAGTTTTTCGTCAACGGTGTCAATCTTTTTCGACATCTGTGATATTTGGCGGGCGTGCTGCTCCTGCCGGGAAAGCAGATCGTCAACACGGCTACCGCCGCCCTTCAAACATCCGGAGCAGCATAGTGTCGCAACAGCGACCAATGCGAACAGTCTAAGTACCATAGCATCTCTCCCATTGAGGCTTCTTCGGGTTCTCCGGGGATGACCCTTTCACATTAAGACTCACTGCCCGCCCGGTCTGCGGCCTCCCGGGCCTCTGCGGTCACCTCCGCGAGGCCCTCCGCGTCCCATTCCCATAGACGGAAGGCCTGTGTCTCTGTACGTTTCCCTCGGAATGTCGTATTTGCTTTGGAGGTCTCTCAATAGCCTCATACTTCCAAAACGGCTGTATCGCTCGAGACGCCCTTCCAGTTCCTCTGCGGAAGCCGTTTCGAGAGACTGAATCTGCCTCTGGATCATCCCCCGGGCTCTTTCATTTTCCTCGTTTTTCAATCTTTCCGCCAGATCGGCGTTCACTTGCTGGTAGCGCTCCTGCGCGCTCAAGTTCTGGTTCTCGGCGAGATTTCGTTTGAGTTGCTGGACATCCACCTCGAATTGCTGCCTTTTGACAGGGTCTTCGATTTTCCCGGCGAAGTTCTGCGCCAGAAGAGTGAGCCTCCTGTTCATTTCCTGCGGGTTGTTCATCACCCGCATGGCTTCCGCGGGGTCTCGCAGGCGCCTCTGCTCTTGCTCCCTGGCGATGCCCTCTTGCGTCTCGACAAGGCCGCTCTGGGTGGCACCTAACCGCTGCTGAATGGCCGAAAGCTGGGCCCCGATCTGCCCGTACTCCGGCGTGTCTTTGAACTCCACCACCTTCGGTCCGGTGGTTTCCTGCTCCGCGGTGGCTGCGGCTTCCGGAGTGCCGGTAGGCGGAGGCAGTTTTTCGAGCGATTGCTCAATCCCAACCAGCCTGTTTTCGAAGCCTTCAACTCTTTTGGACAGCTTGTCAATGTCCCCCTTGTGCTTGTCCTGCTTCACCGCGATTTCGATCAGGCCGTCGTCCGAGCCTTCATCCTGGCAACCGGAAAAAGCCAACATAACTACCGCCACGGCGACAATCGCATATTTGCTCATTGGATTCCTCCTTCAGACATTCTACAAGACCAACGGGCACACAAATTCCTTCTACTTCTTTCAACGACTTGTGCATCATTCTGGTTTAATGTCAAGTTCGGCATTAGCCCGACAGGGATTCTCGCTGTTTAAGGGTGCGCGTTGACCGCGGTTCCCAGCAGTTGGACAATCGTTGTCCGGCCTCCAGCTACTATGATAGCATTTTCTCGCTCGCCAGGGGGAGTAAGTTGCCCTGTCTCCGGGAGATGTACCTCGTGGCAAGGCAAGCACAGGGGAGTGCGAGTGGGCGAAGTGATCATTTGTCAACATGTGCTGGCAAGCAAGAGTCCCCATTTCTTCGCTTCTGGAATCGCCAAAAGGAAAGGATCAAGCCGATGGCCAACGTTCCCATAGCTCTTCAGTTGTATACTGTCCGCGATGATATTGAAAGAGACCTGGCGGGAACGCTTCGCAAGGTCGCGGAGATCGGCTATGCGGGGGTCGAGTTTGCCGGGTTCGGCGAGTGGGAAGCGGCGGAGCTGAAACCGCTTCTGGCGGAGGTTCAGCTTGAGATCGCTGGCGGGCATGTTCCGATTGACCAGTTGGAGAAGGAGCTTGACAGGGTCATTCAGTTCACCCTGGAGCTTGGCAATCCGTACATCGTTTGTCCCTGGATTCCCGAGGAGCGACGAAAGGACAAAGCGGACTGGCTGGCCATTGTTCGGCTTTTCAATTCGGTCGGAGAGAAGTGCGCGGAGAACGGGTTGACTTTCTGCTATCACAACCACAGTTTTGAGTTCGTCAAATTCGGGGACACGTATGTGCTCGATCTACTGTTCGCGGCCACGAAACCCGAGCTGGTGAAGGCGGAGCTGGATACTTACTGGATCAAGCATGGCGGGGCTGATCCGGTTGAGTACCTGAAATGCTACGCCGGGCGGTGCCCCCTGGTTCACCTCAAGGACATGGCGGACGACGAGGAACGGTCTTTCGCCGAGGTCGGTGAGGGGATTCTCGATTGGGACGCTATCTTCGAGGCAGCGGAGGCCGGAGGCGCAGACTGGTACATCGTCGAGCAGGACACCTGCCCCGGTTCTCCCATCGAAAGCGCACGCCTCAGCTTCGAGAATCTGAAGAAATGGGGGAAAGTCTGAGGCGCTCTTGACAGAAGAGTGCAGAAGCACTAAAATACTAATAGCGATTTATTCCTGACAGAGTGATGGCTTTTCGCGGTCTGCGCTTCGGCGGAAGGGACAGGCATTCAACGCTCAGGTGGGATTTTCGTGAAACAACCGCCGGAAGCGCGTGCATCGGGTAACGTCTCGCCCGTGAGAATACAGACCTGTTACTCACGTAAAGAGGAAGGGGCGGACGATGAAACGAACAGCCTGGATCGGTTCGTGGGGTACTACCATCCTCCTGGGCTTTGCCGTAGGGATGGCTATCGGCAAGGCCGGGAAGTCTGAAATTCAACCTCGCCGACCTCGCACCGAAGCACACGGAGAAGAAAGGGGATCGGACCGTAGCCGCCTTCTTGCCAGCCTTCAGAGATTCCAAAACGACCTCGCCGAGAAGGAGCGGATTGCATTAAGCCTCCGAGCCGAGATCGAGGAGGTGCGGGACAAGTTGCTTCCGCCGCTAACCCCTGAGGATGAGAAGTGGCTGAAGGAACGGCAGGGAGAGGATAAACGGACTCAGCGATGGAAGCGTGTGTCGGAGCGAAAGAAGGAACTCAAAAGGAAGATCCTTCAACGAAGGGACAAGGTGCTGCGTGCCGACGGTCTTGACGAGATGGCTTCTCTCTTCGAAAGCGAGGACGCCGATGACGTCCTTGTCGCGATTGAGACGCTCAAGGATCTTCTTTTGGGCAGACACCCGCGGTTCGACAGGGAAAGATTCAAGCCGCTGGTCCTGGCAGCTCTGATGCACGAGGACTGGGAAATACGCGAGCAGGCCCTTGAATATGTCCACTTTGCCTATTTTGGTGAGGAAGCCGCAGCAATCGCGCTGGGCATGGTGAATGATTCGCATCCCAAGGTCAAGCATGAAGCTTTCTTCTGTCTCTGGCCCTCCGGCGCCATGGAAAGGCATCAGGAGATTGCCCAATCGCTCAGGGCGCTTCTTCACAGCGAGGACAAAGAAAACCGGTCGGCTGCTCTATGGCACATATCTAACTTGGCCGAAGCGCATCGCTATGGACCCGAACAGCCCGAGAGAGGTTATGACTATTACAGCGAGATGAAAGACCTGGTGATGGAGCTTTCGAGAGACCCAGAGTCAGAGGAGGATGTCCTCGAGTTCTGGTGGAGAAGGCGGGCGTTGAGCGAGGAAGCTCTGGAACGGTCCGCCGAGATACTGGCAGCCACCGATCCGGATAAGCCGTTCGATTTGCTGCATCGGGATCCGGTTTCCCTGGAGATGAGGGAATTGGCTTGTCGCCACTATTTCCGGGTGCTGAGGGAATCGCTTGACACCGGGCTACGTCTCGACGCTCTCTCGTGGCTCGAGCGTACAAGAGATAAGTCGCTGGTTCCGGAACTCAAGGCTGTCGCTGCCAGTCAAGATGCGGAGGGAATCGAGCGGCAGCTCGAGCAGGCGATCAAGCGTCTTGAGCTCTATGGCAGGGAATAGGACTGAGAAACAGTTCATCGAGCCATTATCGCGGCATGGGAGAAAGAGATGAAACGAGCAGCCTTGTCTGCATTGTGGGCAGTTTCCGTTTTCGGAGCGCTCGCCGCCGGAGCCCTGGTCGTGCGGCGAACACCTTCTGACTCGGCACCGGCGGGGGCACCGCATGACACAAAGAAAGAACGAGAAGAGCCAGAGGGCACGTCCGATCTCCAAGCGAAGCTCGGAGAATTGCGCGAGGCCGTACGCGCGAACGAGATGGAAATCGGTGTCCTGCGCGAGGAGTTGGACACTATCAAATCACAGTTGCCACCGCCTCTCAGCCCGGAATTGGAAAAAGAGCTGAAGAAGCGGTTGGAAGAGCGAGAGCGCGCGGAGGCGGAGAAGCCGGAATCGGAGAAGCGGAAGATCCTGCAAAAGAAGATCCTTCAACGTAAAGATAAGGGTCTACGTGAAGATGGGCTAACGGAGCTGGCCGCTCTCCTCCAGAGCACTGACCCGGCCGATCAGCAAATGGGATTCGCAATTCTCGACAGGCTTGGCAGCATCGATTTCGACAAGGAAAGGTTCAGGCCGTACGTGCTGGCCGCCCTTTCCAATGCGGATACCTCTGTTCGCAAGGCCACCGTGGATTGCGTGTATGTGGTTTGCTCACACGAGGAGGGCCTGGAGATTGCGGTGCGCATGCTCAAGGATACGGATCCTGAGATTCGGATGTGGGCTGCGCTCGACCTGAACGACTCGTCCGCACCAGAGCACAAGGAACTGGCCGTCCGTGCCTTGCGGTCTCTCATCCTGGAAGATGACCTGTCTATCAAGCAGCATATTCTGGCGCGCCTCCAATATCGCCTCCCGGAAGGGATGGACGATGTTGTGGTCAAGCTGCTGGACGAGAAGAGGCTGGAGTACGTGGTGGGTCACCTGCTCCACTACGGAAGGAGCCCAATTAGCGCGCCGATTGTCGAGCGGCTTTCCGAGATGTATGAGGAAGGGGCTTCGGATGAGAGAATACTGCGGTATTTGAATCCGGATTGCATTGACCTCGGTGAGCCGGGTGAGGATCCGCGCAGGCGGCGGGACCAGTCTCGCCTTGCCGAAGAGGCAAAGCCGATTGTGCGGAACATCTATCTGCGAGTTGTCAGGGAGAGTCTGTCGAACGGTAGACGGGGGCAGGCACTCAAAGGGCTGCGTGAATTGGGCGACCCGTGGGTGATCCACGAGCTTCAGGAAATCGCCAACAGCCCCGACGCGGAAGGGATCGAGGACGAACTGGCGAAAACAATCGAGCACCTTCAGCAACAGTCGAGTCAACAACGATGAGCAGGACTGCCAGGATGGCACTTTTGACTGTCGCACCCTGTGCGGCGCTTGCCGTTGGCATCATGGTCGGCGGGATGTGGAAGCAGATGCTTGAAGCTCCCTCTGGGAAGCCCGTGGATGGGATGGACTCTTCGGCAGCGCTCGCCGATCGCGCCCGGACTCTGCAAGCCATCAACGATAGATTGAGGGAGGAGCTGGCTGGAAAAGAGTGGAGGATTGCGACGCTCGAGGATGAGATCGAGGCAGTGCGTGAGGGATTGCCTTCTCCCTTTGCTCCTGAGGAACAGAAGGACAGGAGGGAGCGTGAGGAGAGGTTGAAACGGAAGGAGTGGCGGAAGAGTATAGATGAGAAGGCGAACGAGCTGCGAACGAAGATTCTTCAGCGAAGGGACAAGGCTCTGCGGCAGGAGGGGCTTGCGGAGCTTGACAAGCTCGTGCAGAGCGACGACGCGGAAGAGCTAATTGTTGGCTTGACAGCGTTCCGCCGGCTGCCTGACTTCATCCTCCACAAGAAGAGCTACAGGACGCATGTCCTCACCGCCCTGCAGCACGAAGACCCCGAGGCTCGTTTCGCGGCCGTCCTCTGTCTTTACTACGTCTGCTCTAAGGAAGAGAACCTGGACACTTTTGTATCCCTGACGGGTGATCCATCTCCCAAAGTCCGCGGACGTGCCGTCGCTGTCGTAGGGCAGTATGCAGGGAACGAACGGAACGAGAGAGTGTCCACCGTCCTCGAGAAGCTTCTCCACGATGCGGACGTTTCCGTCGGGCGGGAAGCGCTCAAAGGCCTATCGTCACCGGGGTATGATTACCGCGAGGAAATGGAGGATTTGGTGATCGAGCTGTCGAGAGACCCGGAGACGCGCGAGCAAGCCCATATCTGCCTATCAGAGATGAAAACGATTGACGCGAAGGTCGCTCAACGGCTCGTGGAGCTGTACGATTCCGGTCGTGGATGGAGTTACAGTTCGGAGTGGATGGACAGCAGTTTCACCGACGATGCCAGGCCCATCGCCTGCCGCTTCTGCCTCGACCTCGTCTGGGGCAATGTGACGCGCTGGGAGAAGGAGAAGGGGCTGGAATGCTTGCAACGAATCGGGGATGTATCGGTTCTTCGCGAGCTGGAAACGGTTGAGCGCAGCCCAGCCGCAGAAGGAATAGAGGACGTGCTGACAAGGACCATCGAGTCATTGCGGCAGAAGTTTGAGGGGCAGAAACAATGAGCAAGGGCGAATGGATAACATTGCTTGTCGTAGCGATGTGCACAGCGTTTGCACTCGGGGTAGCGATTGGAGGGCTGAGGACGCGAGGGGCCGAGATGGTCGCCGAAGGGCCCGGCGCAGGGTCTGAGTCCCGGCTCCGCCGATCTGAGGAGGTGCGCGCCTTGCTGGCGGCACGCAGAAGCTTGCGGAGCGATCTGGCGAGCAAAGACCGGAAGATTCTTGAGCTCGAGACCGAGTTGGCTGAGCTGCGTGAGAAATCATTCGCGCCCCTGGGTCCTGGGCAAAAAAAGTGGCAGGACGCGAGACGCCGGTGGGCCCGTAAGGAGAAAGTGTGGAAGAAGATTTTCCAGTGGAGGGATAAAGCGGCGCGCCAGGAAGGGCTTGAAGAACTCGCCGCGCTCTTGCAGAGCAACGACGCCGAAGACCTGCTTGTCGGGTGGAGCACGCTGTATCGTGCCCGGGAATACGTGCCTGGCCCGGAGAAGTTCAAACCACAATTTCTCAGGGCTGTGAAGCACGAAGACCCGGCGGTGCGCCTTGCCGCCCTTGAATGCGGTGGGTTGTTCTGCTCGGGGGATGAAATTCGGGACATCGTATTCTCCCTTGCAAGAGACCCTTCCCCGTGGGTGCGCCGCAAGATGGTTGACCGGCTCGTATGGTACAGGCGCCAGCCGGGAGAGCGGAGCGAGGAGGCGGCGTCACTCTATAATGAGCTTCTCCAGGACGAAGATGCCGGCGTCAAGGATCGCGCTCGGTACGTCGTCGTACTCAGGGGCAGTGATGCGGAAGCGGAGAACATGTTGATGGAGTTGTCGAGAGACCCGGCGTCTGCTGGGGTTGTGCAGAAATGGGCATCGCGCGCGAGTAGGATCAGCGAGAGACTGGCTCAACGGCTGGTCGAGCTCTACGACGAGCAGCCCGGCGGCTATGGGGCTCTGGAATGGACCAAGCGAAAGCTTTCCGACGATGCCAAGCCTATCGCCTCCGGCTTGTGCATGCGAATTCTGAGGGACAGCATCGAGCCGGAGGAACGCAGGCAGGTTCTCGATGCTCTGGAGCGAGTTGGAGATTCATCCGTTGTGCCGGAGCTTATGACAATCGCGGCCAGCGAAGATGCGGAGGGGATCGAGGAGGAGCTCGCAAGAACGATCGAACGCCTGCAACGGATAGCGAATCAACCGAGGTGAGGAAGATGAGTAAGACGGGATGGATTGTGCTGTTGGTGGCTGGCACGTGTGCCGGCGTTGTTATCGGAGCAACTCTGGGAAAGGGAAAGGGGCCTGAGATCACCCGTCCACAGCCGAGTGAGAGAACAGAGGAGAAGAGGCGGGAATCTGATCGTGTGCAGGTTCTCCTGGCGAGTCTGGAGAAATACCGGAAGGCGCTTGCGGAGAGAGAAAAGGAGATCGGCCAGCTTCAGGCCGAGCTTGCAGAGGTCAGCGAAAAACTGCCTCCTCCGCTTAGCCCTGAAGAGGAGAAGAAGCGGAAGGAAGAGGAGGAAAGGCGGAAGCGGAACGAGCTGCGGAAGGCTCGCCAAGAGAAGTCGAAGGAGCTGCGGACGAAGATCCTTCAGCGGAAGGATAAGCTTCTCCGGGCTCTGGCTCTGGAGGAGCTTGCCGGGCTGCTTCAAAGCGACGACGCTGAGGAAACGCTGCTGGGACTGACAACGCTTCAGCGTCTGTATGGCATCAATTTCGACAAGGAGAGATTCAAGCCGTATGTTCTGACGGCTCTGAACCACGAAGACGCTGAAGTACGGTCCGCGGGACTGAACTGCCTTTACACAGTGTCCGCCAGGGAAGAGGTCCTGGACATGGTGCTTCCGATGGCGAAGGACCCTGCTCCTGAAGTCCGCCGCTGGGTGGCGGGGCGGATCGGATGGATGGGCATGGAGGATCGAAAGGATGAAGTGGCATCCGTTCTACGCGAGCTTCTCCAGGACGAGGATAACACGGTAAAACGGCAGGCGTTCGATGCTTTGTCGCGCAGGCGTGAAGTTGCCGAGGAAATGGAGGACCTGGCTATTGAGATGTCAAGGGAGGAGGAGAGGGCAGACGATATGCTACAGTGGCTCGGCCGGAGAGACACTATCAGCGGCAAGGTTGCCCAGCGGCTGGCAGAGATGTACGATGAAGGTCGCACGGGGTATTATGGTCTGGAGTGGGTGCGTCGCCGCCTTTCCGAGGACGCGAAACCCATCGCCATTGACTTCTGCCTTGAGGTCATAAGGGACAGCATCGAGCATTTCGAGCGATCCCGCGCCATGGATGCGCTGCGCCGCATTGGCGATGTGTCGGTTCTTGTAGACCTTGAAGAAATCTCCCGGAGCGACGACGCGGAAGGGATCGAAGACCAACTTGCACGAACCATGGAGTATCTCCAGAAGCGATCGCGTGAGGCGAGGTGAGGAACGATGAGCAAGACCGGATGGATAACACTATCAGAAATCCACCTCCAGCCGCAGCCTTCTTCGTGTCTTTGTGCCTTTGTGGTTGGCTCGGAGATGAACGCCATGGCGGACATGACCACCAAGACACAAAGCCACGAATTCCCGCCACGTTGCCCCATCGGCAGCGGCGGGACCAGGTCCGGCTCGAAACCTTGAAGAGCAACGATGCGAAGCCCATTGTGATTGATTTTTGCCTCAAGGTGGTGCGGAACAGCATGGAGCACTCCGAGCGGCTGCGCGCTTTGGAGGAGCTTCGCCTGTTCAGGGACAAGTCGCTGCTTCCCGAACTTGAAGAAATCGCCCGAAGCGACCATGCCGAAGACCGTAACGCGGTCGTGTTGATGGCAGTCGTGACGGCAGGAGCCTCCTTGGCGTCCTTGGCGTCTTGGCGAGACAGCAAAAGCTTAGGGGGCTCTCGCAAAGCCGCCAAGCCGCAAAGCACAGGGGCTGGCTGTGACCGCGTGCCTATGTTCGCCCATGTCTGACATGTTGACGAGAGTTCACAGGCGACCTATTATCTGCGTCCAGGGCAGATGCCTCCGGTTCAGCATTCTCTTCAGAATTTGAGAAGCAGAAATGGACAGTCCCCACTATCCAATGAGCAACAAAGTCATCATCGGTGTGGATGTCGGTGGGACGAAGATCATGACCGGCGTGTTGGACGGTCAGGGTCAAGTCCTGGCTGAGCCTGTTAAGGTGCCGACTGGGCCCAAGGATCCGGTGGACGCGATCATGGGCAGGCTATATCAATCCGTTGAGGAGGCGCTTTCGGCCGCGGGCAGAAGTCTGGAACAGGTCGCAGGAATTGGGATTGGTGTGCCGGGACCGCTGAAGATAAGAGAAGGCGTTTTCCTCGACCCGCTCCAGCTTCCGACGCTGCACAATTTCCCCATACGGCGAGCGGTTGAGGAGCACTATCGCTTGCCCGTCGAAGTGAACAACGATGCAAACTGCTTCGTTCTCGCTGAGGCGTTCTTCGGGGCGGCGGCCGGCGCGGAGACGGTCCTCGGATTCACCCTCGGCACGGGATTCGGCTGCGGGATGGTCATCAATAGGCGGGTTCATACCGGCGCGACTGAAACCGCCGGGGAAATCTGGTTCTCTCCGTATAAAGAGAGCTTCATTGAGGATTACGTGTCGGGCCGTGGGCTGCAAAGGAATTATCGGGAGCTGACCGGCGAGGAAGCGACCCCTCCGCAGATTCTCGAGGCGGCGGGTCGGGGCGAGCCAGAAGCGCTCAAAGCATGGGAAATCTTCGGACAGGACCTCGCTTATGCACTCGCGTGGTCCATCAATATTCTGGACCCGGACGTGGTCGTCCTGGGAGGATCGCTGACGCGGGGCTTTGACTTCTTCGCGCCCGACATGGAAAAGCAGCTCCGTTCGCACATAACGCCGGTGCCGGCAGAGAAGACCCGCGTAGTCCCGGCGAAGCTCGGCGAATCTGCTGGCTTTATCGGGGCCGCGTGCCTGATACTTCAGGGCGCGGCTTAACAAGGATGCACATGGGGAACCCCCCGGCAGGCTTCTTTATGTCGCCGCTTCAGGGCTCACACCCAGGGCGGGCACGCGTACCCGGGGCGTTGCCCTGAGCTATGATATTCAGCCCCGTTGGGGCTCCAAGTTAGCATGTTCCTCGCTCCTCCATCGCACTGAGAAAGGCCCTGGACTGATATGGGGCGAATCCGAGAGAAACGCAGAATCACATTCAGGCCCCTGAGAGTGCGGGGTGGCCGGGGCCCCAGCGGTGACTCCGCGTTTTCGTTCCAGATAGGGGGCTTACTGATTGCGCCACCTGTGAGCGGCCGTGAGGCGGGTTTCCGCCCTGGAGTGCGGGAGCCATGCTCCCGCTTTCGAAGGCTCAAGCGCAGCTTCAGCACTCCAAAAAGCACTGGGCGATGTGGCGACCTGTTCTGTGCCGCGAGTCTATTGGTTCGATCCCTCCTGTTGAAGTGACAGGCGGAATCAGATAGTATCAGACCGGTATAAGGTGAACTGTGCCAGAGGGAGTCCCCATGCATAGACATCGTAGAGAGGTCATCCTGGCGATATTTTTGGCGGTCTGGGCCTTCGTCCTTGCCAGATCAGGATGTGTCGTTGCCGAAGACCAAACCAGGGATAGCCATGAGCAAACCCAGCCTAAGCTCAAGCCAACCGGGGCGAAGCTGTTCAAGCCAAAGCCGGGGACGGAATACGTGGACGGGATGCCGAAGGAGATCATCTGGCTGAAGGACGGGGCGGAGATGGTGCTCGTGCCGGGAGGAGAGTTTCTATTTGGCAAGGATAAGGAGAAGAAGGAAGAGCCGACTTTCTACATTGACAAATACCCGGTGACGAACGGGCGGTATAAGAAGTTCGTGGACGCGACCAAGCACAGAGTCCCGTATATGTCCCAGGACTGGGCGAAACCGTACAACTGGAGGAGAAAAACCTATCCCAAAGGCAAAGGAAAGCATCCGGTTGTGCTGGTCAGTTGGAATGACGTCGTCGCTTACTGCCGGTGGGCGGAGAAATCGTTCCCCAGCGAGACGCAGTGGGAGAAAGCCGCGAGAGGCACGGATGGGCGGAAGTATCCCTGGGGCAACGAATACACGGACGGAAAATGCAATTCGTACCATGAGGGACTGGAGAAGACGACTCCGGTTGACAAATACCCGAAAGGCGTTTCCCCCTATGGCTGCTACGACATGGCGGGGAACGTGTGGGAATGGACCAGCACACGAAGGAAGCTGGGATGGGTTTTGAAAGGGGGGTCATGGTTTGACGGGGACGTTCGCGTGCGATGCACAGCCTACGGATGGGCGCGCCCGCAGGTGAGAGCCGCCAACACCGGCTTTCGCTGCGCGGTGGTTTTGCCGGAATAGGAGGTTCGCCATCACGCAACTCCTTCCAGTGACATCTTCAGTACCCCACCTCCCCGTCACCTCCGACATCGGGCAAATCCCCTGAGCCAAATGCGAGACCGCCTACAGTGCCGCGTTGAGGGTTCGACAGGACTGCCTTGAAGTTTTCGTCTTGCTGTCCGGGACCAAACACGCCAAGCTAAGGTTCCGGTTGTTGCCTGGATGCGAAACGCTTCCGGCGAGGGATGCTGCAAAAACGGGTTGACGAAGCGCTGTGGCTCTGGTAAATTCTGCACTTACTCGATGGCGAGCCCTGGCCGAAAAGCGGAACGAGCAGGCGGCCAGGCGCACCGAAAAGCGAAGGAGAATGAGCTGGGGAACCGTGACGGACGGTTCTTCGTAATAAATGGATGCATTTCCAACTGTATTGGTGTCTCTCTGCGCGATGATCACAGGGGGAGAGGATAGGTCATGATAGAAGTTAAGAATCTCACGATGCACTACGGTTCGACGGTGGCCGTGGACGACGCCTCGTTCAACGTGGAGAAGGGCGAGATCTTGGGGTTGTTAGGCCCGAACGGGGCCGGAAAGACGACGATCATGCGGATACTGACGACGTATATCGTCCCAACCTCGGGAACGGCGAGCGTCGGCGGACACGATATCATCAAGGACCCGATAGCCGTTCGCAGGATGATCGGCTACCTCCCGGAGACGATTCCTCTGTACAGCGATATGCAGGTCTGCAACTACCTGAAGTTCGTGGCAAAGTCCCGGGCGATCTTCGGCAAGAAACTCAAGGAGCGAATGGACTGGGTTGTAGATAGCACCGGGATCAAGGGGGTCTTCAAAAAAGGCATAGGCGAGCTTTCCAAAGGTTTTCGGCAGAGAGTTGGATTGGCGCAGTCGCTGATTCACGACCCCCAGGTGTTGATCCTGGACGAGCCGACCATAGGACTGGACCCCTTGCAGATCGTTGATATTCGAATGCTTATCCGCAGCCTGGCAAGGGAAAAAACAATCATTTTCAGCACCCACGTCCTGCAGGAAGTGGAAGCGCTCAGCGACCGCGTCGTCATCATCAATGAGGGGAAGATTATCGCGGACGGGACGATGGAGGAGTTAGAGAATCGGGCGAAGAAGTCGCGACGACACGTTCTGACCGTCCAAGCATCAAAAGGGGCTGTCTCGGACGGGCTGGGAAGAATCCCGGATATTTCCGATTTCAGTCTCCTTGATGAGACGGACAGTGGCGCAGTCACCTTCGAGCTAATATGCCCATTGAACAAAGACATCTGGCCACAAGTGGACAGGTTGGTCAAAGAGGAAAAGTGGCCGCTGAAAGAGTTGAGGGAAGATAAGATCACGATGGAAGAGACGTTCATCGCTCTGACGAGAGCTTCGATGGCGGAATCGCAAAAGGTGGCAGCATTACAGGAGGAGGCGAAGGTACGATGAAGAACTTGTGGGTGATTTTCTCCAGGGAGATGAAGGCGTACTTCAATTCCCCCATCGCATACATCTTCGTTATCGTGTTCGTTGTCCTCACGTGCGGGCTGTACATGGCGTCGTTTTTCCTGGCGGAAAGCGCAGACATGCGTTCATTTTTCAGTCTGCTGCCGATCGTACTGATCGTGTTTATCCCGGCGGTGAGTATGCGGCTCTGGGCAGAGGACAAGAAGATCGGGACGATCGAATTGCTTCTGACTTTCCCCATGAAGAGCTGGCAGATTTTGTTGGGGAAGTTTTTCGCCAGCCTCGTGTTTCTGGCAATAGCGCTCGCGGGAACGATCACCGTGCCGATCATCATATCGGTCTTAGGGCGGCCTGATCCCGGACCGATTATCGGCGGCTACGTAGGCACGTTGCTCCTGGGCGCGTTTTTCCTCTCCATCGGTTTGTTCATCTCCGGCCTGTGCAAGGATCAGATCGTCGCTTTCATCCTCAGCGTCATCGCCTGCTTTTTCTTCTTCTTCATTGGAACGGACTTCTTCACCACGGTCATCGGTGGATGGCTCCGCCGGTCCGCCTCTTTCCTTCAGGATTACGTCGGTTTGACGCGGCATTTTGATGGGATTCAACGAGGGGTGATTGACATCCGGGCACTGATCTACTTTGTGAGCATGGCCGCTCTGTTCCTCGCTTTGAACGCCATTTATCTGGAGGGGCGCCTCCGCCCCAAGGCGAAGGCCATATTCGCGGGCGCCATCGTGTTGCTTCTTGTGGCCGCGGTGATGGTGAACGTCGTGGCCGCTGGCTTCCGAGCAGGAAGGTTCGACATGACTGAGGGAAGAATCTACACCGTGTCGGAATCCGCCACGAAAGTCCTCAAGGGGCTAAAGGATGCCGTGCAGGTCAAGTATTACGTTACGTCAAAAGACAAGATGCCCCCTATGATGAAAACGCTGCAGCAGGACGTAACCGACAAGCTCGAAGAGATGCGCATCGCCTCCAACAACAGGCTCCAGTACAAAATCTACGATCCCTCCGCCGACGCAGAACTGGCACAGAAGATCGGTGAGAAGGGGGTCGGGCCATTCCTGGCCCAGACCGTGGACAAGGATGAGATGTCCACCAAGCGACTCTATTCCGCGATGATGATCAGTTATGCGGAGAAGAAGGATGAGATCTTCCCGCAAGTCACGCACAGGAACTTCAACAATCTCGAATACGAGCTGATCTCGCGAATCTATCGCCTCACGCTTCCTGAGAAGCCATCGGTGGCGATCCACGCGCCGCTGGAGGAGATCGATCCTCAGATGAGGCGGATGCTTATGCAGATGCGACGCCCGGCTCCTCCTCCCAGGGATAACTTCGATATTCTGCAGGAAGCGTTGAGACGTGAGGATTTCGATGTCACCCGGATCAAATTGGTAAAAGGCGACACCATCACGGAAAAGGAGAATTGCGTCCTCATCATCAACCCCAAGGAGCTCAACGAGCGGCAGAAATACGAAATCAACCGCGCCCTGGTTGAGGGGAAGAACGTCCTGCTCGCCGTGCAGAACTATGCTTTCAACTATGACGCTTCCCGGATTGATTCAATGGGTATCTCCATAATGCCTCGGGAGGTCAAACCGCTCATCAACGAACTGATTGAACATTACGGCGTCACCGTGGACGAGCAGTTCCTCATGGACGAGACCAGGTTCGGGCTGTCCGTGCCGAGCGAGCGGACTGTGCAATCCCCTATCGGCACTCTCAGAGTGCGGGACCACACACCGGTGAGAAAGCCTATCCAGATCGAGGTCAAGGACCAGACCATGAACCACGATCTCTCCATCACCAACCGCCTGGGCTCGCTCCTCTACCTCTGGGGCACAAGACTGAATGTCAATGAAGACACCATCAAGGAGGCAGGGCTGAAGCACACGGTTCTGATGAGCTCCAGCGAGAAAAGCTGGACCGTTCCATTCCATCCCTCCCGCCTGACCGATGCCGATTTTGAGCGCCTGGCGGGGAAGTATGAGGGCAAGCAGCCCCTTATGGTGATGCTCGCCGGGCAGTTCCCCGATGCCTTCAAAGGGAAGAAACGCCCCGACTGGCCCCCGCCCAAGCCCGATCCGATGAACCCTCGTCCTCCTTCGGATGACGAGGAAGAAGAGCCTGAGAAGCCCTTACAGCCCAAGCCGGGGAAGCTAATCGTCGCCGGCTGTGCGGAGATGTTCAATAGCAACCTCATCCAGAACCCCGGAAATTGGCTTCTCGCCAGCAACATCGTGGACGCGCTGGCACTGGGCGGAGAACTCATCAACATACGGAGCAAACAGTTCACCAATCGAAGCATCAAAGAAACGACCGCCGGCCAGAAAGTCTTCTACCGCTTTCTGGCTGTGGGGGTGGTGCCGGCCCTCTTTATCGGCATCGGTGTGATCAGGTACGTCTTGATCAAGAAGGGGAAAGAACGATACCTGAAGAGCCTGGCGACAACTTAACACCCATGTCGCTTTTCAGAATGAACGGATTGTTTCGCCGCGAGGAGTGACTCATGAAAAAAAGCACAGTTATCGCCATTGTCGTTGTCATTGTCGGGTTGGCCGCTGTGGCCACCATTCAGAAGATTCTCCAGAACCGGCGGATGGCTGCCCCCGAGGAGCATTTCGTCAAGATCCTCCCCAAGGACATGAGGGCGGCGGATATTCACAAGATTGATATCCATCGTGGGGAAAAGAAGGAAGACGCTGTTGTTGTGGAGAGGAAGGGGGATGGTTGGATCGTTGCCAGCAAGTTCAATAGCAAGGGGGACGAGAAGAATATCACAGACCTCCTTAGCGACATCAAAAAGCTCACCGGTGAGGTGAGGACGAAAAAGGCATCTCTGCACGAAGATTTCGAGATCACGGACGAGAAAGCGGTGCACATTGCTCTTTATGACAGGAAGGGCAAGTTGTATCGCGACCTGCTCCTGGGGAAGAAAGGCGACCGCTATAGCGAGGGATTCGTTCGGCTCGCGAAGAGTAATGAGGTCTACCTTGCCGATAAAAACCTCCTCAGCAACCTTGGAGTCTATGGCGAGGACGATGAGCCGGACGCAAAAAAATGGCTTGACCTGAAAATCATTGACGAGGACAAGGAGAAGCTGGCTAAAGTCGAGCTGGAGATGCCCGGCAAGCAGGTTGTCCTCGAGAAGAAGGAGAAGAAGAAAGAAGAGGAGGAAAAACCTGAAGAGGAAGAGGAGAGGCCCGGGGAACCGGAGGAGAAGGACGAGGAGAAGAAAGAATATGAGTGGGTGCTGACGAAACCGGAGACCGACTTCAAAGTGAAAGATTCCGGGATCACCTCGCTCCTTTCATCCATTTCCAGTTTCAGCGGAGAGGATGTCGCCGATCCAGCGAAGACAGATGCGTACGGCTTCGATCCGGCAAGCTACACCGCGACCATTACCCTGGATGACGACGCGGCTAAAACCCTCCTCGTCGGAAAGAAAGCCGAAGAGGACGACAAGCGATACGCGAAGTTAAAGGGCGAAGATACGATTTACCTCCTGCCCAACCACAAGATCACGGGCGTGTTCAAGAAGATGAGGGACCTGTTGGAGATCGAGATATGGGACCTCAAGAAGGAAGAGATCGCGTCCGTTCATCTGCACAAGCCGGAGTATGAGACCCTTCTGGAGCGTCGGCTCAAGGAGGGCAAGGAAGGGAAAGAGGACAGCGACTACGAGTGGGTCCTGGTCAAGCCTGAGACTCGGTTCAAGCTTGAGGATTACAGGATCAACAACATCATCAGCAAGCTCACAAAACCTTCGCCGGATGATCTTTTCCTGACGGGAGAGCCGGAAACCTACGGCCTGGGGAGCCGAAGCGAGTTCAAAGCCGTCATGAAAATGAAAGACGACTCGACCAAGACCGTCACCTTCGGCAAGAAGTTCGAGGACGGCGACGACAGGTATGTCAAGTTCGAGGAGATAGCCCACGTCTATTCTTACACCAAGTACAACTTCGAGAGCGTTTTTCCGGCATTGACGAAACTTCTCAATGTGGAACTCCTGAAGGACCTCAATAGGGATGATGTCGTTTCGCTCAGCTACCACACGCCGGACGAGGACTTCGTCCTGAGCCGCAAAGAAGGGACGGGCGCAGCCGCGACGAAAAAGTGGTCAGTGAAACTCGGGGAGGAAGAATTCGACGCGAAAAAAAGCGTGGTTGACGACATCCTCCGCGATGCCACTGACATCAGAGGCATGGACCTGGTGGACATGGTCATGGGGAAAACTGAGGCAGACTGCGGCCTGGACGAACCGAGCGAGACCCTGGCCATTTCCACAGATGATGACGCCCCGGACAAATACACCCTCCTCGTCGGCAAGAAGGTCGCGGAGGACAGTACGGACCGTTACTTCAAGATCAAAGACGAGGCGGAGATCTTCATCCTTTCCGAGACGGCCTTCAACGACATCTTCAAGAAGCTGGAGGACATCAAGGTGGCGAAGCCGCCCAAGCCAAAAGAAGAGGAGAAGGAAGAAGAAAAAGACAAGGAGGAAGAAGAGAAGGCCCTTCTTAAGAAGATGACTACCCCCCCTGTAAAAACACCACCGCTCCCGACCGAGGTAGAGAAAGCCCCATCCGAAGAAAAGCCGCCTGCCGAGGAGGGGAAGCCTGAGAAGCCGGCAGAAGAGAAGAAGCCGGAAGAGGCTGCCGAAAAGAAGGAGAAACCGGGGCCACCCACTCCTCCGGAAGAGGTAGAAAAAGAAAAGGAGGAACCGACTCCCCCTGAAAAGGAAACAGCTCCCTCTCCTCCTCCGTCCGAGCCAGAAGGGAAAAAGGAGGAGAAACCTGACGTGCCCGAGGATGCAAAGCCCGCTCCCAAACCACCGACTGAGAAGCCCCCTCTCAAAAAGGCAGAGAAGGAAATTCCCGAGCCTCCTGTTCCGAAGCCACCGGTGCCGAAAGAGCCCATTCCCCTACCTCCCTCGCCGGAGGGAAGCCCCAGGAAATGAGGCCCTGTTTCACTCGCTGTCTACGCGTGCCGGTCTAAATCCTCAAGGAGACTTCAAGCGAGGGCGGTACCTGTGTCACTCTTCGCAGGGCCGTTGACGGAATCCTCGTTACGAGATCGTCAACGCGGTTTCTTCCCCCTGCCCATTTTTGAGGACTACTTCCGTATCCCTGACGATGGCTATCTCGTATTTCCTTCCTTTGCCCCCAATCTCCTCGAGGACGTATCCGCCGTAGACCTCGAAATAGCTGTCGCCTGAATCTATCAGCTTACCGCGGTGGCGTATTCTCCACCTCGCGCTGCCCACGTCAAGGATGGCATAGGCTTCGTTCTCGCGGACAGTCTTCCCTCTCTCTACGATAAGGGGGTCCTCCCCCGGTTTCTTGATCGTAAGGAAGTAGCGCTCCTCTTTCCGAGCAGGGAGCCCAGGCTCGTTGATCTCGACAAGCCGCTTATCGAGGGGATAGAGCCGGTAGCCGTGAAAGGACTCGCCAAGGGGAACAAAGGTTGTGTGGCCCCCGCCCCAGTTGATCTGAAGGTCATACCGTAACTTAAACGGGTTTTCGCTGAAGCCCATGAAAAGGATGTCCACAGGCCTGCGGTTTATCTCTACGATTTTGAATGGTATACCCTGATGTTGCGGTTCCTCGATATCGTCCTCCGGGGGTTCAGGGAGCTGCACGACCTCTCCATGCCAGCGATAACCGCAATGGGGGCAACTGGCCAGATTCCGTTGAACGATCCAGCCACAGCTCGGGCACTGCTTCTCCCCCGGGCCCGGCTCGATTTTCTCAGGATCGCTGGTGAAGTCGTGCGTGGCATCCAACGCCCCCGGATTCTTGAGAGTGTTTAGCACAAATCGCTCTTCGTAAAGCTCCTCTGGCACGCGGAAGGTTTTCGACGGCATCGGCGGGACGGATGTGGTTGATGATGGGGCCTTCATAACGAATTGGAAGGCCGTCACGAGAAAGAAGACGAGGAAGCCCAGAAAGACCACCTTGTCCACGTACTTGAAGACCAGCTTCCTGTACTCGACAGACATGGCAGATCCCTCCTCCCTTTTCCGTGTCCACCCCTATTGAAATATAGCACGTATTCACCCCACCAGTCAAGACCAGCTCAAATATGGCCGCACGCGCTCCTTTCTTGGTGTGTTGACAAAATATGGATGATATGATAGAACCCTGTCAAGATGACGGAAAACTACTCCGCTCGCAACCCAGTCATGAGGAACAAAATGCGGCTTCTCAACTCATTTCCTCCACCATTTCCGGCCTTTCTGCGCCAACCCTTGCCCTTTTCCCCCTCCGGGGCAATACCAGGCCGGCTGCGGCGCTCAGGCCCCGAGCATTCCATAAAAACCCGCAACCAGTCCTCATCTTTCTCCTTCCCAGCACGTTACGTCCAAATCGCCCTGCTTCAAAATGCTCGAAAAAGCTCGAATTTTCGCCCTTCCACTATTTTTTTTAGGGAAGGTGGTGGTCATGCCTCAGGTACGGCCGAATCCGTCCCTTCCTTTCTGCGATCCCAGGGATCTCCAGGGAGCGTTCACGGCAGGCCGAAACCCAATCACGCCCATCAGAAGCAGCTCGATCCCCACGCACGGATTCAAAACCGGTGGCGTACCCGATGGCCGTGTGCTACACTTTCGCCAGAGGAGTCCCTCGGCGATCGCGTGGCGGGGCAGAACTGGTCACCGCAGGACCTCTGCTGCTTCAAAGATCCATTTGCTGAGGCCATGCGCCGGCGGTCGCCCGCTGACAGGAGTAATGACTTGTGTCGTCTCGCTGAAAAGGCGAAAGGAAACGATAAGGGAGGAGTATATGCGTCGCTGGATCACAAGCGTGGCTTTGACATCATTCGTATGTTGCGTCTTCTTGGTTCAACCGCTCATTTCTTCCGTTTGGGGAGAAATCTCCCATCGCACATCGCGTGCGAATGTCGAAGTCAATGAACACGAGGCACTCTCGGCTCTGCCGCTCGAGAATCTGGCGCTGCGGGGCGATGCGGTGCCAATCGCCCGCGTCACTGAGCCTTCTGGAGAAGGACTCAAGGACATCAGCGCCATCAACGACCAGATAATAAAAAAGCAGGACACAACCACTGCCAGCTACGACAGCTACGACGGCGCCAACGTCGCGGGCGAGGATTGGTACGGCTACACCTGGTCCGAACAAGTCTACGTTGACACGCTGGTCTATTACGAAGGTGAGCCGTCCGAAAGAGGCGGGTATTGGAAAAGCTTGACCGTCCAGTACACAATGGACGGGACAAGGTGGATCGCCTGCACGGCCAGGGAAGCCGCAGATGTGACCATTGACCCCACGTATGACTTCTCCGACGAAGCGTCTCGTGCCCCCTATACCGAGTACACTCTCTCGTTCACGGGTTGCCTCGGCACCGGCGTGCGAATCTACGGCAAGCCCGGTGGGCCAGCCTTCTACACCTCCGTCGCGGAGTTGAAGGTCTACGGCACGCAGCCGCAAGTCATCTGCGCCAGGATGCTGCCGACAAGCTACGAGCCGGGGCAGGAAATACCTGTTACCCTTGCTCTGATCGTTGATCCGCAGAACGCCCCACCCAGCCTCACCATCGTTGAGACGATCCCAACAGGACTGACGGTTGGCGATCCGGGCACAGGCGATACCGCAACTCCCGGGGAGATAGTATGGAGCTTCGGCGAGGGCGAGGTTGTGAACCAAACCCTCGGCTACACTCTCACAGTCCCTGCCGACAAGACAGGGATCATTGATTTTGTGGGACAATTGAGCTATCCCGGCACCGCCGACCAGAAGATCACTGGCTCTCATACTATCGCACCGGCTCCTCAGCCTCCCGCCAGCCTCCAGGTCAATTTCGACGTGGACGCACACCTATCCTGGCTTTCCAGTGGACAGCAGGGCATCGCCGGGTATCACGTGTGCCGCTCCGAGAACGGGGGCGAGTTTGCCGACATATCGGGCCTGATTCTCGACACCGACTACATAGACTTCTTCGTGGAATACGGCAAAACCTACCAGTACAAGGTCATCTCGCAGAATACGACCGGGGGGCAAAGCACCCTGGAGGACAGCCAGCCGAGCGAGCCTGCTGGCCCCTCCATGACCAGAACGCAGTTCGAGGACTACGACTTTGAGGGCGGTAACTTCCCCGGCGGCCCCGACCAGCGCGGATATGCGGCCGCTTACCGTTCCGATCTCGACCGTACCGATTTCTTCTACCAGAACACCCAGGAGACGAACGAGTATCGCGCGGCCGACTCCATAGCCATTCCCGCATTCAATGCCAACGAACAGTACATCAGCAAAACGACTCCTGACAACTGGTGGCGGTTCACCTTTGATGTTCCCGAAGCAGGATACGTAAAGATCGGACCGATCCGTGCCGCAAGCGAGGATGACGCGATCGTGGAGTTTCTCTGGGATGAGTCGCATATCGGGTGGTTCTCGTTCGGCACGGGTGGCCGCTACAACTGGCAGATCGTTCCGGTGGACGTTCCCGCTTTTCAATCAAGCCCGGGTCCACACACCCTCCGCATCATGCTCTCCCTCGGTCATGCCGATTTTGACTATTTCGGCATCGGCTTCCAGCAGCCGGAGCCGTCCCGCGGAACCATCTTCTACGAGGATTTCGAGTCGTACACAACCACCGATGACATCACCTCTCCACCGAAAGCCTGGGTCATTGAAAACGGTTCGGAAATCCCTGAAGGGGCGTGGCAACTGTGGTCCACGACCGGCGACGGTCTTGGGTACGAGTCCCCCGACCTGACAGGCATGATCGGCAAGTATGTCGTCTCCGATGGAGAACTCGCCGGGCCCGGCGATCTCGACGAGCGACTGGTCAGCCCGGAAATTCATTGCACGGGTTACAGCGACGTGACAGTCCAATTCGGTAGCAACATCGAAATCTACGAGGACGACATCGGCATATACGATCAGGTTCATGACGTGGACATCTCCACATACGATGAGGATACGCAATCCTGGTCCGACTGGGAAAACGTGTTTCACCACACCGGCACGGACGGCGACGACACCACCCCTCCCCTCGTTGACCTCTCCACTTGGGCGGATGGTAAGAAGATCAAACTCCGATGGCGCTTCTGGCTAGCTAACTATGATTATTGGTGGGCTGTGGACAATATCCATGTAACCGGAAAGGCCCCGACAACGGGTCCGGGCGACGTGCTCTCGGTCGGCATGACCGGTAATGCGATCTCTTTAGAATGGGAGCCGTTCGACACAGGCTGGTTTCGCGTGCAGTACACGGATGACCTTCTCTCCGGGATTTGGTCGGACGTGTTGGGTTACACGTGGCCGATACCAGAAACACAGTGGACAGGCGATGACGTGTCAGGCGTCAGGTCAAGGGTGTACCGCGTGATCTCTGAATAGATTGCGCGTTGCGTCCCAACGTCAAAGGGCGCCGAAGGCCTCCGGCGGGAACCCGGACGATGTGGTGACCGTTAACAGGTCGCGCCGAGAAGAATTTCAGGGGCGCGTCAGGTCAGGGAATTTGCGGTTGTGATGCGGCAATCGTTTCCACAAGAGACTATGCTCCAGAAGGCCAGGATTCACATTCAGGGAATCGTGCAGGGGGTGGGTTTCCGTCCTTTCGTGTATAACCTTGCCCGTCAGCATGGCATCACCGGGCATGTCCTCAACGATTCGACTGGCGTTCACATCGAGGCCACAGCGGAGTTTGAGACGATCCAGAGATTTTTGACTGATCTCAGGGAGAAGGCCCCTCCTCAGGCAGCGATCCACTCAATGGATGTCGCGATTGAACATGTCCCCCGTGGGAAGAAAACGCCCCCTCGGTTTGTCATCAAGAAGAGCCGCAAGTTAGACCTCCGCTTCGTACCGATCTCCCCGGACATTGCGACCTGTCCACAGTGCCTCGAAGAGCTTTTCGACAGGGACAATTTCAGGTTCGGCTATCCGTTCATCAACTGCACGAATTGTGGGCCGCGGTTCACGATCATCAGGGACATTCCCTACGACCGCGACAAGACGACGATGAAGCCGTTCGAGATGTGCGAAGTGTGCGCGGCACAATATCACGACTACACCAATCGGCGGTTTCATGCCCAGCCGAATGCCTGTCCGGCTTGCGGGCCGAGGGTGACCTTGCTGGACAATCGCGGCAAGGACATTCGTGGCTGCGCCAACCCGATTGATAAGTGCGCTGAGCTGCTCAGAAAAGGGCGGATCGTGGCCGTTAAGGGGATCGGAGGATACCATCTGGCTTGCGACGCCTTGAACCACGCAGCAGTCAGCACTCTCCGGAAGAGGAAGTATCGGGAGGACAAACCGTTCGCCCTGATGATGCGGGCGCTGGACGAGATCGAAAGGCATTGCTACGTCTCACAAGCCGACAGAAAACTCCTGACATCGCCGCGAACTCCGGTTGTGCTCATGAGGAAGAGGCCGGACTCCCCCATCAGCGAGGCGGTGGCGCCGAACCAGAAACGATTCGGGGTGATGCTTCCCTACACACCGCTGCACCACCTCATTTTCCAAAAATCCGGACTCATGCTTGTAATGACCAGCGGAAACGTGAGCGACGAGCCCATCTGCTACTTCGATGATGAAGCATTCTCTCGTCTGCATGGAATCGCGGACTATTTCCTGACGAACAATCGCGAAATCTACATGAGGTGCGACGACTCGGTTACGACGACATTCCGGGGCAGGGAGACGATCCTTCGACGGTCGCGTGGATACGTGCCGGAGGCGTTGATCCTTCCGTTTGCGTCGAAGTCCCACATTCTCGCCTGCGGGGCAGAATTGAAAAACACGTTTTGCCTAACGCGGGACAACTATTTCTTTCTCAGCCACCACATCGGCGATCTGGAGAACGTCGAGACCTCTATGTCATTTGAGGAAGGGATAGAGCATTTCAAGAAGGTGTTTTTCATCGAACCGGAGGTCATCGGTTACGACCTCCATCCCGAGTACCTCTCAACGAAGTACGCGCTTGCGCGGAAAGATGTTTCCAGAAAAATTGGTGTCCAGCATCACTATGCGCACATTCTCAGTTGCATGGCGGATAATGAACTCGACCCCTTCATGCCGGATGGACAACCCAGAAAGGTTGTCGGCGTGGCATTCGACGGCATCGGATACGGCGAGGACGGGACCATCTGGGGAGGGGAGTTTATGATCGCGGATTACTTCGGCTACCGGCGCGCGGCGCACCTGAAGACGGTGGCCATGCCCGGAGGGGAGATGGCCATCAAAGAGCCGTGGCGAATGGCAGCCAGTTTTCTGAAGGCTACATACGGGGATTCTTTCACGGACTTAGGGATCGAGTTCACTAAGCGTATGGACTGCAATTCCTGGAAGGTCATCCGGAAAGCGATTGACCTGAATATCAACTGCTTCCAGAGCTCAAGCATGGGAAGACTCTTTGATGCCATTTCCTCGCTGATTGGTGTTCGGGACAGGATCAACTATGAGGGGCAAGCGGCGATTGAGCTGGAGTATCTGGCCGATGAGAAACGGAGGAAAGCCTATGCGTTTGAAATCGAGCGAGCGGGTGACACCTACATCATTGACTGGCAGCCTCTTTTGCGGCAAGTGGTCAAAGACCTCGTGGCTGGGGAAACGGGAAAGTCCATCTCGTCAAAGTTTCACAACGGGGTCGCCAGAATGATCGTTGAGGTTTGTTACAGGCTCCGCTGTGACACGGGCATTGAGGAAGTGGCGCTGAGTGGCGGCGTGTTCCAGAACGTGTACCTTCTCGAAAAAACGGCGCCGCCTCTCGAGCAGAAGGGCTTCAAAGTGCATCTGCACCATCGTGTTCCCGCCAATGACGGTGGCATTTCCCTGGGACAAGCTGCCTTCGCCTGTCTGAACGATCAATGGGGTGCCTGATCCGTCCTCCAAACGCTCCTATAGCTGCCGGACCTTTCGATATGCTCAAACCGGACAAAGCTTCCGGAGCAAGCGAGCGAAGGGTTGTTGTTCGGCAATCTCGGTGAGACGGGTGTGCAAAGATGGGACCGAGATATGAGGATGGCGTGACTGGGCTTAAGTCAGCGGCTCCCAGCGCTGTCAAGGATTGAGCAGCCACACGGCAACCGCTTTGGACCCTAATTGCTCCAGGCTGCGTCTGCATCCTGCTCGCGCCCAGGTGCGCAGGCTGGTCAAATCTGTGCCTATGGTAAGTGAGTTCCTGTCGCTCGATCTCTTTCCACTTGTCAAGACAGTGCCGTGTGTGCAAGCGGCCATCGGGCGCGCAACCCCACGGTCACGTTGCGGAGAAGCAACGCCTGTTGTCTTCGGTAAACTCAGGCGACAAATGTGGCATGACCGAGCTCCTGCTCAAGGTATTGCAGTGCCGTCGGTTACCGCCGTAGTCGTATGGTGGCACGCCGCTTGCTCCCCTGCCTACAAGGGGATAATTCTACGTCAACAAAAAGGGAGGGTCCCGAATGAGAAGCAAGAATCGTACGTTGGTAAAGCTGTTCCCGCGGTTGGGCAGCCTATCCGCGTTTTCGTCTCGGCAAGAAGGAACGGCATGTAGGAAGAGGCCGCGCGCGCTTCTTGCCGCATTTGCCATTCTGTTTCCTTTGCTACTGGGGGCGACGCCGCTCCAGGCAGATGTAATCACTTGGGATCTCACCTACGAGTTCTCCGGTGCCATGGCACCCGACGGGACGGTCACAGTCACACTCGAGGACACCGGGGCGAATACCGTAGAGCTCACCGTGGATTTCTTGTTGGGCCCGATGTCAAATGACCAGGAGCACGTTAAGTTGTTGCTCCTGAACGTTAACCCCGCGAGCCTTATGCCGCTCACGATCACTCCGGATCCGTATCCTCCGACTGCTTATTCCGTGGTCATCCCCATCGGTCAGGGAGAGAACGCTTTTAAGGCTGATGGTGACGGAAAGTTTGACATCGAGTTCGAGTTCGGGGATTCGGGCGCGGACAGGCTTAGCGCCGGAGAGAAGGCCGTTTTCACGATGGCGGAAACTGGTCTTGCCACATCTTCCTTCTTGTCTCTGAGCGAACCCGCCGGAGGACACGGCCCCTTTTATGTCGCCGCCCATGTTGGAGGGATCGGCGAAGGTGGGGAGGATAGCGGCTGGGTCACCGATCAAAACGGCGATGTGATACCCGAAGCGTCCACGATGATTCTGTTCAGCAGTGGGTTGGTCGGGCTGCTGGGATACGCAAAGCTGAAAGCCCGGTCTTTGATAAGGCACTGATTGACCGATCTTGGAGGATTGAGAAGAGCCGGCGCCTGCGGACCATTTCCCAGGCGCTTTTTCACATTTATGGCCAAGACTGAGTCAGAGCTGTCTTCTCTTGAGCTTACTCAGCCCTTTCCTCGATTTTCCTGTAGACTTCTACGGCCCTTTCGTATTCTGCCAAGGCATCTTCCCTCAATATAGCTTTATTGCGTTCGATTTCCTCCTTCGCTCTCTGAACGAGGTATCTCGCCTCGTGCTTGCGGGGCGTGATGGGCTGGTCTCCGAGAATTACGTACACCGGGCCGGTGTGGGCGAAGGAGACATTTCCGGGGATTTCCTTTTCGAAACACCTTGCGGCGATCCAGGAGCTCCTTTCCGGCGTGAAATCGAACTCGAAAGATGTGCGGTGGCCTTCATGTGGCGAGAGATCGGTATCCAGCGCGAGCTTTTTCAACACCTCCCCATTGACGATGATTTCAGCGCTCCGAACAGGACGCGCATAATGCACATCCACTCTTACCTTAACCGGAGCTCGGCTGCCTGCCGGAAATCTCAGCTCTGACCCAGGGTCGCATCCGTTGACCGTGAGGAAGAGCATTGGTCCTGTGGTGACGAAGCTTCTTCCGATGGCCAGCGATCTCATCCACTTGTCAAAGGTGAACTTGCCGTCAACCTTCGCGTAGACGCGGCTGTGTCCCAGTGGCACTGGATGAACGCCGCTGGCGGTACCGGCGCTGGGCTTGAGCCGAAAGCCACAGTTCAGCAGCGCGTAGTACATCTTGAAGCCGTACAGCGCCCAACCTTCCGGGTCAGGCGTGATTTTCATGAAGTCGGGAGCGGGCTCGCCCCAGACGATGTAGCGGGGATGGATTCGCCACATGTGGTTGTTCGATAGCTCGTACAGGTCTATCTTGGCCACAGGGATCAGCATCATTGACCACGGCCAGTTGTGCTTATCGAGATCGAGCAGCGCGCCCTGGGCACGGGCCTGAGCGGCCACAGCGGCCACGGGAGGAACGCCCACCTGAAAGGCATCTTTATGATTGAGGATCATGAACGCACCGAGAGTCCAGCGCTTTTTGCCGACGCTGAAAATCTCATATTCGGTGTTTGTTCCGCAGATCACGTGCGTCGCATCAATCTGATACAAACCATTCTCCCGATTTGGAACGAAATCAGGGTCGCTGTAGTCCTCCGGTTTCCCGTAGGCGTGACGTGCCCAAGCAATGAGTGGGAAACTGACGCTCAGGTCTTCCGCGAGCATGATGTTGGGGAGGTCGCTTGGCTTACGATGCGCATGGGTATCCCCCGAATACCAGCTTCGCTCGGCCATGTTAATCCAGCGTTTCAACTTGAATGTCTTCTTTGTTTCTTTTTCATTCTCAATCACGACCTTCTCCAAAAGTGGGATGTACTCCTTGCCTCTTTCGATGGCGATCGTCGTGTCGCCGACAGGGAGTTTCGCCCGAAATGCAACCGGAGCAATTGTGGCGTGCCGCTCCGCACCCGCTTTGTCGTAGATGACGACTGATCCTGCTTCGGCAGTCTCCGGGAAATAGTACTTCCCATCTCCCCCTTTGAGATAAATTCTGCATGGCAGCATCTCGCCGCTATCCCGATCAACAACCTTCGCAACCAACCAGCCGAATGACGAGTCCGTTGGCAGTGTTCTCATTCCGCAAAGGGACACGACAACTACCGCTAATCCAATGGCTGCAAATCTCATTGACAATCCTCCTCAGGTAACAGACGCCTCATGGCACAAATTGGGCCCTTCCAGCATCATCGCCCTCGCCGAGATGTTACAATCGCCAGGGTGGGCGGTATTCTCTGCTGACGAGGCGGTCGGCTTCCTCATCGCCAACGATTTGTTTCGTTTTGTCATCCCAGTGGACCTTGCGTCCGACCCTGAGTGAGATGTTTCCGAGGTGGCAGGCTATGTTGATCTTCTGCGCATAGGCTACGTCGCAACTGGTGAGCCTTCGGGATTTCACGCAGTCTATGAATTCGTGGTAGTGATCGGTTGCAGGCGGTGGAGGAGACAATTCAAACTCCTTCATCCGATTCCCCTCAGGAAAAATCTCCAACTGCGTATAGTTCGCCACGAGGGTCCCGTTCGTGCCGTGAAACATGATGCCGAGCCTTCTTCTCATCTCGCTCCCGCCTCGGAGTTCGTAACCGTAACTGCACGCCTCCGTCTGAGACCAGGTCATCGTCAGGTTCGGCAAATCGAAGACGATCTCGTGTGTGTCAGGAGTTTCCGCGATGTCCTGAATGACATATCGTCCACCGGAGGAAGCGGCAGCGAGAGGAGGATTCAAATCCACTGCCCAGAACACGAGATCGAGGATGTGCGGCCCCATCCCCGTCATCCATCCGCCGCCGTAATCCCAGAAGTAGCGGAAGTAGCCGCCGTAGAACTTAGCTGGATTGAAGGGCGAGACCGGAGCAGGACCAAGCCACATGTCCCAATCGAGGCCGTCAGGCGGTGCTGTGTCTGCGGGCCTTCCGATTCCGTTAGGGGCTTGATTGCAGGTCAGCCACGTGCGGGCAACGCTGATCTTGCCCAGGGCGCCGGACCGCACGATCTCGACGACGCGTTTGTAGTTCGAGCCTCCATGTATCTGCGTGCCGATCTGAACAACTCGCCCATTTTCCCGAGCAGCTTTGAGCATAGCCTCGCCTTCTGCGATGTTGTGAGAGAGGGGCTTTTCCACGTAGACGTCTCTGCCGGCTTTGCAAGCATGGATGGTGTGTAAGGCATGCCAGTGGACCGGGCTGGCCACCACCACCGCATCAATATTTCTCTGCTCCAGCAGCTTTCGAAAGTCCTTGTAGGTCCTACTCTCGGGGCCTGCAATCTTGGCAGCTCGGTTCAAGTACTTCTCATAGACGTCGCAAACGGCGCCCACGAGAACATCGTCGTAGCTCTTGAATTGTCTTAGCAGCGACGTGCCTCTTCCGCCCAGTCCGATAAATCCGAGGCTCACGCGGTCGTTCGCTCCCAGCGCACTGTCCCGAGCGAGGAATGGCCCGCTCAACGCGAGAGCCGCCGCACCGGAGCGCTTCAGAAATTCCCGTCTACTCAATTTACGGTTCTTGATCATATTTCTTCCTCCATTCGATAGATAGCGCGAGAAGCCCTCATGGCCCTCACAGGTGAATCCATCGGAAAGTCGCCGGTTGTCCTTCTCTGCCTGGCACGATTTCAATGCCGTCCCAGCCGCGGTACTTGTCGTACACTTTTCGCATTTGCTCGACGGAGTCGAAGAAGCCAATGACGTAGGCAGCTCCAAATGTTTCGCCGCGATGTACGGCTCTTCCGCCGATCTCCTGTATGAAGCACACATATCCTCTCTGATGGCACCAGGCCTCGTAAACTGATGCGGGGTTCAGTGTCATTCCCGCAAGCCACGGCATATTCTTTCCACGGATTTTGTATGCGCGGATGAACCGGGATGGAATGCTGTCATCACTTCGATGATATAGATGTCTTGCGTCCGGCGGGAAGTCTTCGAGGAAATCGCTCGCTGGAATTTCTCCCTCGTAACTGAGATAAATTTCTGAGAAGGTATCCGCCCGTCGGTGCTTCAGGTGACCGGGCATGTCAATGCGGAGAATGAGCCGATCCACGTCGTTGGCTGAGGTGATGCGGTCACTGGCGAAGAAGTATCGCGTACTGCGAGGGAACACCAAAACCTGCTCCCACAATGAGCCCGGCTTACGGCCGTACGTTGCCGTGGTGTAGCGAAACGACTGCTTGACGGCGACGAAATCTTTTCCGCGGTAAATCTTCGCCTCGATCTTCTTTGCCTGAGTGCAGATTTGCGGGAGTTCCACATAGCGTTTCGGGAGATTGCCATGAAGCTTCTCGTCCCTCAAGTAGCGAAGCTCAGGTGGTATTCCTGGCTCATCCCATTTCGGTTCGAGGAGGAAGTCAACGATGTCGAGTCCAAAGCCGAGATCGCGTGCGCCGGTTTTCTTGTCGAGCAGCGTGCCGCCAGCGACGCCGCTGACATATCCTTCGATATGAATTTGCCCGGAAAGCGCCTCGGTCTCGACCTGAATCACTGCACCCTTTTGCTCGATCCTCATCCCTCCCTTCGGCTGCTGTTGGGATGTCCAGCATAAGATGTGGCTTGGCAGGATAAGAAACAGCAAATAAATGACTCGCCTGGCGGCGTTCCGAACAGTGCTTTTGTATTGACGCCTGTGCGTCCCTTGGGGAAGGAAGCCTTCCATGCTCTGTTCTCCTCTGCCTTTGTGCGGACAGCACGCTTTTTCTTGCGGCAACATAACGCCAGAAAAATGACACCACTCGGTTGTATGGCAGTTGTTTTCCGCTATCCTTCTTCCTACGGCATAACCTGTGGCGTGTCAAGGTTGGAAGCCCGTCAGGGGAGAGACATCGCTTCCCAGCGTCCCCCCTTACGGCACGGTAACGAAACTGCTTAGATGACTACACAAGGGTCCAGGCTTTGTAAAGGTCCCTGTCGGTAGCGAGCATGGCTTTGGCCTTGACCGAGAACAGCCTCTCCGCCACAATGCGATATGAATTGACGGCCCGTCTTGTAGAAAGCAAAAGTCTACGACAGAGGTTCGCTCATCATTCGCATGAAATAGTTGAGGCGCACACCCAAGTAATGAATACCAAGCCCGCAAAAAACCAAGTACAGGCATACACAAAGTCACGCAGGGGGAATCGAATGTTAGGTCCTATCATCATCATGGGCGTCCTGGCTGTTACGCTTCTTGTTTTCGCTTACCTGAGAGGCAAAGGAGAGCACCTTGAGGGGCTCAAACGGACGAAAGATATGGTGATTGAGGTCTTCCCTCTGCTGATCTTCGCTTATATCGTTGCGGGCATGGTGCAGGCCTTGCTGCCGAAAGACATGGTCTCGCACTGGCTGGGAAAGGAAAGCGGCCTTCGGGGGATAATGATCGCCTGCATCGCAGGCGGGGTGACGCCAGGGGGGCCTTTCGTGAGCTTGCCTCTGGCGGCTGGTTTTCTCCGGTCCGGCGCCGGAATAGGAACAATCGTGGCATATTTGACCGCATGGTCACTGTGGGCGGCGGGAAGGCTCCCGCTTGAATTGGGTTTGCTGGGACTACGGCTTACCGTGATTCGCATCGCCTGCACGTTTTTCTTTCCGCCCGTCGCAGGGCTGATTGCCAGAGCGCTGTTCCAACGGGGTTGAGGCAGACCTTTTTCTCCGACTGTGCTTACGAAAAATGCTGACATGCTTTCACAGCTCTAATAAAGCCGTTCTACCATTTGTGCTGATCGGTTTGTCTTTCCCTTGTGTGGCCTTCGCCGGAGTAGGGTCTTCCGCCAATCGAGCGTTCGCTGCCAGAATCCGGCCTCCCAAGATGTACATTCACTGCTTGAGGGATGGCTCGGAGATGAGCTTTCGTCTGAGATGGGAGTATTACTTCTCTGGCTCTTCCAGGGACGTGTGTGGTTTTCGGATGTACCGTCGGACTGAGAGAGGTGACTATCTTCCCCGCGCGAGTATTCCGAAGGATGGGGCGGAACCCAATACAAGAGTGTATCGGGAGACTCCCAACAGGTACGAGTATTCTTATGCGGACGGGAATGTTCAACCGGGAAAAGCGTACTCATATAAGGTTGTCGCTTTTGATCAGGCGGGCAATCAGGCTTCCAATGAAGTTCATATTCGCACGGATGCGAGGGCGGACCCTGTGGCGGGCGCGGCCAACGTGCTGGTGGTTGTGAACCGCTTGTCTCCTCAATCGGCGGAAATTGGGGAGTACTATCGAAGACGAAGGGGCATACCGAAGCGGAATCTCGTTTATCTTTCCTATCGCGGTAATTCGCAGATAGTTAGTGAAAAAGCCTTTGAGGAGAAGATTAAGGCGCCTCTGCGGGATTACCTTGGCTCAAAGGGCCTCAAGGAGAAAATCCTCTACATTGTTATGACCTACGGTCTTCCGTATAAGGTCTACGTCCGAGGAGAAAGAGCGGCTGATTCGCTCGACGCTTACCTTACGGATCTATTCGACGAGTATAAGCGTGATCCGAACCTGGAGATGAGCCCGCGAGACGCTCGGTACAGAAATCCATACTACCGCGGGGGAAGCCATTTCAGTCGTGCGAACGGGAACAGAGGTTATCTGGTGACCCGGCTGGACGGTCCCCTGGCACAGCCAGGCGACCCCCGCTACAACAAGCACACCATCCACCGCGACGATCCGCTGCAATATCTCAAGAACATGGTGGACTATGCTCTCCGGGCCGAGCAGAACCCAGAGCAGCTTTCGGGAAAGGGGTATTTCGACCGGCGATTTATGCAACCCTGGAGAACACTTTTGGGCAAGGGCGACCTCTACATCAACGGCGCCTATGACTGTTGCCGCAGTCTCGGTTTCCAGGCTGTTCTCGACACGAGCCCTCAGTTGTTCGGCACGTCGCCCGCTGATTCCGGGGGAAGCGATCCGTTGCTGTGCAACAATGCTCTCTGGTATGCAGGTTGGTACTCGCACTTCTATAGGGAGGCGTTCGAGTGGCAAAAGGGAGCAGTTGGGTTTCATATCGAGTCCTGGACAGCTCAAAACGTCAGAAGCGAGTCGAAGTATAAGGGGCGCTCCGGCTGGCTGTGGGTTCCCGGCATGATCAGAGACGGAATCACGGCGACAATGGGGCCGGTGCATGAGCCGGGGCTTGGAGGGGTGCCGCAGATTGACTGGTTTTTCCGGTACTTCTTTCACGGCTTCAGTTTCGCCGAGGCGGCATATATGGCGAACTATTCCGCGAGCTCGAAAATGGTGATGATCGGCGATCCCCTTTACAACGCCTTTCGGAACAATTCGCTGGATCGAACGCCCCCCATAATCACTATTACATCTCCCACCTCCGGACAAACTGTACGCGGGGCGACAGTGCAGGTGGAAGGAACAGTGGATGACCCGGCAATCTCCATGCTTGACAACACTCATCCTGTACAAAACGGGCGTTTCAGGTACACCCGGTCAATCGGCACGTCTGAGAGTAACCAGGCCGACCTCCCCATCATCGTCCGAGCAACAGATGCGTCCGGCAACAGGACAAGCGAAACTGTGATCATCCAATGGGTCAATAATCCGCCTCGCTTGCGGACCATCGAGTCGGTGCAAATTGATGAAGGCGAGACGCTGACGTTCAACCTGAAAGCCAGGGACGGTGACGGCGACGAGCTATTCTATTCTTTCGCTATTGGTTCTGCTCGCCCTCGCGGAGCGTCCCTCAACCGCCGAACAGGCCAGTTTAAGTGGAAACCGGACTTCGATCAGGCAGGGACGTACGACTTCGTGTTCCGGGTGACAGACGGCTTTGGCTCTGACCGGAAGCGCGTGACCATTACGGTCCGGCAGGCTGGTTCTCATCCCCCAAGGTTTCTGTTTCGGTCAAAAAAGCTAAGGGTGAAGGTCGGTGGTGTTGCGTATCTGGAGCTAAAGGCTGAAGACGTTGACGAGGATACGCTGGTCTTCTCTTCAGTTGAGCCTCTCCCGAAAGGAGCCACGCTGGCCCAGTCGCCGCCGAACCACGCCGCTCTGTTTTGGAAACCGACGCCGGTTCAGATTGGACTTCACAATATCACTTTCAAGGTCAGTGACGGGAAGGGAGGAGAGGATAGTGTACCTGTCGAGGTGGAGGTCATTCGCTCCAGCGACCAGCAAAGTCGCTGACCGCCATACCGCGTTACCACGCACAAGGGCTCTTCCCATATCAGTCAATCCTCGTCTGTTTCACTCGCCGGGGACCTCAGCTCCCCTTTTTCTTCGACCTGGACCCTGGGCGGTCGGTGGATCGCTCATCCCCATTTCCCGCGAGCTGTCCACACGCCGCCGAGATGTCGCTCCCTCTGCTCGCGCGAATTGCCGCCGGAATCCCCATTCGCTCCAGCTCGAAGAGAAAGCGTCGGATGCTCCGTTTGTCAGGCGATTTCAAGGAGAGGCCGGCTACCGCGTTCAGGGGGATGAGATTAACGAAGCAGGGAAATCCCTTTACCCTCTGCGTGAGCATTCGAGCGTGTCGAACGGAGCTATTGATACCATCAATCAGAACGTACTCGAAGGTCACTTTCCGCCCGGTCTCGGCGAAGTAGTTCCTCGCCGCCTCGGCAACCCTCGAGACAGGCGGCACCTTGTTCGCGGGGACAATCTTGCTGCGTGTTTGATCGTCCGGGCCATGCAAAGAGATGGCGAGATTGACCTGAAGTTTCTCCTTAGAGAGGCGTTCTATTCCCTTTATATCACCAATAGTAGAGACAGTGATCCTGCGCGCGCCGATCCCGAATCCCCAGGGAGCATTCATGGCTCGGACAGCACGCATAACACTATCGTAATTTTTCATCGGCTCGCCCATCCCCATCAGCACCACGTTACGAATGGACCCTCCTGATGGGAGCACGATAAAAATATGAAGGATTTGCTCCAGAATTTCTCCGCTGGAGAGGTTGCGCGTTAAGCCTCCTTTCCCGCTCGCACAGAAAGAACAGCCGATGGGACATCCGACCTGAGTGGAAAGACAAACGGTATTTCGACTTTCTTCTGGAATCAACACGCTTTCGATCGCCTCACCATCGAACAGTCTGATGAGCAGCTTCGTCGTTCCATCCTTGCTTTTTTGAATTTTCTCAACCTTAGACGTAATGATCGCCCATTCTGAAGCGAGTTGCTCCCTTAGCCTCAGTGGGAGGTTCGACATATCGTTCCATTCCACGACATGCTTGTCGAAAATCCACGAGAAAACCTGCCTCGCGCGATATTCCGGCTGGCCTATCTCGATGAATACTTGCTCTCCGTCTGCAAGGCTCAGGTCGAGGATAGATTTGGGGTTATCTTTCCGTCGCTTCATCTGGCCGCTGTTTCGGAGGTTCTCCGCTGTTCTTGAGGAGAGACATCAATTCACCCGTCCGAACAAAACGCTCGAAATCATCCAGGCTCGAACAAACGTGGTGCGATAGATACTTCACGCACCAGTTCTTTTCCATCGGAGTAATGGTCACCACCTTCTTTCCCGCGTTGAAGGCGATCCACATCTCGATCGCCGTGCCCATGCTCGCCTCCGGCAAGTACGCGATCAGGAGATCAGTCTCTTTCACTGCCTCCATGATCTCGAAGAGGACCTTCTCACCTTTGCCATCCGGGTACATCACAGACTTCGGGTGTTCCTCCTGAGGGGAATAGATGATGGCTTCAGGAAATCCCTCCTTCAGCACCGCCCGTATCCTCTCGCGATAGCTCTGGTCGTGAATGGAAGTGCCCTGTTCCGAACCCTGAATGATTCCACCGAGAAATATGTGCATCGTCTTATACCCTGTGCAAGAAGGTCCTGAACGCTCGGAGGCTTACCTACGAGGATGAAGCCAGATGAAGTCCAGTCCGACAGTCGCCCCGGCCTGGGCCCCGTCTGCCGACTCGAGAGCAAGGGTGTGCTTCCCTGCCTTCAACTCAACCGGGTTCCAGGCGAAATTGCGGAGCATGATGCGGTATGAACATCGCAAATTGACAACCCCCTGGTCTCTCCCGCGAAGGAGGGGACGCCCACCACAACTCGCCGAAAAGCTTCCCGACTGCGGCGTCACTGCGCAAGTCATCACAATCGCATAGCGACCGGCGTTCTTCACATCCAGCGTCAATGCCAGCTTGTCGCCCTTTTTGCTCGGTTTCCAGACCAGCAGCTTGCCACCTGACCATAACTCGCCTTCCACGTTCCTCACCTCGCCCTCAGTTATCACTCTCAGCGACTCCGCTTGATAGAAGATTGCACTAGCGGAGCCGTGGCTGGCAACTGGTTCCCAGGCTTTCGGTAGCAGGGCTAATCGGGCATCCCCGTCCATGATAGGAACACAGTCGTCGCGGATGCCGGGCCTGGCATAGTGGTATGCGATCCTCGCGTAGCTCAAGCCCGGCGTTGGTCTGTGGCTGTACAGCTCCATGTAGAAAGCGATCTCCTGCTTGAACGGAAGAGCATCCAGAATATGCCAGCGAGAGTTGGAGATATAGCCTCGCGTGTCCGGGCCGGTTACGATAGGCTGCGCACAATAGGGATGATCGAAGAGATTGCAGCGACTCCACGAATAGTTGAAGTAGTCCTCCGAGCCGGTGCCGAAGGTCGAGGGGAAGGTCTCTCCATCCACGAACACCTTTTCGTCTCCCTCACCCCACCAGTTGCCGTAGGCGGTGGGGACAGGGGAAGGGTTCATCAGCATGACCGCTGTCCCGACGTACACACCTCTCCCGTGAGCGACGAGAAACGGCACGTCGAATGCGCCATCTCCTGGAGCCCCGAGCAGATCATGATTCACTCGCCATTTTGCCCGGAAGTGCATGGAGCCTTCCTCGTTCCAGGTGTAGGGAGAAATGAGCAGCTTTCCACTTATCTTGAGTGTCTGGTTCCCGCGATTCTCGAAAGAAAGTGAGATGGAACGCGCGAACGGCATCACAAACCGACAGATCATTGTACCGTCGGGCTTCACGGTCATGGGAAGTGTTTCGTAGGGGTTGATCCCCGGAGCAGCGCCGAAGAAATCGCCCACCGGCGCTTCCACCTGGGGAAGGGGACTCCCATCGAACCGGATGCGGAGAATGGTCTGCCGCAGAGCTTTCTTGACGTCATCGGCTTCGACTTTCAGAACGAGCTGGCGTACAGCGCCTGGCCCATCCTCACCCTTTGCTGCCCGGACTTTCTTTCCGGCCTCCACAGTGAGAGCCAGGGGAATCCGTTGCTTAACCGGGACTCCTTCAAGCAGGCGGGATGGATTCTGAAGGATCGAGATTGTCTGGCCGATTTCATCAGCGTAAGTCTTGAGGTCTGTCGGCTCAAACGTCCAGACTGCTGTGCCATAACGGTATTTCCGAACCTGGATTTGGTAGAAATGTATCCTCTTGAGTCGCCCCTTCCAGACGATGCGACAGCCCTCGGCGAAAGGAATGGGAAAGTAGTCGGCGTCCTCCTGCCGAAACGTATCGCCTGCTCCCTCAACCGGCAGATTCATCTGTCGAGCGAAATGCGCATAGCGGTCGAGGAGGAAGGTACTCGCAGGCCCCGCATAAACCGGCTTTTCGCTTCCATCGAGGAAGACGCGCAGTTCTCCGCCGATGGACGCAGTCCAGCCGCGCACGATCGCTCCTGGACCGCTGACCTCCGCCATCAGGTACTCCCCTACCCCATCCGCATCCGGCGGTTTCAACAGACACAGAAAGCCGGGGATTGGCTCGCCGCCGAAGCCGTCGCTATTGGCGTACCAACCGAGGGTGTTTGGAGCCTTTGCTCGACGGTCGTAGCTTGAGAACTGAACCGTTTTGTAGGCAGGGTCGGGACACTCTGCCAGTCGAGTGAGGTCTGCCATGTCCGTGACCAGGGACCCCGTTGTGACCGGACCATCCCCGAAAGCGAAAGCACCTACGATCCACAAGCAAAGCGATGTCGAAAACAAGGTTCTCATTGCATGTTTCCCTTCAAATACACTTCTGTGTTGTCCGCCAGTCTCCGATCACAGTCGCTGCAAACGTACTATCCCGGCATCTCCCGGTCAAGGGTTTTACCGGGCATGACACGATAAGATCAGCTCTGTGCAAGCGCAAAGCAAACTTGTTTTCTGAGCCGCCATGTTGTAAAAAGGCTGCCAACGAAATCTTCACAAACAAATCGTTGAAACTGGCATCAGTGTCCTGCAAAAAGCCAGCCGAGGATGGAGAGATGCCAGGTGAAAATCCGCAGGCTCTGGAGGTAAACGAAATGATTAACGTTTGCAGGCTCGTGATTGCATTGAGTGCTTCTGCCTGGTTCACCTTGTGCGCCCACGCAACCATTCAGAAACCGATTGTGAAAAACGTGGTCCCCATGGCACTGGAAGGCTTTGACTATGGCGACCTCAAGCTTCTCGACGGAACGCTCAAAAGGGCGTTCGAGAAGAATCGGGACTATCTGCACCGGTTGAGCCCGGACCATTATCTCTATATGTTCCGCAAGACCGCGGGGCTGCCTGCACCGGGTGAACCCTATGGCGGCTGGGAGAGACCGGACTGCGAACTGCGCGGGCACTCGATCGGGCACTACCTGTCCGCCTGCGCGCGGACCATCGCTACATGCGGCGATTCCGTGCTGAAGGAAAACGCTGACTATACGGTGCGCGAGCTCGCGAAATGTCAGGCGGCACATGGAAACGGGTACTTATCCGCCTATCCCTCCTCATTCTTCGACCGGCTGGAGGAAAAATACGGGCGAGTGTGGGCACCCTATTATACGATGCACAAGGTCATGGTTGGACTGTGGGAAATGTACGCCTACACCCGCAACAAGCAGGCCCTCGATCTCCTCAAGGGGATGGCGGATTACTTCAAGGGTCGCTGCGATGAGCTTAGCGATGAGCAGATGCAGCGTGTCCTCAATGTGGAATTTGGCGGGATGGAGGAAGTGCTGCTAAACCTGTACAGCTCCACCGGCCAAAAGAAGTATCTCGATCTCGCGCTTCGGTTCGAGCACCAATCCTTTCTTGATCCGCTGGCTGAAGACAAAGACGTTCTCACGGGACGCCATGCAAACACGCACATCCCCAAGATCGCCGGGGCCGCGCGAGCCTATGAGCTGACAGGCAACGTCAAAGGCAAAAAGATCCTCTCCTTTTTCTGGGACACGGTCGCCAGTACCCGCACGTTCGCCACCGGTGGGAGTAACAACGGGGAACACTGGGGCCCGCCAAACAAACTTGCTGAGACGCTCACCATGCACACTCAAGAGTTCTGCACGAGCTACAACTGGCTGAAGATTTGTCGCTACCTCCTCCGCTGGACGGGTGAGAACAAATACGCCGACATGTACGAGCGGAACTTCTACAACGGCATCCTCGTCAGCCAGAACCCCGAGACCGCCATGCTCATCTATTTTCTCCCGCTGAAGACCGGCGGAAGGAAGAGCTTCGGGACGCCTTTCAATACTTTCACTTGCTGTTATGGAACAGGTATTCAGTCTTACGCGGGATTGACCGAAGGCATCTACTTTCACACGGATGACGCTCTGTACGTCAATCTGTACGCAAACTCGGAGGTGAACTGGCATGCGCCTTTCGGGGAAATGCGACTGATCCAGAGGACTGGATATCCAGAAACACCCTCGACGCGAATGACTGTGCACCTGGGCAAACCCACCAAGTTCAAGATCGCCCTTCGGATTCCCTGGTGGGCTGTAAAAGGCCTCAGATGCACAGTGAACCGAGAAGGCTTGAAGGAAGCCGCAAAGGCGGAACCGGGAAGCTGGCTGGTTATCGAGCGGACATGGCGGGATGGAGATCAGATTGAACTGACACTGCTGATGAGCCTCCATACCCAGCCGATCAACGACGATCCGACGCTGGCGGCGATCATGTACGGGCCGCTGGTTCTCGCTGGGCTGATCGAGGACTCGGGCGTTCTCTTACCGACGGAAGCAGAAGAACAGGTCTTCACCGGCGACATGAAGGACCCGAGCCAATGGATCAAACCCGTCGCTGGCAAGGCACTCACCTTCCGCACCGAAGGGCAGCCGATCAACCTCACTTTCGTCCCCATCCATAAAGTGGTTGATGAAACATACGGCGTGTACTGGCAATTTGTCGAGCCGGACTCGCCCCGCGTGAAGGAACTGCTTGAGGCGAGGCAAGAGAGGCGTCAACGGGAGGCTCGAAGAATAGACCTGGTCCACATCGGCGACGGCGCATCCGAAAAGGCTCACGACCTTCGCGGCGAAAGGACTTCGTCGGGTTCTATCTCGGCTGGTAGGTGGCGGCATGCGGTGAATTGGGGATGGTTCAGCTATCGCTTGAAGGTTGAGCCGCAATCAGCGAATACTGTGCTTGTTACGTTCTGGGGAAGCGACTACGGCAAGCGCACGTTCAACATTCTTGTGGAGGGGCAGGAGATCGCGCAGCAGACGCTCTGTCAAATTGCACCGGGACGACTTTTCCAGATGGAATATCCGATTCCCAAAAAGCTCACCCAGGGGAAGCAATCGGCCGTCGTCCGGTTTCAAGCTGCGTCGCCGCAAGACATCGCGGGCGGCATCTTCGGCCTGGCGACCCTCCGAGCCGAGGAATCAGCCCAATGACCGTCGACAAGAGAGACGCCGGGCGCCGGTACCGTACAACGTAGGAGGAAACACAAACATGCTGAAAATTCTGTGCGTTATTCTCGGAATCTTCGTGGTTGTGGGCAGGTCGGCCGGACTGATCTCACCAAAGCTCGCGAGGAGAGTGGCATCCACCATTCATTCCAGACGGGCGGCGAGAACTGCCGTATCTATTTTCTTCATCATCTTCGCGGGGTTGGGCGTGTGGGCTTCTCTTACCTCCACAGCTAAGCTGACCGTCATCTTTCTGATCCTATCGGCTTACGTGGGGGCCGCGGGTTTGACCTTCCTCCTTTCCGAAAAGGCATGCCGCTATCTCTTGTCTTTGGTTGAGCGAATCACGGACAAGACACTTCGCGCGCTATGTGCGCTTGGAGTTCTGATTGGCTTGGGCTTAATTTACCTCGGTCTGTTCGTTTATTGACGAGTCGAGCGAGTGAAACCAGCCCAAACAATCCGGCTCGCTGCCCTTGCCGAGGCTCTCGCTATCCGGCGGCCCCTTCCTCCATCCACAGCGATTCCGAAAGATGGTGAGCGGGCCAGGAAGAGGGGGCTGTAGATGGGGCATGGTGGAGGTGTTTTCTGGCGGTTGAGTCCCGGGAGCAAATTCGCATTGGCATTTTTGAGAGCTTGATTTTGATATATTATGATATATGCTGAAAGAAAGAGGGACGGTGCTCATGAGGCATCAAGGTGGCTTGTCGCAAAAGGAGGAGTCTGCGGAGCCGACTCCATAGGTTGATCGCTGACGCAGACGGATTTGTCCACGGCAGCATCATCCGCATGGCCCGCACCTGCGGCAACCCGAGGTGTAAGTGCGCGACCAAGGGGCAGAAGCACGTGTCGCTGTACTTAGGGCAGACCCGCAGGAGAAAAACTCGCATGAAGTATATTCCGAAAGCATGGGAAACACGCATCAAAGGCTGGGCGGGCAACTACCGGAAGGCCAGGGACCTCTTAGAGCAGATCAGCGAGGAGGCGTGGAGCAAGCTCAGCGACCGACAGGAGTAACCGGGATTCTCCGTCGCGCTCTGGCCTATGAGGGGTTCAACGAACTGGTCACCTTTTGGCACTGCGACCATTACTTCCATCACCATCGTGGCTCTCTGGCTGACCCTCTTTATCGCCCATGCTGTTTTCCACTGCTTCGTTACCCGTAACCTCAAGCTGGCCCTTCGACACGGCCACACCACCATCTACCGGACTAAATAAATCGCCACCTGCCTGCGTGTTGACCTCTGGTAGCCGCCGCCTACCTGACTCCCTTTGACAGAGGGCTTATTGCCGCCCCCCCAACCCCTTCCGTTCTTCAGGACGTAGGCGAGGTCGCCGAAGCCTTTGATCCAGTAGGGCAGCTCCTCCCATCCGCGAGACTCGAAATTCCACCATCCGCTGTCATGCTTGCAGAACTTGCTCAGCTCCGGCAGATGCCCGACCATCCCCTCCGCCATCAGCTCCAGTTGATGCCGCAGCCACCCCTTCGGCGTGATGTTTCCGCTGGGCAGCTTCATCAGCGGACTCGGCGTCAACGGCCCCCGATTCCCCACATGAAACTCATTTCCCTTTTCCCTCGCTGGTCTCTCCACAGTCCACACTTTCACCTCCATTTCCGCCCCTTCCGCAATTGCTGCGAACGCAGTCGTAAGAAAGCCCACACAGGCGCCAAGCAATAGCACCTCCAGTTTCACTTTTGTTCCCTCCATTAGTTCCCGACAAATTTGTCACCGATTGTCTTGAGAAATTACCACAAACAGGGAGCAATTGTACCCTCTTTTTGCTATAAGCCGGCCTACGCGAAGCGCATGAGACGATGGCCTGAGAGAGCGATTCAGTTCCTTGTTCAGCCGCGGCAATAAGTTGACGGCGTGACGGCGCCATGATAAATTCTCTCAAAGTGGATGCGCGCTGCAACAGTCCGCGGATTAACTGACAGAGGCCGGACGTCCAATGATCACAAAAATCGAGGCGCTCAACTATCGCTGTTTGCACTACGTCAACCAGCAGCTCGGAAATTTCCATGTCTTGGCGGGGCCCAACGCAAGCGGGAAATCTACATTCCTTGACGTCATCGCGCTGGTCGGGGACCTGGTGAACAAAGAGTTCAGCGAGGTCATCACAGCCAGGACACCCAATTACCGTGATCTTTTCTGGATGGGAGAAGGCGATAGCTTTGAAGTAGCTATCGAGGCGAGGATTCCGGATCAAGTTAGGGAATCCTCAAAGTATAAGTCCTGTGATCGCTGCAGGTACGAGGTAAGGATCGGCAACGCTCAGAACTCGGAGGAGATAGGAATCCTTGGCGAGAGGCTTTCGGTGTTCACGGCCCAACAGCGCACGCAAGAGGGCATCGAGGCATTCCCACGCACTCTCTCACCACCCCACACGATCTTTTGGCCGAAAGCGGCGGCGACGTTCCTTGTCGAAAAGGATGAGGAAGGCAAGGCGTGGTTCCGGGCGGAAGGTGACGCTTTTAGCAGCGTTTACCGCTTGGGTCCCCAGAAGTCGGCCCTTGGCAGCCTCCCGGAGGACGTTGACAAGTTTCCTGTATCTGTCTGGTTCAAGAGCTTCGTGCGCGAGGGAATCAGGACACTGACCTTAAACAGTCGATCAATGCGACTGCCCTGCCGACCGGGGATCCCGAGGCGCCTGCAAGGTGACGGCTCCAACCTACCCTGGGTCATACACGATCTGTCGCGAAATGCATACCGTGAAGCCTACAAGCGGTGGATGGCTCACGTCCGCACGGCGTTGCACATAAGGGGGGTTGTCACAGTCGAGCGCCCCGAAGACAAACATCGCTACATCCGTTTGAAGTACGAAAACGGTCTGGAGCTGCCCTCATGGGTCGTATCAGACGGGACCTTGAGGTTTCTGGCGTTGACATTGCTTCCCTATTTGCCGGACATGACGGGGACTTATCTCATTGAGGAGCCAGAGAATGGCATTCACCCCAAGGCTATTGAGGCAGTTTACCAATCCCTCTCCTCTGTTTACGACGGACAAGTCCTGCTGGCAACGCACTCTCCAATCTTCCTAACTCTGAGCGAGCCATCGGAGGTGCTTTGCTTTGCGATCAACGAACAGGGGGCAGCCGACGTGATCGAGGGCAACAGGCATCCCAGACTCAGGAATTGGCGAAATGAAGTTGTCTTGGGCGATCTTTTCGCCGCGGGGATTCTGGGATGAGCGACGCTCCGCCTCCCAAAAAAGACCTCGTGGTCTTGGTGGCCGACAGCAACGCGGAGCATGCTTTGAATGAGATACTCGATCGCTATCCGTCTCTCGGTATCCGACGTATCTACTTTCAGGTGATCCGTGACACGGCTCGAGCTGACCCTGGCTGTTACGGGCGGTCACACGAGTTCCTGCGGCCCTCCCTTCGCGAGTTCAAGCACGCGATTGTGATTTTCGATCGTCAGGGGTCGGGCCGAGAATCCCGCGATGCGGAAGAGCTTGAACATGAGGTGGCCAATCGGCTGCGCCAAAATGGGTGGGCTGATAGAGCTGCGGTTATCGTGATTGATCCGGAGCTGGAAGCGTGGGTGTGGAGGCCTTCGCGGCAGGCGGAAGAGTCGGTTGGGTGGCGTGGAAAGGCGATGCCGCTGCGCGAGTGGCTTCAGCAAATGGAGTTGTGGCCTGAGGGGGTGCTCAAGCCTCCGGATCCGAAGCTGGCTCTGGAAGCCACGCTCCGCGAGCTGCGGCGCCCACGGTCTTCAGCGATCTACGCTGACCTCGCGAAAAAGGTTAGCCTGCGAAATTGCCGTGACCGCTCTTTCTGTCGACTCGTTCAAATCCTTCGCAATTGGTTTCCCTCGTCCCAGTCTTCTGAATAACCCGCCTTCACCTCCGCACCCTTGCACTGATCTGCCTGAAAGGTTAGCATCGCCGCGATGGGTTTACAGCAAAGAAAGAATAGGTTTGACTTGCAAGATTGGTTTCGCGTGTTGCGACTTCTCGCAAGGAGGGAGGAAGAATGAAAACAATGAGTCGGAGAAGGTTTTTGAAAGGTTCGGTGGGGGCTGGTGTGGCGGCGGTTGCCGTATCAGCGAAAAGGAAGAGCGTCGCGGCGAGCGATAAGATTATCGTCGGTGTGATGGGAATTCGTGGTCGGGGGTATCGCTTAGCGACGGCGTTCGCGGAGCGACCGGAGGTGGAGGTGGCGTATCTTTCGGATGTGGACAGTCGTCTTTTCGAGACCAGGGCGAGGGCAGTCGCAGCGAAACAGGGGAAGCGGCCGAAGACGGTGCAGGACGTTCGGCGGGTCCTCGAAGACAAGGACGTGAACGTTCTGGTCAACGCCACGCCCGATCATTGGCACGCTTTAGGGACGGTCTGGGCGTGTCAGGCGGGGAAGGATGTTTACGTTGAGAAGCCCGCATCGCACAGCATCTGGGAAGGGCGGAAGATGGTGGAAGCCGCTCGGAAGTATAAGCGGGTCGTGCAGTTGGGGACGCAGAGCCGGAGCGGTCCTTACGTGAAGAACGCCATCGAGTTCATCCGTTCCGGCAAGCTCGGTGATGTCCACTTCGTTCGGGTCATCAACATGAAGACCCGTGGCGCCCTTCGCGAGAAGCCGGATGAGCCAGTTCCAAAGGAGCTCGACTACGACAAGTGGCTCGGACCAGCGCCGAAGCGGCCGTACAACGAGAACCGTTTCTACGGCGGCACGTGGAACTGGCAGTGGGATTTTTCCGGCGGTGACATCATCAACGATGGCATTCATCAGATGGACGTCGCCCGCTGGGTCGTCGGGCAGGATTATCCGAAGTCGGTGTCCACGACGGGAGGGATTTTCCATATCAAGGATGCCGGAGAGACGCCGGACACGCAGATGGTGACTTTTGAGTATGACAATCTGACGATGCTCTTCGAACTGACGCTCTGGACGCCATACATGAAGAAAACCGCGCAGGAGATAAGAATCTCAGACAAGTGGCCCGATTGGCCGTTCAATGCGACGAAAGTCGAAGTTCATGGGACAGACGGGTTCATGTGGCTCGGTCGGCACGGCGGCGGGTGGAAGTCGTTCGGACGGAACGGCGAGGAAGGTCCGTGTGAATACGGGCGAGACCCGTTTCCGCCGCATCTGGAGAACTTCCTGAGCTGTGTCCGCACGCGCAAGAAGCCGAATGCGGACATCGACATCGGCCATCTCTCGACATTGCTATGCCATCTTGGTAACATCTCGTACCGCGTCGGCAATCGGAAGCTGATCTTCGACGGCGCCACGGAATCGTTCTTGGGCGACGAGGAAGCGAACCGTCTTCTGAAGCGACAGTATCGCTATCCTTACGTTGTGCCGGAGAAGGTTTGAGGGTTGATCTTTGAATCTGCGCCTCGCAGGAAGAAAGGAGACCGGATCATGAAGGGATGGACACGTGTCATAACACTTTCCATTGTGGCAGCCTGCCTGAGTGTCTTCGTGATGGCGCCGAAAAAAGAGGCGCCGGCAAAGTCCAAGAAGGTAAAAGCCGCCAAGGCGAAGCTGAACAAAGCTGGTCGCAAGCATGTGGTTCACGTGGTCTGTTTCAAGTTCAAGGAGGAAGTGACTCAGGAGCAGATTGACAAGGTCTGCGAGGATTTCGCGGCCCTGAGAAAAAAGGTACCGGGGATTGTCAGGTATCAAGCGGGCGTCAACAACAGCCCCGAGGGCCTCAACAAAGGATTCACCCATTGCTTTATCGTCACCTTCAAGAACGCCAAGGCCAGGGACGAGTACCTACCGCATCCGGCTCATAAGGAATTCGTGAAAACCCTGGACGGTCTCATGGCGGACGTGTTTGTGATAGATTTCGAGACCAAGTAAGGCTCTGCGCGCTGTTCTCGAGTTCCGCCTCCTGGCGCTCCGCATCGGCACCGCAGGGAAGAGAGAGGGCGCCGAGGGACATTTCCCTTGACAAGCTCTGGTGGAGGGCTTCATTATCTCGTCAGAGAATTGACGGGGGGCATGACCGAAACAGGCGCATCTCGTCGAGGGAGGGGTCAGTTCGTCACACGGAACTCAGTCGGCGATGGACGTCGCGCAGAGTGGGACAGACCGCTGTCTGGATGCGCGTTTGACCAATTTTCGATGGGACGATGACATGGCTGAGAACGATTTGATCCCGGTAGACGTCAGGAAAATCGCGTTGACCGCCACCTATTGCGCGGTGGTGATTGGCAACGATGAGAAGGAGTTCCCCATCTACATAGAACCCGCCATCGGGGCGGTGATCAAGATGTTCATTGAGGACATTGAGAAACCCCGGCCCCTCACGCACGACCTCATAGGGAACATCCTGACCGGACTTGGCGTGACCGTCATGCGGGTGGTCATCAACGACCTCCACGATAACACCTATTTTGCCCGTCTGTTCTTGAAAGAAGAGAACGAGCTGGGCAAGAAGATCGTGGAGATTGACAGTCGCCCCAGTGATAGTATGGCCATCGCTAAGATGACCAGGAGCCCCATCTTCGTCACCCGCAAGGTGTTCGACATCGTGGGCAAGCCTCCCACGCAATAGGGAGCTCGCCTAACTTTCTACCGCATCGCCTCTTTTGCCTTGGGCAGCGTTCGTTTCAGGTATTCCAGGGCTTCTTCTGCGCTATCAACAAACCGGAAGAGCCTCAGGTCGGACTTGCTGATCGTGCCCATTTCAACGAGATAGTCGAAATTGACGACCTTCTCCCAGTACTCCCGCCCGAACAGAAGCACGGGGAATTCGCGAGGGATCTTGCCCGTCTGGCAGAGGGTGAGGACTTCCATCAGCTCGTCCATCGTTCCGTAGCCGCCGGGGAAGATCACCAGCGCCCGGGCCAGGTAGAAAAACCACCACTTCCTCATGAAAAAGTAGTGGAACTCGAACTCGTATCCCGGCGGTATGTAGGGATTCGCGGGCTGTGCCATCTGGGGGAGGCTGATGTTGAGGCCGAGCGATTTGCCTCCGGATTCGGCGGCGCCGCGGTTGGCCGCTTCCATGATGCCCGGTCCGCCGCCAGAACAGATGACAAAACGTTTTCCGTTGGAGAAGCTCTTCGACCAGAGCGTGACTTCCTTCGCCAGCTTCACTGCCTCCGAGTAGTACTTCGACATGGCGACCGTGTTCTCGGCCTGACGAAGTTGTGCTCGCATGGACGGTGTAGGCCTTTTGGAGGAAGCGACCTTTCTCTTGACCTCCCTGAGCTTCGCCCTGGCTTCCTTTTCCGGCAGGATTCGCGACGAGCCGAAAAAGACGATCGTTCCCCTTATCTTGTTGTCTGCAAACCTCTTGAGGGGCTCGAAGAACTCCGCGAGGATGCGGAGCGGTCGGGCCTCCGGGCTGCTGAGGAATTCGAGGTTGTGGTACGCTTTCGGTACGGGCTTTCGAGTTCGGGGCATCGGGATTCTCCTTTTCTTGCATTGCCAGCAAAAGCGTCGCTGTCGAAAGCCGATAGCATAGCATAATCCGCGCCAGATGTGGCGTGCACGCACAGGACGGGTGCGGCTGTATTTGAGTGGGAGGGTCCGTGTGAGGGTTGCGCTTCAGGGTGGGCCGAGCAGCGGAAGAGGAATGAAGGCCTCTTGTAGCATGGACGTGTTGCCCCTGAATGTTCACCGCCGGGGCCGCTTTTTGGAGTATGCTCCGGTCTCCTCCCATCCCCGGGGCACGGGAGTTGGAAAGGACAGGAGACTCTCTCGGTTCGTCCCCCCATCCTGTTATACTGTCCGGAGTCTTGTCCTTGGAGTGCGGGAGCAGCGCTCTCCCGCCACGGCGGGACTGAAGCAAAGCTTCAGCACTCCAGAGGTTGGGGTTTGCCCCGTGCGACCGGTTTCGTGAGGCCCACGCGAGAGGCCAACTGGGCCCAAGGCAATCTCTCCGGATGGTAGAAGCGAAATCCAAGCAACAAAACCAGCAATCCCGGCGACAGGAATCGGATACCCCTGAAACGCAGCCACACCCACGTACACTGTTTGCTTGCCATGAACGTCGAGTCCGATGTACACTTTCATGGGGTGGTACTCCTTTCTTTGGTTTGGGGCACAGCATGTGACCCCTTTGGTTTGGTTCACGCCGCCCCAGGCGGGGCTTTACCACACACCGCCACTGAAGGACAGCCCGCTTTCATGATGACGGAAAGGGCGGGACAAAGAGGAACCCGTCGTAGGCGCCTGGAAGCAACGGCTCTGCTCTGCCACTGAAATGAAGCCACACCGGACGACGGACTATAGTTGACACTGAGCGGATACTTGCCGGAGCCTTCGGATGCTTGTTGTCCTTGCCCCCAGGTTCTTTCTGGGCTACCTCTTTCTCGCTGCGTTGCTGGTCTGCTTCGCCAATTTCTTCACGCTCGGCAGAACCCGGCAACTCTCCAAACAAATAAAAGGGCTTCAACCGCGCAGCACGCAGAGGGCGCCGGGGCCGACACCTTACGCGTTTCCGCCAGAGGGTGGAGGTCTGACCCGGAGCAATGGGATGTCGTTGTGCCCAGGGCCGCGTCTACTCAGTCGCCGTAGTCGAGCTCACCGCCTCGGATGCGTCGCAGCGACTTATAGCGCTTCGGTCGTTTGAACTGCGGGAATACAGCTACCCCTTTATCGTAGAGGGCTTTCAGCCGAACAACAATGTCGGGATGCTCCCTGCTGACATCATGCTCCTCAGCGGGGTCGCTTTCGATATCGAACAGCATCATCTTTCTCGGTCCATCCCCACCGATCACGCCCGGATAAGCGATAGGCTGCGCCTGCTCGTACGGAGCGATAATAGTCACCCCGTCCGGCCCTCGTGGGTCAACCCAGTCGTCCCTCAGCTCCGGCATCTTGCCCGGCGAGAGGATATGCAATCGCCATCTTCCGCTGCGGACTGTCATCAGGTTCGTGCCTTTCATACCGAAAATCGCCTGGTGGGGACTTCGAGCAGTGGCTGACATCAACAGAGGCCAGATGTCTTTGCCATCAATAATCCGGTCCTTGGGCAGATCAACCCCAGCGGCTTCCAGGATTGCGGGAAAGACGTCAATCGTGCCAGCGATCGAGTCATTGACGACACCAGCAGGAATCCGCCCCGGCCATCGAGCAATCATCGGCACGCGGAGACCACCCTCCCACGTGCGCGCTTTCATGCCGCGAAGTCCACCAGTGCTGCCGCCATACCAGGGCCCGTTATCCGATGTGAACAACACCAGGGTATTGTCGTCAATCCCCAGCCGCTTGACCCTCTCAAGAATCTGCCCGACCGACCAATCGAGTTCGCGAATCACATCGGCGTAGAGGTCATCGGGCGTTTCCGGCGTATAGAAATCTTCCGAGGCGGCTAAGGGCTTGTGCGGCATGGCGTGCGCGAGGTAAAGAAAGAAGGGACGGTCGCTTCTGACGCTGCGTTCGACGAAATCAATCGCCCGCTGTGTGTATCGTTTGGTCAATGTCGCCTGGATGACGGGGTATTCGACGACCCTTTCATTTTCGACGAGCTGTACCGGCCGCATGTCGTTCGAGTAAAGAATGCCGTAATATTCGTCGAAACCGTGGCGTCGAGGCAGGTATTGAGGCATATGTCCCAGGTGCCATTTGCCGATGCAGGAGCTCGCGTACCCCGCCTTCCTGAGCGCTTCAGCAATCGTGATTTCAGAATGCCCTAAGCCGACATCGTTGATGCCAGCATCGGGGGCAGGATTGAAGACCACGCCGTTCCGGAAGGGGTAGCGGCCGGTCAGAATCGTCGCTCGAGAGGGTGCGCAGTAAGGCGTGGGGACATAGAAGCTGGTGAGCTTGGCGCCCTCGCGTGCCATCCGATCGAGATTCGGTGTCTTGTACAGCGGCTCTTTCAGACCGAACCCCGATATGTCTCCATAACCCAGATCATCAGCGAAAATGAGAATGAAATTCGGCCTTTTTGCTCTACCACACCATGCCCCGGAATTGGGCAGCATAACGGCCGCAACACTCCCACCTATCAGTCCGATGAAATCACGACGCGAATAGGCACTCATGTTAATTTCTCCCGAGAGTTGTCCCTTTCCTACTGAGGTCTCTGCTCAGCCTCTCCCGCGGTTCTGTCTATTTGCCCTTGAGCTCCCGATACATCTTCTTGTCCAACAGTTTGATTTCTTGCAGCACAAGGCCGTAGTGGCTGCCCGGAGGATTCTCGCGTATCTCAACGTCCCTCCATCTTCTCGCAAAATTGGCCGAATAACACAGCCACGCCGTACGCCCGTCTTCGCTGATAAACTTCGTGGGGATGTCAAGGAAATAGCCTTGCTCCCCGAAATCCTCCATGTAACTCACCAGCCTCCAGGGGCCGGTGATCCGATCGGATTCGAGGATATAAGAACTCATTTTCGCACAAGTTGGCCAGCCGTCTGTTACGCACATGAGGTATTTCTTCAGCGGGGCATTGTACGTCATCGTGACGCAGCCGCAGTTGTTGTTCCAGTCAATGAGTGGACGCATCTTCGAGAAGTTCTTTGTCCAAACGGGCTTGCCTTCATCGTCGTGCCCGGCGAAGAATTCATATTTCGACACGTCGTTGATCCTCTCAATACCGGGCTTCACGCGGACAAGATAGACCTGGTCGCCAGTGATCCAACTGAGGTTAGCGTATCGCGGCTTCGGGTCGTTGATTTCCGCTCCATGACCAACCAGATAGGCCTTGCCGTCCGGTGAATGTTCCATGTTCTTGCCGAAGTCCACGAAGTGCGGCGCTCCAATCTTGACCGGTCCCATGAATTCGGCAGGCTCCGGGAAAAGTGGCTTGGCAGGCGTGTGTGGTGTGTCAATCCAGGTTTTTCCGTAGTCAGTCGAAACGCGAAAACCCGGTATCGGGCCGAGGACTGGCCAGTTCCAAACCATTCCTTCATGCTCAATCCGACCCGCAGGCCCCAGACAGTAGGTGCCATAATACCAGACACCATCATAGACCAGGCTCCCGCAGGGATAACGCCCCTGATACGGGGTCGGATCGCCTTTGACCAGGCCCAGGTTCTTCAGTTTAAGATTGAGTGGGTCATCGCCAATCATGACCGCTTGCCCGGTGGTTGCATTCCTTCCCCCCGAGGAGCAACGCACCCCTTCAAGCTGCCCGTCCGTCCACGGCGAGTACAGATTGCCATCCGACGCCCAGGATGGGTACCACGTGTCTGCCACATGGTAATCGCTATGCACCCCCGTGAAAGCAATGCCAACAATGTCGTTCGATTGCTCAAACGGGCAGTCATCCGGCGGTTGTGACGGCCAAATCTTCGGCATTCTCTTTTGTGATTGCGCCTTACCGGCTTTCTCAGCCGCGCTGATGTTCGACGACGAAACCGCCATCGCTATTCCCAGCAAAATCAATCTCGCCGCCTCTCGCGGCACTTTTGCCTTTGTACCCATTTTCCCGCCCTTTCTGTGGTTGCCATAGTATCCCGAGGCAATACGAACGCGCTTAAATCAAGGGTTCTTACTTAAAGCATAATCCAGTTTATTGTACTTCCCTGCCCGTTCAAGATGTTCCGCAATAATGCCCATATCCACACTCCACAAAAGCGTCTTTTAGAACGTGACGCCGATCCTGTTGATGGCAAACTCCCTGCATTTATTGATCTCAGAGGCGGTTTCCCTCCCCTTGCACACCTCCAACAGAAATTCAAATATCTCGTCTGCGACGTCCTCGATTCTGCCGCCTTCGGCGATCTTTCCCGCGTTGATGTCAGTAAAGTCTCTCATGTTTTCATAGGTTTTGGTGTTGGAAGAGATCTTTATCACTGGCGCGATAGGATTACCAAGCGGTGTCCCCACACCTGTGGTGAACAGGACAAGGTTTGCCCCGCCAGCCACCATGCCCGTGACGGATTCCGGATCGTAGCCCGGTGTGTCCATCACGACCAGCCCCTCCCTCCTCGGAGACTCGGCGTAACGAACGAATTCCCCGATCTCCGAACGGCCTCCCTTGGTAATACAGCCGAGAGATTTTTCCTCGGCGGAACTGAGACCGGCCTTGATGTTGCCCGGTGACAAATTGGCGCCGCCTGCATCGCACCCCATGCTTCTTACCGTTCGCACATACTCGGCAATCCGGGAAAACAGCTTCCGCTTCACCGTGTCATCCGGTATTCTCGCCTCGAGTGCGGCTTCGGCGCCGATCATCTCTGGAACTTCGGAAAGAATCACCGTGGCGCCCAGGCTTACAAGTCTGTCGCTCACCAGCCCCACAGCAGGATTAGCTGTGATTCCAGAAAAGGGATCGGAACCTCCACACTCCAACCCCACTTTGAGATTGGAAATGTCGAAGTCATTTCGCCGCTGTCGCCGAACAAACTGCTTGATTTCCCGAAGACAGGCCAGCGCTATCTCCATAATTCGGCCGATTGCCCCGATCTCCTGAATGACCAGCGTCTTTACAATCCTATTATCCCTGGGGATTCCTGACGAAACGCGCTTAACACTTATGCTCTCGCAGCCTAGCCCTACGAGCAGGACGCCGCCTACGTTCGGGTTGCTGCATGTCCCGCTGAGGGTACGAAGGACCTGCTCCCTATCGTCGCCGTGTAGTACGCACCCGTGCTGATGCGTTATCGGAACTACATCCTTGTCGGCCTGCGCGATTCGTTCCACGATGGAATTCGCGCACGAAATGGAGGACATGACAACAACACGGTTCCTTATGCCAACCGAATTTGCCTTTCTCCGATAACCTTTGATCGCTACTGTACTCATGTGAGATCGCAGCCTTGAGGGCTATAACAACTCGTCATATTGTGAATGTGAACGCACTCACCAGCTTGAATCCGCACCTTGGCCGCGCCGATGGGGTATCCGTACTTGTACACTTCCGTTCCGGGTTCGATGTGCGAAACTGCGATTTTGAACCCCGCCTTGACGTCCTCCGTAACGGTGATGACGTCCGTCGTGTCGGATGACGCCGTGACGTAGCCTCCCTTCACTATATCCACCAGCGCCGTTGCGACATTATCCCTTTCGTTAAGAATAATTGCATAATCTGCGAGATTTCGCTTTGCTTGCATCGTCCAAATTGCCCGCCATCTCTGTCCACTAACCAGCAGAAGGCCCTTGCTGCGCATTTAGAGAAGCAGCCTTCGGTCTTGTTATCTTATTGTTGTCGCGTTTCCGCGCGGCCGCGTAACTTTGCTGGCCGACCTGGAACGGGGAGGAACCGACCACCCGGACTTCTTGAAGCACACTTCGAACGCCGCTGCAATGTCCGTCGAGAACTCTCGGCCTCGCCGGACCCACCTGTGTCCTGCCCCATCTGGGTTAGTGAGATGCTTTCACCACCCCTATACCAAAACGAAAACATATACTACTTACGGTTCCGAATCCAGCATTTCTGCTCTTAAACGGGTGCGACCGCGTATGCGTGATCGCGTTAGATCGTCTCTTGTCTCCGAAGAATCCTCGGGGCCGACAGCGCCGCGCCCTGGCGCGGGTTCAGATCGGAAACGGTAACCGTTTCCCAGAGCAAGGTCCTGGGGGAAACCAGGCCCAGCGCTTCAGCGGGGCGCCGAGAACCCCTGGGAGAAGAAAAGCCGATTATGAGAAGTGAGCTCACCGGGGAGCACCAAGATCACGTGGCATAGTGCTGCAATAAGCTCGCAGCGCATTCAGCAAAGGGCTTGCGTTCTTTGTCGCATCGGTATATCATTTGCCGTCAAGCTGGAAAGCCAAGCGAAACGGGAGGGAGAACCCCCATGGCCACAGAACCGCTCCACCTCTACTATTCGGGAGCAGCAATGAAGCTCTTCGCGCGGCTCATCGCGCGCAAATGGGGAATCCGCTGGCACCCGGTAGAACCGTCGATTAGGTTTTCACAGGGCACCTTGTCTGATACAATGTTTTTGACTTTGGTGCGTCTGCTTCTCATCGGGCTTGGGCAGGAGGAGAACCAAGTACAGCGGAAGTTGGTGAAGCGTCGATGGCATCGGCTCCGGGGCAACCCGGCCGCAGGGGTGGGCGATGTGGCCATATTTCAGCCCCCCAGAAACTGACCCGCTCAAGGGACGACGGAGACTCTCATATGTGGCATAGGGCACGCCGACGGAAAACTTCGAAACTCGGGCCCTGGCGACCGCTGACGCTGCTTTTCGTATCGAATTGGGACCCCGGCACAGGCTTTCTGGAGGGCGGTCGGACGTTTTCCAGCATGCCGGCAATTTTCAAATTGCTACTGGGTTATGAGAAAGTCGGTCATAGAGTTCACTATGTTTACGCCTCTTCGGCGCTCGGTCACAGTTCCTGGTACAAAGCCGGGCGGGTCACCGTGTACAACGTCCGCCTACGCCCGCGCATGCCGCAGAATTATGTTCTTAGACACCTCCTTCCTATAAAGATGACCTGGCGCTGGACGACGTTCTACCGACTGATGAACATCGCCCTGAAGTGCCGGCCGGATGCGGTCTACGCCTTGAAGGCTTCGCACGTTTACGAGGCGTTTCTCGTTGCGCGGCTTATGAGCGTTCCTCTGGTTTATAGGGCATATGGTACTCACGCAGCATATACCTACCTCTTCGAGAGGCGCTCTCTCGTAAACATTTACCGCACTCTTCCCATGCTCCTCAGTCTTCTCGCTCCAGCAGACCAGATCATCATCACCAACGATGGCACGCGTGGCGACAAAGTGGCGAGGTTCCTGCGCGTGCCGTGCGATAGGCTTCACTTCTGGTTTAACGGTGTTGACAAGGATGTGTTTGCCCAAAGCCACGACGGCATGGCCTGTAGAAGGCGCTTCGGGCTGCCGCCGGATTCTTTTCTACTGCTCTCGCTAAGCCAGCTCGGTGGGTGGAAGCGTGTGGACCGGGCGATTCGCGCTTTGCCTTCGGTCCTGGATCGGCATCGGGAGGCGCACTTGGCCATCGCGGGAGAAGGCGAGGAGAAGGAGGCTCTCGTCAACCTGGCAGACTCCTTAGGAGTTGCCCAAGAGGTGACGTTTCTCGGAGCCGTTAATCACTCTGATCTGCCTCTATTGTTTTCCGCAGTCGATATTTTCCTATCATTGCAGGACCTCACGAACGTAGGCAACACATTGCACGAGGCGCGGGCCGCCGGAAAGTGCATAGTGGCCCTGAACACCGGGGCAACGGGCGAGGTTATAGTAGACGGCGAGAACGGGGTTCTTCTGGAGCCAGGCGATCTCGGACGACTGCCTCAGGTCATCTGTGAACTCATTGAGGATCCCGATCGCCGGCGGCGCCTCGGGAAAGCAGCAAGGGACGACGCTGTTCGGTCTTTGCCAACCTGGCCTGAAAGAATCGAGAGGGAAATAAACTTGGTCGAGCGGACGTGTGTGATTAGTCCGTCGGTCTCTCATTTCTCCAGGCACGGGCCCGTCTTCTGACCCGCGATCACAGGGACCTGGTGACAAATACCCTCAAATCGGCCCTCGGCCAGGATACGAAGGTGTCGTTTGAGGAAACGACCAACTTCCCCCTCGCCGCTTCCGGCAAAAGACGCTTCGCAATCTGCTGCGTTGACCGTCCCTCCGAGTCGTCCAACGGCTGATCTGGCGCGCGAAGTGCCGGCCGTTGATGTTGCCGGCTCACCTTCCGGCGTGCTGGCAGAGCATCGGCTTTTCCTCCTTTTGGGGCCAGAGAAAGTATGCTATAATCTGGCTGATTTTGGTCGCAGATCGATAGGCGTCCTGGATGGAGCCATAACTTGCATCATTGCGCTGCTTCGGTCTTTCCGCCGGACTGATGAAGGCCAAGCTCATGGTGAGAGCTCACGGGTCACCTCGGTTCTGTGGGCCGATCCAGGCAGCGAACCAGCTTATCCCAAAAAGGAGCTCACGGAGAAGAAATTCATGACGGCATATGACGCCGAAGACATAGCCATAGAACAGCGACCCGATGTCCGCCTCCTTGTTGCTGCCATAATTGTGTTGGCTACCGGCGGTGTCCTGTGGGCTCGTTTAATGGGAGACGTCATATTCAAAGCGAGTATCCTTGGTGCCCTGGCCGCGGTAGCGGCAATGATTTTCTGGGAGCCTCTCATAGGTCTCTGTCTCATGGTGTTTCTTGTGCCCATCGAGAACCTCTTGTCCTTCGCTGGCGGCTGGATTGCAGTAACCAAGGTTATCGGAATCATCACCTTCGCGTCCTTTCTTTGCAAAGCCCAGATGAGACACGGGATTCTCCGTTTCGACAGGCAGAGCCGATGGATTCTTGCCTTCGCGGCCTGGATCGCCCTCTCCTTCCTATGGGCGAAGCATAAGTACTCAGCTCCATTCATGGCACTCACAACCATGCAACTCGCCCTTCTCTGGGTGCTCCTGCGTGCAACTTTGAAGACCCCTGAGGACTTGCTCGCTGTGTCAATCTACTTCATTGGGGGAACGCTCCTGGCGATTACCGTCTCGGTTTTTCTGCCGCGATGGGGGCTCGCCCCCCGACTGATTTTCAGCACCGGCGATCCCAACCACCTGGCCAGGGACATCGTTGTCAGTCTCCTTTTGCTTCTGTATCATGCCCCTCGTTCACGTTCCTGGGGTCGGTTAACCGCTTTGGCGACCGGCGGCTGTCTCCTGCTGGGGCTTGTCTTGACTCAGAGCCGCTCGGGATGGGTCGCGGCGACAGTCTGCCTCCCCATTATCCTGATCGGCCACAAGAAAGTGATGCCCGTCGCCGTGATCGGGGTTATGGCCTTTCTCGCTATGGTCCTGTTCAGCATGCAAGTGCTGAGCGCTCATCTCGGCGTCACCACAACTGAGCTGGAAGAAAGAGGAGAGAGCATGTTTCAGATGACGAGGATACGAGCCTCTCGTCTCGACATCTGGCGGGCGGGAATCATCCTCGGAAGCCATCATCCGATTTTTGGCGTTGGCGCGGGAGGTTTCGTGGAACAAATCCCGGAAGGCATAGAAGCCATGCGAACCGAGTACCTTGCAAAACGCAGTGTGGGAGCACACAACTCGTTCGTCTGCGCCTTCGCGGAGCTGGGCTTGGTAGGCCTGATTCTGTTAACAGGCATTCTCTGGCATTGCGGTCGCTTCATCGCTCAGCAACCGCCCTCCTTGGAAAAAGTGGTGGCCTGGGCTCTTTTCGCCTCGGCCATCGTGGAGATGACGTTCCTGACAGCGCACTACCACAAAGCGACATGGTTCACACTCGCTCTCAGTCAAATCGTACTCGTGAAGGAAATGGGCGAGCGGGAAGCCGTGGATGACGTGGTCTCTTAGCGAAGCAAATGCCGGAGCCCGGACGAACGCTGGCGTCGGGGGACCATGAGCATCAGCACCTTCGAGGACGCGCTGGATCAAGGAGTCCCAGCGCCAATGGCGATGTTTGCGGCGAGACGTTCCCGGGCGCCCCCGTTCCGGGGGAGAGTCAGATTCAACACCATGTTGTTCCAGTCGCACAAGCCACAGATGAAAGGAGATCGCTAGCCTATGAATGTGGTAGTTATCGGTATGGGCTACGTGGGCATACCCTGCGCCGCCGTGTTCGCCACTGTCGAAGGGATAAAGGTCATCGGAGTGCAAAGGAGGTCGAAGCGCTCGGGTTGGAAGATAGATCACATTAACAAGGGTATGTGTCCCATTTCTGGAGACGAGCCTGGCCTGGAGGAGCTAATCAGAACCACCGTTCAAAACAAGACCTTCCGCGTAACGGACGATGTATCTGTATGTAAAGATGCGGATGCCATCCTCGTCGATGTTCAGACCCCAGTAGATGAACATCGTGTTCCGGTCTACGAACCTCTGAAGTCGGCCTGCGAATCCGTTGGCGAGCACCTCAACCAAGGGACGTTGGTCGTCATTGAGTCAACCGTCCCTCCCGGCACGACTGAGCACCTCGTGAGGCCGATGCTGGAGAAGAAGTCCGGTCTTGCAGCTGGCGACGAGTTTCACCTGGCTTTCTCCTTCGAGCGCGTTAAGCCTGGCCGGCTTCTGCATAACCTGGTCCATTTGCCAAGGATAGTGGGCGGGCTGAACGACATAAGCGGTCGGAAAGCGGCCGAGTTGTACAGCCATATCGTAAAAGCCAACATAGTGGTGACGGACTGTTTGACCGCGGAGGTAACCAAGTGCGTGGAGAATGCCTATCGTGACGTCAATATCGCATTCGCGAACGAGGTGGCGTTGCTCTGCGAGCGACTGGGCGTAGATGCGTACGAAGTGAGAGGCCTAGCCAACACCTTGAGTCACGTTGACGTGCATGCGCCTGGCGCCGGAGTCGGAGGACACTGTCTACCGAAAGATACGTGGCTACTGCTGCACGGCGTGGAGAGTTACGGAGAACCTGGCCTGCTAAAGCCGCAAGTACTCACAGCCGCCAGGAATGTGAACGACTACATGCCGCGGCACGTCGCCAGGCTGGTCGAAACTGCCCTTCTGACAGACGGTAGAAGCCTTCGCAGCTCAAAAATTACGATCATGGGCATCGCCTACCTCGAAAACACCGACGACCCGCGCAATACACCGGCGTTGCCCCTAATCAGGATCCTGCAGAAGAAGGGGGCGCAGCTGATCGCGCACGACCCACATGTGAAGGAGTTCGAGGGAATAGCGCTGACCAGCGATTTGCACAAAGCCGTCGCTGGCAGCGACGCGCTTGTTTTCGTAACAAGGCACAAAGATTATCTTACGCTAAGCCCCCAGGACCTCAAGAGTTCCATGAGAGGGTCCGTTATCGTGGATGCCCGTGACATATTTGACCCCTCTGTTTTTACGGCCAAGGGGTTTACTTTCCTAGCCGTAGGGAAAGGAAAGCGCAGGCCGACCCTCGGGTGATGTGTGCGTGTCCGACACCATCCCGCTGTCCCGCAACAAAGGCGGAGTCGGCGACCGCCCTGGATAGGCACCGATGCCTTTCAGAGTTTGTCTCGGAGGAATGTCTCGCGGAGCGCATCCATGCTCTTCCGAGGACGGCCCTTCGAGATACTGCGCATCGCGTATCGGAGAAGGCTGCAACAAACATCGACAACTGCCCGGACGGAAACGCACTCTGGTTGGGCAACCACTGCGAGAACCTCCTCAAAGCTCTATAAGGAGAAAATCATGAAGCGCTGCAACAGATGCGTATTGCCCGCATGTACTCCAAATATCGTCTTTGACAAGAATGGGATTTGTGACCATTGCCACACCCACCGCAAAATCAAGTACAAAGGTGAATCCGAGCTGCTGAAACTACTGAAGTCCCATCGGAGACCTGACAGTAAATATGACTGCATTGTAACTATAAGTGGCGGGCGGGATAGCGCCTTCACCCTGTTGAAACTGGTCAAAGATTATCATATGAAGGTGCTTGCTGTGAATTACCAAAATCCTTTTACGGACCCACAAGCAAAAGCGAACATCAGCAATGCAGTTCGAGCATTGAATGTTGACCTGGTCCGATTCAAGCTGAGAAACAGAATCCATGAGCGGATCCTTAGAAATGATGCAATCGCATGGTTTAGAAGACCTTCCCCGTCAATGGTAAATGTGATGTGCATTCCGTGTAGAATCATAGCATGGGACATCTTAAAAATTGCAAAGAAACACAAGGCCCCCTGTGTTGTCGGTGGTGCGAATCCGTTTGAAAGAACAGCCTTCAAGAAAGAATTACATGGTGTACCGAGGGATGAAAACTATTACCTGTACATCACTAAAGCAGCTTATAATGTGCTAAAGCAGATGCTTGGGAATCCCAGATACTTTAGTCCTGTGTGCATTCCGACAATGGTTAAAGGGTATGCATTTGCAGTGATCAACACCATTAGCCCCACACTCTTTGGTCTCGATATACCAATGGTCGAGTTGTTCGATTACATTGAATGGAACGAAGAAGAAGTCCTATCAAGGTTGAGATCTGAGATTGCCTGGAATTATCCTGAAAAACTCGGACCATGGCGATTTGATTGCAGGATAGGACACTTAAAAGACCTTATGTACTTGAAGACTATAGCAATGACGGAGAAAGATGATTTCTACGCCAAAATGGTGAGAGATGGTTTGATAACACGATCAGATGCTTTGCTGAGACTTGAAAACGAAAACAAAATTCATTTAGATCAAATACAACTGGTGTTCAACCAGGTTGGGATCAAGAACATTTCTGTTTTGAACGAGGTGAACGGCTGTTCCATAGCCTAAACGGGCCTAAACCGCTTCGGTGCGCTCGCGGTAGCCCAAATTGCGCTTTTCAATGGAAGTCTTTGCGTACGCAAACACGTTTGTAATAGAATAACTACCTGCATGCATAGCAGACCGAAAATATTGGTACTGACGGGAATGTACCCTCGAAAAACCGACCCCACCGCCGGCATCTTCGTTCACCGCGAATGCCTGGCCCTGAAGCGGGCACGGCTCGACGTCCGCGTCCTCTCCCCCCTCCCTTATTCCCCTCGCATCCTGTGGTGGAACCCGAAATGGAGAGACCTCGGAATGGTTCCTCGCTCTGACATATTGGACGGAATTCATGTGCGCTACCCACGCTACCCGCGCCCCCCCGGTGCCTTCTACCGCAAATTCGAACCCTTTGCCATGCTTCCCACCCTCTGCGCCTCCTTTCGCGAATGGTCACGCGAGAAGCCTTTTGACCTCATCCACGCGCACGGCCTTTTGCCCTGGGGGGTCGCCGCCGTCCTCCTCTCAAAGGCCTTCCGTCTTCCCTGCGTCTGCCAGGCAAGGGGCGGCGACGTCAACATCTATGCCTGGGAATCAAGAGCCAATTTTCTCCTCACCAGATACGTCATCGAAAATTGCGACGCGCCCCTCGCCGTCAGCAAGGCTCTCGCAGAGAAAATGTCCTCCATTTCTCGAACCGGGCGGGAAATAAGTGTTCTCTATACCACCGTTGACACACAGCTTTTCGCCCCTGCCCGGGACAGGGTTCTCCTGAGGAGGCGCCTTGGTATACCCCCGGGAGCATTCGTGGCCATCTACGTTGGCGCCTTGTGCTCCGAAAAGGGACTCATTGACCTGAGCGCCGCCTGGAGGGTGGTCACAACGAAAGCCCCGGGCTCGACCCTTGTGATCCTGGGGAAGGGCCCACTTTACCCCAAGCTCGCCAGCTTGGGCCACAGCGTGCTGCTCTGCGGCCCCAAGCCACACGCTGAAGTCGCTCTCTGGATGCAGGCAAGCGATGTTCTCATCCTGCCATCGCACAGCGAAGGGCTTCCCACGGTCATCGTTGAGGCCATGGCTTGCGAGCTGCCGGTCATCGCCACCCCGGTCGGCGGAATCCCCGAAGCAGTCATTCACGGAGAAACCGGCTTTCTCGTTCCCACCGGAGCACATCAAAGCCTGGCATCTTCGATCATCACTCTCGCCCGTAACAGGGAGTTGCGGCGCTTCATGGCCAAGGCCGGGCGCGAGCGAATGCGCGCAGTTTTCGGCCCGAATACGTATGTCCCAGCCGCCTTGGAGATGTACCACTGGGTTGTGCGACACCGGGCCAACACAAAGCGCCAGCCGCCCTCTCCGCGCGCCGGGAGTGCACGCGCGGAGCCGGGCTGCGGCTCTCCGGAGAAACCCCGATGAACCGAAAGGCGAAACGAGCGAAGGTTGTTATCTTCTCCACCGCTCAGCGTACCACGCACCCTCGCATCTTCCATAAACAAGCACGCAGCCTCTCGCAGGCTGCCTATAACGTCGTTCTCTTCGCCCAGGGACCACACGACGATCTCAAAGACGGCGTTCAAATACGAGCCCTCACTCAACGGTCCTCCCGGCTCAGAAGAGTTCTGTCATCTCTCAAACTCATCCGCACAATCCTCAAGGAAAAGGCCGACATTCATCACTTCCACGTCCCGGAACTGATCCCTGTCGGCCTTCTTTTTCGACTCCTCGGGAAGAAAGTCATCTATGACGCACACGAAGATCTACCCAAAAACATAACTTCCAAGTCATATCTCCCGCCATGGTTTCGACCGGTATTATCGGCGGTGATCAATCCTCTGGAGAAATGGGCTGCCCGCAGAATGAGTGCGGTTGTTGCCGCCACAGATTCCATTCAGAGACGCTTCCCAGGCGCCACGGTTTTGCATAACTACCCCATCCTGGAATATATTCCCGGAAGCAAGGACACGCCGCCCCCCAGGGAGCGGTTCAGGCCGTTCGTCGCTTACTTCGGCACGATAATGGGAGTGCTGGGCGCAACAGAGATGCTCGCCGCGGCCGACGCAGTGTGTGGCCGGTTTCCCATCAAACTGAAAATCTTTGGAGAGTTCGAAAATGACGCCATCCGCTCCCAGATCGTCAACTCCTCTCGGGCTGTGGACTACGGCGGCCTGATCCCGATGGCCGACGTCTACCACAGCTATGCCGGAGCGCTCGCCGGCCTTGTGCTGTATCACCCTTGCCCCAACCACGTGGAAGCCATGCCCAACAAGATATTTGAATGCATGGCCTGCGGCGTCCCCTTGATTGCATCCGATTTCCCTCTCTGGCGTAAGATCATCTACGATCAAGGTTGCGGCCTTGTGGTTGATCCCCTCAACGTTTCCCAAATTGCCGATGCCATAATCTACCTCCTCGAACATCCAGAGGAAGCAAAGAAAATGGGGCAGAGGGGCAGAGAACTCGCCGAGAGAAAATACAACTGGGAATCCGAGGCCAAAAAACTCTTGTTTCTCTATGAGCGACTTCTGTCAAGGTAGCAGGAGGATGTCCCCCAGGAGTTTCCCCAAAAACGGGCGGGGTGGTGATGTAACCGTCTGGTAGCAGGGTAGAAATCGAAATTGGGAAGTGTGAAGGTCCTTTTTTTGGCCGAAAAATGGGGAAACTTTATGATGGAAAAGAAGACCTCCTGAGGTTAAGGTCACGCAGTAGAAGAAAGTCATAACCGTCGGGAGGTCTGAGATGAATCGTAGCCAAGTGGCGAACAAATTGAAAGCACAAATTCAGGAATTTTCGGGGAAACTCTGCGATGTCCCCTCCTTGGCCCATCTCAAAACATGCTATACTCTCCTCCTCGTTTGACGGTTGCTCAAAGAGCCACGCTTTCGGCAAAACCCTGATACAGATCGTTCGTTCTGCTGCGGGGTGCCATTCCTCCCCTGCAAAGCGCAGAACGATTTCAAAATGGCCACTCACAATGCCGTTGTTCCCCTGAGCGGAAAGGAGCGCGCTCACCATGAAGATTCTCTCTGTCGTGGGTGCCAGGCCCCAGTTCATCAAGGCGGCTGCCATTACCCGACGCGTGAAGCAAATGAACGAACAAAGCGGCCCCACAAACATAGATGAGGTCTTGCTCCACACAGGCCAGCATTACGACTGGAACATGTCCAGAGCTTTTTTCGAGGAAATGGAAATTAGAGAGCCGGATTACAACCTCGCCGTCGGCAGCGCTTCCCACGGTGCCCAAACTGGCAGAATCCTGGAGGGCACGGAGACCGTCCTGCAAAAGGAAAAACCGGACGGAGTCCTCGTCTACGGAGACACCAACTCAACCCTTGCCGGAGCCCTCGCCGCGGTTAAGATGCACATCCCAGTCGCCCATGTCGAGGCAGGACTGCGTTCCTTCAATCGCCGCATGCCGGAAGAGATCAACCGCGTTGTGGCAGATCACATTTCGGACCTTCTCTTCTGCCCAACGGAAACCGCCGTTCACAACCTTGCCCAGGAGGGCATCCACAAAGGCGTCCATATGGTCGGAGACGTAATGTACGATTGCGCCCTCTACTACGCACAAAAAGCACAAAGCCGGCACAACCTCCTAACACGCCTGAATCTTTCCCCACGACAGTACGCCCTCACTACCATTCACCGCGCCGAGAACACCGATGACACCGGGCGCCTACTTTCGATCTTCCAGGCTCTCAACCGCGTTGCCGAGGCGGGCCTGCAAATTATCCTCCCCCTTCACCCGCGAACCAGGGAAAGGCTTTCTGTCCTGCATCTCAAGCCCAGTCCCCGATTGCGTCTATTGACGCCGGTATCGTACCTTGATATGGTCGTGCTGGAAAGGAACGCGAAGTTGATCATAACTGACTCTGGGGGAGTCCAAAAGGAGGCGTACTTCTACAGAGTGCCCTGTGTCACGCTCCGGAATGAGACGGAGTGGATGGAGACGGTTGAATCCGGCTGGAATATCTTGGCTGGAACGGACGCAGAAAGCATCGCCAATGCTGTCGTGGGCGCTCGTAAGCCTTCCCGCTGGCGGAATCACTACGGCGACGGAGATGCCGCTGGACGCATACTGGACGTGCTTCTCTCGCTTGGGGTCAGACCCAGCCGATAGAAGCAGCAAAATCGCCGCAGCTTGGCGCTGCCTGCCGGAGACGTTGCTCCAGATGTGATAGCTCGTGACCTGGTGAAGTCGTGGGAAAAGGGAAGTTCGGTTCCATTGTCGCTGAAATCTTGGCGGAAAACGAAAGGCGCAGAAAAGAGGTGCCTCTGGATTTCTATTCCGTGATACATCCCTCCAATCTCTTTACAGTCACCCAGCGAACTCGCTCCCTTCTGCGCCTGCTTCGCCGAGAAGGCATCGCCTCACTCGCCGGGCTGAGAATCCTCGAAGTCGGTTGCGGCGCCGCCGACTGGCTTCTGAATTTCGTGTCCTGGGGCGCCACGCCGGAACACCTCTGCGGAATAGACATTGATGGGCAGCAGATCGCACAAGCCGTGCGAAAGCTCCCCAGTGCAGACCTGCGCCCGGGCAACGCCGCCAACCTGCCTTGGTTTGATGACCACTTCGATATCGTCCTCCAGGCTACGGCCTTCACTTCCATTCTCGACTCCGAATTCAAAAAGGCGATTGCCACCGAAATGATTCGAGTCACTAAACCCGGAGGACTGATTCTCTGGTACGATTTCCGCTTCGATAATCCTTGGAACCCCCACGTCCGCGGCATCGGCGCCCGCGAGCTAAAACAGCTCTTTCCGGGCTGCTCCCTCAGGCTCAAGCGGGTGACGCTCCTACCCCCACTGGCCCGGTGGATCGTGCCGTTGAGCTGGGCGGTGGCGTTGTTGTTCGAGAAAATTCCCCCACTTCGGACGCACATTCTTGCCTGTATCCGGTCGCCGGGGCCGACCGCACGGGAACACGCCCTGAGACGACCCCAGCCACCTTCTTTCACCGGCGCTCAAGAACGCCCCTGGGAAGGAATCTACTACAGCCCCATGAGCGCATCCCAGGCCCGAGAAGTCGCCAACCTTCACTCCCTTTGTTTTCGCGACTTCTTCCTGACAGGTCTGGGCGAGCATATCCTGTCTCTTTACTACAGCCACTATCATGGTCGAGCCGACAGCATCTGTTTCGTCGCGCGCACACGCCGCGGCAAAATCATCGGCTTTGTCGCAGGCTCTCGCAACTACCGAAATTTCATCCGCAGCTTTTACCGGGCCCAGTTTTTGCAGTTGGCGCTCGGCATTATCAGGGCATTTTTTCTCAGCTCCGACCTCCGGAGCAAAATCCGCCAGCGGACTCCTCAAATCAAGGACGCGATAGCGTCTCTTTTCAGAATCCGTCATTCTCACGAAAGCCTCGAGACGACCCAGAGCCGTTTATCCAGAGAACAGGCGGGGCTTGCTTCCGTCGCTGTTCACCAACATCTCCGCGGGCGGGGAGTGGCAGTGCAGCTTTTCCAGATGTTTGAACAACGAGCGAAAGAACTCGGAGTCCGAGAAGTTGAGTTAAGTGTCCTCGCGTCAAACGCGAGAGCGATCGGTTTCTACAAGAAACTTGGCTGGCTCGCCGTTGGGCGTGATGAACGCGACCTGATCTTCAGGAAGAGGCTATAACCCCTTGAAAAAATAATGTTGGAGGTGCTTGATTTTGAGCGCCGATAAGCTGGTTGCGAAAAACGGACAGTTTTCCATGGGCTTGGCTTGCAGAGGTTGAGCATGAGTGACGGATTTGTCTCGGTCATCATTCCCATGTACAATGCCGCCTCGTACGTGGGGCGCTGTCTGGAGTCCGTGCTGAATCAAGATTACCCGGCGGATAAAGTCGAGATCATCGTGGTGGACGGCGCCTCCAGCGATTCTTCGCCGGCCATCGTGCGGAACTTCATGAGGGATCATCCTCGCATCAGGCTCCTCTCCAACCCCATGCGGAGGGTCTGCCACGCGTTCAACATCGGCATTCGCGATTCCAGAGGCGATGTCATCATCTTCGTCGGATGCCGGGGCACCCTCGACTTGACCTTCATCTCCAAGTCGGTGGAGACCCTTCGCGAAGCCGAGGAGGCGGCCGTCGTCGGGGGAGTCGTCCGAACCGGCTACGACAGTTTCATGGGCAAGGCCATTGGACTCGCCCTTTCATCTCCTTTCGGAGTCAGCAGTGCCGCCTACCGTTACGCCACCGAGCCGCAGTTCACCGACACCGTTCAATTCGGTGCATACCGCAAAGAGATACTCGACGAAGTCGGCGGCGCCGATGAGGACATGATTTTTGCCGACGACGACGAGCTGAACTGGCGGATCACGAAGGCAGGGCACAAAATCTTCATGACGCCTGAAATCAAGTTCCTTTACTATCCCCGACATTCCATTCGCGCCGTCTTCAAGCAGTATTTCGGGTACGGGCGCGGCAGAGCCATGGCGCTCAAAAAGCATCCCGACAAACTCAGCATCAAGCACATCATCCCCTCCGCTTTTGTCGTCTTCCTCTTTCTCGGCCTTGTGCTCTCCCTCCTCATCCGCTGGGTGTGGATTCCCTACGTCTCGGTTCTGGGGTTGTACATCGCGCTCTCGTTCTTCTTCTCCGCCAGAATTGCCGCCGACAAGGGATGGAAACTCCTCCCCATCCTCCCCGTCCTCTTCTTCATCATCCACCTCTCCTACGGCCTCGGCTTCCTGAGAGAACTCATCCTCGGCCATCGTCCCCCGACGCCGATCGCCACCGATGAGTCCGGTGGATAGACCGTCCTGCACGCGTTGGCTGAGCCTGCCGCATGTGTTATCCAGCGCGCCCGTTTTCGTGGGCGATGGATGGCTCTGGCGGCGCGCTGCTGGCTGAAGCTGTGGTTCGAGGCGGAATGAGAGTGTGGGGTTGAAAGATTCCTCTGTGCATATGCTGGTTTGGAGGTCGGTGGTGCGGAGGGTCCATGTGCCGGGGAGGTCGTTGTCGCAGGAGTCGAGGAGGTACTGGCGGTTGGTGAGGGCGTAATGTGAAAGCCGAGAATCCACCTGTCCTCGGGGATTGATGAACTCGATGTGGATGAGTTTTGTCGCGGCGGAGTTGATCTGGTAAGGGATTCTCATTCCGGCTTTGCAACCTTTCGGGATGCTGATGGTGAGTTCGTCGGGGCCGCGAGGGATAAGGGCGTAGGCGCGAAGGCGAGACAGCGGAAGGGAGACTTTCAAAAGCTGTCGCCCTTCGTCGCCCTTCAGCGGGATTTTCGTTGACGAAAAGACATCGTAGGCGTCGAAGTCGCCGACGAGATTGAGGATGATGGTTGTCTCGAGTGGATCCGGGTAGAACGTGTCCTTCTCGGGGGACCAGGTGACTGGCTCACGGTAGTAGAGGGCCAGTATGTGGTACGTTCCGTCAACTTCTTTGACGGAGAGATCAACGTGAGGTTGGTTCGTTCGGACGAGCGGCGGGCGGCGGTTGACTGACATGATTTCCAGCAAGACTGCCGCAGCATCGCGACTGTCCGCCAGGTCGAAGCCGAAGAGATGCGTCCTGCCGTCGCCGAGCCTTAGGGATGTGACGGCCGCTCGCCCGTCTGCGTGGCGCGCCGCAATCACGGCGGTGACCGGATTCACTGGCCGGGGATTCGCCTGTGGCGGTAGCTTCAGCTTTTTTGGGGCGAAAGGGGTTCGCCAGAGCACGACGCTGCCTTCGCTCATGGGTTCTGCGGTGACCTCGGCGCCGAAGAGGTGGAGGGCATGTTGGCCGGAGAGTTGGCTGGCGATGAGAAGGCCGCCGCGTTCGACCCATTGGCGGAGCTTTTTCCAGCTCTCGTCCGGTAGGCCGGATTTTGCGATGTTTTCGGGGAGGAGGACTGTTCTGTAATGCTCAATTCCCTGGAGGTCTTCGCCGAGGTAATCCACGGGCGAGCCGCCAGTTGCCTCCTTAAACGGCTTCATCCATCTGGGGAACCAGACTTCCTCGATGATGGGTTTGACGATGGCGATGTCGGCTCGCCTGTTCGGCATCCGCAGAATCGGGTCGAGCATGTCAAGGGTCTTGGAAGCTTCGCGGATGACGGACTGCATCTCGGAAATTGGACGCTGAAGAGACTCCGCGTACCGATCGTCGGGCATATCGGTCAGACCCGGATACTTCTTCCACTCGTCGAACGACACGTGCCAGCGGTGGTGGAAGGTCTCGGCGTAGAAATCGACGGACCGAGCGCCTTCTATGACCGCTCCGTAAATCTGCTCCAGGAGGTCGTTGGGGAGCATTCGCGGGGGTCGCTTGACATCCTTGCCCCCGTGGACCTCCTGGGCATTGACGATGAGATTGATAGGACGCTCGAAATGACCGGCGCTTCGGAGTATGGCGGTCGTAAAGCAGGTGCGGTCCATGATGGAATCGGTGTCGTCCACGATCCACCAGGGGTAGCTGTCGGCTTCCATCATCTGGAAGATGTCGTCCACAATCCAGGGATACTGATAGCGTCCGAAGGTGAAAGCCATGCCGCCGTGATTCGTCGTCGTGAGCAATTGCGGTGTGCGCTCGTGAAGGACATCAATCATGGTCTTGTACCAGCGGCGCATCTCGCCGCAGAGGTACTGCATGTTGGTGCGGGTTCGAGGCTCGTAGGCTTCTCGCCAGGTCTTGACGCCCAGTTTTTCGAGCGACACTCCCCTACTCCGCATCCATTTCTCATATTCGCCGAGGCAGCGGTCGCACCAACATTTGAGAAATCTGCCGCCCTCATCCGACATGGTGAAGAAGCCGAAGGCGGGATGGCTCAGGAGTTCGGAGCGGGAGAGCTCATCGAAGTATTTCGTGAAGGCCTGGGTCATCTGGGGCTCGGTGAGGCACTTTCCGCTTTCTCGCTTGCCGTTCTCGCTGAGGCAGTGGAAGTCGTCGGTCTCCTCGATGCCGAAATGGGCGAGGAGCTTTTTCGGTGGGGCCGATTTGTCGTTGATTCCCCAGAAGTTGATCTTGAATCCCGCTGCCGCGGCCCAGTCGAGGATTTCCTCGGCTTCTTCCCATTCACCGGGCTGAGGCCACCAGCTTCCCCAGTCGGTCCATGAGCCGAAAGTAATGCCCAGCTCGCGGTAGTTGTACAACCGCTCCCGCCATCCGCGTTTGCGGAAATACACGTCCCAGCGGCCGAGCCAGTGCGGCGGCTCAAAGGGTGCATCGGGTGCGACGTAGAAGACCAACCATTTACGATTCAAGGGCCCGCCCTGCTCGTCAGTGAGGACGACCTCGATGCGATACCTTCCAGTCACCCATTTGCCGCAGGGCATGGAAATCTCCGCGAGGCCCTGTTGGTCTGTTTCGACTTGTCCTTCCACGATCTTCTGATCGAACGGATCGACGACGGTGTAGGCGGTTTTGTTTGGCCCCGGCTGCGACTCAATCTTGATGTGCATGGGATCATTTTGACGAATGACTCGCCTCTTGGTGGAGAGTTTCAGAGGCGCACGGCCCCTGACCTCAATCACCTTCACCGCACTGGCGAGGAGGTGCTTCTCGTCTCCAGATGAGAGGCTCGCTGCGATAACTAACTTCCCCTGCGCAAGCCAGCTCGTCGTCGCCGAGTGACGGTAGTAGGGAGGTCCCTCAAAGGCACGGTGGAACTTGTAACGGCCGGGCGATGGCAATGCCATCTCTTTGCCGATGAAGGGATCGTCGTAGAACAAGAGCCATTCGACCCACAACCAGGTGTGGAGCGCCTGGGGTGCGCGTTTTGATAAATGGATGGATACGTCCATGTGCGGCCCCATTTCCACCACGTCTGGCGCGGAGAACTCCAGGGAAAAACCGAGGGGGCATTGGGCGAAGTATTCGATGGCGAGGGCGAGCATCTCGTCGTGGAACCAGATGTCGGATTTCTTGCCGAGGTAGGCGACGGCCCCGTCTTCGACGGCGTGGTAGACGAAGTAGGGTGTGCCGTCCTCGAGGACGGCGAGGACGTTCGCTCCCTTTTTGACCTTCTTCCAGCCGGTTCCGCCGAGATGGCCGCTCCAGTTGATCTCGGCGAATTTGCCCGCGTGGGGATTGACCCAGGCGACTCCGCCGCGTCCTTCTTCCGATTCCTCGAAGGGAGAAATCTCCGCTGGCGGCTGCTTGCCGTAGTAGAGAATCCGCCCTCCGGCTCGGAGATACTCCTGCAATTCCTCCAGAGTCAAATCTTCAGGCGGATTCACGATGACATCCGCATCGCGATACTCCGCCAGTGGCAGGAGGTTGAGGCTGGGCTGCTGGGTGAGTTCACGGAGAAAACCTCCCTCCTTCGGCGACACCGTCGCGACTTTTACCTGCGAAGCCTGGGATGCGAGCGCAAGGCCGACCGCCAGAGCAGCCGGGAGTATGAGGCTCAGGCCTCCTGGGCAGGGTCGAGGCCCGCAACGGGATGTGCTTCGACTTGTTGCATTTCCCAGAGCGATAGTCTGCATGATGTGTGTCCCTCCTCGCTTTCGGATGATGCGTCTCATTATACATGCCCAACGCTGGACAAAAGACAACCTTTTGCGTTGTGCGATGGCATACCCAGTTCTGCCGGGCAGAATCTCTAAAAAAAGGGGAGGGGGCGAAAAATCGGGCCTTTTCGGGCCTTTTGTTACAAAGGGAATTGGGGATAAAGGGTTGGAGATGAGGGAGATAAGGTCTGTTGCGGGGTTTTTGCAAAAGGCCCGATAGGGGGGTCGAAAAACGTGAGTTAGCGGGGCGCTGGCGGAAGAAAATGTGGCGGTTTGGCGCAAGGAGGAGGTCAAATGATGCGGAAGAACCGATTAAGGGGTGCATTTTGTTAACGCCTCAGTTGCAGTGGATTGAGCCTCTTGACGTTTTGACAGGATTATACATGATTTTGGATGTTTTGTCAAGTGCGATATGCGGAAGTAACTGCAGAGAACGCGGAGACGGATTTGCGATTGCGGATTGCGGATTGCAGGAATAACCGAGGGGAGAAACCGCAGATGGACGGAGATGAACGCAGAGGGTACGACTGGGTGGGGCTGCGTCTCTATGGCGGGATATGGCTGAAGCCTTTGTTCGAGAAGCCCGGGTAAAGCCGGCTCCGGCTGGGATGCGGAGATTCGATCACCACCGACTGAAGCCGGTGGCTAACGAGAATGCCGGCTAAAGCCCGGCAGTATGTACACGCGCGAGGCCAGTTCTGCCTGCTGTCGAATTACGTTCGCGCTGGGCGGCTCATGGAAGGTAACCGCAGATGGACGCGGATGAACGCAGAGGAGGGAATTGCGATTGCGGATTGCGGATTGCGGATCGTGTGAACCACGAAGGCACAAAGACACCAATGGGGAACAGGTCACGGCTGCTTCGTGCCTTTGTGTCTTGGTGGTGACCCACCGGGGTGTTGCGATCGCGGATTGCCGATTGGGGATTGCGGATTGAGTTGCACAGGGCAACCGCAGATGGACGCGGAGTTTGATTGACATTGGGAGAGGGGGCCGGGTATGTTGCCACGTTGTCCACGAAGGATTCGACATGATAATAGGATAGCCAGGATGATGTCGGCGTTACAGGTGTTAGTGGAGGAGGAGTTATGGGCGTGAAATCGTTTCGCTTAGGGTTGGTCGGGGCCGTTGTCTGCTTTTGTAGTCTTTCAGGCCTTTGCCCTGCGGTGGAGAAGCTGGATCGGGGGCTGATTGCTGTGAGGCAGGAGGATGGGTCGGTTTATATCGGGTGGCGGCTGCTGCGGTCTGATCCGGAGGATGTGGGGTTTGATTTGCGGCGGACGCAGGTCAGGGACGAAGCGAGGGGTGTCCCCAGGACCGGGCGCTTCGCGCAGTACTGGTTGCATTCGCTGGGAGATACGAAGCTTCTAACTTCCGACCCGATTGTTGATTCGACGAATTTCGTGGACGAGGCGCCACTGAAAGGCAATGCCTTCTACTGGGTGGAGAGGGTATACGGTCAGGTCGGGAACCCCTGGGACATGACACCGGGGAAGACTGCCAAGGTTACCGAGTTACATCGCGACAAGCGTTATATCGGAATTCCGTTTCAGGGGAAGTATCGGGCGCAGAAGGTGGCGGTGGCGGACCTGAACGGTGATAGGAAGTTAGATTATGTGATCAAGCAGCCGGATTTCAATGTGGATCCGTACGAGGCTCCTGGCTACTGGAGGAAGAGTCGCGAGCCGTACAAGATCGAGGCCTACCGGCATGATGGGAAGTTCATGTGGCGGTACGACATGGGATGGGCGATTGAAGAGGGTATCTGGTATTCGCCCTATGTGGTCTACGATATTGATGGGGACGGGAAAGCTGAGGTGTATACGAAGGCGGGGGAAGGCGATCCACGAGACGAGGATGGACGTGTACAGTCAGGGCCGGAGTATCTGGTCAAGATAGACGGGGAGACGGGAAAGGTTGTGAAGAAGATCAACTGGCTGAGTCGCGACGGGATTGAGAGGTACAATTATTACTGTCGCAACATCCTGGGGGTCGCGTATCTCGACGGAAAAGAGCCTTCGCTCATCATGCAGCGGGGGACGTACACGTTGATAAAGATCGCGGCGTACGATAAGAATCTGAATCAGGTGTGGTACTGGGAAGCGAGTGACAAGAACAGGGATTATCGCGGCCAGGGGTTGCACGGCCTACACGCGGCGGATGTTGACGGGGATGGGTGTGACGAGTTAGTGATCGGGTGCGCGGCGATTGACCACAATGGGAAGTCAATGTGGACGATGAAGAAAGGACACCCGGACGTGGCGTATGTGGGAGATGTTGATCCGGGTCGTCCGGGGTTAGAGGTTTTCTACGGTATTGAGAGGCGTCAGAAGACCGATCCGGTTTGCCTTGTTGACGCGAAGAGCGGAGAGATCATCTGGGGATATAAGGGGCCGAGCAGGCACGTGCACGGGCAGGGGATGTGTGCGGACATCATCGGCAGCATTCCCGGTATGGAGTGTTACGCGGGCGAGAAGGATGGGAGCAACTACTGGCTGTACGATGCGAAGGGCAACCGGCTGTCGGATAAGAGTATGGGGACGCTTTCGCCGAGGCCGGTGTACTGGGACGCTGATCCGCAGAGGGAGTTGATCCTGGGCGGGAGAGTGCGCGATTACGAGGGCAAGGTCCACGATAAGATCGAGGGGAGAGTGATCGCGATTGTGGATTGTCTCGGCGATTGGCGGGAGGAGATTATCACCAGCGTGAACGGGGAGCTTCGCATCTATACGACGACGATCCCGGCGAAGAGCCGACGGGTTTGTCTGATGCAGGATCGGAAGTACAGGACGGACGTGGCGGTGCAGTCTATGGGGTACTATTATACGCCGATTGAGGGGGGAGTGCCGGTTCCGCAATAGCCAGCGAGCGGGCGGCGTGCTTCTGTGATGGAGTCGAAGTTGGCTGAAGCCGCTGATCGAGAAGCCCGGCTAAAGCCGGCTCCAATTCCAGATTCCGGCGGGTACATGACCACGGACTGAAGCCCGTGTCTAACGGGGGTGCCGGCTGAAGCCGGCAAAGTGGAATCTTCTGTGCTTCAAGACTGAAGTGTGCGATGCAATATCGGCAGAAGGATGGGCGCCTCCTATGATCAACACAGGCGCCACATGTCGTCAGCAAGGGCGGCGGGGGAACGGTGGTGGAAGGCTGAAAGGGGAAGGTCGGAGAAAAAGGCGGCGTATGCTTGACATGCGGTGGGTGTTCTGGTACGGTTTCGCAAATTTTCGGGTCGGAGTGGGCGGCCCGGAAAACAAGGTTTGACAAAACAGCAAGAGATCCAACAATGATCTTTTCCGCGATTGATTACCGGCTCAACTGGGCCGATTGGCTCGTGATCTTCGTCTACCTGGGGGGAATCGCCCTTATCGGAGTCATTTCGTTCAAATATATCAAGGGGCTGCGGGATTTCTTTTTAGGCGGTCGGCGGTTCAAGAAGATTTTCGTGATGTTTCACGCGTTTGGCGCGGGGACGGCGGGGCAGGACCCGATCCAGGTGGCGGGAGGAGGTTACAACAGGGGGTTTGCGGGGATATGGCTACAGCTCCTCTGGCTTGTCAACACGCCCGTCTACTGGCTCGTGGCTCCGGTATGGCGGCGGATGCGCTACATCACTACCGGCGACTTTTTTCGCCAACGGTACGGGAAGAGCCAGGAAGTTTCGTTCGCCGTTTATGGTTTGGTTTTCTACTCGGTCCTAAACGCCTTGAACCTCCTCGCGATCAAAAAGATCGTTATTGCCGTGGCGGGAGGCCCCACGCCGTGGGCCAACTGGATCGTGGTGGCATCTGCTATCATGTTTCTGGTTTACGGGCTCCTTGGGGGATTGATCGCGGCAGTGATCAACGACCTGATTCAGGGTCTTATGATCATCCTTCTTTCCTTCATAGTCATCCCTGCCGGACTGAGCAAGATCGGGGGCTTTACTGGCCTTCACGAGAAAGTCGGAGTGGAACTTTTCGACCTGTTTGCGGCAGAAGAGTTCACGATCGCCTGGGCCATCTTCATGACCCTGGCTGCTCTTATCGGCATTGTGGCACATCCCCACATGATGGGGACGTGCGGTTCGGCAAAGAATGAGCGGGAAGCCAGATGGGGGCTATGCTACGGGAACTTTCTAAAGCGGATATGTACGGTGGGTTGGGTGCTAACCGGAGTGATCGCTGCTGCACTTTACGCGGGAAGCGTGACGGGGAGTCCGCTGCCGGACCGCGAGTTGGCGTTCCCGGCGATGGTGAGAGACCTTCTCCCTCACGGATTGGTGGGGCTGTTCATCGCCTGCATCATCGCCGCAGCGCAGTCGTCGCTCAGCGCCGCTATGGTTGCGTCATCCGGGCTGTTCATCAACAATGCCTATCGGCCCTACATTAAGAAAGACGCCTCCGAAAAGCACTACCTGACCGCCAGTCGCTTGGTCGCGGCAATCGTGGTGGTGGGTGCCCTGGTTATCGCGTTGGTATCCACGTCTATCATCAGGCTGTTCATATTCTCCATGAAGATTCCTCCACTGTTCGGGATCGCGTGGTGGTTCGGAGTAATATGGCGAAAGGCCAACAACAAGGGAATGTGGGCCAGTTTTTTCGCCTGTGCTATCACGATGTTCGCCACCTGGCCTTGGGCGGAACCGTTCACAATGCACTGGAAAGGCTCCTGGGGCCTGACGCAGTTCTTCAGTCGAATCAATTTCGTCAAACCTATTGGGGATAACCTGTATGTATGGCGAGACGAATGGCATATATGTGCGTTCCTGGCCGCGGGCGTACTGACAATGTTAATAGTGTCGCTGTTGACGAAAGGGAAATCAAAGAAAGAGCTTGACGATTTCTATACACTCATTCATACGCCGGTGGGACAGGAGGACAAGCTCCGGGAAGCCGGTATCCCCGTGGTGATGCACTAAGCTTTCGCAAGGAAAGGCTTGCTGAATAATGGTAGAAGGAAAGAAAAAATCGTCCTGGGAGATTCCGCCGCCGGGACCGGGAACGATCAGCGGGTTTTTCGCGGCGTGGGTGTTCGTTGGAGCGATCATCGGACTGACGCTCATTTTAATGATCATCGGAAAAGGTCCCATGGCGCTTCGCGTGGTTGGCTATGAGGTAGGCATTGAGGGAAAAGCTCCAGCGGGCCCGGAACTTGACAAGCTCGTCACAGCCATCAAGCAGGCCAATCCGATGCTGCTTGCGGTCCACGGAACTTCAAAGGAGCTGACAGAAGAACTGAGGCAAAGGATCGAGGTGAAAGAGCAAAACGTCGCGTCGGACGGCTCTTCCGCCATCTTCAGCAAGTATCCAGTCGAGAAATCGGAAGGAGCGGGCTTCGCGCTCATTCACTTTGGGAAAACTGGCAAGTTCGGCGTCGTCAATGTGGACCTGACTAAGATATCCGGGGGCAATGAGAAACCAGGTCTGGAGAAGGCAGTGGGCCTCGCTAAAGAAGAATTCGGCAAGACCCCTCATGCCATCCTGGTGCTGGCCGGCGGGGATACCCCACATGCGCCCTCGGATTACCTCGACGCTCTCGAGGTCATGGTCGAACGAGGCAAGTTAAAAGCCGAAGACATAGCGGCAAGCGATTGGCGTATTTTCATCCCCGAAGGCATGGAGGGCAACCTGAAGGAATGTTACGTGCCCACCGACAACAAGGCCATCAAGGAATTCTCGGACCGGGTACCCATCGTTGCGCACTTCGTCTTTCACAAGGGAGACTTCGAATAAAGCAAACGGCCTGTGGTGGAATGAGCCGCAGGCCATTCTTGTGCCTGCTGGACTTTTCCGGTTTTCTCTTCAATCAGCCAGCCGCTGGCATCGGAGATCCTCAGGCTATATCGGCAGTTGGCACCCTTCACCCCGGGGGAAGAGCACGGGCAAGAGAGAATTCTTCTACCATCCCAGGTTGGGTGCAATTATAATGCGGTGCCGAAGCACCGCCGACGGGTTGTTGCGTTTGTTTACATGATGAACGCGGGATTGCCCAATTCGCGATCTCAATCATTTCCTATGTTCAAACAAGTCACTGAATGGATTCAATTGCTTAACGGCATCCGGGCCGGAGATGAGGCAGCTCTGCGGTCCCCGCTGGGTCGCGCGATCGTCGGCATCTACGGGGACCAGCCGGAGATTCTGCGACAGCGTCTGACGCTTATTCGGAGGGCACTGGCCTCTTTCGGGCGGAAGTACGGGAGGCAAAGCTCTGTTGCGGTCGTTCGGTGTCCGGGGCGGATCAATCTTATGGGTCGCCATGTGGACCACCAGGGCGGACACTGCAATCCTCTGGCCATTGATCGGGAGCTGGTCATCGTGGTCCAACCGAGAAATGATGACGTCATTGAGCTGGCGAACGTTAACCCCCTGAGCTTTCCGCCACGATGGTTTTCTTTGAGCGAATTGAATCGCCGGCTGCCGCCGGACGAGTGGAAGAGCTTTGTGGATGCCCAGACGACTACCGATTTCCTTGCGCAGAACGCCGGGTGTTGGTCACTGTACGTTCTCGCTGCGATCTTGCGTCTCCAAAACAGGTTTCCGGAGCAGCGCTTTCGGGGGATGAACCTGATGGTGGCGGGCGACATACCGATTGCCGCGGGGTTGAGCTCTTCTTCCGCGCTGGTCGTGGCGGCGGCCGAGGCGGCAGTTTTCGTGAATGACTTACCCGTTGAAACGGATGAGTTTCCCGTTCTGCTCGGCGAAGGGGAGTGGTTCGTGGGGACGAGAGGCGGGTTCAACGACCACGCGGCCATGAAGCTTGCCCGGAGAGGGAGCGTCCTGAAGGTCAAGTTCTTTGATTTCGCTGTGGAGGAGGTCGTTGAATTTCCCTCAGAATGCTGCCTGGCCATCTGTGATTCCGGCGTCAAAGCGAAGAAGAGCGAGGACACGAAGAACATCTACAATGCCAAAGTGACAGCCTACGCGATGGCGAAAGCGCTGATCAGGAACGATAACCCGCAGTGGGCTGATCGGATCGAGCATTTTCGGGATTTTCATCCATCAACGCTGGGGGCATCGCTTGCCGAGCTTTATGGGGCTGTGTTTCGTCTGCCGCGCAAAATGTCAAGAAAGGTTTTCAGGCAGGCTTTGCCTCCTGAGGCAAGGAGGGAGACAGAGACTCTATTCTCGTCTCATCGCGAACCGGAGTCGGGATACGATGTCAGGGGGGTTGCACTTTTTGGGCTGGCCGAATGTGAGAGAAGCCGGTTATGCGCTGACTATCTCCGCCGGGGAGATGCGGGGGGGTTGGGCCGACTTATGAATGTCAGCCATGATGGCGATCGAGTGACCTTCCACGCAGGAGGCGACCAGAGAGGGGAATTCCCGCCGACTGAAGCTGACGAACATATTTTGGACCTCATAGAGCGGGCAGAGAGCGATGATCCTGCGGTGAGAGAAAGCGCCTCGCTTCAGCTTCAGCCCGGTTCGTACCGGTGCAGCACACCTCAGGTGGACCTGATTGTCGACGTGGCCAGGGCGACACCGGGGGTCTACGGAGCACAGTTGTCGGGCGCCGGGCTTGGCGGGTGCGCGATGGTTCTTTCAGATCAAAAGGCGTGCGGAGAGCTGAAGAAAAATCTCCAGGAAACTTGTCTCAGCCCAAGCGACGTGGAATGCTGCTTCCTCGTCTGCACACCCATCGGCGGAAGCGGCCCGCTCTTCGTCCAGTGATTTCCCGGTCGGCCCCAGACTCGGGACAGACAATTCCTGCGCCGTGCCAAAACGCAGGAAATCATGATTGAAGTGCGGTGGAAGCGGAACCATGGAACGATCAAATCTTGAGAAAAAAAGAACGATTATCGAACGGGTGACGTCTGTCTAAAAGAGTGGGACGCTGTCAGATGTTGTTCTGAAATTTCCATGCGTGGAGGCGCCAATGAAGCGAAAAACACTCCTTATCCTCGCAATTGCAGCCGCAACTTTTTGTTGTCTGGCGGCCTGCGAAGGCGAGACTTCTGGTCTGAATCAGAAGAAGGTCGCCCTGCGGGTGCTTTACGTCGGGCATCCGGGAACATCCCGCGAAAGGGATTTTGTTGAATTTCTGGAAAGGCATTTCGCCAAGGTCGGCAAGGGGGATCTGGCGAAGTTCGAGCCGAAGGACGCCAAGGCTTTTGATGTGGTCATCATGGACTACAGTGGGCTGACCATCAAAGGCAACACGATCATCACGCCACGGATGCCGTTCGGCAGGGGCTACTCGCGTCCCGTTCTGACGATAGGCGCCGCCGGCGCTCTTATGTCCGACAGCGTGGGTCTGAAGACGGGCTATCTCTGAAACTGCCTCGGTGAAGCGGCTCAGGGTGAGCTGCCCAAGCATGAGGTGTTCCAGAAGCCGTTCAAGGTGAAGCCGATTTACGAATCGTGGGAGACACCGTCAAATTATCGCCGCTACCCCGGAGGTAAGAAGCTGCCCGATAAGCTGAGGGTCTGGCGGGTTCAGAAAACAACGGCTAAGCCGGCTGGTGTCACGCGACCCTACGACGCCGTGGCGCGGCCTTTCAAAAACTCGGCGGAGGCCGAGGCGCTTGTGGCCGGTTACAACAAAGGCAAGATGAGTGGTGCTGTAGCTGTGGGTCGCCACGGCAACTTTCTCCAGTGGGGCTTCTCCGCTCCGCCGTCGAAGATGACCGATGCGGGGCGGAAGTTCTTTCTGAACTGCGTTCGTTATATCTCGCAGTTTGATGGCAAAGTTCGCTCCACCAGAAGGTAGTCGAGTGAGCGCTCAGCGAGTGTGCTTGACAACTGGGGAGTTCTCAGCAATGGCTTGTTAGGAGGTCGCGTATGAGAAGAAAGAGTGTTGGTGTGCTGGGCGTGGCGGCGGTGGCGTTTTGTCTTGTGACCGTGTGCAGAAGCGAAAGCCCTGATGCAGGAGGGGATAAAATCGCCCTGCGGGTACTGTACATCGGGTCCCCTGGAACGTCGCGCGAAAAGGATTTTGTCGGATTTTTGGAGAAGCACTTCACGAAGGTCGGCAAAGGAAGCGTGGAGGAGTTCCATGAGGAGCGGGCCGACGGTTTTGATGTGGTCATTGTCCGTATGCCGGGCCTACGAGTCAGCAGTAAATACACCCGGCCGACCATGACACTCGCTGCCCCTGGAGCATCCGTTTGTGGCCGCCTGGGTCTGAAGGCGGGCCACGGGTGAAGCTGTCTGACTGACGCGGCTCAGGGTGAGCTGCCCAACCATGAGGTATTCGAGGAACCTTTCAAGGTTAAGCCCGTATATGAATGGTGGGAAACGCTGGAAAACTATCGCCGCTACCCCGGAGGTGACAAGCTGCCACAGAAGGTGAAGGTCTGGCGCGTTCAGAAAACGACCGATAAGCCGGGCGGCATGACCCGCCCGTATGGCGCTGTTTCCCGGTCGTGGGGCTTCAACGACTCGCCGGACGCTGAGATTCTCGTGGCTGGCTACAACAGGGGCAAGGAAAGTGGCGCGGTGGCCGTAGGGCGCCACGGGAACTTCCTACAGTGGGGCTTTTCGGCCCCGCCGTCCAAGATGACCGATGCAGGACGAAAGTTCTTTCTCAACTGCATCTGCTATATCACAAGGTTCGATGGCAAGGCGCCCCTTGTTCGCAGGAAATCAAGCGACCGCTTCAGCGGGGTGCGACTCATAAAGGGGGCGATCAAGAACCCCCAACAGTCATTCTATGCCGGCCTGTTTCCACCCGAGTTGATGGAGAAGTACCAGGACGATGCCGACGGGATGTTCGGTTATTACATGGAGAATTACGAACTGATTTATCGCGATGGAAACACCTATAGGATTGATACCGAATTGAAATCGCTTGGTATTGAGTCAAATCGAAAAGTGGAAACTCTGAAAGGCCTTATTGGCTTACTTCGCGATGGGAAGAAGTCGGCGCTCGCCAGAAAACTCCTCAACCGGTACACGGTGGAATCTTTCGAAGGGCCCGAGGAATGGGAGGCGTGGTTGACGAAGAACCGCGATCGCATCTACTTTAGCGATGTCGGTGGGTACAAATTCCGCGTTGTTCCACAGGGTTATCTGGATGAGAAGGGAGGGAAATGAGAAGCACGTTCAGCTCGAAATTGGCACTTTGTGTTTTCTTGGTCATCGCGATTCGCGGCGTCTGCCTACTTGAATCGGTTGCCCAGGAATCGCCCCAGCCGGTTGTGGAGGTGGAGGAGGTTGTGTGCACATTCGTGCCCCCGGGCAATGGCGCGGGGCCGCTGTGGTGCTATGGGGCGCCGTTGATTGTGCGATTGCAGGATAGCGTGTTTGTGAGTGCCATGGAAACGGGAGAGGGCGTGCCAAAGCTGTGCAACACGCGATGGCAGCTTTTTGAGCGCGACCAACGCGGCTGGCAATTGGCACAGAAGGCGGATGCGTTTCGCGAGCGGGAGCCTTGCCCGTTGGTTGGATTCTCAAATGGCAGGCTTTTTCTCTCGGTCAATCCTTCGCTCTCCCCGCCGGGGACACACTACGGTCCGTGTGATCCACACATTCTTGAATTCTCTGCTGAGAGGCTCAAGCAGTTCCCCGGGCAGTTGCGGCCCGTCTGGGAGGGCGAAACGCGGTTCACGGATCACTCCTATCGCGGGATCGCTTCAGATGCTGCGCAGGGAGAGATTCTCTTGCTCAACATTCATTCGCAGACCGGGGAACAGTTCTGGAGTTTTCTGGACAAGAATGGCAAATGGAGCGGGCAGGGGAAGATTCGGTTTCCCATTCGGTCATGCTATCCGCAGGTTGCGCTAAGCGACCGGGCGGCGCATGTTCTGGCGATCAGCGACATCGTGGAGCCAAATGAGGAATGGCGGGCGTACAAGAAGGAGAAAACGGGACGATCGTGGGACTACGTGTTCCGGCGGCTTTTCTACACGTGGAGTCCGAACATCGCTCAGACCGATTTCGCTGAGCCGCTCGAACTGGAGAACGTTGACTCGACCGCGGGATACATCCGCAACCTCGATCTGTGGCTTGGCCCGAGAGAATCGGCTCACGTTCTTTATTTGAAGATGCCGGTTCAGTCGGCACTTCTTCGTGACAAGTTTTTTCCTGAGATGAAAATCACTACGTCTCTGGAGTACGCCATTCTCAGGAAAGGCAACGTGGTTCGGCGGGCCACGCTCGTGAAGGGCGGCGAAGGGGCGGCGAACGAGATTCCGGGCAATGCACGATTTCATGCGACGAAAGATGGCAGACTATACGTCATTTATTATTGCGGCGGCAGGGACAAAAACGGGAAGCCGGTCTCCGAGAACAGGATCCTCCAAGCATTACCAAACACGGGCGCAAAGCCCGTGACGATTCCACTCAAGTATCCCTTCACAACCTTCTTCACAGCCACGGAACGAGGCGGCTCTTCCCCATCAAACACCGTTGACCTCTTCGGAACGGGGCATCAGCGGAACACGCTGCGATATGCGCGGATAAGGCTTTGACTTGAACGTCCTTGCTGGCAAGCAGTGTAATCCGTTCTTCCTGTGCCCCGTTTCACCGGATGGCTCAACCGTTTTTCGACACTCGATTCTACTCGCCGTTTCCGGCCGGACAGCAAAACGAATTCGGGGTTGACGTCCGGTAAGCGGTAGGTGTATCATTTGTATTGAGACGAAACGTATAAGCATCGAGACGCAGCGGTTAGATTTCCACATGCAACACGACACGGTTCCGAGGCCGACGGTGAAACCGGTGCGTCCGAACCGTGAGGTGGTAGTTGATGCCGACCTACGAATACAGAGCCACGGATGAAGCAAGAGCGTGTGAATATTGCGCGGACAGCTTTGAAGTGGAACAGCGCATGAGCGACCCGCCGCTGAAGGTCTGTCCGGAGTGTGGGGCGCCGGTGGAAAGGGCGATTTCTTTGTTCTCCGTGAACACCAGGCCGTCAACGAAATCTCTGCTCAGCGATAAGAACATAAAGCGACACGGTTTCACCAAGCTGGTCAACGAGGGCGATGGGAAGTTCAGGAGAACATAGAATGGGGCTGTTTTCCGTTTGTGCGGGGCCTGGTGTTGCCGGTTGGCACACATAAGGTAAAGCCGTCTGGTTCTCGAAGTGCTCGATGGAGGCGAAAGGCGATTATGCAGTCCGACCCAAGAGAAGTGACGCAGGCCGTTCTCGAACATGCCCGCCAAATGGCCCAGGAATGCCAAGCACGGACGATTGTGCTGTGCGCCGACGTCTTCTCGTCCCCCGATGACTTGAAAGCGCACGTAGCGACGAACCCGGGGATCAAGACCGTCATTGTCACTCGTGACCCGAGCGCCTTTGAGGACGTGTCCACTGATTTGGTCCAGACGATCCAGGTGCCTGCTATGGACCTCACGCGAATGGGGCAGGTCAAGATGGCCATCCTGTTGGGGATCTCCCGGGGGGTGTTGGATCAAGGCGACAGGCTCATCTGCTTATCGGGGATACCTCGGAGCGATGACATGGACACCATCCTGTTCACGGAGGTGGGCCAGGAATTCGAGATGTTCGCGACGACCGAGGGCGAACAGCTCCGGCAACACAGCAATCCCGAAGTCTTCGAGAAGGTGCTGGATATCGCCGTGGAACTTGGACAGGAGGGGCGCGAAGGCAGGCCGGTCGGCACTATCTTCGTCATAGGCGATATCAAGCATGTCACGCAATTCTCCGAGCCGCTGATGTTGAATCCGTTTCAGGGGCATCCTGAGGAGCAGCGCAACATTCTCGACCCGTCGCTCAGGGAGACAATCAAGGAGCTCTCGTCACTCGACGGTGCTTTTCTAATCAGGAATGACGGGGTGGTGGAGGCGGCGGCCATTTTCCTTCGCTCGGTAATCCCCGGGAGCGTCCTTCCTCACGGTCTGGGAGCGCGGCACCGGTCGGCAGCCGGAATCACTGCCGCTACGAAGGCTACCGCCATCACCGTAAGCGAATCCACGGGGACGGTGACAGTTTTCGGGGATGGTAAAATCATTATCGAAATTGAAAAGCCGCGTCCGATCGGCTCCATGGCCCCCGAGCCGAAGGATCTGGTACATAAAGCGGCCTCCGAGGATACGGCGGAGGTTCGCAGCAGACGGCGTATGAGCCCGAAGGACAGAAAGAAAGTCCCCAAATAGAAACACTGTGGACATAGTGCGATGAGCCATATTATAACCGAGTTCGATTTGCTGAGAAGGATCGCTGTCATCGGCAATTACTTGCCTCGGCGATGCGGCATCGCTACTTTCACCACAGACCTTTGCGAGGCGATGGCCGCTGAAGCACCGGGGGCGGGGGTCTCAGCGGTGGCCATGAATGATGTTCCGGAGGGGTACCATTATCCTGCACGGGTACGATTTGAGGTCGGGCAGAACACATTGCGAGACTACGAGCTGGCAGCGGACTTTCTGAACATGAACCACTTCGACCTGATTTGTGTTCAACATGAGTACGGGATTTTCGGTGGGGATTTTGGAAGTCACCTCCTGGTTCTTCTTCGGGAACTGCGAATGCCGATCATCACCACCCTGCATACGATTTTGAAAGACCCGGACGATGAACAGCGGGTCGTGTTGAAGGAGCTGGGGAGGCTGTCCGACCGCCTGGTGGTCATGAGTGATACGGCGGCGGGTTTTCTGAAAGAGATCTACAACGTGCCGGAATCAAAAATCGCTTTCATCCACCACGGCATCCCGGACGTGCCATTCGTGGATCCGAACTACTATAAAGACCTGCTGGCGGTGGAAGGGCGAAGAGTCATTCTCAGCTTCGGATTGCTGTCGCCGGGCAAGGGGATCGAATACATGATCAGGGCTCTCCCTGAGGTAGTGAAAAAGTACCCGGATGTGGTCTATATCGTTCTCGGAGCGACGCACCCTCATATCAGCCGAACTTCCGGGAGGGAATATCGTGTGGGTCTTCAGAGGCAAGTTGTTGACCTGGAGTTGCAGGATAATGTGATCTTTCGTAATCGCTTTGTCGAGCTGAAGGAACTGTGTGAATTTCTGGGCGGGGCCGATGTTTACGTGACGCCCTATATTAACGAGACTCAAATCGTGTCGGGAACGCTGGCCTATGCGCTGGGGAGTGGGAAAGCGGTGATCTCGACGCCGTATTGGTACGCCAAGGACATGCTGGCAAAGGATCGGGGGCGATTGGTGGGCTTCCGGAATCCAGAAGAGCTGGCCGCTCAGTGCATTGATCTGTTCGACAATGAGGTGAAACGACACGCGATGCGCAAGCGAGCATATACTTACTGCCGGGAGATGGTCTGGAAGGAGGTTGCCCGCCGGTATCTGGAGGTTTTCGCGGAGGCGAGAGCCGAGCGCCGGCGAAGGCCGCGAGCGTTCAAGGCCCTTGCCCTTCAGCCTCCTGGGGGGGAATTGCCCAGGATCAAACTCACGCATCTGCGGCTGCTCACGGATGACACGGGAATTCTTCAGCACGCCAAGTTTAACGTGCCCGATCGACACCACGGATACTGTACGGACGATAATGCTCGCGCTTTGATTGCGGTTCTAATGGCTTCTGAGCTTATTCCCGACGATCCTTCCGTTGAGGCTCTGGCGGCGCGCTACCTGAGCTTCCTTCATCACGCTTTCAACACGCAAAAGGGCCGCTTCCGGAACTTCATGACGTACGAGCGCAAGTGGACCGATAAAGAGGGGACCGCCGACAGCCATGGCCGGGCGGTGTGGGCGTTGGGAGTGGCCTCCGCCCTGGGGCACAACAGCGGTCTGGTTGGCGTATCTGCCACACTCTTCCACGAAGCGCTTCCGGCTCTGGAGAAGCTTCCTTCGCCCCGGGCATGGTCGTTTGGCCTGGTTGGCATCAATTCCTATCTGGAACGATTCCACGGCGATTCGGACGCCAGACGAGTCCAGGAAGTGCTGGGGCAGCGCCTTTACAACCAGTTCAAAGAGCACGCTACGGAGGACTGGCCCTGGCCGGAGGAGAGCCTTGGCTATGTCAACGCGAAACTTTCGCACGCGCTCCTTTTGTCGGGGGGCGCGCTGGGCCAACCGGAGATAAAGGAGATGGGGCTTCGTTCGCTCGACTGGCTGGCCCGCATTCAGAACTCACCGGAGAGGTACTTTTCGCCAGTGGGGACGGAGGGGTGGTACAAAAAGGGAGGGACCAAAGCCCGTTTTGACCAGCAGCCCATTGAAGCACAGGCCATGATCGAAGCCTGCATCGAGGCGCATCGTGTGACAGGAGATGAACGCTGGCTTAATGAAGCGTGGCGCTGCTTCGAGTGGTTCCTGGGGCGGAACGACCTCCAACTTCCCCTGTACGATTACACCACGGGAGGTTGCAGAGACGGTATTCACCCTGATCGGGTCAATGAGAACCAAGGGGCCGAGTCAACACTCGCCTGGCTGCTGTCGCTGCTGGCTATGTACGAACACCGCAGCGAAATGGCCCTCGCGGAGGCGGAGCAGTCAGTTGCGGAGGAGACCGCGGCAGGCGCCGGAAAGGTCTCGTGACCGAGATGATACGAGCACCCTCCTCGTAAGGGTTTCCTCTACTAAAGCCGAAGGGGCTGGCGACCCCTACTGTGGGTCCGCCGGGTTGACTGAAAGTGCGCTTCCTCTGGGGATAATCCCGCCCGGATTGCCAATGCAATACGCTCGATATTTCTCGCAGACCCCGTCGGCCTCCCGAGGCACACCAGGCTCTCCAAGCAGTCAGCACGCAATCACCAGAATCGTCTTTCAGGGTGGCGAAAGGCAAAGTGGATCGAGACCAAGGGGCTCGTTTCCTGCCCTTACGTGAACGCCCTCCTCAGAAGATTTATGCTCTTGTTAACGCCGGAGTCGGGGTTCTCCTTTCCCTCGAATTCCAGGGAGATGTACCCTGTGTAATTGACTTTGCGGAGAATGTCGGCGATGCGGTTGTAGTCGAGATCGAGCGTGTACCATTCACCGCCGCCGAAATAGGTTTTGGCGTGAACAAGGACAGCATGGGGGGCGAGCTTTTCGAGGTCGTGGTAAGGTTCCTGGAGGAAGTTGCCGGTGTCCATGGTGACGCCAAGCCACGGGGACTGGATGGCGTTGACGATCCGCAGCACTCCCTCCGCGGTTGTGGTCAATCCCCAATGGTTTTCGAGGGCGAGAATCACCCCTGCTTTCTCAGCTCTGGGAAGGCACTTCTCTGTCGAGGAGATCACCCACTCGAAAGCATCATCCTCAGTGTAACCGGGCAAAGGAGGCTCCACTCCCCCTTTTGCCATCAGCTCATCAAAAGATCGAATGGTTCCCCAGCGCCCGGAATTCAGGCGAATGGAGGGAATTCCCATTTCGTGAGCGATATCAATGCAGTGGAGAGTATGATCAATTTGTCCCTGGCGCCTCGCCGCGTCGGGAGAGGCGAAGTTCTGGTGAATTGATAGCGCATACAGGTCGAGGCCGTTTATGAATGCGAGGCGTTTCAATTTCTGGAGATAAGCGGGCGACTCCTCGGTCATTTGGACGTGAAGGACCTCGATGCCATCGAGTTCCAGGGCGCAGGCCTTGTTGATGACCGTCTCTATTGAGACTTTCTTCTTCCGAAAATGCCAGTAGGAGTAAGTGGATGTGCCGAACTGGAAGCGGGACTTTTTGGCTGGCCGATCCGCGGTTGCAGGCTTTGATTTTCGCGACCGTTTGGTTTCCGAACCGGCCCGGGAACTGAACAAAGCCGCCGCTGAGGTGGCAAGCAGGGTTTTCACCACCAAGTCACGTCTCGATATTTTCATGGTTGTCCTCCTTTTAGAATTTCTCCTGAAACATAGACCAGTTCTCGGCGACAATCAAGATGGAAATGGGCGGCGAGGATGGCGAGTGGCTTCCGAGTGGCATCCAATGGCATCCGCGACGCGCTTGCCAAAAGCCTTCCAGTGGCCATAATGTCCTATTTGTACGATAGCAAGGAAAATGGAGTTGGTGCAGAAGTGTTTGGAGAAGAGGAGAATGCAGATAAAACTTTCCATAGCACGTGGTTTCATGCGGATTGCCCCTTCGGTCATTGTATTAGCTTTGATGGGCGAGACCTGTGGCAGGCCGCTGGACCCGCGAGGCAAGGTGCACATTCCCATCGGGATTCCCAATACGCTTGATACGCTGAAGACATTTGTCGAGGCGGAGGGCAACTTCTCACCCGGCTTCGGTAGTTACGGTATATACTTCTGGGTTTATGACCGGGAATCGGGGGAGCTGACGGCGCCTACGATGGACAAGGTTAGGTGTCAGTGGGGTCTCAGCGGCAATGGGTATCTTATCCCGTGGACATCGTGGCGGGCGGGTGAGCTTGAGGTCAGGACCGAGGTCTGCGAAGTGCGCAGGGAATCGCCCTCGGGGGAGGTTTTCGTCGTGGGGGCCCGAATAGGGTTGGTGAATCGGTCAGAGGAAGATCGCGCAGTTTCTGTCTATGCTGCGCTTCGTCCGCTTGGTCCGGCGGGCTGGGCTGTTCACCATCTCTCGGTTAGCAAGGAGGGTGACGCGATGCTCGTTGACGGCCGGGCCGCTATCGTGTCGAGTGAGAAACCGAGCGCGGCTGGGGTGTTGGACAGGGATGTGATGTGCGAGTTGGCGCTTTCGGGCAAAATGCCTGATCGGAAGACAGCCACGTCCAAGGCTGGCGATTCCTCGGGCGCATTGCTGTTTGACCTAAAAATTCCGGCGGGCGAGAGCAAGCGTCTTGGATTCGTGTGCCCTGTGTTGACGGGACGCCGAGCGGTGGGGCACAAGTGGGACGGGAAGGGTCCGTGGGCGCAGCTCGATGAGGCCAAACCTAACCCTATCACAGGCGGCATCGTGCAGCCCGCCCCGGGCCTTGGATACTACCGTAGTCTAAAAGCCGACGAGCTGTTTGAACGGGCGATGGCTTACTGGGTGAGCTTTGTAGGCCAAGCGACGGTTAAAACACCGGACCCGCGCTGGGGGGAATGTTTCGCAGCTATCACCGGCCACGTGGGCATGTGCATGAACCACGGGGCACCGGACGTGGCGGTCGTCAACTACAACGTTTTTAACCGCGATGGAGTGTACACCGCGAACATTCTGCAAAAGTCCGGTCATTTTGAGCTGGCGTCGGAGGCGATTGATTACTTCCTGTCTCATCCCTTCAGCGGAAGAGTCTATCCCGAGGCGGATAACCCGGGACAGATTCTGTGGGTTATGGGGGAGCAGTGGATGTTTACGCGGGACGAGCAATGGCTCGAGCGGGTCTACCCTTCTGTCCGAAAGCTCGCGGCGTTGATCGAGTATTACCGCACGACCAAAGGGCCTCACTGGGTGAGCAGCACAAGCCTGGAGTTCGGCGAGGCGCTTGCGGCTGAGGAACGCCAGGAGCTGAAGCCAGGAAGGTGCGACGGCTATCACCCGGAATATACGGAAGCGTTTGACATCGCGGGTCTGCGGAAAGCATGTATCCTGGCGAAGGCGGCGGGCAAAGCCGGAGACGCTGGGCAGTGGGGCAAACTCGGAGACTCCCTTTTTGAGAAATACGATCAGAAATTCGGCAAGCATCTTCCGAAAGGATACGGCAGCTTCTCAGTTCTGTGGCCGTGTCGGCTTTACCCTCTGGGCAAGGGTAAAGGACACGACCAGTTCAAGGGTGTCGGGGCGAGGAAACCTGGGGGCTGGCGATATTTTCCTCTGGCCACAGCACACCAAAGTCTCTTTGCCGGAAACCGTGAGGCTGGGTACGGGACGATAAAAGCGCACCTGAGCCACGGGCAGATGCGGGGCTGGTATGCGTTTGACGAAGGAGGGAAGAGCGGCCCGGGTGGCTGGAGGCATGTGCGAACCACCTGGAATCACAATGTTGCCATGCCGCACGGTTGGGCGATAGCGGAGCTATGGCTGCTGCTGCGCGACAGCCTGATCTTTGAGGATGGCAAGCGGGTTATTCTACTGGCAGGGATTCCGCCGGAGTGGTTCACCCATCCAGAGGGGATAGAGGTGAAGGACTTGCCCACGTATTTTGGCTCGTGCTCCTTCGTTTACAGGCGGGTCAACGAGGGGGCGACGTTAACTCTATCGGGGTCGGCCGATCCGCCTGAAGGGTTTGTCCTGCGGGTGCCGCAGTCGCTTAAGGTGCGGCTGACCGCGAATGGCAGGCGGCAGGTTCGGCTGAAGAACGGTGATTTCCTGCTTCGGAAAGGGACGAAACAGGTATGGATCGAGTTGGTCAATGACTGAGCGCGCCATCAGAACGGCTGAGCGCCGAATGAGCGGCGCCGGCAAAAGCGCCCAGCGCGACCTATGCAGGGACGGGAGGGCTCCGCCGCTTTATCTTTAATAGTGAATCCCACTTGCCCCGGCTGGCGCGGTAGAAGACCCCCAGCACGTGCATGGCCGCGATCCAGCAGTACAGCGAAAGGAACCAGGCGAAGACGTCGCCGAGAAAAGGAATGTGCATAGCCTTCAGGTAGAGCAAACGAACTAACCGGACAACCGCGTTCAGGACTGGAACTTCGATCAGGATCAGGCCGAACTGACGCAAGCCGAGGCGGAGTAAGAACTCGGAGGCGAGGACAGTAAAGACGAGCCACGTCACCACGTACTTGAGGGGAGATCGGGCAATGGAACGTATGACAGGTACAGGGCCTGCACCGCGCACAGTCCCAAGTACTGCGACGGCCCCAAAGGATATGGGGAAATAAAAGCTCCCTACAATCAGAAGCCCGATCGCAAGAATGTGCCATGCAACAACCTGCCTCAAGACGGAGATGTGGAGGAGGTACCCAAGGTAGATAAGGTAGATTATGAGGAGGCCGAAGGAGAGCATGAACGGCACCAGGAACCTCCACAGACTCCTCAGACGATCCCCCGGCTCGATCTCCTGAAAGTCCGGCGGTTCCTTGCAGCCCACGGCTGAGCTCGAGATAACTTGAAGGGAGTATTTCCACATGTAGCCCAAGACGAGAAGGGCTATGACAATCCAGACGAGTGTGAGGATCGAGAATCCCCCAAATCGGACATTCCCCAACAGGTCTGCAATCCAATGGGATCTAAGGACAAGCTCCCGGTGGCACCTGTCCAGCCAATCCATGCCCGCAAGCACGACGCCGCCTGTAACCATTACGAAGGGACCGGCGCCGCGGAATGGAAAGATGAATATGTGCGGAAGGGTTGCCCAGAACGATGGCTCCTTAGCTTTGCTCTCTTCCTCCCGCTCCGGGAGCAGTTTTGCTTTACGAGTCGATCCTGCGCGAATCTTGAGTGCCCAAATGCCCAGAGGCAGAACCACGAGAATCAAAGCTGCTGTGATCAAGCAACGGAGAATAAAGCCACGCCGGCCCCACTTCGTCAGGAATTTTCCCGAGGAATCAAACTTTTGGATCCTCCGGTTGCCGGTATCCGCAACGTAGACGTTTCCGGATGAGTCCACTGCTACGCCGTAAGGCCACTTAAGCTCTCCGTCCCTGGAGCCTTCCGATCCCCACTTTGCCAGGAACTTCCCCGAAGAATCGAACTTCTGTATCCTGTGGTTCCCGTACTCCGCGACGAAGACGTTTCCGCGTGAATCAACGGCTATGCCGCGGGGGCCGACGAACTCTCCGTCTCCAGACCCCTTGGAGCCCCACTTCGTTAGGAACTTCCCTGAGGAATCGAACTTTTGGATCCTCTGGTTATAGGTGTCCGCAACATAGAGGTTTCCCTTTGAGTCCACCGCTATGCTCTCAGGACGCGAGAACTCGCCATCGCCAGAGCCTCCTGAACCCCACTCCGTCAGGAAGTTGCGCGAAGAATCGAACTTCTGAATGATCCGGCCATAGGTGTCCGCGACGAAGACGTTTCCCTTTAGGTCCACCGCTATGGCAAGAGGACCCCCAGACTCTCCGTCTGCAAAGCCCTGGCAACTCCACCTCCCAAGGAACTTCCCCCGGGAATCGAACTTCTTAATGCTCTTTTTTAAGAAGTTCGATAACGAAGACGTTTCCCGACGAATCTACTGCTATCAAAGGCGAGCCGAAGCCCCAGCCGTCCGACTCCTCTCGCCACGCATTGACAAAGGCGTGCGACTCGCCCAGGCCAGCCTCAAAGAGGCAAAAACAAACCTCGAAGACCCAGAGTAAAGCACCAAATCTGGAAACCCTTCTGGTTTTCATGATTTCTCCTTTTCGCCCGGTGCTGTTCAATGAAGACGCTACCGCGTCCCCGGCAACATGTCAAGCGATGACCGGACAAGTGTGCCGCTGCCCACATTGACACAGACTTGGACGTGAGATATTCTACCAAAAACCGCAGGAGTTCCATTGGAGGGAAAGGAGTGCCTCTCATCCGCCCCCTTGAGCTGAAAGACCAGTCGCTGGTGACAAGCTACCTGCGCCGGTATCCGCCGGAGGTGTCGGAACTGACTTTCACGAATCTTTTCGTCTGGCGGAAGTCGCGGCCCATCTCCTTTGCCGAGGTAGGTGGCTCGTTGGTATTCATCGTTGAGCCGGAGGAGGACGGTCATACAAGGCGAGTGATGTTCGGCCCTCCCTCAGGGGAGGCATCAGTGCTTGATGTTGTCAGGTCACTCGGCGTGGAGATCGAGGGGATTGCTCGCCTCCCCAAGGGCGCAGCAGATATTGTGCGGGATCAAGGGGCGAAGGTCGAGGACGATAGGGACAACTGGGATTATGTCTATCGCGTGGAGGATCTGGCTGAGCTGTCCGGAAGGCGGTTCCACAAAAAGCGAAATCTGGTCAGGCAGTGCCTCGAGGCTCACGATTGTCGGTACGAGCCTACAACGGATCAGAACCTTGCGGAATGTCTCGATATGCAAGACCGGTGGTGCAAGGCTCGTCAGTGCGAACTTGAGCCTGGTTTATGCGCAGAGTATATCGCTATTCGAGAGGCTTTCTCGGACTACGAAGAGCTGGAGCTATTGGGCGGCGCCGTACGAGTTGATGGGAAGATCGAGGCCTATGCAATTGGTGAGGAGCTGAGCCCGGGCACGGCGGTCTGCCATTTCGAAAAAGCCATGCCGGGGATTCGGGGTCTTGGCCAACTCGTCAATCAGTGGTTCGCGAAACATTCGCTGAGCGGGTTTGAATTCGTCAATCGAGAGCAAGACCTCGGAATCCCCGGTCTGCGCCAAGCGAAGGAAAGTTACTTTCCCCATCACATGGTTGAGAAGTTCAACGCTTTTTTCGCACCAGAGCTTACCACTCTGCCGCTGGCTATTGAACCGCGAAAATGCCATAAACGCACACCCACGTGGGAATGAGCGCGCGGGACATTCTGTCTCGGGTAGCTGGAGTGCCGAGCACCTGAACGCATGGATTTTACCCGATACGCACCGCTGAGCTTATTTTGCTCTGGATACCTTCGCATCGGATGGTAACGCAGCCTTCCACCCGGCATGGAGAATTCTGCTGAGCTTCGCGACCAGTTCCTTGTTGTCGGGCCTGTGCGCTACGTTCACGTTCTCATCGGGGTCCTTTTTGTGATCGTATAGTTCGATGCCGACCGGTTGTTTTCCCGGCTCAGCCCATTCCGTGTATCGGTATCGCTCCGTGCGCACTGAGTAGCCCATAATTTTCCCGCGCGGGTACTGGCTGAATGCTGCCTTCTTCCAGGAGAGGTTCGGGTTCTCCATCACGGGAGCCAAGCTGATTCCCTCTAATCCATCTGGAGTTGGAAGGCCGCACAGCTCGCAGAGCGTGGGATAGATGTCCACGAACTCGGCTAAGGCATCGGTAGTGGTGCCTGGGTTTTTCTGTCCGGGTGCGCTGATGATCAATGGGGATCGCGTGGCGACCTCGAAATTGGTGTGTTTGCACCAGAGGCCGTGCTCACCGAGTTGCCAGCCGTGGTCTCCCCAGAGGACGATAACGGTCCTGTTCCTCAGTCCAAGCCTGTCGAGTTCGCGGAGAATCCGACCGATCTGCGCATCCACATAGCTCGTCGCTGCAAGATATCCACGGATCAATTCCAACGCCTTCTCGTTGGAAAGCGGACCCCTCCTGGGAATATCGCTATACGCTCTCAGCTCACCCCAGTTGGTGAGGGCGATCCGAGGGGCATCTTTGGGAGGGAACGGGTTGTCCGCCAAGCTCAGTCTTCCCAGCGGATACAGATCGTAATATTTCCTCGGTGCGACGAAGGGGAGGTGGGGCTTGAGGAAACCAACGGCGAGGAAGAAAGGTTTGTCTTTGACTTCGCGGAGAGTTCTGATGGCCTCGTCGGCGGTTTTGCCGTCGGGCACGGCATTGTCCGGGACATCCGGGTCTTCCCAGGAGGGTCCTCTGACCCTGAACCTTGGGCGCGAGACCTTGAGCGGCATACCCGTCTTTGGATCCCTTTGCAGAACCGTTGTGCGTAGGCTCCTGCCCTCTCTCCGCAGCCGCTCACGCTCCTTTTGGAGGAATTCCAGGGTCTCGGGTTTCGCGTATCCTGGACCTCCGGGCCGCCAGTGGGGAACGCTCCAGGAGAGGCGGTCATCCAAACCTCCGTGGTAAATCTTGCTGAAGGCCTGGGCATGGTACCCGTGCTGCTTGAAGTGTTGCGGCAGGGTGATCACATCGGGCAGGGTAAGCCGAAAATGCGTTTGCAGGTCGTAGATTCTGGTGGTGTCGGGTCTGCGTCCTGTTAGCAAAGAGGTGCGCGAGGGGCTGCACACGGCTTGCTGGCAGTAAGCCCTGTTGAAGATCGTTCCCCTTCTGGCTAACGCGTCAATGTTGGGGCTCTTGACGACCGGCACTCCGTAACAGCCCAGCTCGGGCCGCAAATCGTCCACTGCAATGAAAAGCACGTTCAACTTGTCATCGGCTGCATATGCATTGAGCCACGGCCTTGCGACGAGCGCATACCCGCTCCCCATCAGGCTTACCGTCAAGAACTCACGTCGAGAAAAATATCGCATCTTCAATTCCTCCTCGGCATTCCGTTTTCGTCCGCCAAGCGGAGATTGGTCAACTTAAGAGAGGATCTTCAATACCCGAGACCGGATGTGAAGCCGATAGAAAGATCGCTGCCTCAGTCCACGATGATTCTGCGGCGTTTGACCACAACGACAAGCTCTTCCCCGGCCGCGAGCTTAATTGGAAGCCCTCGTCTCAACGACTTGCCGGTTGTCGCGCCCATAAGCGGCTTGCCCGAGCCGATCTTGACCCTGTACCACTTATCCGGATTGACGGTGAAGTACTCGGGTAAGTAATTGATCCGCGGCCAGTCGTGCTTGAAATTAAACCACCGTTTGTGGCGCGGGATATCGAAGATCAACTTGCCCTGCCAGGGTCGCTGTGCGCTGATGAAGATGACTACGCCATCTCCATCGCGGGCGGCGCCGAGGCGGAGATCGTTTCTCCATTTCGGGACGTGGATGCCCTGCGTCTTGCTCAGGGCGTAGAGCGTAACGGTGCGGATAGCGTTGCACTCGAACTTGCTCGTGCCACCGATCGGTTTGCCGATGAGGGCGTCGGCCACTTCGCGATCAGCCCACTTGATGCCCTCTTCCACTGGCATGACGCTCAGCAGGTAAAGGCCGCCCTCGATGGAATCCGCATGCCCATCAATGTTCCTGCCCTCCCAGGGATAGAGATGGTACTTGGGCTTGGCGAGATTGACGAGCGGCGTGCGGATAACGTCTCGGTACTTCGTGTCACCAGTCACCAGGTAATAGCAGTAGAACGAGACGTAGTTGTAGCCCCAGTTGTCGGTGAGGGGCTTATCATCGTGCGGCCCGGGCGTGTCGGCCAGCGTATGCAGCATCAGTCCGTCTGAGTTCAGACCCCGTTCAAGGATGGCATCGAGCATTTTCTTCATCAGCGGGCGGTATCGCTTCTCCCGCTCCGGCGCCACGGTTGATTCCACACCCTGAAGCAATCCGAGTCCCCCGATCAGCTCGCAGCCGTGGTCGTCGAGGTGTCGCGGGAGGAACGCGGGATTATTCAGGTAATAGTCGGCGATACGCCGCGCATATTTGAGGTAAAGCTGATTGCCGGTCAGCCCGAAAAGCCGCACCAACACTTGCATATGATCCCCGTTGACTTCCAGGTTGGAGGAAACCAGCTTGCCAGAGGGAGTTTCTATACTGGCGCGCTGCCACAGCTCGTCGGCTATGGCTCGCATGCGGTCCAGCCACTCACCGTGCCCTGTTGCTTCAACAACCGCGACCAGCCCGTCTTTCATGTATTCGGATGCGCCGAAGACCACGGAATCGTAGCGCTGGTTAACTTCCTTCTTGCCCGCGCGTAAGTTGTAGTTGACTGGAATTGGGCCATGGTGTGAGCACAGCTTGATCTCGGCGCGGAGTGCGTCGCGGACGGGACCCTCGAAGGCATCGCGGTCGGTGAAATACGCGGCCCAGCCCAGGAACGGGTAGCAGTCGGCGGCCGTGTCGCGGTAGTTCCAGGAATCTCCGGTTGCGCGGAAGAGTTTCGTCTTTGGATCAATCTTCCGTAAGGCCACCTCGTGTAACCAGCGGTGCATTTCCGTCAACGCCGGCGCGGCGAGATCGGCGTTCCTGCGCGCGACCTCATGCGGTGAGGCGCCGACGGCGAGGCGTGACACAACGATAAACGAGAGAGCTGCTGTCGAGACCAGTGGAGTTCGCAGGTTAATGGGAAACATATTACTTCCTCCGATCAAAGGGTTATGGCAGGCCTTCCATTAGTTCACTGCTGAGAACTGATGGGCACCAGTATTTCTCGATGTGCTGAACGACCAGTTCTGTTCCCTCGTCGTGAGGTACGTATGGGGGCTGCTTGGGACTGTACATGGTGTCGGTCAGGTCGCGAACGAGGATGCATCGGATTCCCCAGCGGCTCATCTGGCGGATGGCGAACGATCTGCCGAGCACACACATATTCGTATGAACACCCATGACGATGAGGTTCTTGATGCCGTGCTGCTTGAGGAAATAATAGACCTCTTTCCCGCTTTCAGAAATTCCGTCGTACTTTCCGATTTTGACGGTGGGGTTTTGTCGAGTCCAGGCCATGTAACTCCGACAGGTGGGTTCATCAAAACAGCCGCCAGCAGACGAGACGTGGACAGGGAGCGCGCGGGATGGTAGGTCGCGCTGCTTCGGCAGTGGAACTGGCGGGGCCAGCATCATTCGGCGCCTTTGCGGCCAGTCCGCGTAGAAGTGCATGGTCTCGGAAGGGCAGTGGATGATCTGCACCCCTTTTGCGCGGGCGGCATTGACCACGGGCGCCATCTTCTTCGCGATAGCTTCGCATCGCTCGGTCGCGCCTCGGCACCAGTGTTTATCCCACATATCGCAGATGAGAACGGCCGTCTCAGCGATGGGTAACTCTTTCTCGATAGTGACTTCGTCCCAAACGCCGCTCCCCTTGAACGTCTCTACACGCGTCCGCAGGGGAAAGCAGAGCGTGCCCTGGGGTCGGCGCCTTTCGGGAGGCGGTGGAAGCTCTTTGCGGTGCAGTTCCCGCTTGGCTGCCCAAAAGAGCGCGTTTGCGAGGAGGCGGCGAAAGGTAGCGTTCTCGAAGTCCTGCGGGGCTCCCAGAGAGGTGTAAAGAACACGAGCGCCTTTGTAGACACGAGTCCACATCACCGGCTGAGAACCGCTCGACCATGGAGTCGAGCCGCTCATCAGCAGTGTGCAGTCGTCAGCGAGGGGAGCGGTTTTGTAAAGACTCGCTCTGGACCTGATGGGGACGATGCCGTCGAGAACGGGATGCCCTTTTGCCTCGGGATTGATTTTGATCGCCGTAGTGGGGCCGCTCCCGAAATGCCCGGAGTAGTTTCCACCGAGGATGAGCTTGTCAAACTCCAGCCATTTCTGAAATCCATGGCTCGCCGTACGGAGGGCAACGATCGGCCGACCGGACAGGCAGTACTTCTTGACGCGTTCAAGCTGCTCACCATTGATTTCCAATCGACGCGTGAAAAACAACGCCACGTCGCAGTTCTCCAGCGCCTCGAGGCCGGGCAAATCGTCGCGCTTCGGCGCCTTCAGCAGCGTGACACGAACGTTGTAGTTGTCCTCCAGATATTTCTTGTAGGTGCTAAGGGACTCGTGCGACTTGTATTCCCAGGACCCTGATACCATGGAAACCTGAAGTGGCTCCGTTTCGGCAGCGTAACCGGCAGCACCAAAGAGAAGAAACAAGCTGAGCGTGAATGCTGTCATCTTGCGCATGGAAAGAACCTCCTGATCGCTGATCTTCTAACCTGCTCCAACGGATGGACAGGTCATGTGTTAGACCTGCTCCAGAATTACAAACGGCTTGCGATATTCTCGCTTGACCAACTTATTGGCCTCGTCATCGCCAACAAAGGTTTCGGTCCTGGGGTCGAAGGTCAGCTCCCGGCCGCCGAGGCGGCAGGAGATGTTGCCGAGGTGGACCAAAATGGCGCTGCGATGCCCCTCCTCGATGTCGGCGGTCGGCAACTTGCGGCTGCGGATGCATTCGATGAAATTGTCTCTGTGGGGTGCGTCACCGGGACGGCCGTATTCCTGCGCGACAACCTTACCGGCGCTCGTGAACACCTGCCAGCCGCCACCGTGGCGACCCATTATCATTTGCTCTTTTGTGCCGTAAAACTCGACGCGGGTGGCGTTTTGCGGCCAATCAGGGAAAGCGTTGCTGCCTCGGATGTTTCCCGGGGTTTTGCTCATGTACGGCGCCCACTGTGTCAGCTCGGAAGTCATGACCAGGCCGTCGAAGTCGTAGGTCACAACTTGCGTGTCGGGGACTTCCCGATCGTCGTCGAAAGCCAGGTTGCCGCCGCTACAGTGAACGCTTTTCGGGTAGTCCTTGCCGACGAGCCATCGGGCGATGTCGAGTTGGTGGATTCCGTCGTCGGCCATGTCTCCTCCGGAGAAGGCCCACAGGCAGTGCCATCCGCCATGATGGATTCGCTCATTGTAAGGACGCTTGGGAGCGGGCCCGAGCCACCTGTTCCAGTCGAGTCCTTCGGGCTGTTCACTGTCGGGCCGCATGTGCCAGGCCCCGCCTGACTTCAAATTGAAGACCTTGCAGAAAGGAATCTTCCCTAACTTGCCGCTCTGTATATACTCCAGCGCTTTGTGGACGTACGGCGCGCTGCGGTTCTGCGTGCCGCACTGAACAATGCGCTTATAGCGGCGGGCTGCCTCAACCATTTTGCGGCCTTCCCAGACGTTGTGGGAGGGCGGTTTCTCGACGTAAACGTCCTTCTCCGCCTGGCAGGCCAGGATCGTGGCCAGGCCGTGCCAGTGATCGGGAGTGGCGATGATGACCGCGTCAACCTCCTTGTCCTCCAGCACACGGCGAAGATCGAAAACTCTTTTAGCTTTCCGGGCTTGCCTTGACTCCAGGCCACGTTCCAGCCCACCCCCTCGACGTTCGTCCACATCGCACAGATACGCAAACTCCACATCGGGCCGTTCGCAGAACGTCCGCAGCAGTGACCTCCCTCTGCCTCCCAGACCAATCGAGCCAAAAACAATCTTCTCGTTTGCCGAAGCCGCGGAGAGGGATTTCTTCACGGTTAGAGCCAACGTTCCAGCATAAGCTCCAAGAACACTCTTAGTGGAATTGCTGAGAAACTGTCTTCTGTTGATCTCCTTCATCCTGCCCTCCATTTCAGGGAGTCCAAAATCTGATGATTCGGCGGCTGCGTTGTCCGTCTACCGATTGCGGCGATCCTGGTTGTCATTGCAACGGACTGGATAACTTGTCTAAAGGCCTTTCTTTCTGCGGATGTTCTCTTCAATGTTTCCCGCCTCATAGCGGGTCCACACGGAAGGCAACAGACCGAAATAGTTGCGGCGGTCTTCGTCGGTGATGTTGTCTTTCTTGACAACAGCGGGCACGCCCTCTGCGAAGCAGTTGTCCGGGATCACCTGATTGACATGCGTGGCACTGCCGTTCGCCAGGATGGCCCCGTTACCGATCTTAGTGTTATAGTCACAGCACGCATTCAGGCCGATCGCGCCCCCATCGCCTATCTGAGTGCCGTGCATCGTGGCGCCGTGATTGATCCAGCACCCGTCGCCAATGATGGATCGGTCAGGCACTTCGGCCCTGGACGAACCGACTTTCGCAGGCCGGCCGCCTTCAATGTTCACGTTATCATAGATATGCGTGTAGTCGCCGATCTTGTTGGTCCCTCGGATGGTTACATTGCAGCGAACAAGCGTATGATGCCCAATGGTAACATTGCCGGTGATGATCGTGCCAGCATCTATCTTGGTATAGGGCCCGACAGTAACCCTCCCCTCCAGTATGACGGAAGGATGAATATCGGCTGTGGGGTGTATGTTCATGCTGCCCTTTTTCTGGGCCATGGTCCCTGAAGGCGTTAGCAGGAAGAAAAAACCTGAGAGAGCGAGAGCACCCAAAAGGACCACCATCCTAATCGTTGCCTTCCGTTTCTTAATCATTGTCTTCTCCCTTTTGTGAGGTCTGACTGTGTTTCAGTTTTTTGGAATCTTGATGCGGCATCTCTCACGTTGGGATCACAGGGTTACACTGCCTTGCATCTACCGGCATATGCTTCCCTTGTCCCCATTTCTTATATGGAAGCAGGGGTCAGGTGTCAACATGGTTGCGGGAGTTGTCAGAAGGACAGCCGTTTCTCGCCTTGAGCCGAGAGGGTTGGCGCTGTAGTCCTTTCTGACGGCCGGGGCTCGAAGAGGCCGATCTTCGGTGGGTCCTCCACCGCGAAGTGTGAGGGGGCGAGAGAACTTAGCGTGGGCCGGACAGCGTAGCTACCCAGTTCAGCCAATCCTGCTGAATCTGGTCGAGGCTTTTGCCGAGGAGCTTTTCGATTGTCTTGGCTCCGGTGGGGTCGTGTTTGAAATTCGCTCTGAAGTCCTTGTAAACCTTCTCCAGCAAACCGAGCTCCTGCATGTACATACAGAAATATCGCGCCTCGGCGTAATGAGTTCCTCGCTCGTCCCGGTAGAACTCGGCTGTGGTTGTGGAGATCAGTTTCCGCAGGCCGGTGAGCTGCCTCTTTTCGATCGCCTTCCGCAAAATGGGCAGCCGCCAATTGACCAGCCCTTTAATGCCGCGCGAGGTTATCATACACTGCTCGAAGAGCGAACCGAGTCCCTCGTTGAACCATGCTGGAATTTGCGGAAAATCGGGTTCCACGAGGGCATGGGTCATCTCATGGACAAGAGTCCCCGTTCCCGTGCCGATATTCATGACTAAGCTATTGTTTTCTCTCTTGTAGTAGCCGAAGGGGGTGTCCGGCTCGTCGCCAAAGAGTTTCTTGGCATATGTGCGATACGATCTGTCATCCTTGAAGAGATAGACTTTGATAACTTGGGTAGGTCTGACGCGGAACAATTGCCTGTAAAAGGCGCTATAGGCCCTCAGAATTGTGTTCCTCTTGATCCGATTGAAGTTGGCTCTCGAGATGTCGCCCGCAATGACAAAGGGCTTCTGCACTTCGACGATGAAACCGTCTCCGAGTGCTTTCCTGATCCTCTGTGCCTCGAGGGCGAAATCCCGATTGGTGAGCGCCCGTCGCACACCGCTCGGTCGCTTTTCCTCGGAACAGGATGCAATAAGCACTCCGGACAGAAGTGCGACCAGCACTGGTCGGGAGAGAAGAATATGCTCTCCGGTGGGTTTTCGCACCATGCAGGACCTCATGTTACTTCCAAGACGGTTAGACACGCGTCGGGGAGATTTGTTCAGTTGCGCGGAAATTTCGGGGGTGTAAGAAGTGTTCACTGAATCGAAGCGATCGCTCTTCTTTCCTTGGCAGGTTTTCCGCCGTGCAGGGAAGGCAGTAATACGTTCGGTTTGACAACGGGGAATCGCTGCTGTAACCTTCGACCAACGGTGTAACAGCGGCTTGGACGGGCTGGCTGCAAGCTACAAAACAGCTATGCCCAATCAGAGCGTCTGGCAGGAAAAAGCTGAGATCGAAAGGGAGCGTGGATTGTGGTGGCGCCGGCATCATCCGCGCCCGGCGGGTGAATACCGTTCGGTGAAAAGCGAAGCAGCGGAGTGATTCTGACAAATCACCAGAAACACATAGGATGAGGGATAGGAGCAATGAAATTTGCCGTTTGCAATGAGATGTTTGGAAAGCGAGACATTGAATGGGTGTTTCAGTTCGCGGGAGAAACGGGTTTCAGCGGAGTGGAGATCGCGCCTTTCACTCTTGCAGAATCTGTCAACGAGATTTCTGCGGAGCGACGTGCGGCGATTCGCGCGGCCGCGAAAAAGGCGGGTGTTGAGATTGTCGGACTGCACTGGTTGCTGGTGAGCCCGAAGGGGCTGTACATGAATTGTTTGGATGACGAGGTCAGGAATAGAACTCTCGACTACTTCCGCGACCTCATCGAGTTTTGCGCGGACCTCGGTGGCTCGATTATGGTCGTTGGGTCGCCCAAGCAGAGAAACGTGCCGGACGGCATGCCCCAGGACCGCATCTGGAAAGTCACCAAACAGTTCTTCATGGACTGCCTTCCGGTGGCGAAAAGGCGGGCGGTAACGGTTTCCATTGAGCCGCTGGCTCAGGAGGAAACGAACTTCATCAACACCGCTGCGGAGGCCATGGAAATGGTTGATGAGATTGATTCGCCTTATTTCAAGCTGCATCTTGACGTGAAGGCGATGAACGACGAGGCTCGGCCGGTAGAAAGTATCATTGAATCCGCGCGAGGATACCTGGCACATTTCCACGCCAATGATGTCAATAGGAAGGGTCCCGGATTCGGGGATACAGACTTCGTGCCCATTTTCCATGCCCTCAAGCAGATCGGCTACGACGGTTATGTGTCCATTGAGGCGTTTGACTTTGATCCCGATCCACTGGTCATGGCAAGGGATGGGCTGGCTTACCTGAAGAGGTGTTACGCGGCGGCAACGATTTGATGCCTCGCTCGTGGAGCAGTCATCCTGTCTATTGGCATTTGGGACCGCGAGAAGCTGCACAGATGGCAAAAATGCCCTGCGTTCACAGGGACCGGCATGAAGAAAGTTAGGGTGAAGCCTGAGGGCAGTTCTTTAAGCCGTCGGGATTTCTTGAGGGTTCTCATAGGTAGTACCGCTGCGACGGCCGCGGCGCCAAGGGGTGGGTTGGTGGTCGCATCCGAGAAAGCGCCGGAGAAGCCAAATATTGTGGTACTTCTCTCTGATGATCACGGCATCCTCGATTCCGGGTGCTATGGGAACAAGGTTGTTCGGACTCCGAATATAGACAGACTTGCCGAAGAGGGCACGCGGTTTACAGCGGCGTTCACTGCAACGGCCATGTGCGCTCCGAGCCGCTCGACGCTCTATACGGGACTGTATCCGCATCGCCACGGGGCACATCCCAACCACAGCGCGATTCGCGCTGGGGTGAAGACGCTTCCCTATTATCTCTGCGAGCTTGGCTATCTCGTAGCGCTGGCGGGGAAGAGGCACATCAAGCCGATTCGGTCTTTCCCGTTCGAGTATCTAAAGTTGGGTGAGGTTGATGAGTACCTGGCGAAGGTAGGGACTGGGCCGTTCTGTTTGGTCATTGCGACGAGGGACCCGCACGGGCCTTACAAAAAGCTGCCGCCCGGCGAAGGGTACGCTCCAGAGGAGGTTCATGTGCCGCCCTACCTTGTTGATACACCGGAGACGCGCCAGATCATGGCGGACTACTATAATTCTGTGGCGGCTCTCGATGGGCAACTGGGGGAATACCTTGAGATGCTGCGGAATCGGGGCTTGGAGGAGAACACGCTGTTCATCTACACCAGCGATAATGGAACGGGCTTCCCGTTTGCCAAGTGGACGCTCTACGATGCCGGGGTGAACGTTCCATTTATCGCGCGCTGGCCTGGCAGGATCAAGGCCGGAGTTGCGAGCGACGCAATGATCAGTTTCGCAGACGTGCTGCCCACATGCATCGAGGTGGCTGGAGGGACACCCCGGGAGAATCTTGACGGAATCAGCTTCCTGCCTGTTTTGGACGGAAAGAAAAGCGAGCACCACGACCTGATCTTCGGCACACACACGACAAAAGGCATCATTTCCGGGTCAGAGTTTCCGATACGCTGCGTTCGCACGAAAAGCCATAAATACATCCGCAACTTTAACCCCGGTGGTGCTTTCACCAACGTCCTAACTCACGGGCGGTCGAGGAGAGAAGCGGATGCGGCGCTGTTCTGGAAATCATGGTTGAAGAAAGCGGAGCGGCACTCTTTTGCGAGGGAACGGGTGGAGAAGTACCAGCACAGGCCGGCCGAGGAGCTTTACGATTTGCGCACCGATCCATACGAGCTAAAAAACATCGCGGGAGATCCCAGCCAGAGGCAACTTCTGGCTTCTCTGCGAAATCGGTTGAAGGAATGGATGAAGCAGCAGGGCGACCCCTTCTGGTGAAGATGGGAGACGATTGAGCTTGGTCACTCTCCCAATGGCGGCCGGCAGCCGGAGATCGTGCGCGATCATATCGAGACTCAGATGACATAGCGGGGAGGCACGGACGTTGCCGTGGGCCTTGATGGGCCGGACGGCTGCGGGCCAAGGCCCACCTACGCAGCCGTTGTAACTCAGAGTCCGGGAATGAAAGGAATTGACAGCGCCGTGTAGCCCAAGTATTCTGTGTAACGTTAAGGGGGGAAGGCGCCAGGACGTTGAAACAGCTCGGTGAAATTCCTGTGCCTTGAACTTCGTCGCAGGGGCTGCTTTCCAACCCGTATTTCACTGACGCTTTGTTTTCGTAAGCTTGTGAAGGGGGGAAAGAATGACACAACTTCAGTCACCTCCGGCGCAGTTCGGCACAAGCGATCGAGAGGAGCAGGCTCCGCTCAAGCCGCACCGCGGAGCGTCCGTCTTGGTGCTCGGTATCCTTGGGTTGGTGCTCTGCTTCATCCTCGGAATCGTCGCTTGGGCGATGGGCAACACCGATCTCAAAGAGATGGATGCCGGCGCCATGGATCCGTCCGGACGGTCAATGACCCAGGCTGGCCGAGTCTGTGGCATGATCGGCGTCATTTTGGGCTGTGTGTGGTTGATCATCGTTCTTATGACAGTAGCTGGTCGAGGATAAACCCTGCGTACGCTCATCCAGATGAAACTTGAGCTGGTTCATGTTTCGCGTCGGCCGCCGTGGCCGAGGTGGGCGGTGGCGTTAGCGCTGGCCTGGATTGGATTGAACGGCGCAGCGGTTATGATGGGTGAGCGCCTCGGCAAGCCCCTCCCGGTATGTCTTTTCAAATGGCTGACGAGGCTCCCGTGCCCAAGCTGTGGTTTCGCGCGCGGAACGCTCTGCCTGCTCCGTGGCCGGGTCTTGCAGGCTTGGCTGTTTAATCCGCTCCTCTTTACTATCCTGGCCTCAGTGTCCACGGGGCTTGGTGTGCGCCTATTGTCTGGGCGTGCCTGGCGAGTACGCCTGACACGCACCCAGCGCGCAGCGGCCTGGGCCGCCGTCGCCACGATGTTCCTTGCCAACTGGGCGTACGTGATCTTGTGCGTCGGCTGAAACTCTCCAGCGAGCGTCGCCCCTTTTGCGCCGCAAAGCTTAGGTCTTACCGTAGAGAATGCTAGGAACGCCGAGGGCGAAAGAGGCAGGGAGTTGGCCAATCTTCGTATGCATCAAGCCTGGGTGATGGGCAGGCCGGGTTTCAGATAGCGCAGGATCAGCGGCTTTCGGGGTAGGAATTGAAGTCCACCACGTACTTCCACCAGTTGTTCAGCTTGCCATCCGTTCTGCCTGGGGCTTTCGGGAGGTGCCGTAGCCACCATTTGTGATGCTCGCGGATGTCGCCATTGCCCCATTGGGAACAGTTGACCTTCCTCCTCTTGCCGGTGAGGTGGGGATAATTGAGCCAATCGTCGCAGGTGCTCCAGACGTAGCTCTTGTTTCCCCAGTCGTAGTCCTTGACGCTATTCGGAGCAAAGTGGACATTGCCGCAGGCGGCCTTTCCGGGGGCGATTTTGTCGTAAAGAGTGAACCGATTCCAGGCGTGCTTCTCGTTGTGCTCCCAGCTTCCGTACACACGGCGCATGATAGATTCCGTGCAATGCCCGAAATCTTCCAGCATCTCCCCTACGCCTCGCTCATAGTTGAATCCCATGATGACGAAGATGCGAGAGCAATTTATTCCTTCGACCGGAGGCGAATTGCAGAAATAGGCGCCCTTCCCGGCCATGGTGGATTCCCAGTAGCCGAAATACGGCGCCCCGAACATCCACACCTCGTCTATCTCGTCTTTCTCGACGAGCTTGGCCAATTTGTACTTCTCAATCATTGCTTTGTAATCAATGGCATCCGGCTGGTGCCATCCCTTCCATGCCTTGAAACACTTCATGTACGTTTCGTCAGTGTATCGGAAACCGTCCTTCTTCACGGGGTACTCGTCAGCGATGATCGTCTTGACAATCTTGTAGTCCACGAATCCGCCGCTGGCTTCCTTGAGGTCATTTCGATACTCCTCCGCAAGCTTTAGCGGATCATTCCAACCACAAACCTTTGACAGACGGCGTCCGCTTTCTGCTTCGATGATGGGATCAAAACTGAGGATGAGGACTTTCGGAGAAAGGGGGGCTCGAGCTAATACGGCTCGGCCACTCCCCCTTTTTTCAGCAGCCTCTTCGGCTGCGCCGCTGCACAAGGACAGGAATGCGACGGCACTTATGATAGCTGCGGTGGTCAGAAACGCTTTTCTTGGCATCCCAGAAGCTCCGTGTCAGTTTGGATACTCTTATATTGTCGTGCGCTTCGCGCCGTCCGCCGCCCGCTTTTCAGATCGAGTGTATTCTGCTTCTGGGGAAAAAGATGAGAAAAGCTCGACCCCTGATGTTCTCTTCGGGCAGGAAACCCCAGAACCGGCTATCTTCGCTGTCCTCCGTATTATCGCCGAGGACGAAATACATCCCGGGAGGAACCTTGACCTTCTGAGCGTTGTTGAATGCCGGTAGGCCTTTGCGGATGTATTTCACTGTGCTCAATGATCTTGGCTTGGGCGCGAGCTTGCCGTTCACGTAAATCTCGCCATCTTTGATTTCGATCTCCTCACCCGGAAGACCAACGACCCTCTTTATGAAGGCCTTTCCTCGGTCCTTTTTGGCAACGGGGAGTCCCTTGGTAGTAAAGACCGTGATCTTCCATCGTCGGGGGCTGCGTATCTTGAGCAATTGCCGGTTCGTGAAAGGAAGGGTCACTCCATAAGCTGATCGCCAAACAAGGATGATGTCCCCCGGCGCCAGCGTAGGGTTCATCGAAGAGGAGGGGATCGTGAATGCTGCAACCACAAACGTCCGCAGGAAAAGCGATACCACCAGAGCGAGTCCAAGAAACTCGGCAATCCCCCTCCACACCGGTTTGTGTGCTCCGGGGAAATACCTCTTCTGGACAGGCCGCAGTTGTTTCAGGCCGCGCCGCACTTGCTCGACATCTCCCCGGCGAATGCTTTCGCGAAGCTCTGCTATGGTCTGCTGAGCACGCTCGCGCACGTCTTCGGGAACCTTGCTGCCATTTTTGCGCAGCAGCTTCTCCATTTTATTGGTAATGAAGATTGCCCTTTTAATCAACTTCGCCATTCTTTAATCGTTTCTGCTCCACGAAAGATTTGGGCGGGAATGTTTATAAGCCTGCCGAGAGCTGCCCAACGGCTTTCGCACACGCCAGCATCCATATGCACGAGTCACGGCTCAGGTCCCCGCCTTCAACACTTCAATGAAAGCGCTCTGAGGAATGCGGACTTTTCCTACCTCCTTCAGTTTTTTCTTGCCCTCTTTCTGTTTCTCCCACAGCTTCCTCTTGCGGGTGATGTCGCCCCCGTAGCACTTAGCTGTGACATCCTTCTTGAGAGCCTTGATGGTCTCTCGGGCAATGATTCGGCTGCCAATCGCCGCCTGGATGGGCACGGCAAAAAGCTGTCTGGGGATGACCTCTTTCAGGCGGGCCACGATGGCACGTCCCCTGCCTTCCGCTTTTGAACTGTGAACGATGCTCGAAAAGGCGTCCACCGGCTCACGATTCACCAGAATGTCCAGTTTGACCACGTCGGCCTTTCTGTGCCCGAGGTACTCGTAATCGAGGGAACCATAGCCTCTCGTGAGGGATTTCAATTTGTCGTAGAAGTCCACGATGATCTCGTTGAGGGGCATCTCGAATTTCAACATCACCCGTGTGGGGTCAATGGAATCCGTGTCCACACATTCTCCTCGCCTCTCCAAACCCAACTGCATGATCGCCCCGATGTACTCGTTGGGAACAATGACGTAAGCCAAAACGTACGGTTCCTTGACCGCTTCGATTTGGGCTGGGTGGGGGAAATGCGTTGGGTTATCAATGGTTTGCTCTTCTCCATTGCGCAGACGGACGCGATAGCTGACGCTGGGGTTCGTTGAGATGGTCGAGATGCCAAATTCCCTCTCAATCCTCTGGAACACCACCTCCAGGTGCAGCAGGCCAAGAAATCCGCACCGGAATCCGTATCCCAGAGCGACCGAGGATTCCGGCTCGTAGACGAATGATGCGTCGTTCAGGCGTAGCCTCTGCAAGGCTTCTCTCAGCGCCTCATAATCGGAGGCGTCCAGAGGATAAAGCCCGCTGAAGACCATGGGCTGCATCTCCTTGTACCCTTTAAGGGAGGCCTTTGCGGGATTCGTTCGAGAGGTGATCGTATCCCCGATCCGCACATCGCGTGCATCCTTTATGTTCGCTATGACGTAGCCGACCTCTCCCTCACCCAGCGACTTGGCGGGTCGCATCTCCGGACAGAGGAGGCCGACCTCCGCAACCTCGAAACTTTTGCCGCTGCTCATCATGGCAATGTGCATCCCTGGGCGGATTTCTCCGCTGAAGACCCTCGTGTAGACCACCACGCCCCGATAGTTGTTGAAGACTGAATCGAAAATGAGAGCTTTAAGCTTGCCGCTTCGGTCACCGGGCGGTGGTGGGACGCGCTCGACGATCGCTTCCAGCACCTCTTGCACGCCAGTCCCATACTTGGCGCTGGCCTCAATAATCTCTTCGCCTGGTAGATGGATGATCTCCTCGATTTGCTGTGTTACCAAAGGGATGTTGGCGGTGGAAAGGTCTATCTTGTTGATGACGGGAATGAGCCTGATGTTTCTCTCCTGGGCGAGGTGGAGGTTGGCGATGGTCTGTGCCTGCACGCCCTGGGTTGCGTCAACTAACAGAAGGGCGCCCTCACATGCCGCCAGGCTTCGCGAAACCTCATAGGTGAAATCCACATGCCCAGGGGTGTCAATGAGGTTCAGGATGTATTCTTCTCCGTTCGCCCTTCGGTAAATGAGCCTCACGGGATGAGATTTGATGGTGATCCCTCGTTCCCGTTCCAGGTCCATATCGTCGAGGACCTGCTCTCTCATCTGCCGCTGGCTGATGGTGTGGGTGACCTCCAGAAGCCTGTCGGCGAGGGTTGACTTGCCGTGGTCAATATGAGCGATGATGCAGAAATTTCTTATTCTCGATCTGTCCATATTCTTTAAAGAACGGGTGTCCTCCTGCTGGCGACGTGAGTCGGTCATGTCATTCGATTTGCTGCGCGATGTAATTCCCGATTGAGAGGAGCCTGTCCACGTCATCGAAGCTCTTGGCTTCGGCGTAAATGCGAAGAATAGGCTCTGTGCCCGAAGCCCTGAGCATCAACCAATCGTCGTTTTCAAGAATCAATTTCACGCCATCGAATGTTTTGACGTCCACAACTTTCTTTTCGGCGAGGCGCTCAGGAGGGTTGGTTTTCAGGCTATCAAAGAGCTTCGCCTTCTTCTCCTGGGGATAAGCGATGTCCCTTCTGTCATAGCGGAAGCTGCCATACTTCGCATCAATCTGCGCCATGATCTCTTCGAGCCTTTTCCCTTCCGTGGCCATGAACTCCAGGAGGAGAAGAGCAGATAGCGCGCCATCTCGCTCGGGAAAATAATCCTTGTAGCTGATCCCCCCGCTCTCCTCCCCACCGATAAGGACATCCTCCTCCCTCATGATCTGGCAGATATGCTTGAAGCCGACCGGGGTTTCCCTCAGGGGCAGGTTCAAGCTTTGCGCGATCTTCTCGATGAGGGTGCTGGTGGTGATGGTCTTGACGACGATTCCTTTCGCTCTCCTATTGTTGTAAAAGTGGAACAGGAGCATGGCAATGATCTGGTGCGGCGTCACGAATTGTCCTTTGGAGTCAACGGCCCCCACCCTGTCCCCATCCGCATCGGCAGCCAGACCGACGTCCGCTCCTTCCTCTATCACCGTTTTCTGAAGTTCCGCCGTATGGGGTGGAATTGGCTCTGGCGAAAGCCCGCTGAACGCGGCATCCGGATCGGCATGAATGGTCTTTACCTCGCACGATGTTTCTGAAAGAACACGCTCCAGGAGTCTGCCCTGACAACCGTGCATGGGGTCAACAATGACTTTGAAGCGAGACTCTTTCAGGATGCGTAAGTCAACATAGGACTTCAGGTTCTCCTCGTACGCGGTCCAGAGATCTTCCACTCGCACCATGCCCTTTTGCCTTGCCTCTTCCACAGGCATGGGCTTGGGCTGCTCCTTCCACAGGAACCCTTCGATGGCTTTTGTAATCCCCTCATCTGCCGATCCGGCATAGTACGGTTTGAACTTGATTCCATTGAATCGTGGAGGATTGTGGCTGGCAGTGACCATCACCCCGCCGCCCAGGGAATTGTGCTTGATGGCGTAAACCAGGGTCGGCGTGGACACAATCCCTTTTCCGAGCATGACCTTGATGCCGTTGCCTGCCAACACTTCCGAAACCGCAGTCGCCGATTCTTGGGAGAGATTTCGGGAATCGTACCCAACGGCAAGCTCCTTTTTCGGGAGACTGACGGAATTGATGTAGTCGGCGATCGCCTGAGCAACGACTCTGACGTTGTCCAGGGTAAAATGCTCGTTGACCACACCTCGCCATCCGTCAGTCCCGAACTTGATCTTGGTCACGGTCTCAATCTCCTTATGGCTTCGGCCATGTTCTCGCTCCTGAAGAGAGCTGTCCCCGCCACAAGCACGTTGGCTCCGGCGGAGATGACCTTGGGGGCGGTATCATCGTTGATGCCGCCATCCACTGCGATGTCCAGCTCCGGATTCTTTTCTGTCGCTTCCTGCCGGGCCTTGCGGATTCTCTCCAGCGATTCGGGCATGAACTCCTGTCCCCCGAAGCCAGGATAAACGGTCATTATTAGAAGAACGTCAATGTCTGCCAGGTAGTTAAAAACTGCCTCGATCGGGGTGTCCGGGTTCAACGAGAGACCACATTCCACGCCCAGCTTTCGCAGCGTTTCGATGTTCTCGAAAACGTCGTTGCTCACCTCTACGTGAAAAATGATGCCGTCAGCTCCCGCCTCGAAAAAAGCCTCGAAAAAGCGGTGGGGATTCTCAATCATCAGGTGCGTGTGCAAGGGCAGCGTGGTCCATCGTCGAATGGCACGAACGACATCGGGACCGATGGTCAGGTTGGGGACGAAATGCCCGTCCATGACGTCAGCGTGCACCAGGTCGCCGCCGGCCTCCTCGGCCCGCTTCGTTTCGAGGCCGAGCTTGCTGAAATCGGCTGCCAGGATCGAGGGGGCTACTTTGACCTTCAGAGCTCCAGCCACTTCACCACCCCCTCATTGTCGGAGATCGGCCCGATCATGGCCAGGTTTAGCTGATCCTCCAAGAAAACGTTGTTGGCAATCCTCTGGATATCCTCCGCAGTAACGGCCTGGAAATTGCGGATAACTTCCTCAGGGCTCATTATCTTACGGGACAGAAGGAGGCTGTCCGCCGCCCACAGCATTTGCGCCATTACCCGGTCCATGCCCATTTTGGTCAGGCCGATCACGTACTCCTTTGCTCGGCCCAGTTCCCGCTTTGGTATTGTCCTGCTTATCAGCTTTTTCAATTCGCGGAGGACGATGGAGACCGCTTCTTTGGTTCGGTCAATCACCACTCCGGCAGAGACCACGAAGGCGCCAGTATCAACATAGCGATCTATATCGGTGTGAATGGAGTAAGCCAATCCTCGCTTTTCGCGCACCTCTCGGAAAAGCCTGGAGCTCATGTTCTCACCCAGAAGAGTGCTGAGAAGCTTCAGGCCGAACCTGTCGGGGTGTTCTCGGTGAAAGGTTCTCACTCCCAGGCAAAAATGGCACTGCTCGGTCTTCTTCTGGTGGACGAGAACAGCGGGGGCCGTCTGTGTTTTACGAACCCTGGTGAATCTCTGCCGACCACTACGGGGCATGTCGCGGGTGTGCTGGGCGACCTGCGCGAAGACCTCATCATGCTCAGCCGCTCCAGCTACTGATACAACGCAGTTGCCTGTGACGTACATCCTCCTGTGGTATTCCCTGATGTCCTTGCGCGAAATGCCGTGTATGCTCTGTTCCGTCCCCAGGATTCGCCTCCCCAGGGGATGCTTACCCCACATGACTTCGTTGATCATGTCCTGCACCACGCCGGAGGGCCTATCCTCGCACATATGAATCTCTTCGAGGACAATGCTCCTCTGCTTCTCGAAATACTCCTCCTTGAACACCGGGTTCACCACGATGTCCAGAAGAACCTCAAGTGCCAGAGCGAATTTGTCCCGGGGAACCTGGGAGTAGAAGAACGTGACCTCCTCGCCTGTGGAGGCATTGAGAACCCCTCCCACTCCTTCGATGGACTGGGAGATTTGTTGATCGCTTCTGTTTTTCGTCCCCTTGAAAACCAGATGCTCCACGAAGTGGGATATGCCGTTGATGCGTCGGGACTCGTTCCGAAGCCCGGCCTTCAACCACACTCCGATAGCCACGGAGTGCATCTGCGGCATGTAACTGGTCACAACTCGCAGCCCGTTGTCGAGCTTTTCGATCTTCCTGATCGGTTCCGCTTCAGATAGCTCTGAGGATCTCATTCGGTTGACCTTTCGTATCCGTTCCAATGTGCACAACCTCCCCGGCTCCAGTCTTTTTAATTCTCTCACCGTTCTTATCTAAGATTTCACAGACCGTGCAAAGGCGGTCGTTCTTTCGGAGAAAAGACATGATTTCCATTGTTTGGCCGATTTCAATCTTATTGAATGCCCGGATTTTCATTAGACCGTCTGACTCATCTTCAAGGATCAGACCCAGAAAGCGTTGATTTCTGCAAGTGGAATGATGTTCGTCCTCTTGCGTCTCTCTTGCACCGTCGCCGAGGTAGAAGCCCCTCGTGTATCCCCTTCTGGTCAAGTGTGCCAGCTCATTTTGCCACTCTCTCTGCATGGAATCAACTGTGCTTCCATCGTGGTACGCCTCGAGAGCCTTGCGGTAAACGCGGGTGGCATTGGCAACGTAGTAGATGCTCCTCATTCGTCCTTCGATCTTCATCGCGGCCACTCCGGCCTCTATCAGCTTTTTCAGGTGGCTGACCATGCAGAGGTCCGCTGAGCTTAGCAAGTACGTTCCAGCGCCGTCCTCCTCAATCGTAAGCGGCTTCTCCTCTTCTCCATTGGGCAGGAGAGTGTAGCTCCAGCGGCACGGTTGAGCACATTCGCCCAGATTCGCGCTGCGGCCGGTCAGGTAGGCGCTGAGGAGGCACCGGCCCGAATATGCCACGCACATGGCCCCATGAACGAACACCTCGATCTCCGCCGAGGTCCTCGATGCAATCTCCGCGACCTCCTCCTGCGTAAGCTCGCGAGATAGGATAATTCGGTCCGCTCCCAGATCGCGCCAGAATTCCGCGGCTCTCCAGTTCGTCACGTTTGCCTGAGTGCTTACGTGTACCCTCACATTGGACAGGTATCCCTTAACCAGAGCCAACACGCCGGGGTCCGCGACGATCACTCCGTCAATACTCGCGTCTGCCAGTGCCTCAACATAGCTTGCGAGACCGTGCAGGTCTCGATTCCTCGCAAAGATGTTGACGCCGACGTAGACCCTGCGGTTGCGCTCGTGCGCAAAGGCAACGCCGGCCTTCAGCTCCTCCATCGTGAAATTGCCAGCGTGCTTTCTCAGACCGTATTTCTTGCCGCTCAGGTAAACGGCATCTGCCCCATAGACAATAGCGATTTTGAGCTTTTCGAGCGTCCCCGCGGGAGAGACGAGCTCAACGTTCCTTTTAGTGGAGCAGCTTGCTTCCGCTTGCTCTTCAATCGCCGTATTTTTCTTATCGCCTTTATCGCTCACTGTGGTCACCAACTCCTCAAAGAGAATCCATGGAGCGAGAGTGCGCATCCAGAAACGACTGCAAGATGAGTTGCGCGGCGATGATGTCCCGTCTTTTCTTTCTTTTCTTGCGGCTCAGGTCTCCCTCCAGCATGGAGCGCTCTGCCTGCCTGGTTGAGAGGCGCTCGTCCCACAAAGAAACTTCCGTACCAGTGCTCTCTCTGAGCTTTTCGGCAAAGTTCATTGCTTCGCGGGCTTTCGGGCCGACTTGTCCACTCATATTTTTCGGAAGTCCGACAATCACCATGACAGCTTGTTGTTCCTCGATCAGCCGGCAAAGGTCGTCGAGCAGCTTGGCGTCGCTGATTCTTTGGAGGCAGGTCAATCCCTGGGCGGTGAGGCCCAGCTCGTCACTGACAGCCACTCCCACATTCTTCTCGCCCAGGTCAATGCCGATGATTCTTCTTCGCTTCACAGGTATTTCTTGAACTTGTCAAAATCGGACAGTTTGGCCACAAGGTCACGAACCTCCTCCGCGCGGTCCTTGCAGCAAATCAGAAGGGCATCCTCGGTCTTTACCACGATAAGATCCGAGACGCCCACGGTCGTGATCAAGGTCTCGTCTCCGACGATGATGCAGTTTTCGCTGTCGACTTCCTCGAACTGGCCGATGACTACGTTCCCTTTTGAATCAGCGGGGAAATGATTCTCGATAGCTGCCCACGATCCGACGTCATCCCAGGGAAAATCCCCTTTGGCCACGAAAATCTTGCTGGCTTTCTCCATGACTCCTGTGTCAACAGGGATCTTCTCCAATCCACCATATACTCTGGCGACTGTTTCCTTTTCGGCGTCGGTTCCCAAGGCGGCTTTGATGGCCAGGCATCCCTCGCAAAGCTGCGGCATGTGCTGCCTGATCGCCTCAAGAATGGCTGAGACTTTCCAGATGAACATCCCGCCATTCCAGAAATATTCGCCGCTGGCGACGTACCTCTCGGCCGTCTTCCGGTCAGGTTTCTCGATGAATTTCCTCCCTTCCCAAAATGTGGTCGGGAGTTCTGCATCAATCTCTTTTCCCACATGGATGTATCCGAAGCCGGTGGAAGGATAGGACGGCGTGATGCCCACCGTGCCCAGGCTTCCAGTCCGCTCGGCGACTACAGCGGAGTCTCTGAGGATTCTGCGGAAGGTCTCCACGTCTCCGACCCAATTATCGGAATGCAGGGAGATCATGACACCGTCCGGATCCCTTTTCTCCATGTGCGCCGCCGCCAAACCGATGGACGCAGCGGTGTTTCTGCCCTGCGGCTCGATGAGGATGTTGGCCTCTGGAACGTGAGGAAGCTGCTCTGCGATGATGTCCTGTTGGCCCTCTTCAGTGACGATGTAGATGTTCTCGTCATCCACCACGCCTTCCAATCTGGCGACGGTCTCCTGGATCATCGTTTTGTCGCTTAGCAGCGGCAACAGGTGCTTCGGCAAGCGTTTTCTGCTCTTCGGCCAGAGTCGCTGGCCTCTCCCTCCGGCCAGGATCGCTGCATGAATCACTCTCCTTCCTCCTAAATAAAGAATGCAGTTGTCCTATCGTTGGCGCTCAGCCCGGACGCTTTTGGCGGCTCTCGCCAGCCTTCCAGCGAACCGGCCGACTTCGCTAACCATCTCCCTTGCGGCGCCAAACTGCTCGATCTTTTTGACGATGGCGCTGCCCACGACCACGGCGTCGGCGACTTCGGCAACGGTTCTCGCATGCTGCGGATTGGAAATTCCGAAGCCGACCGCAACTGGTTTTGTTGTGAGCGATTTGATCTTCTTGACCATCGGCGAGACGCCTTTGTCAATATGGTCTCGCATCCCGGTTACCCCTGTGCGGGAGACGTAGTAAACGAAGCCCGAGCAGAAATTGACGATGGGCCGCAAACGGCCGGCGGGTGTCGTCGGAGCGATCAACCCGATCGTCGCCAACCCGTGCGCATCCATCAGTTTCTTATACTCGGCGGCCTCTTCGGGCGGGTAATCGAGCGCCAAAGCCCCATCTCCCCCGGCCGCGGCCATGTCGCGGCAGAAGTTTTCCACGCCGTACTTGAGCACGGGATTGACATATGTAAACAGGACCATGGGAATCTCGCTTTTTTTCCTGACATCCTCGACCAAGGATATAACGTCCGCGAGAGAAACATGATTCCGAAGTGCCCGTTCCGCAGCCCTCTGATTCACCACCCCATCGGCAATCGGATCAGAGAAAGGAACCCCCAGCTCGACAATGTCCACTCCGACTCTCTCAAACTCAAGGATCAGTTGCCTCGTCTTCGTCAGGCTTGGATCGCCTGCACAGATGTAGGCGATGAAACCCTTTCGGCAATCTGATCTCAACTTTTCGAACTTCCGCTCAATTCGGTTCATATCTTACGTCGTGCTCCCCTGCCTTGACGGACCTCCCGCATCTCCGCCGATGAACTTCAGGGCCTGCTGGACATCTTTATCGCCGCGACCGGACATGCAGATGATGACGATCTGATTTTTCTTCATTTTAGGAACGAGTTTCATCGCGTAGGCCACGGCGTGGGCGGGCTCCAAAGCGGGGAGAATTCCTTCCAGCTCGGCAAGTCTCTGAAACGCCTCCAGGGCTTCGGCATCCGTAACGCTGGTGTACTCCACCCTGCCAAGTTCGTGAAGGCGGCTGTGTTCGGGGCCCACGCTTGGATAATCCAGGCCCGCTGAAACGGAGTGAGTCGGGAGAATCTGTCCGTCGCTGTCCTGGAGGACGCGAGTGTAAGTTCCGTGAAGGACGCCGAGACTGCCGGTCGCAAATCTTGCGGCATGCTTCCCGGTCTCGATTCCCAGTCCTCCGGCTTCGACGCCGACCATTCGCACACCCTCGTCATTGAGAAACTCGTAGAACAGCCCGATGGAGTTGCTCCCCCCTCCCACACAGGCCAGGAGCACATCGGGAAGACGCTTTTCTTTAGCGAGAATCTGTCGGCGGGCCTCTCTCCCGATGATCCGCTGGAAGTCGCGGACGATCATAGGATAGGGGTGAGGGCCCAAAACCGATCCCAGACAGTACGCCGTCGTCCTGACATTTGTGGCCCAGTCTCTCATTGCTTCATTTATTGCATCCTTGAGGGTTCGGCTGCCGGCATCTACCGGCGTCACCTTCGCTCCCAGGAGCCTCATCCGAAAAACGTTCAGGGCCTGCCGCTCCATATCTTCCGTGCCCATGTACACTTCGCACGACAAACCGAACCGGGCGGCTGCCGTAGCTGTAGCCACGCCATGCTGGCCGGCGCCGGTCTCGGCGATGACACGCTTCTTGCCCATCTTCTTTGCGAGCAGCACCTGCCCGACGGTGTTGTTGATCTTGTGCGCGCCGGTGTGGCAGAGGTCCTCTCTTTTGAGATAGACCCTGGCGCCTTTCAACGTGTCGGTGAGTCTCTCGGCGAAATAGAGAGGCGTCGGACGCCCGGCGTATTGACGCAGGTAGTATCTCAGCTCCTTCTGAAAACCCTGATCCTTCTTCGCTTTCAGGTAAGCCTTCTCCAGTTCCGCGAGCGCTGCCATTAGCACTTCCGGGACGTACTTGCCGCCATATATTCCGAAATGCCCGGATTTGTCGGGCACTCTCTTCACTGAGATCGAATGTTTTCCACTTCTTGTCCTGTTCCTCAAATTCTTTTCTCCGTCTCTTTGCGTTGTCCCGCAGCCCTCAGCTCATTGAAGGCCCGGGTCGCTCTTTCAACAAAAAGGCTCACTCTCTCCCTGTCTTTCTTTCCGGGCGAAATCTCCACACCACTGCTGGCGTCCACTCCGGCGGCCGCGACGGTCTTAATCGCCTCGACAACATTTTCCGGATTCAAGCCGCCGGACAAAATGATCGGCACGCCATATTCCTTCGCTCTGACAGCCAGAGACCAGTCGAACGTCTTTCCTGTGCCGCCGCGCTTGCCCAGCGTGAAGGCGTCGAGAAGAAAGGCGTCCACGTCATATCTTTTCAACGCTTCTAGGTCATTGTCGTCTGAAACCCTGAAAACCTTGATGACGTTCCCCTTCACTTCCTGACAATAGTCCGGTTGCTCCTCTCCGTGAAGCTGGGCGTAAGTCAGACCCAACTTGCCAACGCATTCGTTCACCAAATCAACAGGCGCGTTCACGAACACGCCCACTCTCAAAACCGATTCGGGCAAGTCCGAAACGATCTCCCTGGCAGCTTCCAACCCAATCCTTCTGGGGCTTTCCTCAGCGAAAATCAATCCAATCGCTGTGGCACCACACTCTGCGGCCCACAGGGCATCCTCACGGTTTGTTATGCCACAGATTTTGACAAAAGGTTTCACCATTTCTCAATCATTTCGTCGAAAAACGACCAGTTCGGATCAACGGGCTGCCGCAGCGAGTTCTGCGACCAACGCAGCCGGATCAGGATGCCGCATGAGAGTTTCACCGACGAGAGCGGCATCCACGCCTAACTCCCGGAGCCGCCTAATATCCTCAGGCCCCTTCACCCCGCTGGCGCTGATCACGATTGTCCCCTGCGGAATGAGAGGCAAAAGCCTTTCAGTCGTGGACAAATCCACTTTGAAGCTGCGAAGGTCTCTGTTGTTGATCTGGATGATCCCTGCGCCAATATCCACGGCTTCCTTGAGCTGATCTTCCGTGTGAACTTCGACCACCGCGGCCAGACGGTAGTTCGCACAGGACGGCAAGGCAGCTTCAGTGTCCGCCCGCGGCATCACACCAATAATCAGAAGAACCGCATCCGCTCCGAATGCCGCCGCTTCAAGAACCTGATACAGATCACAGGTAAAATCCTTTCTCAAGATCGGCAGGGTGATGCCGGCGTTCCTGATAGCTGCGATATGTTCAAGACTGCCCAGGAAGTACTTCTCCTCTGTCAGGACCGAAAGCGCATCCGCCCCGCCCCGCTGATAAGCCCGCGCGATCTCTGCTGGATCAAAATTCTCCTTCAGCACGCCAGCGGATGGCGAAGCCTTCTTGATCTCGCAGATCAGCTTCAGCCTTTCCTCATCGCCCGATATCGCCTTTCGAAAGTCCGTGAACTGCGTCCGCTTCTCCAGCATCTGCCGCAGCGCCGCTTCAGGAACATCCCTTCTCCTCCGCTCAACTTCTTTTCGCTTGTTTTCGATAATCTCGTCGAGAATCACGCTTTCTCACCAATTAGAGGTGAACATTCCCACAAGAAGACACAAAGGCAAATCTCCGGCATCATGTGGGATTGCTGACTTCGATCAGGCCTTTCAATTTCTCTCCGGCCTGGCCGGAGTCAATGGAGTCCGCGGCGAGTTCCAGTCCTTCTTTGAGGTCATTCGCCTTGCCGGCAGCGACGATGACCGCTGCGGAATTCAGCAGGACAATATCTCTTTTCGGGCCCTTTCCGCCGCCGAGTACATCTTTAAGCATTGCGGCGTTCGCGGCGGCGTCGCCTCCCTTGAGGTCTTCCATCGAGCTCAGAGGCAGGCCAAAATCCTCTGGATGGATAGTGTGCGTCCTGACCTGCGATTCGCTTAGCTCTGTCACCTGTGTCGGTCCGATTGTCGAGATCTCGTCCAGGCCATCCTCACCATGGACGACAAACACGCGGTCGCTTCCTAACTTGCAGAGCACCTGGGCCATTGTATCGGTCAGCGCGCCGTCGTACACGCCCAGGAGCTGCCGCTTCGCACCGGCGGGATTCGTCATCGGGCCCAGGATGTTGAACACGGTTCGGATGCCCATTTCTCTCCTCGGCCCGATGGCGTACTTCATTGCCAGGTGGAGTTTCGGCGCAAAGAGAAAGCCGATGCCGACCTCTTCCAAACATTTTTCGACAACCGCGGGTTCCGCCTCGATGTTCACGCCAAGTTCTTTGAGAACGTCCGCGCTGCCGCAGCTACTCGATACGGACCGATTCCCGTGCTTGGCTACCGCACACCCGGCTCCGGCAGCTACAAACGCAGCGCAGGTTGAGATGTTGAACGTGAGCAGTCCATCGCCGCCCGTGCCACACGTGTCCACGACGTCCTCACGGGCGCAGGCTATCCTCGTCACCTTGTCTCGCATCACCTCCGCGAAGCCGGTGATCTCGTCAACACTCTCTCCCTTGAGCCTCAGTGCGGTCAGGAAACACCCGATCTGAGCGGGAGTCGCCGCTCCCTCCATGATTTCGGTCATTACTGAAGCGGCCTCTTCCCGGGTCAAATCTTCGGACCGCACCACCTTTTGAATCGCTTCTCTGATCATCTCTTCCCCCCACTTGGATCTTTCTTAGTAAGAGTTTTTGACAGCATCACAGGATGGACAGGATTCCTCTTCGCGACCCGTCCCGACATTATCCGGCCTATCCTGTTATCCTGTCCGAGATTCTTCCTGGCGCAGCAACGGTGTCAAGCTTCGGTGCTCTCGCGCTTTCTCAATATGACACAGTTGAACCCTTCTGAGGACATTTCGTCCGCGAACTTCTTCACCCTTGCGGGGTGCACGTAAGGGCCGATCTTCCAGTGAAAATGCGTGGGAATGACTGTGTTTGGCTTGATCAGCCGCACAGCCTTCGCCGCCTCCTTCCGGTTCATCGTGAAAAAGCCTCCTATGGGCACCATCAAGATGTCCGCTTCAAGATTCTTCCACACCTTCAGAAAAACAGTGTCGCCGAGATTCACAATCCTTTTGCTCTCGATACCCAGCGAGAATCCGATTGACCCCTTCAGACTTTCTTTCTCCTTATCAAAATCGGCCGTTTCTCCTGGACCATGGACGGCCGGCACACCCAAGATCTCCAATCCCTGCACTTCAATTCTCTGTCCGACGTCCAGAAAGTGAACTCTCTCGACCCCTTTGTTCTCCATGAAGGCTGCCAAGCCACGGCTGCATACGACATCACAGGCGTATCGAGAGGCAATCCTGGGCACAAGGGCAAAATGATCGGGGTCTCGATGAGTCACCAGGATGATGTCGGTGCCCGCCCAGTCACTTCTCGGAATCAGCGACCTGAGAGAGGAGAGGCTCCTCCCCGGGTCAATCAGGATGCACTTTCCCGCCGATTCGATCCTGAAGGCATTCTGTCCGTAATAGGTTGTTCTCAAGACCCACCCCAACCCCAGACCTTGCTACGAAGCGCTACTTTTTGCTCGCTTTCTTTTTGGCTACCGAACGAGTCTTCTTCCCGCCTTTAGATCCTTGACCTCCTCTGGGCCTTCTGCGTCCATCCGTCAAAGCGAGGGCCAGCACTTCGTCTATCGTCTCCACATAATCGAACTTCAAGCCCTTGATGTGCTCTTTCTTGATTTCTTCGATGTCTTTTCTATTTTTGGCGGGCAGAATGACTTCCTTGATTCCAGCCCGCCGCGCGGCCAGAACCTTCTCTTTGACACCTCCGACAGGGAGCACGGACCCTGACAGCGTTATCTCGCCTGTCATAGCCACATTCTTGTTGACGGGTCGTTCGCTCAGGATCGAAGCCAGCGCTGTCGCGATGGTTACGCCAGCGGAGGGGCCGTCCTTGGGAATCGCCCCTGCGGGCACGTGGACGTGAAGGTCATAAAGGTCGAAGAACCCTGGATCAATTCCCAAGCTCCTGGCTTTGGACCGGATATACGACAGAGCCGCTTTCGCGGACTCCTGCATCACCTGGCCCAACTGCCCGGTCAACGTCACCGTTCTTTTCCCCGGCATCTTGATCGCCTCGACGAAAAGCACGTCGCCTCCCGCTGCTGTCCAGGCCAAACCGGTCGCCACACCCGGAACGGACGTTCGCCTTGCTTCCTCCGGAAACACGCTCTCCGGGCCGAGGAATTCCTTGAGGTGGCCCACCCTGATCGTCTTCGGGGCTTTTTCCCCCATGCCCACAGCCCTCGCCACCTTCCGACAGACCTTGGCGATCTCCCTCTCAAGATTCCGAACGCCCGCTTCCCGTGTGTAGCTCTGGATAATCTTAGTAAGAGCCGCGTCCCCGAACGCGATGCGATGTCTCGACAACCCGTTCTCCTTTATCTGTCTGGGGATGAGGTACTGCTTGGCGATGTGGACCTTCTCTTCCGTTGTGTAGCCGGGAAGCCCAATGCTTTCCATCCTGTCCTGAAGCGCCGGATGAATTGTCTGGGCGATGTTTGCCGTGGTGATGAACATGACCTTGGACAAATCAAAAGGAACATCGAGGTAATTGTCCCTGAAGGACGTGTTTTGCTCCGGGTCGAGAACCTCGAGGAGAGCCGAGGAAGGGTCGCCTCGGAAATCCGCGCCCACCTTATCTATTTCATCCATCATGAAGACGGGGTTGTTCGTCCCAGCCCTGGCAATGCCCTGGATGATCCTCCCCGGAAGGGCCCCGATGTACGTCCGGCGATGTCCCCTGATCTCCGCTTCGTCATGCGTTCCTCCGAGAGAGATGCGAACAAACTTTCTTCCGAGGGCACGGGCGATGGATTGCCCCAGCGATGTCTTGCCCACACCGGGAGGGCCGATGAAACAAAGAATCGGGCCTTTCATATCCTTCTTCAGCTTCCGGACGGCCAGATACTCGATGATCCTCTCTTTGACCTTGTCCAGATCATAGTGGTCACTATCGAGGACCTTTTGAGCCCTTACCAGGTCCAGGTTATCCTTTGTGCTCTCGCTCCATGGGAGGTCCGTGAGCCATCCTAGGTAGGTTCGAATCACGTGATGCTCGGGGGAAGCCACAGGAATCGTCTTGAGCCGTTCCAGCTCCTTTTGCGCCTGCTTCTTGACTTCCGCGTTTGCCCTCAACTTGTTGATCTTGTCAGCCAGCTCCCCAACATCCTCCTGGCCTTCCCCCGTCTCTCCCAGTTCCTGACGGATGGCCTTGAGCTGCTCTCGGAGGTAGTAGTCCCTCTGGGACTTCGTCATCTCGTCATGGACCTGCGCCTGGATTTTGCCGCCAAGCTCGAGGATTTCGATCTCTCGGTTGAGGGCGGTGAGAAGTTTCTGAAACTTGTCGTCAATCTTCTCGGCTTCGAGGATGGCCTGTTTTTCAGGCAAGTGGAAGCGGAAGGTCGTCGCCACCAAATAGATCAGCGAGAGAGGGTCATCCGTGCTCATGGCCACGGTGTTGATCTCTTCCGGAATGTAGGAAACCATCGAGACCACTCGCCCAAGTCTGTCGAGGACATTACGCATGTGCGCTTCAACTTTCGTCGTCTTTTCCCATGCCTCCTCGATGGTTGTTACCTCGGCGGCGAGGAAGGGCGCCTGTGCGGACAACTGGTCTAAGCGGATCTTCTTCAGCCCCTGAACGAGGAGGCGCATGGTGCGATCCGGCATCCTGAGAAACTTCACAATGGAGACCACGGTGCCAACATGATGGAGATCGTGCTCCGCAAGCGTATCCTTGCCCAGGGACTCCGGCTTGATGGCGAACGTGGCCAACAGCCGGTCTCCGGAAAGGCACTTCTCTACCGCCGCCAGGGATCGTTTCTCCCCCACGGCAATGGGGCTTATCGTCAGCGGGAAAACCACCGAGTTCTTGAGCGCCAGAACAGGCAGAGTCTTGGGTATGGTCAGCTCCTCGAACTCGGTGACCATTGCCGAGGGCATAGTAGCCTTATCGTCACTTTCTTTCTCAACCATGGATCACCCCTCTTCGCGGATAATTTCTATCCTGGTCACATGCTGTCGCGGAAGGGCCTTCGGAATCGTGATCTTCAGAAAACCGTCCTCAAAATGAGCCGCGATATCGTCTCGCGAGACCGCCGCTCTCAAGAAGATGATGCGCTCAAAGCGCCCGTAGTTAATTTCCATCTGATGGTACGCCTTGATTTCACTGGCGCGTTCCTCCCGCCGTATTCCCCTGAGCAACAACCGGTCGTTTTCGAGATGGATCTCCACATCGTCCGCCTTCACACCGGGCAGCTCCATCTTCACCACAAACGAACCATCGGTCTCGTAGATGTCGGTCAGGGGCTGCCAGCTCGGCTCACTCAACATTTTCAGCGGGAGCGTTGGATGAAACAACCGATAAAAGAGACGCTCCATTCCCGCCGAAAGAACGTCCATCTCTTCCAGTAAGTCCTTCTTCTTTGTGGGCATTGTTTCTTCTCCCATTACCCTTGGCTTCTATCTCATTTCCAGCCGATGGACTTACTGTATACCATTTCGGCGGTATCTTTGCAATTCCCTGGAGTCAGCAAAATGGGCCAAATCCTTTCGCACTACAGTTGCTTCCAAACGCGGGGCCTGCGTTGTTTGGGAGAGAGGAACGTGACATAACCACGTAGGAAGGACCTAAGGCGTTGCGTGGTGATGTATGAGGCATCTGCATGGGAGACGGTGGATTACAGCCACTGACCTGGGGGCTCTTTCAGCAGAGACCGAATGTGATGCCAAGCCCCGGGCCAGTCCTGCACATCCCGAACGAGACACCTGCTCGCGGGAGATGGCGGCATGCGGTGCGCCTGTCAACACGCCTTCCTCTGAGACCTTGCCGCGATGAAGCGGCTCAGCCTCATATACGCACCACACGCTCAGAGAAATCCATGTTGCCGGCGCCATGCTCGTGGGCGTACTTGATGTGGCGGACATCGGCCGGCGTTTTATTGGCCTTTTGAAGAATTTCCTTGAAGAATTCGTTTGCAGCGAAGGCGTCGAGGGCAACCAGGTCCTTGCTGGCGACAATGGTTTTTTTCAGGCGGACGTCCCGGGGGCTTCCGCCTGCCGGGCCGTTGGTGACCATGATCCTGTAAGCGTCGAGAATCCCCAGATCGCAGGGGAGAACGGTATAGTAGTCAGCAATCTTCTGATGCAGAGACTGATGCCATGTGCCGCGATCTCCTCCGGCGGTGCCCATCAGGTTCTTGAGAGAAAGGGTCAACCAGGTGGCATTGTGGACTTTCGCCACGGGTAAATTGATCAGCACGTCCGCTTTCACCGCGTCCTGGTAGATCGGCCAGCTCTTGAGCTTCTTTCCTCTCTCTATGGGCACATCGCGGAAGAGCCTCTTGTCGACAAAGGAGACCTCCGCGCCGACCTTTTTGGCTGCGTCGGCTATGCCGCTCCTTTGGTAGCTTATTCGATCATCGCGGCAGCCCCTGTCAAAGACTTTGACCTTGCTCGCGCCGGCTTCGTAACAGAGTTCTATGACAGATGCGACGACTTCCGGGTTCGTGCATCCACCCAGGTGCGGAGGTGTTGTCCAGCCGATATTCGGTTTGACAACGACCACGTCGTCCTTCCGAACAAGAGAGGACATTCCGCCTAACTTTTCAACGACGGCGCGGACAACTGAACGAATCTCGTCCCCTTTGCCCACGACAATCTTGTCGGTGAGCGAATTCTGCCGCAGTGTTCGCGGATGAAGCTCTCTGCTCTTCTTCCCGCAACCGATGATGCCGAAGCTGTACAAACCGGCTCCAGCCATAGTGGCGGTCTTAATGAATCTTCTTCTGCTTATCTTGGCTGACATGGTCGTGTTTCTCCTTCGATAATCAGCGCCTCAAGTTTGACGCGAGAGTCTTGACCATATTCTTTGCCTTCTCCGCATCTGTGATGTCCCAGACGCCGAAGATGTAGTTCCGGAGAACCCTTATATTCATAACAAGGTGCATTTCCCTCCCCCGTCCTCTATAAAGCTGAAAAATCTCCATCGGTTCCTGCAGAATACCCGTAAAGAACATCTTTTCGCTTTCTGGTTGTCCTTCAGCCCGCGAATTGTCAGCCAAGTTCCGGAGGTGCTTGACGTAGTCTGTCCTGGCGGATCGAGCCTCGTCCTTGTCCCGGTATTCGATGAGGTACAGGACATCCTTTTCAAACTTCAATGTCATGTCCTCAGTTTTTCGCTCCTCGGAGGTGTACGCGGCAAGGACGCCATTCGTATTCTCATTGAGGTTAAGCACGTTTTCCTCGGCGATGTACCTTCTCTCGTTGAGGGTAGGATGAGTGTGGAAATACAGAACCGTGCCCTCGACGTATTCTTTGGGCAGGCGTTTCACCAGGTCCGGGAAGTCTGCGCCGGGTTTGATGTTCTCGGCAATGGCTTCCGCGAAAGCCAGCAGAGGCGTTTCGGCTTCGCCCTCCTCGAAGTCAAAAGCCTGAAGCCTCGTGAAATACTTGCCCTGGCACAAGTCGAGGTTTACTTCCGACATCACCGCTGCCAACCCGACTTTCGTATGTCGGGACAGGATATTGTCGTGACAGGAAAAAATGCCGAAGGCGTCATCGGGCGTCCCCATGTCGTAAACCTCGACCTGAATCTTGCCTTCTGAGTTCTCCGAGGCGTAGGTGGCGACGTATTGCTCGCGGAAATCGTACTGAAAAAACCTGTCTGCGGCCCCGTCAATCGAGTCATAGAGCTTTTTGCCGGGATAAACCTTAACTGACTCGCTGAGTTTCCATCCAGCCGGCAGGTTCGCTATCGGAAGAACAGCTTTATATGCAGCGCGGGTCTCTTCTTCTGTCTCTGGCGCAGCCGGCTCTTCCTCTCTCTCGCGGCAACCCAATAGAACCAGCCCAATTAAACAAATGAGAGACAGGGCAACTGCTCTTTTCAGGCTCTTACTTCGCATTCGGATTCTCCTTGTTGCTATGTGCAAGGATCATGTTCAGACTCACAGGGCTCTCGTTGCTCATGTTACCGGATCATCCTCCTGCTGTCCATATTTCTCAGCGTATCTCCGGTGAGCTCGCTCGACCTCCTCCGGTGGGATCTTGTCAGGCGTCCCTAACAACAGAGCCAGGAAGACCGTTTTGGCGACGTCCTCCACGGTGACCGCCGCCTTGAAGGCCTCGAGGGGGTCGGGGCCGACGGTGAAGACGCCGTGGTTCTTCATTAAGATCGCTGGCGATTTGCCAATGGACTTGACGATCTCCTTTCCTATCTCTTCGCCTCCGATTTTAGCATAGTTTCCACACGGGATCTCACAGCCGAACTCGTCGGCAATGGCGGTCAGGTAGACCGGAATCGGTCGTCCCAGAGCCGCAAAAGCCGTTGCATAGTTGGAGTGCGTGTGAACAACACCGTTGACTTGAGGCATGTGCCGATAGACGTACAGGTGCGTGGCGGTGTCCACGGAAGGTTTCATTTCGCCTTCCACAACCTTGCCGTCGAGGTCAACGATCAGCATCTTCTCCGGAGTCAAATCCTTGTAGAGCACGCCGCTGGGCTTCACGACAGCGTACCCGGTCTGAGCATCTCGGCCGCTGACGTTTCCACTGGTCCAGGCGACAAGCCCCTTTCGGGGAAGCTCCTGGTTCAGTTTACAGATCAGGTCTTTCAATTCCTCCAGCATGATTCAGTAATCCTTAGATGTCGGCGTTTCCCTGTATCGCTCGACGGCCTTGAGGTAGACCATGATGCGCCTCTCATTCTCCATTCGCGTCGGGTTCAGGTGATCCGTTTGCATCGAGATTCCAACACAAATCGCTGTCCACTTTCCAATCACCAGAGACCAACGGCTTATCCCCGTCAAAAATGACATAAGAAATATTTGCATCATACAGACGTAAGTCGCAAAACTTTTGTGTTGCATCGCCGCTCAGACCGGCACACAGAACACTCAGATTCTTGGGATCGTGAGGGTTTTCGATAATCTGGGCAACTCCCTGAGTCGGCTGATCATAAGTTACTCCTTGCCAGGTGAACTTGTTCTGATCGAACTTTATGGGAAAAACATCCTTAAACTGTTGAGCGATCTTGTTGGTCTCTGGTCGGCCGAAGAGAAAAACACATTTGGTTTTCAGGTCATCTTCTTTCACCTCCGTATCCGCCTTGATTATCTCATCGCCTAACCCCAGATATTGACTGTTGAATCGCTCGGCAGCAGTTTTGTTTGCCTCAGCTTCAGCCAAAGTCCCGTAAATTACAATTAAGTCAGGATATAGATTCCAGAACCATCCGAGAAGAGGCGGCATTTTTTGGATTTTTAGGATGTCATTATCGGGATCAACCAAAATCTTTGTCAGTTGGTGGGGCGTGTCAAAGTCGAAGACAGCGTTTCTCTTTTCTAACCAAATCCTCTTGTGCTCTACATTTTTTCCAGTCGTCAGGGCAAGTTCGACCGGTAGGCGAAACAGAGAATCGCTTAGCTGGCGGATGTTTCCTCGGATATGCCACCCTTTCTTATGCTCGGAGGCAATGACTCTATCCAATTTTAATTGTGGCAATTCAGTACGTCTTAACCATTGGTTGAAAAACCAGTCCAGTGGTTCTCCATAGACATTCTCAGCTAACTTTTGGAATTCCTTTGTTGACACCGGCTCGCCGGAATTAACGCGCAGATCCTCATAGGTCTTGAAAATACGAAAGAATTTCCTATCCCCAACAACCTTACGAAGCATGTGGCAGATAAACGGCTCTTGCTGACAGCGAAGCCGGGGTTTCTCCTTATAAGCCTGTGCCAGTGCCGTCCGTTTTTCTGGCTCGCCTCGTGTTACCTCATAAACTCGTGCCAATGCTTGCTTGCGGTACCGGCCCGATTTTTTCTCAGCTTCGGCCTTCGGGTATAGATTCGCCTGATAGTCGGCGAATGCGTCAGCCGGAAATGGGTCCGAGTGGTGCAAGACTTTGACCTTCGCAGTATGGACATTGCCAATGTTCCACACTGCCGAGAACAAGAAGTCTGCTCTGCCGTTATGGAGGAGCACCCATTGAGAGCCGTAACCTTCGCTTTGCCCTTGCGAAGCATGCGGACCTATTTGGATATCACGTCCTTTGTTCAGAATCACTTTTCGGCTGGTCAGATGGCCAAATCTGCCCTTTTGTGCATCGGCTGGAATCCAGCCGTAATCTGGAAGGAGAAATTCGGCCCACATGTGTGGATACATATTTCCGAAATGCTGGACGCCCGCCAGCCCGCCCGGCGACAACTTTGTCTCAAACTTATAGAGCGGTTTCAACTGTTCCTCCCCAATCCAAGGCCACCCACCCATGAATGCAAAGACCGCTCTTGCTGGAATCCCCGCTGCACGACACAAAGCGCAGAAGAACGCAGTGTATTGGCTGCAGCATCCTTCGTAATACTCTTCGCCGGTCTTTTCATCTTTGACCGGATAATCTAATAGGCACTTGATCCCTCGTCCTCGCTCATAGTCGAGGATCTTGTAACGCATCTTTTTCCTGACGAAGTCAAAGATACGCTTTGTCTGCAGGTAAGGATTTGTTTCATCACCAATAGCCTCTTCGGCCATTTCTTTTATGTTCGGTGTGATACAAATCGTATGACTACTTCTCGTGTAGAGCTCGTACTCTTTGCTTGTCTTATCGTATGTGGCTATGTTGTTCGGGTCGAGCTCTGCATGGATCTCATAACTTTCCAGGCGGAATTTCATGTCCACCTTGTAGGAAGGCTTTTCAGGTTCTCTGCCGAAGTCCCAGAAAAACATACGATTGCCGTGCTCAGCATCTTCGTATTCCGCATGGGGCGGTGGCTGAACGGAGATGATCTTCACCGCCTTCTGAGAATCCCACTCTCGTGGTATCGGAATCAACAACTTGAGGTCTTTGGCTCTGTCAATCTTCGCGGGATCGGGAATCAACTCAAAGGAATAGTCAACATTGTAAACTCGCGGATTTCGATAAATAACCTCGGATGATGCCGGGCTGACCAGCGTCGTACAGAACAGCACACACAGATAGACCAAAGTTGCTTTTCTCATGATTGCAGCTCCCAGTTGCGGTCTGGGACCCCCTTGCGTGGCGGCCCCAAGCCTTTCATCTGCTTCCCAACTAACAAGTTTATAAAATGTGCCATCGCAGTTTACTTCCCCGGTTGCCATTTGGTCGGATCGATTCTCACTCCGGCGGCGCTTAGCTTCTTCACGGCGTCAGCGTAGAAAACGTGTGATGATGACAAACCACAGCCCCCAAGCTGCCACTGTGCCAAAAATGTTTCTGCCTCTCATTGCCTTGCTCCTTGAAGCACCGTGAATCCCAGACCAAGGATTACGGCGTGATGTCTGTGTTTTCTCAACCGAGTGACGTTTCCGCTCGTCCAAGCGACAAGCCCCTTCACCGGAAGCTCCTGGTTCAATTTGCAGGGGATTCAGAGGATTCATCATTCTTCTTCCCGTGCTCGCCGCAAGGCCTCTGCTACCTCTGGCATATCGCGGAGCGTAGAGAACTCTCCATTCCTTATCGTCCCGTCAACATAGTTGGCGATATCTTCCTCAGTCATGTCTTGGAGAGCGGCTCCGAAGGAGCTGGTCATTGCCTTCATCAGGGAAAGGCGATCTTTGAGAGTCCGTAACTGTGAGTCAATTTGCTCGATCTGAAACGCATTTCCCCACGCCTCATAGATTCTTCTTTGTTCGTTGAGCGCGGATTCCTGCAACGCCATCCCCACAAGATCATAGATGAGGAATCGCCCGGAAGAAGAAAGATTGCTTCCCGTCCTGAAAACGGAACCGGTGATCCGGAGAGCGTCTTCGTATCGTCCTGCCGCGATGGAAGCGCGAGCTTGCTCCATAGCACCTTGTCCTGCGCCGCGGAGGATAGCCATGTGGTTCAACGGTAGAGTGAATGCAGCCAGTCCTTTCGCGATTGGGTCGGAACATCCTTCGTTCAACAGGTAATTGTATCCTGCCATCAGGAGATCCATCCGGTTGTCATCGAACCTGTCTTTGAGGCTGGCTTCGGCCAGAGATTGCAGCGCTCCCTGGATGTCCCCGGTCTGAAACCGGCAGCGGGCGTCATAGTAATCTGGGAGGGAATTCGCTGGATCAACTTGCTTCAACTGCGCGATGTGCGCCATGGTCGTTTCGTCAAATTGCCCCTTCGCGATGAGCGCCTCCACGAGTGACGAGAGGACCACAGCCGATTCCGGATGGAGTCTGGCAGCTTCTTCGAGGTATTTGAGAGCCGCATCCTTGTCCTGCATAAGAGATGCCGCGGCGACCCAGTAGATCGGGTCTTCCTTGTGTTCTTCCAGGGTAGCCGCTATCCCCTCAGCCGTTACAATCTGGCCGATAATCGCTTCCAGGTTACCTTCCGAGGACATCAGCAACTTTCTGATCGCTTCCCCGTCGTATCGAACGCTTTTCCCCGTTGCGCGAACATCCGGTTTCAGCCCGCGCCAAAGCGCTTCGATGACAAGGCCGTCTTCCTTTCGCTGCTTCAGGAGCGAGGCAAGCTCTTGCTGCAATTCTCGCGTCTTCTGATTCGCCGAATCCCTTTCCGATTCCGCTTCACGGAGTTGCTCCCTGACATCAGCCATTGTCTTGTTGCGTCGCTCCAGTTCCGTTGTAGCGAGTGACAATCTTTTCATTGTCCCTGCATTCAGAATGACCAGAGCACAGCATGCAACAGCAACGACCAAGATTGCGGCGAGCCATAACCTTTCCTTCATGGTCAGTCCTCCAACGAACCAAGCCCAGCAGTGGGAGTTGACGAGCGTCCGCGCCAGGGCCTGGTTGGCTGCCTTATTTGACATCTGTTAGTTGGCCCGTTTTCGGATCGTACACGCGACGACCTTCACATGTCTCGACAATGAGTTCCTTCAATTCCTCAAGCATATTCCGATGGCCCTTCGAGCTCGATGCTCCGCCGTGATGGCTTGGTGGCCTCGGGGTAATGGGCGTCTGCTGCTCCTTGCGAGGAAAGAATAACAGGGGCAGAAGCAATGAGGCAAGAAGCAAAGCGCGGGATGACGAGAGAGATGGGGGGTAACCGCAGCCCCTGGCCGTGAGGGCCGGCGATGCGGTGCACGGGAGACCGCGCCGAGCCCGAGGATGATTCTTGGAGCGAGGATTCGGGCAGGCTTCGCGTCTTTGCGAGAGAGGTGCACAGGGGGTAGCGGTCTTAGCAGCATGTTTGTTCTCACGCCAAGACGCCAAGGGCGCCAAGCGGAGTTCGGTGACTGCCGCCCAAGACTGAGGGACTGCAATTTCCAAAAAAAGGGGGAACCCCCCGAAAAGTTGGGATTTTGGGGTGGTTTGAGCACGAGAAAATCCCAACCTGGTTGGGAAAAGCGGGGAAAAGGATGGGACAGGGATGGGACGGCAGATGGAAGATGGGGCGTCGAGGCGCAGAAAAGGGCGAATTGGTGGAAAAGATGTGTTCAGAGGTTGCATGTTGTTCCTCGTGAAGGGATTGTGTTTCTCCGTTCTTTTGACAGGATTATACAGGATTGATGAGAATTTGTCAAGCGCAGAAAGCGCAGGGAGGGAAAAGGAGGGAACGCAGAGGCGCGGAGGGCCAGAGGGCGCGGGGAGGGGGATTTTGGACAGGACGAACAGGATAAACAGGATTCTCAGAATCTTGTCAATCCTGTAATCCTGTCGAAAGAGAAATAGGCTGCCGGATGTGGTGTCACCCACGTGGGTTGACTTGTTGCGTGGCTTCAGGGATTTTCCGTTACGAACTGCCCCTCCCTCGCTTCGCCCGGCCTTCAGCAAATCATGGTGGCCATGTGACCCCGCCGAACCCCCCTTCGATGCGATCTCCGACAAATACCGCTTCGCCCGTCCAGCCCCGCCGCAAACTCGATGTGAAGCCCCTCCCCCCAACCTCGAACAAAAAATCCGCCGCCGCCTCAAAGGCTTCCGGCGCTGACGCGAAGGGGGAAGGCTGTGCACTCTTGACTCACCAGCACCCCTCTGGTAGATTAATTGAGGGCGACGTAGCGCCAGTTTGCGAAGCTACGTATTTGCTCTATACACGAATTCTAACGCGAGCCATATGGAATGCGCAGAAAAGGTCTTGATCAACTTACGCTTTTCCCAAACCTGACAGCGCGCTTTCCTTCGACCCGGTATCAGGGGAGCAAAGGGAAGCTCGCCGATTGGATATGGGAGCAAATCGCTGGTCTCGATTTCACGACGTTCTTAGACGCCTTCGGGGGAACCGGTGCCGTAGGATACCGGCTAAAGCGAGCGGGCAAGCATGTTACATACAACGATGTACTCCGTTTCAACTACTACTTCGGGCTCGCTCTGATCGAGAACAGCTCCGTCCGCCTCGGCGGTGAAGAGGTTGAATGGATCCTGCAAAGGCACAACGACCTGGCGTACCCGCGGTTCGTGCAGGACACCTTCAAGGAGATCTACTTTACCCAGGAGGAGAACGCCTGGATCGACCAGACCATCACAAATCTTCGCCAGATCGCGGACCCGTACAAGTTCGCCATTGCTTTCTTCGCGCTATGTCAAGCGTGCATCATCAAACGCCCGTACAATCTCTTCCACCGCAAAAATCTCTACATCCGCCTCGCAGACGTGGAACGCTCCTTCGGAAACAAGGTCACGTGGGACAGACCCTTTGAGGCCTGGCTTCGCGACTTCGTGGCTGAAGCCAATGCTGCAGTGTTCGACAACGGCCGCCCAAACCGTGCGCTAAACCTGGATGCCCTCCAGGTGCCACCGGAGTACGACCTTGTTTACGTGGACACGCCGTACATTTCGAACCGGGGGGTAGCAGTTGACTACCTCAGCTTCTACCATTTCTTAGAAGGCTTGACGATGTATGATGAGTGGGGAAAGCACATAGATCGCCGGTCGAAGCACCACCCCTTGAGAACCCGCCCGAGCGAGTGGACCGACAGAAGGCGCATTCGAGGAGCCTTTGATCGACTATTCCGTCGGTATCGCGATAGCATTCTCGTTGTATCCTATCGAAGCGACGGCATTCCCTCTGAATCAGAACTTGTATCCCTCCTGAAAAGGTACAAAAGCCACGTGCGTGTTGAGCATTTCGGCCCGTACAAGTACGTACTATCAAGGAACTCGCGGTCGAGGGAGATCCTGCTCATTGGCACGTAGGATCTCTTCAGGAGCGAAATAATGACGGCAGAGAAATTCAGGCAGAATCTCTTGGGTCATCTCGGTGATCTGAAGCGGTCTCTGGCCACGGAAACGGGCGATTGGATTGTGAAAGGGTTCATTGATGTCTACAGGAACATCTACACTATATCCGTCGATACGAAGGTCATCTCCAAAATTATTGAGCTGCTCTTGTTCCCCGTTATCTCGCGGTTTGGGGTCGAACACGGCTACAAAATGGTCCTCAGCGAACATCAGAACCACTACCCGGATATAACCTTTGTTGTCCCAGACGATACCAAAATCGCGCTTGACCTGAAAAGCACATACCGCACTGGTCCCCAAACCGTCAAGGGCTTCACCCTCGGGGCCTTTACTGGCTACTTTCGCCAACGCCAATCCACAAAGAACATCACTTTTCCGTACAAAGAATATGCCGCACATTTTGTTCTGGGGGTGATCTATAGCCGTCGTGAGGAGGTTCTTGACGAGCGGCGCGTTCACAAGTTGGACGAGCTCCAGGACATCGTGTCCGTCGTTAAGGATTTCACGTTTCTTCTGCAAGAAAAGTGGAGGCTCGCAGGCGAGCGACCCGGGAGCGGCAACACAAAGAACATAGGCTCAGTGAGGGACCTTGAATCGCTTGTTAAAGGCACGGGACCATTCGCCTCTTACGGGCTTGAGGTCTTCGACGATTACTGGATCAACTATCTGACCGCAGACATGGCAAGGGCGATCGACTCCGAGGTGCCCTACCGGAACCTCGCACAATACTGGAAATGGCGCGACCGTGCTCGAGCGAGGAGGTAGGGTCGGTCACCGTACAGTCCGATACGGCGCCCCGTTTGTGTTGGCCCCTTAGGTTCGGCCCCAGCTTACATGAGCCCCGACTATGGAGAAAGGAGCACGATGTGGTAAAGCTATACGATAAAGCGACCGATCGGTATTTGGGGGAGATTACGGAGGAGGAGTTGCATTTCTTGATTGACAATCTCGAAGAGGAAAGTGTGACGGATGTGGATTATTACATCAACCAGACGATGCTCGAATCGTTGAAGGGAAAGGGGTTGAGCGAAACCCTCACGAGATTGATCGAATCCGCCATGGGCGAAAAGAAAGAGGTGGAAATCCGATACGAGCGAGCAGCATCCGAAGAATAACGATTCTCCCACGTTCCCCGTCATAAGGCGCCTCGCGAAGGTCGCCTGGCAAGAATCAACCTGTCAGCGCGCAACGACGTTTGGCGCCTATTTGAGCGCACAAACCCGTGGGCGCGACTTCGCAACACAGGGAAAAATGACGGGTGGCTTGTAGGCATGACACAGCGTGATCAACGTGCAGTTCGCCGCCCGGCGTGGGTTAAGTCCAACGCCTTGATTCCCAGTTTGAGTGCGGGGGAGTCGGGGGCGAAGCGATAGTCGCCCTTTTCCAGGTTAATGAAAAGCGGGTCGGCTTGCAGCGTGCCGGAAGCGGCTCCTTGAACTATCCCCTTTTGGCTGAAGAATACGTTGCCGGATGATTCAGTGATAGCTTTCGGGCTGGAGATGGAAATCTTTCCCTTCGCGTAGATGATGTTCTTTTCGATGCGGTATTCGGATGATCTTGGGAAAGTCAAATTGGCATCCCCTTCGCTGATGAAGAGGTTGTTCCGGATCGTGTTTCGCCTGGCCATGTGGTTGTGTGAAGGGCGAGCGACACGCAGCGAAAGATTGCCCTCCACGAGGCACCCTTCCGCTTGCTCATCAAGATAGTACGCTGACGCGCCGTACCCGCCCGTCTCCACAATATCGTGGATGAAGTTACCGCGTACGACGATCCCTTTGCAGAAAGTGATGTAGATGCCTGCGCCGTCGTGCAACTCTTTCATCGCACGGTAAATCAAGTTGTTTTCGATGCGGTGTTCGTCACCACCACAAGCAATAGCAGTGTACGGTGTGTCGTGCACCTCGTTGTGAACGACCTCGGAGCGCTTCCCACCGCACCAAACACCGATGGCGCCGGGATAGAGGACGCCGACCCTGAAGACCAGATTATCCGCGACAACGTTGTCCTGGCCTCGAACAATGAGGCCGCATGCACCGGTGTCATGTATTTCACAGTTCTGAACGCGAAGGCTCGTGCAGCTTCTCGCCTTTATCCCTTGCCCTCCGACGTTGACGAGCTTCAGGTCCAGGAGGCAGCAGTTAGAAGCAAAACTGGCGGATACTGCCCCGTCAAATTTCCCCGCGCCAAAGCCGCCCGCGATCAAAGGAGTGTTCGTGACCGAGAGAATCAGGCCGCGAACTGTCACGGCAGTGATCGGTCTCTTTTTCGTGCCCTGGAGCCGTATGATGCCCTCGATGGTCGGCGCCATCACTTCGGCTGTGGTCACGTCCTCGCCCGGCAGCGGCCAATAGACCACCTTCCCTTCGCTCCGGTCGAGATACCACTGTCCCGGCTGCTTCATTCCCTGCCGAACGTTCCACACAACGTACTTCCTCACGCCAAAGGCTCCGGGAGGATGACCTGCCGGATTTGAGAACGTCAGTATGTGACTTTTCTCGTCCATGGCAGCGATTCCCACCATTGACTCATCCCACATGTGATAAACAGTCAGCTCCGCGTTGGCGATATCGAGCCACGGCCCGATGTCCTCGGGGTGATATTTAAGGGTGGTCAGCTCCTTCTTCGTGGGTTTTCGGCGCCATCCGCCACCCGTCGTACTCATCCAGGGCACTCTGAACTCGCTCAGGTGAGTGAAGTAGCCGGTTTTGGGCACGCGTGCCCGCTTGCGGAACCGACCGTTAACCACAAGCATGCGAAAATCCCATTGTGTTGATGAAACGTCGGGGAGCTTCGCCGCCCAGAATCTCTCGCCATCGGGTGTCCAGCCCGTTACCCTTCGGCCTCCGTAAAGGATCACGTTCTCACCCGGAGCGGCTTCAATGGTGATCCCCGAGTCTTGGTCGTCGAGCACGAGGGGCTCATCCAAGAAATATCTCCTGCCTCGCACCAGGATTCGTCTGGCTTTCTTTGTGCCGATCTTCCGCGCTGCATCGCGCGCGGCCCTTAACGTTGCCATCGGCCCATCGGTTCTTGCTTGGTTGGGCGCTGACAGCTCTCCAGACCAAGCGTCGTTGCCGTCCGGGGCCACAAAGAAATCCGTCCCTGACGCCGCAACCGGACACGTCAGCAGAACACTGAGAACGAAAACGGCACTTAAAGCTTTCATCGCACATTTCCTCCATTGACAAAAGGCTGACGCCAAGCTATTTCTCGAGAGCGGATGAGCAGTCTCGTTCCCGAGTGAAACTCGAACTCCCGAGCGAAAGGCATAGACAGAAGTCGTAGATATGAGAATCTTATCATGAGATGGAGGCTGCTTGTGCTGCAGACTTGGGTGGGGCGTAGATCGCGCGAGAATTTTTTGTTCTTCGGGGGGAAGGTATGCTATCATAACACCAATTTCATGACCGTAGAGCGTGAAAAGGTCCCGACGAAATGATGGGTAACCGGTTGTTTTTCTCACAGAATTCCCAAACAGGGGGGCACTGATATGGCGAAAGCGAAGACCAAGACCGAAATCATCGCTGGAATGGCCCAGGCGGCCGGCATCAACAAGAAGCAAGGTAAGGCTGCTCTTGAAGCATTGGTGCAGATGGCTTACAAGGGCGCCAAGGATGGGTTCACCATTCCCGGCCTGGGCAAGCTGGTGATCGTAAGGCGAAAGGCCCGCAAGGGACGCAACCCAGCCACGGGCCAGCCGATCAGGATTCCGGCAAAGAGGGTCTTGAAGTTCCGCGTGGCCAAAGCCGCTAAGGACGCGATCGTTCCATCGAAGAAAAAGTAAGGGACACCGACTCTTTTCGAGCACAGGCGCCCACACTTGGCGGTGTGGCGCTATTGGTGTGGGGAGAGCAGCGATGTTGTTCCTCGCAAGAAGGCGGGCGAGAAGCTAAGCGATCCCTGTGGGCCAATTGCTGCGCGAGGGGACGTGACTGCGCATTGCGGTGCTGGTGGAAAGAATTTCACCAGCGAAAGAGGCATTAGTCTTTCCTCTCGTTTGCCCGTCAAGTCACCTCTTAAATTAAGGGCGCCGATGCACTTTCTCGCTGTTGGGAAGTGCATCACCGCATTCCTTGCTTTTAGGGGTTCACATAGAGAGAGACCTGCGCCTCAAAGTGCATTGCCGCTGCGTGTCGCTACTTCTTTCTGGCCTTCTTTGGACGCTTGAGCCAGCCAGCCTCCACGAAGGTCTCCTCCACTGTCACCCCCAGGTGCGGGGCCAGCTTGATGAGGATGTGCGGAGTCGCTTTGAACATCCCTCTGGTCAGTTGGGACAGGTACGAGTTGCTCACACCCGACTCCCGAGCCAGCCATCGCAGCGATTTCTTTTTCTCTTTCAGCACTCGAAGAATGAACTTACCTACGTGTGCCATGACCGATCATCTCCTTCCAAAATAGATTGTCTCGTCACGCCCTTAGTACCCGCTTTCGTAAATAGAGTTACGAACCAAAGGCGATGATCTGGATTCACGCAACCCACTCCGAACACCGCCAGCGCGTGCCGCGCTTCAGCCGGCACTGCCCTTTAGCCACCGTCTTCAGGCGGTGGTTAGCCGTCACCCATATTTTTCCGCACGAGCCGGCTTTAGCCGGGCTTCTCGACCAAAGGATTCATCCATAATACGCGACCGGACTTATGAAACACACCACTTAGTTGGAAGATAGAGCATTTCCCCATGACAATCAACAAAAAATATCAGCAGCTTCTCGGCGGTATTCAGGTAGATTCGCAGCAACCGTTAAAGGTCCGGCAAACACAGAAAATACCGTGAACATATACCGCGCCTTGGGCCGACTGGCTGCCGCTGGACCAGATAGATTGTGAAATATCAGCCAACGGCCCAGCACGCCCAACGAACAGTTGCTCAAACCGATCCTGCACATCCTGTCCATCCCCCTGCGCCCTGCCAAAATCCGGGACGTATTCATTTTGTGATAGCATATCTACGATACACCGCACCACACCAAGCCCTGAAAGGGCACGATAATCCAAAGGGACACAAGGTCACCAAAATCCCCAAGCCCCAACGGGGCGCAATATCATAGCCCAGGGCACCGCCCTGGGAAAACCAGACAAAACAACGAAAAAGCCCTGTAAGGGCGCAATAGCTCAACCGCACTTCACGCCGCTACCTTGCCCAACGTATCCCCCATCCGACAGGATGCCCTCAATCCTGCAAACCCTGTCCACCCTATCCATCCTGTGAATCCTGTCGCCCCTGTCAAAAACCTGGAAACCGCGCAAGGCGAGTTCTCCTACCCGGCAGTAATCCAGACCCGCGACGGCCTCATCCACATCGTCTACACCTACCGCCGCAGCCACATCAAACACGCCCAGTTCAACAAACCCTGGCTCATCTCGCCCGGCAAATAGCGCGATTGTCAGCAGAACATGGCATCTTGCGATGCGAACTACTCGTATGCGGCGATTCCCGTCTTCTCCCCGATCCAGTCAAGGACACTCTTGAACACCGGACAATTCTCACGACCATTTTGTAGGAAAAGAAGATCCCTACTGTCCTCGACCTTCCTCAAGACAGCGGGAGCGTCCCTGGTGGCCCGATAGGCACGTTTATTCGCTGCCTTTGTTCTGAAAAGCTCTTCCACGATCCTCTTCGGCGGCTTTTGCTGGTGCGTAACACCTCTCTTAACTGCTCCTTCGCGGCAAGAAGCAGCATCTCCATGTCGTGCTTCAGCGCGGACGGCCGGAAACGATCAAGGGCTTGCCTTAAACCCTCGCCTTGGAGAGAATGAATCTTTATCAGCGCCGCCTCCACTGCTGCCGCCTGAAGATCCTGAAGCTGCTCTACCGTCTCGTGCTTGAGGTCGGTGTCGGTATAGGGGGCGTTGGGGTAGTAATCGGGCAGACCCACGACAAGGTCATCTGCGTCAGCCTTCAGCTTCTCAGCTCCGCGCGGCCCTATTTTGCGGAGGAACTTGTCCTTCGTATCAATAGGCACCACCCGGAGCCCCCACCCCTTGCTTCCCAGGCCATGTCTCCAATTGCCCCAAAGGGCCTCGAGGGCCAAGCGGTCTGATTCTCCCTCCACGAATACCCACACCTTCACGGCATGGCCTCCAGCTCCCCGGACCGATGCAAGTCCGCCAGAGTGTCCCCCTCAATGGCCTGCAACATTTTCCGCAGGCTTTCGCGCGTGCTCGGGCGGTACCACCCGGCACAGGTTTCTTCCCGCGTCATCACCGCAATCTGGTCAAGGTCGAAACACTGCAAGAGATCCGGGCTATGTGTTGTCACCAGCACCTGGGTCCGCTCAGCCCCAGTCTTGATGATATCGGCCACAATCGGCAAAAGCCGGGGATGCAGCCCGAGCTCAGGTTCGTCAATGGCAATCAGCGTCGGCAGAGCAGGGTTCAGCAACGCTGCCTCCAGACACAAAAACCTGAGCATTCCGTCAGAAAGGTCCGCCAGCTCCATCTGCCGCTGCACGCCAGATTCCTGCACACGTACGCTAACGCTACCCGGTCCTGCGTATGACGGCTCCGCGGTAACCTCCTCCACCCATGGATAAGCCGACCGCAGGAAGTCCCTAACTTCATCCGCGGCTTCGCGAAACGCATGTCTGGTGAAGACGTTGTGCAGAATGGCCGATAGATTATCTCCGCCGGGATGAAGCACCGGGTTTGGTGAAATCTGCGATGGCCGCCGAGCCGGAGCATCTGGAGAGATCTTGAACCCCGGATAGAAAGCGAAAGAAGCCAAAACCAGCCGCGACCAGAACGGAACGGGATACCTGCCAAAGAACCGCTGCTGCGCCAAGAGTAACAAGGTTCGTTCGGCCTCCGCGGCTTGGTCTCTCCCTACGGATTCCAAGTCGAACGACGCGAGACCCTCGCGGACATCGTCTTCGGGGCCGTGTTCCGGGAACAACGATGGCTCTATGAGCTGTTTCTGATCAACATCGTAGATCCTATGGCGCCCATCGCGAGACTCGAGGAACTTGAAAGGCAGGGTGTGGCCCGGAAATGCTTCCGCGTAACGAAGCGCCTCGTATGCCGGAACAGCCCTCCATAACAGGTCCTTTCGGAGCTCCACTTCGTAAACGAGCTCAAGGCCCGGCTTAATGGGCAAGGAGGCCCACAGACCCGGCTTTTCGGACCTATCAAAGCTTGCGCGGCATGCGACCTTGTCTCGGCGCTCCCTTGCGGTCAACATGGAGATCAACCCCCCATGCCATAGGATCACATCATTGATTGGATGCTGCGCGGCCTGAGAAATAAACTGAAGGCAGTCGATAAGGGTGCTTTTCCCAGCTCCGTTCGCCCCTATGACGACGGTGAGCTCACCAAGGTCCGCTTCAAAGCCGTCCAGCAACCGGTAACCGTCTACTTCCAGTTTCTTGATCATTAGGGAAACCTCACGATGTTTGTAAGCTTACGCAGCTGCAGGAGGTCACCGAATATTCCCCCACGCTGCAACCGCGATTATATCATCTGAGAGAGAGTCGTGAAACAACTATCACTGGCACCGCGCTTCCTACCACAATTGGGCTACCTCCCTCCCCAGCCCGTGGGGCCACACGAACGCCGGTGAAATGGGGCAGCACCCGCATCCATCCGCCCTTGACAAATCCACATCAATATGGTATAGTCCTGCCAAAAAGAGCAGAAGAACGGTCTCGTTTCCGGAGGAACAAAGTGCCACCGCAGAACACACCTTTTTCACCAATTCGCCCCCTTTCTGCGCCTGACCGCCCCAAAATCCGAACTTTTCAGGGGGTTCCCCCTTTTTTTAGAAATTGGAGTCCCTCAGTCTTGGGCGGCAGTCACCGAACTCCGCTTGGCGGCCTTGGCGTCTTGGCGAGACAACAAACATCTCGGCAAAACGGCTGCCCCCTGTGCACCTCTCTCGCAAAAAGCCACGGCAAAACAATGATGACTTTTTCTCCAAAAATGACCCACAAAGCGAGCAAAATGCAGTCGAAGTGGCCTTCCCAGCCCCTCTTGCGTGCTGCGTGCTCACCCCCCAATCGGGCCTTTTTTGCCTCCCGTGAATTTCAACCCATCTTCCTTTCCCCCAATGAGTTAAGCCCCATTTGCCGCCCCCAAAAAGGCCCGAAAAGGCCCGATTTTTCGCCCCTACCCCTTTTTTTAGAAGTTGCAGTCCCTCAGTCTTGGGCGGCAGTCACCGAACTCCCCTTGGCGCCCTTGGCGTCTTGGCGAGAGAACAACCATCCTGGCAGGACGGCTACCCCCTGTGCACCTCTCTCGCAAAGACGCGAAGACGCAAAGCGAGACCTAACTCCTCTCCGCGTCCTCTGCGATCTCTGCGGTGAGTTTCCCCGTCATCAGAAAATTGAGGGACGCACGGATTCCTGGTATAGTAGGAGAGTCGGTGGGCAAGGTTCCCGCAAGGTCAATCAACAACGATTTGCGCTAACTGAATTGCCGAGGAGGGACAAAATGAGATTCATAGCCGCAATTATTCTGTCAATAGGGCTCCTTTTCCTTCTGAGCGTCCCAGCGCCGGCGCAGGATTTGCCCGGCGATCGCATGATGGAGGAGTATCTCGCCCAGGAGACAAGGAAAATCACCGCGACCTTCATGGCGGGGATCGAATCAAAGGAGGACTGGGAGAAGGTCCGCCCCAGGCTGAAGGAGGAATACTTCTACATGCTTGGCTTGTGGCCTCTCCCCGAAAAAACGCCGCTCAAGGCCACCATCACCGGCACGCTGGAGAGACCGACCTTCAAAGTCGAAAAGCTCCATTTCCAGAGCATGCCTCATCTTTACGTCACCGGCAACCTCTATCTGCCCAAGAAGATTGAAGGGCGGTTGCCCGCCATCCTCTACCTCTGCGGCCATTCCGGAAGAGGCAGAAATGGCAACAAGACCGCCTTTCACCATCACGGCATCTGGTTCGCCAACAACGGCTACGTCTGCATGATCATAGACACCCTCATGCTGGGCGAGATCGGAGAAAAGCCCATGGGCGCAATCCACCACGGCACGTACCGGTACGGGCGATGGTGGTGGCATTCCAAGGGCTATACATCCGGCGGCGTCGAATGCTGGAACGCCATCCGAGCCATTGACTATCTCGTCAGCCGGCCCGAAGTTGATCCGGAGCACATCGGTGTCACAGGCATCTCCGGAGGCGGAATTGGCAGCTTCTGGGCAGCCGCTGGCGATGAGCGAGTCAAGGCAGCCGTCCCCGTCAGCGGCCTGAGCGACCTGGAGACCCAGGTCATTGACAAAGTCATCAACGGGCACTGCGACTGCATGTTCTTCCACAACACCTACCTCTGGCCGTTGACCAACATCGCCGCCCTTATCGCCCCGCGAGCGTTTCTCTTCGCCAACTCCGACTGGGATGGCATATTCCCCATGCCCGGAAACCAGCGCATAAGAGACCGCATGGAATTTCTCTACGGGCTTTACGGCAAGGCGGGCAGGCGAGGAAACTTCAACATCTGCGTTGCCCCCGGCGGCCATGCCGACAAGCTTGAGCTTCGGATCATGGCTTACCGCTTCATGAACCGCCATCTCAAGGGCGACAACAGCGATCCAGTGGAGCCGAAGCCGGAGCTCTTCAAGCTCGAAGACCTGAGAGTCTTCCCGGAGGACAGCGATATTCCCTCCGACCAGCTCAACACGAAGATAGATGAGATCTTCGTGCCATCCGGCGAAGTTTCCCTTCCTTCCGCGGAAGAGTTCCCCCGCTTCAAGGAAGAATTGCTGAAAAAGCTCCGGGACTACTGTTTCCGCGCCTGGCCGGAGAAGTACCCGAGCGCAATTGGAGACCCCAGGGGCAAGCTCTATACCGAACCACCCGTTTACGTGCAAGGCGCAGCGGGCTCCGGGGCGAAGAAGAACGGGAACCCCTGCCTCGTCGTGCTCAATCCGGGCGAAACACCAGAGGATTACTCCCAAGACGTTCTTGACACCGTCGGCGATGACTACATCTTTTTTCTGATGCCGCGTGGGGTCGGCCCAACGAAATGGACGACAAAGAATCCTCCAAACTACATCGAGAGGTCTCTTGCTTTGTTGGGAAGGACCGTGGATAGCGGCCGTGTGTGGGACGTTCGAGTTGCGGTTCAGCCATCAAGAAGTTGTTGAGCGTGAATGGCGCCCCGGACCTGCACATAAAAGTGCTCGGGAAAGGTCAGGCGGGAATCCTTGCCGCCTACGCCGCTCTCTTCGAACCAGCCATCTCCGAGGTCGTCCTCGTTGAACCAACCGAATCGCACATGGACGGGCCCCACTTCCTCAACGTCCTGAGAATCCTCGACATTCCCGATGCACTGGGGCTTCTCGCTCCGAGGAAGCTGACCATCTACGGCGCGAAGGCGGAAGCTTTCAAGAAGACAGCAGCTCTCTACGAAATCGCAGGAGCGAAGGACAGCTTTGTCTTGCGATAGGGCTAACCAGACTGGCTCTGCTTGACGAGCCGAAGGGTATAGGATGCCGCTCGTCCCACAATGCCGAATCCGGCCCAGATGACCGGAAACCAGAGGGTCGAAAACAACAACGAGAGCAAGAGCAAGAGCTGGCACCAGAAGAGGGCGACCCCTTCCGACGAGGGGCTCTCAGAATGCCACAGCGACAGCGGGCGAACCTTCCGCACGATCTTCCGATAGCGCAGCGCGGTAGTCGCAATCGTCAGGAAAGGGACTGCCATGAGTGCGGCTACGAAAAGCCAAGGCCTTTTGGCCGGGGTGGACAAACGCGGAATCCTGCGCGCCGCTTTCGTCCAAGGAACGGCCGACATGGCGTACGCAGCGAGAGCGTCCAGAGCCAGCGCGCGTCCACGGAGGTAACGCCTCATCCCGCTTTCGGTGCTCGGGCGGGCGGTCGCTTCGATCAACCCCATCTGATCGCAGAAGGTCTCAAGGTCTCCGGCGAGCTTTGCGGCGATCATTCCGGTGAGCGTGGCCAGGACCCCATGGCCGTGGATGACCGGTCCGGTGTCAATGTCTGTCTGTGCAGTTTTGCCTTCCGGGAACTCCCGCCACGTTGGAACGCCCAGAAACGAATCTCCGAAGTCCCTGCGAAATCGCAGATATTGCTGCCGAAACATCTCCTCATCTACATCCCTCAGCTCAATTAAGCACAGGGCCAAAGGAGAACCGCGCGCCGGCTCGAGGGTCTCCCCCGTCTGAGAATCCATGCGGAACGGCAGAGCCCCTGACCTGGTATCGAGCGCCTCGTGCGCCCATTCCTTCCATTTCTCAAGCGCCCAACTGTAATCTGTCTCGAACTTTTCGTCGTGAAGCCGGAGGCATCTCAGGGCGGCCAGGTTGTCAACCGGCCAGCAGAAACGGGGGAAGGAATCCACAAGCCCGTGCGGCGAATATCTGAACGCGTCTGCTATCGCGCGGCAGTTATCGTGGTATTCCTCGGTCAGCTCATAGGGAACGGTATCGCTGATGAGGTGCAGTCCAGCAAGCAGAAGCGTTCGCCGCGAGAGAAGAAACAGTCCGTACGGTACCTGCGTGTCCGGGAATGTGTCAACGACACTCGGCTCAGCGAGCTGCTCCAGACACCACTCGATTTCTTGGGCGATGTGCCTGCGCTTTCTCGCTCTGGGTCGCTCAGCCACGCCAACGTTCACGAGGGCTTGTCCGTAAACCATGTAAGCGACCATCCCTGCATCGGGGAAATACTTCTCGATCTGCTCTACGCCGTTGTGGTTCCTGAGCTGATCCCCTATGTACCGGAGCATCGCCTCAGCTTGTTCGATCCTCTGAGCCGGTGACAACCCCGCGACTCGCCAGGCACGGTATGCAAAGCTTCCGAAAAAGATCATCACACCGAGCGCAAAACCCGCCGACCACAGAACCGCCCATCGCTTGATCCATAGTAATTGTGTCATAACCTTTCGCTCGCCGGCGGACGCCAAACTCCAAATGCCCATTCCGCAAAACTATTCCGTGCCCTTGTCGTGTGCATACTTACTGACGATTGCCCTTCTCTCGCGCAGCCTGAGCGAATCAAAGCCCAGCCAGTGCTTGGATGACCTCGGGTCTTTTCCCACGCAGTGCAACCGGATCACATGCTTGCCCGGCTTTATCCAGAGGTTCTTGATGTGGTGCTCCTTCACCGTCGTTTCCGGAGAGTAGAGATTGATTGGTTTCCCGAGCAGCTTGGCATCGAGCGAGACCTGGTAGATGCCGAAATCGTACGAATGCGTCAGGACGAGCACCAGGCATTTCGGCTCGCGTTTTTCCACCGTGAACGGCGCCTCCAGCCACGCCTCCTCCGCCTCTGGCGGCTGATAGAGAATCTGGCCAGCGTTCGTCCACATATACCCTTCTTGAACCATAGCCTTTCCGACCCCGTGGGGAATTTTCTCGCCATAATCTTTTCCGGAGAAGATTGTGTCAATCTGCGGGAGCTTCCGTTCTTCGGCAGACGGCAACGTCGCGAATTCCTTGCTCGGCCCGACCTGATACCAGAAGGCGACGCTCGCATAATCGTCGGTTCGCTCCGTGAACCCGTGAATCTTGTTGTCGGGCCTCTCGTCCGCCGAAATCCAGCCGTAGTGCTCGATGGTCACTCGAATGGATTTGGTGAAAACGATGGGGTCCGTGATGTGCCAGCGATAGGCAATGGTTTTCGACCCGATTTCCCCCCAGCCTTCGGTGTAAGGCACGCCAAAATATGGGAAGCTGGCTTCTCTCAGTCCCCACGCGCAGAGGAAATAGTCCTCCGTCCCCGTTCCCCAGATGGATGCTTTCTCTTCGCCGTCTATGTAGATTTTTTCGTCGCCTTCTCCGAACCATTCCGGGCTACGGCTGCGAACGGAAAGGACCGTCCCGACGTAATGTCCTGGCCCTTCCGCATCCAGAATGAGATAGTCCTTCCCCTCCTTGCATGGGAACTCGCGCCGGTACTGGGCACAGAAGTATGCGGTGTCCGGGGGCAAACTTTCCTTCTGAATCCAATCTATGTTCCAGTACAGAGCGACGAGGGGCTTCTTGCTTTCGTTGGTGATGACGATTTTGGCTGACTTCCTGAATGGCATGGGCCAGAAGCAGTTGTACGATCTCCCGTTTTCGACCTGGACTGGCATGCTCTCAACCGTCATCCTCATGCCAAAGCCGCCGGCGAAGAAGTCGCCCAGAGGAGACTCCACGTCGGGTTTTCCTCGTCCATCCCAGTACATTCTCAGCACGATCTCCGACGGATTCGCACACCCCACCTTCGATATCCAGCTCGGATGCTCATCCGGAAAGGTGATCCAGATGTGTTTGATGATTCCCGGTCCTTTCAGGTCCGCCAGTGTCAACGATTCGCCCGATTTGACCAGGCGGTTGTCCCAGTTGCTCGTGGGGTCGTAGTTGCCGGACTTGTCTCTTGCTGCGGACGTCGCCCTCCGACTCCGCCCTTCGCGGAGCCTTTCCAGTCCGTCGAGTGCAGCTCCGCGTTGAGCGGCGGCGCTTCCCAGTACAATCCCCAGACCCAGTAACCCAAAGCAAATTCTCTTCATCCCTATCCTCCCGCGAAATTAGAGTGAAAGAGTTTCTGTTTGCCGTCATGCGATGATCGGCCACTTGAAGGATGATTTAATCTTGATCCGCCGGCCGGTCCTTTGCGACTCAGTCGTGGCGGCCATGACCTCGACTACGTGGAGGGCGTGCTCCGGCGTGATCAGAGACTCCTTGCCGGTGGCAAGACATTCAGCCACGTGCGAGGCGCCGTATTGCCACGAGTACCCGCCTGCGTCGGTGGCGTGTCGTTTTAGTTTCGGCTGCTGGCGCGTGGCGAGATCAACCCCATGAGGTCCCCAGTCGTAACCAGCTAAGTGCATGCTGCCGCCTGTGCCGATGATCGCAATTGTATGGTGGTCCTGCTGTGTGGCCGCGTGATCGTATGGGGTGAAATAGTTGAACCCGCATTGGACGTGCGACAAGACGGAATTACCGTGATCCATGATCAGCATCGCATTGTCCTCGGCTTCGACTTTGATCGTTTTGCCTGCGATGTTCCGCGTGGGGGTCACGATGCTCGTCATGGCGACGACTTCCCTGGCAGGCCCCAGCAGCCCGGTGAGCGTAGCGATATTGTACACGCCCAGGTCCGGCAGACTGCCCCCGCCCTTTTCATAAAAGAAGGGCGACCACCCCGGCCCAAGGTGACCGTAGCAGGCATGCGCCGCCGAGATTCGACCAAGCGTGCCGCTTGCGATTGTCCTGGCCATGAAAGCAAACTGCGGGCTGGTGACGACTGTGGGCGCCGCCCAGATGCGGACACCGTGCTCCTTGGCCAGTTCCAGCAGCTCCTTGCCGTCCTCGTAGTCGCCTGCCATCGGCTTTTCGCTCCAGACGTGCTTGCCCGCTTTAAGCGCCTGCTTGTTTAGCCGATAATGCTCCTGCATGTCGGTCAAGTTCACGAACAGGTCGAACTCGGCGCCGGCGAGCATTTTCTCGATGTGCGGGTAGTGGTGGGGCACTTGATGCTTAGCGGCCGCACGCTTGGCTCGGTCGTAAATGATGTCGCAACAACTGACCAACTCGACAAACGGCGAGGCCGACAGGTTCGACAGATAGTGGCGCGAAACGCTTCCACAGCCAATGACGCCGACCTTGATCTTTTTCCCGGACTCGTTGCCTGGTGAGCCCTGCGCGCTTGCGCCCCAAGGAGCCAGCCGGGCGCTCACGACCGCTGCTCCTGCGGCTAAGGCTTGCTTGAGGAATTCACGTCTGTTCACATGAATCTGGTCATCCACGGTGATTCTCCTGACAGTGAAGTTGAACTGTACCGTTGAAAACTGCTCAGTTACGCCGCCTGAGCTTCGCTTACGGCAATCTACCGAATCTGTCGGGAAAAACAAAGCCAATCCTGCTCGTGGGTGTGGCTGCGTCTGCGTGGCAAGTCGGTTGCCATTGCCCGCCTGTCCTCACAGTTGCCGGCTCCGCACTGTTACTGGGTCTTGGCCGGGCTTGTCGAGCAAGGGCTTGAGCCAAATCCTGGCGCGCAGGTAGAGCCGCAGGGTCTTTTGGGCTTTTTCGAGCGACGCGAACGGTGTCATTTATAGACTTTTCATGCACAAGAAGTGGCCTTTTTTGCGTCGCAACCCGTTGCGAATGAATGGGAAGCGCATCGCCCTTTTAAACCCGAAAACGGGTGAAAATTCCAGTATTTTCCGGTGCTTTCTCGACGAGAGGGCATACTGGAATGCCGGCTTTTTCTTCAGTTGATCCTCCGGTGCCGCGTGGTTCCTTATTTTCGGCAAGATTATGGCACATTTGCTGTCATTTGTCAAGAAAAAGCGGTTGAGGTGTGCGGCTGCGTCAAGGGCATGGGGAACTGATGAGCACTGAAGCCGGTGGCTAACACGGGCGCCGGCTGAAGGCCGGCAGTGGCGGGGAGGCGGCGACCGCTGTGGAGGAATGGGTCTCCGGAGTGACATGGCCCGCCGCAGGAGCGGCGATGGAAACCCGCTCGACGTTGTTCCGATTATCCACGCCGCGGGTCGCAGCGGCAGATCGCAAGGCGGCGCTCTCGCCGTCGAGGTCGGGATTCAAAACCCACGGGCGGTACAACGTCCGGCCATCCAATTGCTCGACCGTCAGCTCGAGGTTGTTGACCAGCATTGCATCTTGCGGGTCGGGAGCAGTGAAAGTTGTCAACGCCGGACCGGCCGGGTCACTCCAGCAGATGGTGACACACAGCGGCATGCTGCTATCCGCCATGACGTGAAAGACCACCTGTTCTCCGTCAGGCAGCGTAACTTCCTTGATGTGAGGCTTGGAGTTGTATGCCGCGTTGTTGGTCATCAGTTGCGCTGCGGCAAACGTGTTCATCAAGCCCCATCCGAATCGGTAATCGGGACCATCGGCATCGCAACGGCGAAGATCGTTTCGCATGCTCGTGGCGCACACGCTCAATCAGCCTCGATTACCCGGAAGAACTGAGCGGCGCCCTCCATCGGTAAATCAACCATGGTCTCGCTGGATGTGGCGGGAATGACAAAATCGAGGTCCGTCCATCTAAGAGCGTCCAGACGTGTCTTCGCTTGTACCTGGTACGCCTTCCCGACCTCGCTTGACCACTTCAGCCGCAGATAGCCGGCGCGCACGACCTCCGGGGCGCCCATCGGGACCACCACCGACTTCGCGCCTGCCTTAATGGGCACACCCGGCCGCGTTTCATATGCCCAGTCGTGGAGGATGAAGCTGACTTGGCTCACGTCCGACATTCGGACCCAGCCGTAGTGCGTCTGCCCATTGATTTGGAGCGACACCCCGAGCAGTCCGTACTGAACACCATGCCACGGACCGCTTCCGCCGATGTCGACGTAGGACACGAGGAAGTTCTCATCTCCATCCCAGACGAAGGCTCCCGGAAGTGCTGCGTCGATGAGCGTGCCCGCTGGCAGCGGGCGATAGTTCAGGTGGGCGGGTTGCCAGGTGGGGTCGGCGACCGCCCTATTCCCCCCGACAGGCGCAAGGCTGAGCGTTGCCTCATAGTTCCTGAACAGAAAGTCAACCGTCCCGTCGCCGTTGATGTCAAAGTCCGGGGCGATTGGGACAAGGCGGCGCTCCTGTGGCCCCGACCACCAGATTGAACCACCCGCGTTTACATCCATGACGAAGAGCCATAGGATTGCACTGAGCGCGGTGACTACGGCACGCAGTCTGGTCCCTGAAATAGCGCGGTTCATTGGATCTCCTCGATGCGATAGAACCTGAGCTGCTCGCTGGCGCTTCCTTCATCCACTCCCACGTCAAAGGCTCCGGCGGCATCGCAACGGCTAAGATCGTTTCGCATGCTCATGGCACACACGCTCAATCAGCCTCGATCACCCGGAAGAACTGAGCCGCACCCTCCATCGGTAAATCTACCATCGTCTCAGTGGCGGTGGCAAGAATGACGAAACCGAGGTTGGTCCATGTAAAAGCGTCCATACGTCCCTTGGCTTGCACCTGATAAGCCTTCCCGACCTCGCTCAGCCACTTCAGCCGCAGGTAGCCCGCTCGCGCGACCTCCGGGGCGGCCATCGGAACCACTTCCGGCTTCGCCCCTGCCTTGATGGCCACACCCGGCCGCGTCTCGTAGGCATACTCCGTGACCCATCCACCGTTGACTCCTCCCAACGAGCAGTCCACCCGCACCCAGCCATAGTGTGGCTGGCCCTCAATCTGGAACTCCACTCCCATGTAGGCGTTCTGGCAGGTGAACAGCCCCAAACAGACGAGCCCCTCTCCGGTGTTCATGCAGGAGGTGAACACCGACCCAATTACGCGCCCTGACGCAAGTTTTAAGGAGGGATTCCAAGCGTAGGGATCACCAGGCGTCGGAGATATCTCCTCTCCAACGGTGAGAGGAATTACGTCTGAGCCCAGGTCCGGCGGTACTGCCGGGATTGAAAGGATTCGATTGTTATCCTGGGGCACACAATCGAATTGAGACCCCGTACCCCGAAATGTCACGTCGGGCAACCCATCCCCATCGAAGTCCAGATCATAGAAAACGGAGCCGCTGAGGGTGAATACCGGAAGATCCTCGATATCTCTGTAAAGGACGGAGCCTTGGGCCGGGACGTCCAAACCCGGCAACAGGAGCGCCGCCAGAACGGCGCAAAGGACATAACGGCCGACACCAAAAATGCGAGAGGTCACATTCATGGAACTACTCCACGAGCATCACTCGATAGAAGCGCTTCTCCACTGTGGATGGGGCAGACAGCGCAACGGCGACGAGGTCTCTCGTGGCACAGGGGCTCAATCCGCCTCGATCACCCGGAAGAACCCAGCCGCACCGATCATCGGCACATCTACCATCGTCTCGGTGGCCGTGGCAGGAATGACGAAACTGAGGCTCGTCCATGTAAGGGCGTCCATACGTGTCCTGGCCTGCACCTGATAGGCCTTGCCGACCTCGGAGGGCCACTTCAGCCGCAGATAGCCGGCACGCGCGACCTGCGGGGCGGCCATCGGAACGAGCACCGGCTTCGCGCCCGCCTTAATGGGCACACCGGGCCGCGACTCGTAGGCCCAGCCGTAAAGCGACGCAGCGGGAACGCTGCCGGAGACGGAAACGTCGAAGTATCCGTAATGCAAGCCATCAGCCAGCTCGAACTCCAGCCCGATAAAGCCGCGTTGCAATGGACCCGGAGGCCAGGTGCTCGCGCAACCGGTGCTCAGGCACAGAACAATGTTCATAAACGCCTTTTCGCCAGGAGAAACGTAGCCGTCACGTTGGTCCGACGATCCCCAATCTAGGCCAGGGGTACCAAGCTCGCTGCTGATGAGGAAGCCTTCCGGAAGCCGCTGCACTCGACCGCCCAAATTTGGCGGTGGCGCAATGCGATACACCACCCGATTCGCCCGCTCAGTGCGGAGCGCGACACCTGTACAGTGATACGAAAAAGTGAAATCGGCCGTTGAGTCTCCATTGAGGTCGATTGGATAACGGACGGAAAAAGGAAAGGTCGTAAAGAAGCCTTCTGGCTGTGGAAGCGCGATCACAACCACCTCTGCCCGCGCAGCCGGAAGGATCATCCCGACTGCGCTTATGCCCAGGGCAAACAGGACTGCCCTCATTGTGCCCTCCGCAGCCGCCAGAACCGATAGGGATCGGTGCTGGTCAGCAGGACCGTGTTCGATACATCTTCGGCCAAGACCGATTCTTCTTCGGTCCAGTTGATCAGATCGGTCGAACCCTCAATCGTAAAATACGCTCCGGGGTCCGCTTCAAAAGTGAGCAGGAATTCGTTTGCAGTTGGCGACTTCGCCAGTTCGGTGATCCGCGGCGCCTCGGGCACCACCCCACCCAGCACGACGGACACCGGCTGTGCCGAGGGGGCGGGGTTGCCTGGAAGCCCGCCCGAATGGGTCAGGGTGATTCGATATTGGCCGGCCGCAGGAGCGGCGATGGAAACGCGCTCGACGTTGTTGCGATTATCCACACCGCGGCTCGCCGCCGCAGAGCGCACGGCGGCACTCTCGCCGTCGAGGTCAGGATTCAATACCCAGGGACGATACAGCGTCTCACTGTCCACATGCTCGACGGTGAGGTCGAGGTTGTTTACCAGCATCGCATCTTGGGGGTCGGGGGCGGTGAACGTCGTTAACGCCGGACCGGGCGGATCACTCCATACAATTGTCACGGACAATGGCTCGACGCCGTCGGATACCACCTCCCACGAAACGGTCTGGGAAACACCGAGGCTCAATTCCTTGATGAGGGAGCCGCGGCCAATAGCCTGATCTTCCTCGACGCGCCCGACTGCGCTCCGGGCGTTGAAGATGCCGTGGCCCAGCCGGTAGTCGGGCCCGGGCGCGCCTACATCATCGCACGTGTCGATGGCGATAGCCTTAAGCGTGGAGTTAAGCCACGCTTCGCCTGCCGTGAGCCCCGGATAGAGTTGAGCGCGACGCTGTAGCACCAGCCCCAACCCGCCGGCCACTGCGGGCGAGGAATAGCTGGTTCCACGGGCGACGAGGCTGTAGTAGTAGTCTCCCGCCGCTGTGGGCGAAATCAGCCCTCGGATGTGACCGCCGCTGACCTCGCCCAGCCACTCACGCAGCCATAGATTAGGCGTGCCCACGGCTACAAGGTCCGGCTTCAAACGTCCATCATCCGTCGGCCCGGCACCGCTGAAGGCGGCAGGAACCGCATTGGCTCCGGCGCCGAATCCGAAGACGACATTCTCGCCGTCGAGGTGAAAGACGTCCTCGCAGGCGCCGACCGTCAACACGTTCTTCGCTGTGCCAGGGGCCGAGAGCGAGTCAAGGCCCCCTTCGTCGCCGTCATCCCAGTCCCGCACAGTTGTGTCGGTGACAAACTCCTCGGTGAGCCAATCGAACCGATAATAGGTTGCGGGCGAAACGCCCGGCCCTTCCAGGCGGTCGTTCCCGCAGGAATAGCTCATCAAATGCCTCCGCGCATCGGCCTGGAGGAAAAGATCGATTTCCTCACAGCCAGTGTCAGCCTCGTTCGCTGCCGTGTACAATCCGAACTTCACATCCTCAGGGAAGTTTGCCCCGGGAGGCCCCCACCACACCCAAACGCCCTGCAAGGGATTGCCCTGGTAGGTGATGTCCTGCTGTCGCCATCCGTTCACGAAGCCCCAGGAATGATTGGCGAGGAAAACCGGAGGGTCAGTCTCGTTTCCCGCCGCAGCGTCTTCCCGTTCGATTGCAAAATAATCGGTATCATACGCGAACACATCGGCTCCATAGGCGACGCCGCGGGCCTCGGCGAATCCGCCGAAGATCGTCCCGACGCCTCCTGCGGCCATGGTGCCCGCGACTTGCGTGGCGTGTCCACTGGCGTCCAAAGCGGCGTCATCGCGCTGTTCAACCCGCGTCCCAAACTCAATGTGGGTGACGCGCACCCCGCCATCCACCTCCCATAGCGCCAACGTGTGTCCCGCGCCCGAGAGGTTGAGGCCCGTGTTGGCTTCGGAATAGGGCCACGCGCCCGACGGCCAGAGCTCGTCCGCGCTGATGCTTGCGGCGGCAACCGTGTTGTGACTGCCCATGTAGGCGGGAGCACCAGCGATCTCATCCGCCAGGATCAGCCTTTTTCCGTCTGGTGTGCGAATCTCGCGCGGGGCACCGAGTCTGATGGACAGATCATCGAGCGCCTGCTCCTTGGCGGGTTGTTCCGCCCGCGAGCGGGCGGCTTTCTCGCGCAACGCCTCGAATTCTGCCAGGACCCGTAACCGCTTCTCGCCGGAGATGCGTTGCCCGACCGGGATAAGTGGACGCATGCGGGGCGCCGCCTCCGCCTTTTTCCGCTGCCAGGCCTCCTCGCCTCTTTGCGCCGCTTCTTCGGCGAGGCGCTGCGCCGTGGCCGGATCAACAGGCGCAGCCTCAGCCTCGACAGCGCGGGGCAGCGTCCCGTATTGCAGTGCATGCTCATACTCCTCGTCCGAGATCATCCCTGCCTCGTGCATGTTCTGCCATAGCACAGCCACTGTGAAATCCGGACGTATCGCCTGACCAGCGTCTTGCGCCTCCACACCTCCGCCTGCAATGCCAACCATGACCGATGCCACGGCTACTGCCTTCGCTAACCTTTTCATCGCTCGTCCCCTCCTGTGTTTGTTCCCCAAGTACGGTTTATATTGTTTCTTCATAACACCTTTGCGCCGCGAAACTGGGGCATAAGACGCGCTGGCCGCTCATGCCCTAACTGCCCTTTTTGCAAGACCATAGGTCATTCGGACCGCTTCCTTTGGCCTGTTATACTCTTCCTTCACATCACCCCACGCGGTGCAAGGGACCAGCCCGGCCCTCGGCGGGGCCCTACCACCATCGCGATTGACAGCATGACTATAAACGGTGGTCGCTTTCAGGTCGTCCTGGCCCAGCGGCTCCGGGACGATCCCGATGTCGTACCTGCCTTTGACGAAGTGCGTCGGAAAGGAGACACCCCAAGATCCCTGCCAGACATCTATGTGTTTGCCGGACGGTTACCCTTTCTATGCTTACAACATACCGCTGATCATTGCCATCCTCGTTTTCGCATGCTCGTGGCACAGACGCTCAATCAGCCTGGATCACCCGGAAGAACCCAAGCGCACCGATCATTGGCACATCTACCATCGTTTCGGTCGCCGTGGCAGGAATGACGAAACTAAGGTTTGTCCATGTAAGAGCGTCGATACGTGTCTTGGCCTGGACCTGATAGGCCCGCCCGCCCTCCGTGGGCCACTTCAGCCGCAGATACTCGGCGCGCGCGACCACGGGCGCGGCCATCGGAACCACCACCGGCTTCGCCCCGGCCTTAATGGGCACACCGGGCTGGGACTCGAAGGCCCATTCAACAATCCAACCTCCCGGACTTATTTCAAAGTGACGAAATCGTATCCATCCGTAATGGATGCTCGCATCAATGGGGAACTCAATTCCAATGTATGCATCCAATCCGAAGAATTCGCCGAGGCAAACATAACCATGGGGAAACACTGCACACGCAGAAAGGCTGCTGCGTCCTGCCCACTGTAAACCCTCCACATCGAGTATAGGGCCGATCTCCACTCCAGAAGCTAACGGCGTGACCCTGCCGCCCGCAATTGTAACAACCATTCGCCCGCCGGTAGTTGGCTCCAAGGTCAACTGCGAGGTTGATACCTGATTGAAATTGAAATCTATTGAACCATGCCCGTCCACATCAAGGGGCGCATCAATGGTCGCCTGCACGCCAAACACCTCAATCGGCTCGGCAGGCGTGCTTACTATGACTGCCGGGTACAGCGCCCTCGTGCTCGCAGTGCCCATGAAGAGGGCGATTGCCACGACGAGATTAGTGACTGGTGGTTTTGCCATCATCGCAGCCTTTTGATTCGATAGAACTTGTAGGGGGTTCCGCCGATCACGGTCAGCGGGACTGCGGTCGTCGTTGTCAACGGGCTGATCTCGCCTCCTTCTTCAGTCCACACAGACAGGTGGGTTGAGGACTCGATTTGGTAGTTGGCTCCAACGACCGTCGGCCAGACGATGGTGAATTCCTCCGCAGCGGTTTGGACAAAGAATGTGACCTGATGGGCCGGCGCATCCGTGGCGGTATTGCCACTGATGATGATTGACACCTGCTGCCGACCATCCACCAAGGCCCCTTTGTGCGTGATGCAGACAACATACTCCCCCGTCATGGGGGAGGCGATGACAACCTGTTCAACGTTGTCACGGGTATTGTCACCGGTGCTGGCTGGACCTGCAGGAACGGCAGGGTTCAGGACCCAAGGCTCGTGAACGACGCTCGTGGGACTCGTGACGCGAAGGTCAAGATCGTTGCGAAGCATCAGGTCCCCGGGATCGACCGCCTCCGCGGGTGGGATTCCGGGCGGGTCGCTCCAGCAAATTGTCACCCAGAGTGGCTCGGTTCCATCCGTGGTCACGGGGAAGGTAATCGTGCCTCCGCTCGGCATAAACACTTCTTTGATATGAGGGTGCGAATCAGTCGCCGCGTCCGCCCCGATCAGCTCCGAAGCCGTCTGCGTGTTCATCAGACCCCATCCGAATGAGTAGTCCGGCCCGACATTGCCTGCTTCGTCGGCCGTGTGGATTGCTACCGCCTTCAGGGTCGAGGCGAGCATGGGGTAGTCCTCTGAGTAGGTAATGTGGTAAAGCTGTCGTAGCAGGTTCAACGAGCCCGCGACACTCGGGGCGGAAAAACTCGTTCCCGAAATGAGCCGGTAGTCGGCATCATGGTCGGCATCTGTGGTGGCGACGTCGATACCATTGCCGACAAGGTCGGGCTTGACCCTGCCGTCATCGGTCGGCCCCATGCTGCTGAAGTATGCCAGGACAACGCTGCCGACGCCGTTGTATCCCCCGATGATGTCGTCCACGGCCCCAACCGTGAGAACGTTCTTCGCGCACCCTTGAGGATGGACGGTGTCAAAGCCGGTTGCGCCGCCATCTGCCGGACGGCTGACTCCTCTGAAAAACTCCCATTCACCGCCTTCGAGCGCCCAGTGATCTATGGGCTGAGTAGGCGGTGCCTCACCTTGATCATTTCCGGAAGAAAAGACGGGAAGATAAGTGTCCGCATCATAGACGATCTGGTCAAGTGTGTCGGAGCGCGCATCAAAGTAAAATCCAAACCTAAAATCTTCCTGGGCGCTGATCGTAGTCTCTCCATACCATAACCAACCGTATTCGGCCGTCAATGTCCAACCTGAGGCCAGCCCATAGGAATGGTTGGAAAGGCGCAGGTCGTCGTTGAGGACGGCATCCGCCATCTCTATCAAGTCGTCATCGAAATCGTAGGCGTCAAGATTCGCGGCAAAGGACATGCCGCGGGCGGCATGGGGAACGATCTGCCCACCGACGTTGAGCGTATTGATGCCTGCGGAGATCAGAGTACCGGCCGTTCCAGTCGCGTGGAAATTAAAGGGCGTCGCCCCGTCCTGTTGCGTCACGCGGGAGGTGAACTCGACATGCGTATTGCGCACGGCATCCTCATCCCACAACCCTATGATCGTGCCCTCTCCATCCAGATCAAGGCCCGTGGCACCGCCCGGCCAGAGTTCATCGGTGGAGATGGTGTCGGCGGCGTTGATATTGTGCGGCGCGTAGTAGAGAGGTCTGCCGTTGTTTTCTCCGATGAGGACGGCATCGCTGCCGGAATCCAGGCGAATCCTGCCCGGCCAGCCCTTCTCCAGTTCCAACTGCTGGAGTCGCGCTTTCTCACCAGGCAGTTGCTGTTTCTTCTCCAGGAGTCGCTCGGCGAGCTTCTGGCGTTTTGCCGCACGTATATCGGCGGACGTCCGCGCTTGACCGTTCTGGTCCGCCATGGGCTTGACCATGAACGGCGCGAGCGCCGCACGACGCTCCGCCATCAGGGCTGCGCGCTCTTTGCCGGCGGCTTCCGCCTCCGCCAGCGGTTCCAGGCCCTCTGCAGCCTCCGGGTTGAGACGGCGAGGAAGTCTCCCGTATTGCAGTGCATGCTGATATTCCTCGTCCGAAATCAGTCCTGCCTCGTGCATGTTCTGCCATAGCTCAGCCACTGTGAAATCCGGACGTATCGCCTGACCAGCGTCTTGCGCCTCCACACCTCCGCCTGCAATGCCAACCATGACCGATGCCAGGGCTACTGCCTTCGCTAACATTTTCATCGCCGGACCTCCTCTCTGTTTTCTTCGCGAACTATTGTTTATACGGTTTCTTGATAAGAGCTTTGGGCTGTGAAACTGCGGTATAAGACGCGCTGCTCGGTCGTGCCCTAAGTGGTTTCTTTCCAAGATGATAACTCATTCGGCTCGCTTGCTTTGGGGTGTTATATCGTTCCTTCACACCACCCCAGGCCCTGCGGCCTGCAACGCACCAACCCCGCCTTGGGCGGGGACGCCATGGCCACGGCCGTTCAGAGCATGGGTATAGACGACCGTCGTTTTCAGGTCCTCATCGCCCGGCGACTCCCGGACGGTCCCGACGTCGTAGCCGGCTTCGAGCAAGTGCGTCGCAAAGGAGACACCCCAAGATCCCTGCCAGACGTCTATGTGTTTACCGGACGGTTACCCTTTCTATGCTTACAACGTACCCCCGGTTCGCCGCGCAGTCAAGGCCTTTTCCGTAATCTCAAGGACCGGAAAACCGCTGATCATTGCCATCCTCGTTTTCGCATGCTCGTGGCACAGACGCTCAATCAGCCTCGATCACCCGGAAGAACCCAGCCCCACCGATCATCGGCACATCTACCATCGTCTCGCTGGCCGTGGCAGGAAGCACGAAATCAAGGTTCGTCCATGTAAGAGCGTCCATACGTGCCTTGGTCTGCACCTGATAGGCCTTCCCGACCTCCGAGGACCACTTCAGCCGCAGATAGCCGGCGCGCACGACCTCCGGGGCGGCCGTCGGGACCACCACCGGCTTTGCCCCCGCCTTAATGGGCACGCCCGGCCGGGTTTCATAGGCCCAGTCGTGCAGGATGAAGCTGACTTGGCTCACGCCCGACATGCGAATCCACCCGTAGTGCGTCTGCCCATTGATTTCGAACGACAGCCCAAGTAGTCCGTACTGAACGCCATGCCATGGGCCGCTTCCGCCGACGTCCATGTAGGACACCAGGAAGTTCTCATCTCCATCCCACAAGAAGGGTCCCGGAAGCGCGACGTCGATGAGCGTGCCCGCTGGCACCGGGCGGTAGTTCAGGTGGCCGGGTTGCCAGGTGGGGTCGGCGACTGCCCTATTCCCCCCGACGGGCGCAAGGCTCAGCGTTCCCTCGTTGTTCCTGAATAGGAAGTCAACGATACCATCCCCGTTGATGTCAAAGTCCGGGTCGATTGGCACAAGACGACGCTCCTGTGGCGCCGACCACGAAATTGAAACAGCTGCGCCTCCATCCATGATGAAGAGCGAGAGGAACGCAGTGAGCGTCGTCACTACGCCACGCAGTCGGATGCTTGAAACAGGGCAGTTCACTTGACCTCCTTGACGCGGTAGAACCTGCACTGGTCGTTGGCGCTTCCTTCGTCCACCCACTCAGTGATTTCGCGCATGATGCTGATGTCGTCGGACAACGCCGTCCAGCCGTCGGGGTCCACCAGGTTCGTGGATGACATGACGGTGTGGATGCTTCCCTGATTGCCTCTTCAGCCGGCCAGAAAGCAAGACCCCCCTGTCGCGGTGGAAGGCGACCTGCGGCATATCCAAGGCGCCCTTGCCTGCGCCGAAAAGCGAAACGGCGCGGCAGGCAGGCTCCTCTGGCGGGCTAACATTGCCCTTGAGCGGTGCCGCAGCGAAGCAAGCCGTCCGCCTCAAGGGCCTCGTTATACGGCAGCTCCTACATCGCGACCGGCGTCAGAGTATATACTCTACCGTGCTGAGCAGCCCCCTTAATGTCGCCTCGGCGAAGTGCCTCCCGTACATTATCGAGCTTGTACGCATCCTCCAGGGAGAGGTACGGAGACCATTCATCTTCCCTCTCCAGTAGCTCTACGTCGACTTCGGCGACATACCGGCCTTCGTGAACGAATTTTGTTCGGGTTCGCTTTCTCACCTCCGCCTCCTCAGAAAACTGCTTTCCCATAGCTCCGGATCTGGCCTGTAAGCTGTGACCAAAACCGCTGGACTTGAGTGGCCCTTCGGGATTCCCCATACGACATGTATGGGCTGATTCTTTCGGTCCTTCTGGAGGACGAGCACACAGGAGCCTTTCGGGTACTCGGGGTAATCCTCCACAACAATAGCATCCGCCACTCCTTCCACAACCTCCCGCGCCAGAATTGCCTCTGCCGAGAGTTCATCATACCCGTGCTCGGAAATGCGCACAGCGCTTTTATGGACCAGCCGTCGAATCTCTTCAAATCTCTTGCTCAACCTTCTCCCTCTTCCTCGTATATCTCCTCTCCTCCCTTGCCATTTGTTGCCGTACCTCGCTCTTGAGCGGCGCGGTCTTGCGCGTCCGCTCGAAGAGCTTGTTCGGTCTCCTATTCTTTCATCTGTTTCTCAAGCTCTGTTTTTTGGGCTTGAAGTTCTTTCAATCTCTTGTTCAGGTTAGCAATTTCTTTCTTGATCTGGCGGAGTTCTGTCTGGGTCTTGGCGCTGGTCAAGCGGTCGGACCCAAGCTCCTCCGCGATGTACTGCTCAAGTTGACTCCTCAAGATCCTGATATAGGGGTTGCCCCACACCGATCCCTCTCTGTATTCGAGTCGGCCGGCCTGAATGCCTTTTACGATGAAGTCCCGGCTCACCCCGTATTCCGTTTTCGCCGTTTTGTCACTGAGGGTTGCCCCTTTGCGATTCCATTCACCGTATTCCGCCATAGGTCATCTCCATGGCCGAACGTTGCGGATCAGGCGCGGCTATTTGCCGTCGCCTGCATCCGTCTTGTTATGCCTTTCCTTGAAACGCTTGTCAACGATCGGCGTATCGGTTGGCAGGGGAATCCGGTTCAAGTCAACGATTTCCCCGTCGACAATTAGTTCGATGTCGATTCGAGCCCTTCTCATTTGCCTTGAAAACTTTTTCCCCGAATTGGGATCGTATGGCGCCCATTTACCGTTTTCGTATCCAACATATTCTGGCAGAGCTCCCGATTCCGATTTGATGTGATCGGGCCACGGGGGACCAATTTTCAAGAATTTACCATCGGGGATGGCCGATTCTGCCCCTGGAGGATAGCTCGTGCCTTGGGGGGTGACTAATGCTCCCGTCAGAGGAGACAGGATGCGGACGCCCGCTTTGATTGGTTTGAAATATTTCCCGTCAGGACTTCTCATTAATATGAGCGGCGCTTTTTTGCTCTTTACCGCCAGAATATGGGGCCAGGCGGCTTCAAATTCCTCTCGACTCGTAAAGGGAATTTCATGAATGCCGCCTTGTTGAGAATGTTTCAATGTGCGCGCCTGATTTCGCAACGGTTCCAACTCCTTTGGCCAGCTTTTGGGCCATGCCCCTTTTTCAGTAACCTGATATAGCGCATAGGCCGAATAGACCCCGAAAATGAGGATAGAGGCGACCAGAACGGTCAATACCGTGGTAAGCGCAATAGCAGACTTCTTTCGCATTTTCCTTCTCCTTTCTTCTTGCATAACAATGATTATGCAGCCTGTATAAAACGGGAAAGACAGACTGCTGCTTTCTGTATAAGAAGTTCCCAGCCGTTCTTGTTTTTTCGCGCAATGTCTTCCATATCAACCGCTTGCCGGCTTTTTCGCTCTGAATCGCTTCCGGCTTATACAGTCTGTATAAGCCGGTTCAAACCCCGTCGACCGGGCTGCGCACACGGTGACCTCCCTTGTTCAAGACATGGATGTAGATCATGGTGGTGCTCAGGTCCTTATGCCCAAGAAACTCCTGGATGGTTCGGATGTCGTAGCCCGCCTCGAGCAAGTGCGTCGCAAAGGAGACACCCCAAGATCCCTGGCAGACATGTATGCGGTTACCGGGCGATTATCCTTTTTATGCTTACAACGTACCCCCGGTTCGCCCCGCAGTCAAGGCCTCTTGTCAAGAAAACCAAGGGGCCTCGCGACTCCAGCGTATGGCCACCGGTTATCTCTAACCGGCGCTGAGGGCCGAGCCTCCAGAGGCCCCCCACCGACGGGATCGGTCAGGGCGCCTCGACGAGAATCTTCAGGATGGCGAGCGAGCTTTCTTCTCAGCGCGGACAAGCAAAAGGTAGCCCTTCGTAAAAAAAAGCAGGCGGTTGAACTGCACCAGTAACCAGCACATCGGATATAAAAGGGAGGAGAAAAGAAGCGGCTTGTCGCCTCGCTCAAAATCCTCCTGAGTCACAACAACGCCCTTGGAGGTTTCCTTGCTGTTGCCTTTGCCGAGGCGGCTGTGCATGAATCCGAAGGCAGTATCAATCAGGTGCGAGAAAAAGCGGGAATAACTTTTGGCCTGGCGAACGGTGAAAAACTCGCCGAGCAGTTGGCGCAATTCCTCCTCGCGGTAGCCGGGGCGGACGTGCCCGTGCCACTGGTCGGTCAGCCCCAGCGCGATGCGAATCGGCCTCAGAATCGCTCCTCGTTTCGCGTGCGGCACGTTGACAATGAGTTCGCGTTGCTGTTTGAGCACACGAGACAGCTCCTTCACGAAAGCGAGATCTTCCCGAATATGCTCCAGGTAATCAATCACTACCACGAGATCAAATTGCTTGTCGGGAAACGGAAGCCGGGCGCCGTCCAGGCGATGGACATTTTCCCCGACGATATCGCGAATGGATTCCACCGTTTCCGCCATGTCGGCGCTGTGCCAGGCGCCGCCTTTCTCTCTGAGAAGGTAGCTGATCACCCCGTTGTCCCCGCCAATGTCGAGGCAGGTCTTTCCTTCGAGTGGCGGGAGAAGCCGCTCGATTTCCCGAAACTTCTCCTGCTTCAGGACGGACTTGCGATAGAGCCTAATGGCCCAGGGGAGAGATGTCTGACGCGAAGCCGGCCGAGAGCCACGCTCTTTGGACAGCCCTTTCACACTCATTTCCCCCCACCCGGCACGAAAATTTTCCTCGCCTCGCTCAGTGCTTCACCTCTCTGGGCCTCATCCCAACCCAATTCCGCAGCCATGATGTCCGCGCAGACACGAAGCGCAGCCTGACCAGGATGACCGAGACAGCCGAGGTCTGTACGCCGCATGACCACATCCTTTAGTCGGTAAGCCATCTCTTCCCGCACGCCATGAACGACCTCCGCTTTCAGAACTTCCTCGGAGCCCGGTATTGTCAAGCCCAAGCCGGCATTTTGGCCAATGTGACGGAGAATCCGAGGATACTCCGAGCCGTAGCTGTAGACCAGGTGCTGCATGACCTTCTCGCTGAGGCCTTCTGGTTTCTCGCGAATCGCTCGCCGCATGAAGTTCTGGAACCGCTCGATTCTGCCGCCGAAGATCGGCTTCCTCTTCGTGAGCGTTCGCGGCGGCTTGCGGTATCCCAGCTTTCGGAACACGCGGTCAACGACCTTCTCCGCCAGGAACCGGCACGTCGTGTACTTCACTCCGACCACGCTGATCAGGCCGTGGATGCGATGGCGCTTCGCGTGATCGGTGATTTCGTATTTTCGGGCGGCCTTGGACACATCCTCTTCAACGCACTTCTCCGTGATCGGGCGCAATCCTCCGTACCAGAACGATACGTCGTCTCGCTTGAGAGACGCCCCGGGATAGGCGGCGTTGATTTCGGACACAAATTCGGTGATGTCGCGTTCGGTGACCGAGAAATCGTCCGGGGCGCCCCTGTAAACGACGTCTGTCGTTCCGATCAGGGAACGCCCCCGCCACGGCGTCACAAACAGCAGCCTTCTGGCTCGGCAGAGAACCGCCTCGCTGTCCCTTTGTTGGCTGGGGATACTGAACGCGTACTTCTCACAAAGAAGGGGCGCGAGGATCTGGATGCCTTTGGAGCGAACCACCGTCCGTTCCGGCGGGCGATACCTCAACAGCCCCAGAACGATGTCTGACCACGGCCCCGTGATGTTGGCAACGACCTTGGCGCGAATCTCAAATTGTTCTCCTGTCAGGACATCCTTGACCTGGGCGCGGTCAACGCGTCTTCCATCCAGAGCGAATCCGACCACCTCAGCATAATTCGCCAAATCTGCCCCCGCCCGAGCCGCCGACCGAGCAAAGGAAAGCGTCAGCCGCTCGGAGTTGTGCATCTGCGCGTCATAGAATATCGCGCCGCCTGTGAGACCTTTGGTCTGTACTCCCGGGAGGATTCGCGAACACCTATATGCGGAAATGACCCGTCCGCGGGGAAGGAATTTTTGAGGGTCCGAAAGCTGATTGCGATCGTAACTCATCAGATCGTTGACGAGCATCGCCGCTGCCAGAGCTTCCGGTCCCTCCCGAGCATGCCCGTACGTCGGGATCAAGAAGGGAAGGCGATGAACGAGGTGTGGGGCAATGCGCATCAGGAGCATCCGCTCGTGGATGGATTCCCTCATCCGCCGAAAATCGAGATGCTGCAAATAGCGCAGCCCACCATGAACGACCCGCAGCGTCGCCGAGGAGGTGGCTTCTCCGAAATCTCCCTTCTCCACCAGAGCAACGGAAAGGCCCCTAAGCGCAGCATCCCACGCGGTGCAGACTCCGTTGATTCCGCCGCCGATGACTAAGAGGTCATATTGTTTGCTGGAAAATCTTGAGAGGTCTCGCTTCAATCAGTTCGTCCTCGCTTTCGTATATGGTGAAAGACGAGGGTAGTATATAGAATCGCTCTCGATGGGGCAACATGGCGGGAATTCGTGGCTTTGTGTCTTCGCGGTGATGTCCGCCATGGCGTTCATCTCCGAGCCAACCACAAAGGCACAAAGACACGAAGAAGGCTGCGGCTGGAGGTGGATTTCGGATCCCAGATTTTGGATTGCGGAATCGAGCCGTGCTGGCGCAATGTTGCATCTGCAATCCGAAATCGGAAATCTGCAATCAGCAGTCGGCCCGTTGGCCTACTCCGGCTCCTCTTCCACTTTGTAGAACCTCTGGCGGGCGTTGGGATCGCCGGGGGGGTTGCCGTTCATTCCGGGCGCTGTGCCTCTATCGGTCCAGATCATCGTATCGTCTTGCTGAAGGATCTCCTCCTGCGCATTCGGCACCTCCTGCCACGTCCCCTGGTCGCCGAGGGAGCCCGGGTTCCAGTAGATGCGATAGGTGGCGTCGGGCATGCTCTGCCATTGCAACTCCAGTCCGCCGGCCCACTTGGTGCTCCACCGGAGGGCCTCCATTGTGAAAGACCTGCATTCGATCGAAAAATCAATGTTGTCGATCACCTCTGAATCGCCCACGGTCACCGGAGTGGCATATTCTTGCGAAATGCACCGCCAGCAGCCGCCCGCCCGAACGCGATATGTCCCTGGCGGAAGGCGCACAATGTAGCTCCCATCATCACCGCTTTGAGCCCCCTCCACCTGTTGGCCCGTCGCCTGATCGTAAGCTCTGACCCATGCGTTGGCAACCGGCGTCACCCCATCCTGGCGATAGACGTGCCCTTTGATCTCACCCGTTTTGAGGAGAAGGAAGTCTATCCCCGATCTCTCTTCCGAGGCCGTCAGGGTAATGGTCGCCGCCTGCCCGAAAACGTACACGCCATAGTAGTACTGAGTCGGCCATCCATCCGCCTCCGCCTGCACCTTATAGCTTCCGCTTGGAACCGAGATGGAATAGAAACCACTGGCGTCCGTATCGTCCCCCGCCACCCAGTCGCCACTGCCGGCATCAAAAGCCGAAACCGATGCGCCGGGGATCAGCGTCACCCCGCCGCTCTCGTAAACGTGCCCGGTTATGGTCGCGGGCGCGCCCTCGGGCCGGAGAACGAAATCAACTCCGCTCCTCACCTCCGGCACAGTCACGATAATGATCGTCCCGCCGTCGTACCACTGCGGGACCCATCCGTCCTTACGGGCTTGCACTTGGTAGCTGCCGCTGCGCACGGTCAGGGAGTAAAAGCCGCCCGCGTCGGTCCAGACCTCGGGCGGCCACTCACCCGTCGTGGCATCGCGAGCCTGAACCCGCGCCCCAGCCAGTGGCGTTGCCCCATCCTCCTGGTAAACGTGCCCCGTTATCCTGGCACCGGGCTGCAGGGCGAAATCAATTCCGGTCCTCTCTTGGGGGGCAGTCACCGTAATGGTAGAAGCCTGGTCGAAGTCGTATGTGCCGGGATAGTATAGGAAGGGCCATCCATCAGCTTCCGCCCTGACTTTGTAGCCGCCGCTGGGAACAGCCAGGGTGTAGAAACCATTGCCGTCGGTTCCGACCCAGCCCAGCCCCTTACGGCTCATGGCATCGATAGCCTCAACCCTCGCGCCGGAGATCGGTGTTACGCCACCCGTCTCATAGACGTGCCCGCTTATCGTCGCCGCCAGAGCCTCCGACAGGAGAGCGAAATCCACTCCGCTCCTCACCTCGGGCGCAGTCACGGTGATGGTGGTCGCGTCCCCGAAGTGGTACGTGTCGTCGTACCACTCCTCCAGCCATGCACCCTTACCCGCTTGCACTCGGTAGCTGCCGCTGGGCACGGTCAGGGAGTAGAAACCAGCCGAGTCGGTGTCCACCGGGGGCACCCACTCACCGCGCGTGGCATCGTGAGCCCGAACCCACGCGCCAGCCAGTGGCGTCGACCCGTCCTCCTGGTAAACGTGCCCGGTTATGGTAGCCCCGCGTTGGAGCACGAAATCAATTCCGCTCCTCCCTTCGGGGGCAGTCACGCTGACGGTCGAAGCCTGGTCAAAATCGGACACCCCGTCGTAGTATTGCCACACCCATCCATCCGCCTCCGCCTTGAGCTTATAGCTGCCGCTGGCCACGGAGATGGAATAGGAACCATCCTGGTCCGTTCTGTCGTCCCCTACGTGCATGCCGGTTTGAGCCTCAGAAGCTGATACCCGTGCCCCCGGTACCGGCGTGATGCCGTCATCCTGGTAAACGTGCCCGCTTATCGTCGCGGCGCCCTGGAGAACGAAATCCATTCCGCTCCTGACCTCAGGGGCAGTCAGGGTGATGGTGGTGGCCTGGCCGAAGTCGTACACGCCGTCGTAGTACTGGGAGGCCCACCCATCCACAGACGCTTGCACTTTATAGCTGCCGCTCGGAGGGGACACGGAGTAGGAACCGTCCTGTTCGGTCAGGTCCCCTGCCACCCAGCGGCGGGTTGTTGGGTCAAGAGCCGAAACCCACGCGTCGTGTATCGGCGTGACGCCGTCATCCTGGTAAACATGCCCCCTTATTGTGGCTGCGCGTTCCAGAATGAAATCTATGCCGCTGGTCTCGTAGGGCGCCGTCACGCCGACCGGGGAGGAGTCCTGATCCGACCACCCCCCCACCCCGAACACGTGAAGTGTGTACGTCCCCGAGGGGACGCTCACCGAATAGCTGCCGTCTGCGAGCGTTTCCGTGCCGGCCACCCAGTCCCCCATAAACTCGAAAACCCAAAACTTCGCCCCTGGCACCGGCGTCTGACCGTCATCTTCGTAAACGTGCCCCGTGATCCTCCCTGCCTTTTCCAGAAGGAAATCCATGTCGGGAACCTTCCCGGATGCTGGCGCGCTAACGCGCTGCCTTGGCGGTGGGGCGTAGGCCGTACCGTAGAGCCTATCTTCATCAACCTCAACCTCCCAATCGCCTTCGATCACTCCGATCGCGTAGCTGCCGTCCGGTCCGGAGCAGCCCACCGCTTCCGCTTCCCAATCTCCCAGCTCAGCCCAAACGACAATACCCTGCAAGCCTTCTTGCGTCTGCGCGTCCTTGACCGTTCCCGTGATCAGCGTCGTCACCCGGGGGCAGGACAAATCTATGCCCTGCTCATCGCTCCCGGATACGGTAACGAAGGCCGCTGTGGGGCAGACGTACCCCAGCCTCGATATGTGCTCAGGCATCGGACCAACTTCCCACCCGCCATCCATCACGTTGAGGGTGTAGCTTCCATCATCATCTGTTACCCCGACAGACTGAAGGTTCTCCCCGTCCTCCAACCAGCCCATGACCAGCATGCCCCGGAAACCTTCGCCCGTGTCCGAGGCGAAGACTTTCCCCGAAATGGTGCGGTTTCCCGCGAAAAGGACCAGCGGTGCGGAGAGAGGGTTTGACCCCTCCGATACCTGGATCATCTGCCCGCTTCCTTCACCGAAGTTTGTTACGGAGCCCGGCTGGAACGGGAAAACGGCGTACGATCCGGGAGACTTCACTCGCAGCTCAAATCTGCCGTCGGCATCGGCGAAATGCATCGAAACCATCGCGTCAGCGGCCAAATCCATAATCGCCACGATAGCCCCCCCAGCGGGAGAGCCACCCAATTGTACCTGACCGGTAACCACGCAAGGATAGGAGCTGTCCTGCACTACGGTAAAACTTGCGATGGCCCACGAAGAATCCTCATCGGTGACCTTGACGATGAAATGACCTGAGAACCACCACCAGAACCCGTTGACAATCAGTGCGGCCTTCACGGAGGAGTTCGTCGCCCCATCCTCGTCGTGCCAGAAGCCCTTATTGCCGAGGTGAGGAGCTTGGCCATCGGCCACGGGAAAGCTCATCCATCGCGCATCTTCAGGGTCAAGGTTTCCGTCGCCATCCACGTCAATATAGACATCGAAGATCAATTCATTTCCCGCGGCCGCTGTGTCTGCTTCGACAGTCACGGGCGTTGCCACATCGCCAAGGGTGTAGGTTGACGGCGAGACTGTGACGGTCGTCACCGCCAAGCAGTCTTTCGTCGTTAATGCGGCGGATGCAATCGCAAAAAGAAGTCCCAGAAAAGCAATAGGCCTTCCACCAATGAATTGAAGTCTCATCTTCCCTCCCTACTTTCTCATGTCACAGGAATTTTCCAGTCTTCCGCAGATCAACCAGGGGCATGCAGCCGGATTGCCATCTCTTCGGCCCGGGCCAGAGGCGCTAAGTTTGCATTTCGGGTTTCGCCGCGCTCTGCCCTTCCACTCGGATTGGGCAGGTCCCTGCGATGCGGACCCAATGTTACTCGGGTTCCTCTTTCACTCTGTAGAACCTCTGGCGGGCGCCGGGGTCGCCGGGGGGGGTGCCGTTCATCCCCGGTGCTGTGCCTCTGTCGGTCCAGATCATGATATCCCCTTCCTGGCGGAACTCGTCCTGAGCATTCGGCACCTCCTGCCAGGTCATGCCGTTGCCGAGGGAGCCGGTGCTCCAGAAGACGCGATAACTCGCGCCGGACTGACCCTCCCAGTGCAGCTCCAAACCGCCGGTCCAAATAGTGCTCCACCGCAGGACCTCCATTGTGAAAGACCTGCATTCGATCGAAAAATTAATGTTCTCGATCACCTCTGAATCGCCCACGGTCACCGGAGTAGCATATTGCTGCCAATTGCACCGCCAGCCCCCCGCGTCAAGACGATATGTGCCCGGCGCAACACGTAGAGTGTAGCTTCCATCGTTGTCCGTTTGAGCCCAAGCCATCCAAAGGCCCGTAGCATCATCCCGAGCCCCTACCGATGCCCCTGCAAGGGGCGTCACTCCATCCTGCTGATAGACGTGCCCCTTGATCGCCGCTGAAGCTTCGAGGAGAGCGAAGTTTACGTCGGTTCTCTGCTGTGGCGCGGTCAGGATAATGATAGAAGCCTCGTCGAAGTCGTACGTGTCGTCGTACCACTCCTCGAGCCATCCGTCCGCTCCGGCCTTGACCTTGTAACTGCCGCTTGGAACGGAGAAGGAGTAGGAACCGTCGTCTTGGGTATTGCCCCCTGCCATCCAGTCGGTTGCATCAAAAATTGCAATCCACGCACCGCCTACCGGCGTTACGCCATCCATCTGGTAAACGTGCCCGCTTATCGTGGCGCCGCGTTGGAGGACGAAATCAATTCCGGTTCTCTCCTCGGGAGCGGTCAGGGTAATGATCGTCGCCTCGTCGGAGTGGGTCACGCCGTCGTAGTATTGAGTCGGCCATCCATCGGCTTCCGCCCGGACTTTGTAGCTGCCGCTTGGAACCGAGATAGAGTAGGAGCCATTCTGGTCAGTATCGTCCCCCGCCACCCAATCGCCGGATGTGGCATCCTCGGCTCGAACCCATGCGTGACCGATCGGTGTCACACCGTCATCCTGGTAGACATGCCCGCTTATCGTGGCGGCGGGTTGGAGGACGAAATCAATTCCGCTCGTCTCATCAGGCGCTGAGACCGAGACGGGCGTAGCTTCCTCCCAGTACGGGGTGTTGAGGTAGAACTGCTCCAGCCATCCCTCCACGTCGAACACGTGGACTCTGTACGTTCCCGAAGGAACCCAGAACGTATAGCTGCCGTCCGGGAGCGTTTCGGCCCAACCGACCCAGTTCCACGTCCCGAACTCGTGGACGTCCACGCTCGCTCCCGGGATCGGCGTCACGCCATCATCTTCGTACACGTATCCCGTGATGGAACCGCCGCGTTGGAGGACGAAATCAATTCCGGTTCTCTCCTCGGGTGCGGTCAGGGTAATGATCGTCGCCTCGTCGGAGTGGGTCACGCCGTCGTAGTATTGAGTCGGCCATCCATCGGCTTCCGCCCGGACTTTGTACCTGCCGCTCGGAACGGAGATCGAATAGAAACCGGTGGTGTCCGTATCGTCCCCGGCCAGCCAATCGCCGGATGTGGCATCCTCGGCTCGAACCCATGCGTGAGCGATCGGCGTGCTGCCGTCATCCTCGTAAACATGCCCGGTTATTGTGGCGCCGCGTTGAAGGACGAAATCAATTCCGCCGGTCTCATCCGGGACCGACACCGAGACGGGCGTGGCTTCATCCCAATACGGGGTGTTGAGGTAGTACTGGTCGCACCATCCCTCAACTCTGAACACGTTCACCGTGTACGTCCCGGAGGACACCAACAGCGTATAGCTGCCGTCGGGGAGCGTTTCCGTCCAGGCGGCCCAGTCCCCGGTCTCGAAATCGTGAGCCTCCACGCTCGCCTCCCCAATCGGCGTCTCACCATCATCTTCGTACACGTGCCCCGTGATTGTCCCAGCCTTTTCCAGGAGGAAATCTATCCCCGAAACAGTCCCGGATGCCGGTGCTGTAACGTGTTGATATGGCGGCCTTGCGTAGCCCGTACCGTAGAGGCTCTCCTCATCAACGTCAACTTCCCAACGACCCTCCACCACGCCGACCACGTAGCTACCGTCCGGCCCGGAACAGCCCACCGCTTCGGGCCCATCGCGCCCGAGCTCGGCCCAAACCGGGATGCCCTGTAAGCCTTGCCCTGTATCCTTATCCTTGACGGTTCCTCTGATCAGCGTCGTCGCCTTCGGGCAAGACAGATCTATCCCTTGCGCATCGCTCCCGGAGACCGGCACCCAGACATAAGGCGTCACATACCCGAGCCTCGATATATCCTCGGGCCACGGGGAGATCCCCCATTGGCCATCCATAACCGGCAGGCTGTAATTTCCGTCATGGTCCGTTACCGCGAAAGATAAAAGGTCCTCCCCGTCCTCCGTCTCGCCGATGACCAACGTGCCTCGGAAACCTTCGCCGGTGTCAGAGGCGAAGACCTTCCCCGAGATGGTGCGGTCTCCGGGGAAAAGAACCAGCGGCTGGGAAAGAGGGTTTGATCCCTCCGATACCTGGACCATCTGCGCGCTTCCCCCCTCCTCCTCCTCCTTTGTAACCGCACCGGGCCGTAAGGCCAAAACACCGTATCCTCCCGGAGACTTAATTCGCAGCTCAAATGTCCCATCGGCAGCAGTGACAGCCATGGAAGCCATCCCCCCGGTGGCCATATCCTGAATCCCCACCACAGCTCCCCCTGCGGCGGAACCACCCAACTGCACCTCACCAGTAACCACACAAGGGAAAGAGCTATCTTGCTCCACAGTGAAACTCCCTGTGGCGGTTGAAGAATCTTCGTCGGTGGCTTTGACAATGAAATGGCCTGAGAACAACCACGCGCCGTTGGCAATGAGCGTGGCTTTGACGGAGGAGTTGGTCGCCCCGTCCTCGTCGTGCCAGAAGCCGGGATTGTCGAGGTGAGGAGTTTGGCCATCGGAAATCTCAAAGCTCATGAACCGTTCATCCTCGGGGTCGAGGGTGCCGTCGCCATCGAGGTCAAAGTGGACATCGAACACCAACGTGTTTCCTGCCGCATCGGTGTCCGCCTGGACAGTCACCGGGGTTGCCACATCGCCAAGCGTATAGGTTGACGGCGTGACCGTCACAGTTGTCACTGCCGAACAATCCCTGGCTGGCAAAGCGACAAATGCAACGGCCAAGACGAATCCGACCAACCCGACCGTAGAACAACTCTTTATTCCATACATGCTGCGCTCTCCTTCTTGTGTGGTAGCTTCGTTTGAGGCCACACGATACGTTCCCCCGTGGCGCTTCGTGCGTAGAATGGCATAAAGATGGCAGGTCGTCAAGACCAGCAAGCGCGGCTGCGCGCCAGTGGCGCGTCCAGCCAGTTTCTATTGCGCCTCACCGGAGATGAAGCACGTCGCGCAGTGGCTGCCGTTCCATGGGCCGGTGTTCAACTTTCACTCGCCCTGGGATGGCACACCTTAAAGACGAATGCATCCCCTCCTTTCCCTACTAATTATTATATTACTCAGCCGAAAGGGTGCGGCTACGTTTAAGTGGTAGGGGAGTTGCCTTGCGCCTGTTTGTTGGGGGTTGGAGGTTTGGGAGTGATGAACCGGAAGGATGGGATAAATACCGTCGGTGGAGTCCCTGTGGATTGTGGAGATTGATCGGTGCCGTAGGTTTGATTAGGGGGGCTTGCGGTTGTATCGCCGGCATCTTGTCCCGCCCGTGGCGGGATATGGGGGGCATCCTGCCGCCCTATCGAGGGCGGGACGCCCTCGGGAGAGCGGCCGCGGACGGCGGCGTTACACCTGGCAAAACCACCCCCTCAAATGTAGCCACACCCAGCCGAAACCGGCAATTGACATTGCAATCCCGCTATGTTACTTTGCTGAGGATTCTGGCAACTTAAATTCTTTATGGGCTTCCCAAGGGGAAGTCAAATGATACGCGACAAGCAAAAAGAAAGCATGCCAAGGTCGGAGACTGAGCAGTTGCAGCTCGAGCGGCTGCAAGCGATGCTCAACCGTCTGTATTCAGAGGTGGGCTTCTATCGCAACCTGCTGGACTCGGTCGGCCTGACTCCAAGTGAATTTCGCTCGCTGGACCAGCTTGCCCTTCTGCCCTTCACGCAGAAGGAAACGCTGCGGGATAACTATCCCTACGGCTTGTTCGCGGTGCCTCTGCGGGAGATCGTAAGAATTCAAGCCTCGTCGGGAACAACGGGACAGCCTGTGGTGACTGGTTATACCCGCAACGACATAAGACATTGGACAGAATTGGTGGCGCGGGTATTCTGTGCCGCCGGGGTTATGAGGGATGATGTTGTTCAGATTTGCCTGGATTACGGCTTGTTTTCGGGGGGGTTGGGCTTCCATTACGGTGCCGAAGAGATTGGGGCATCTGTGATCCCGGCTTCTACTTTCAATCCCGAGGGGCAAATGGACATCATGCAACATTACAGGACAACGGCCCTGGTCTCCGTTCCGACGTACGCCGTTAGGCTACTACGGGCGGCCAAAGATGGGAACATCCCACCTCAAGAGCTCTCCCTCAAGACGGTTATTCTAACAGGCGAGCCCTGGCCGGAGACTGTCCGCGAAAGGATCGAACATGGCTTTCATGTCCGGGCTTTCGACGCCTACGGGGTTAGCGAAGTGATGGGGCCGGGCGTCTCCTACGAGTGCGAGGAGAGAGATGGGCTTCATATTTCCGAGGACCACTTTGTCGCTGAAGTCGTTGAGCCCCGCACTGGCGAAGTTCTTCCTGATGGGGAAGAAGGCGAGCTTGTGTTGACGACTATAACGAAAGAAGCTTTTCCCCTGCTCCGGTACCGGACGGGGGACCTCACCGCGATTGATCGCGGGGCTTGCTCTTGCGGGAGAGCCACTGCAAGAATGAAGAAGGTTGCAGGACGGGTAGATGATGCGGTTTTCGTCCAGGGGAAGAGCGTCTTCCCGTCTCACGTGGAGCAAATTCTGCAAAGCGTAGAGGGCGTGGAACCTCATTTTCAGATCCTTGTAGATAAGTCGGGGACAGCGGCGGAACTGCGAGTCAGGGTGGAAATGGACAAACGGATCTTCTCCGACGAGATGAGGGTGCTGGCGGAATTGAAGAGGAATATAGAACGGAAAATAGAAGAGACGCTGGGCGTTGTGGCCGCGGTGTCGCTTGTCGAGCCGAGGTCTTTGGAGAAAGAGCAGGCGAAGGTCAAAGTCATCAATGGCAACGAGCAAAATGAAAGAGAGGGGAGGTGATGCGAACCTGAGAATCGCGAAGCACCCATCTAACCTTGCTGATTGGGTGCGAGTTCGGTGAGACCATAAGAAGATAATGGTTTCCATCGGTTTTGTGCAACGAAGACGTGATTGGCGTATTTAATGAGAAAAAATGGGAGGGGTACAATGAAACGATTTTGCATAGCCCTGACAGCACTTGTGATTATCGCATTAGTCCTCGTCACCGGGTGCCGAAAGAAGGAGGAAGGGCTTGAGATGGGGCCTTCCGGTCCCGCTGCGTATAAAGTGGGTGCCATGTTCGCAGTAACCGGTCCCGCATCCTGGCTGGGTGAGCCAGAGAAGAAGACCGTCGAAATGCTTGTGAAGCAAATCAATAAGGCGGGCGGTATCAATGGCCATCCCCTGAAGGTCATCGTTGAGGATACGACGGGGATGGAAGCAGAAACCGTCAATGCCATGAAGAAGCTTATTGACAAAGACAGAGTGTGCGCGGTGATCGGTCCCAGCCGAAGCGGCACGACGATGGCGGTCATCAATGTCGCTCAAGAAAGGGAGGTGCCGCTCATTTCCTGTGCCGCTGCTGCAGTCATTGTCCAGCCCGTGAAGAAATGGGTATTCAAGGTCCCGCAGATGGACAGCGACTGTGTCGCAAGAATCTACGAATATATGAAGGAAAAGGGTTGGACCAAGGCAGCCATTATTACGGGCACGACCGGTTTTGGCGCTGCGGGCCGAGATCAGCTCAAAAAACTGGCCCCGGAGCACGGGATTCAAATTGTTGCTGATGAGACGTACGGGCCGAAGGATACAGATATGACCGTCCAGCTCACAAAGATCAAGAACACGGATGCCCAGGCGCTCATCAACTGGTCAATCGTCCCTGGTCAATCCACTGTGATTAAGAATGCCAGGCAGCTTGGTCTGACGATGCCGCTGTTCCAGAGCCACGGTTTCGGCAACATCCAGTACGTCAAGCTCGCCGGCGAGGCCGCCGAAGGAGTGCTGTTCCCAGCGGGGCGGTTGCTGAGCGTTGAGGGAGTTCCCGAAGACGACCCCCAGAAGGAGGTTCTGACGAAGTACAAGAAGGATTATGAGACGACTTACAGCGAGGATGTGAGCACCTTCGGAGGGCATGCCTACGATGCCTTGATGGTGGTCGTTGATGCGCTGAAAGCTGTCGGCTCCAACAAAGCCAAAATCCGAGACTACATAGAAAACAAAAAAGGCTTCGTGGGAACGGCGGGGGTGTTCGACTTTTCTCCGGATGACCACTGCGGACTGGACAAGACGGCTTTCGTCATGTACACAGTCAAGGGAGGGAAGTTCGTTCCCGTGAAGTAAGGAGGGTTCCTTCACAGACAAAGCCAAACTACGGTGGACCGCAGTTTGGCTTTGCCATTCATAGAGCGTGACAGAGGCGCCGATGGAATTCAGTGAGATTCTTCAGTACATCTTTGCCGGCATAAAAATCGGGAGCATTTATGCCATGGTGGCGCTGGGCTTCAACATCATTTACAACACCACCGGGATCATCAACTTTGCCCAGGGCGAGTTCGTGATGTTAGGCGGCATGTTCATGGTGACCCTGTCGAAGTTGATGCCACTGGGCGTGGCTTTTCCGATAGCCGTCCTCGCGGTCGTCGCCGTCGGATGCGTCTTTGAGAGAGCAGCGATCTGGCCCGCCCGGGGGGCTTCGGTCATCACACTGATCATGATTACCATCGGCGGGTCATTTCTTTTGAAGGGGGCGGCTATGCTGGTTTGGGGGAAAAGCTCCTTCGCCCTTCGCGCATTTTCGACGGAGAAGCCGATAATGATCTCAGGCGCCACGATCCAGCCGCAAACGCTGTGGATCATTGGCGTCCTGGCCATCGTGGTGATTTTCCTCGCGGTTTTCTTCAAATTCACACTGACGGGCAAGGCCATGAGAGCGTGTGCCGCGAACAGGGCTGCTGCAAGCCTTTCCGGGATAAGCGTGGAGCGGATGGTTTTGCTTTCCTTCGCTCTCAGCGCGGGAATCGGAGCCGTGGCCGGCATTGTCATCACACCGGTGACTCTTGTTGATTACACGTGCGGGCCGTCGTATGCGATGAAGGGTTTTGCGGCGGCGGTTCTGGGGGGACTCGGAGTTTCCACAGGAGCGGTTGTCGGCGGATTGACTATCGGCCTTATGGAGTGCTTTGGAGCGGCGCTTCGTTTTGAGGGCGCCTCGACGTACAAGGATGGGATAGCTTTGGTCGTTCTGCTCATCTTTCTGTGCGCAAAGCCCAGCGGGATTTTCGGACGGGCGGCCATCTCCCAACTGAAGAAATTCTGATATCATGGGCAAAAGGAACGTCATAGGTCTGGTCGCGCTGGTTATCGTTCTGTTGCTCATTCCCCGGCTTCTGGGGAACCCTTACTACCTCGGCGTGCTGGTCTGGTGCGGGATTTACAGTCTTGCATGCATAGGGCTGAGCCTTTTCATGGGGTATTGCGGGCAGATTTCTCTGGGCCACGCCGGCTTTTGCGCCCTGGGCGCCTACATCTCCGGAATTCTGACCACAAAGGCCGGTTTTGCGCCCTGGCCGGCTATGCTGGTGGCGATCATTGCCAGCCTCATCGTGGCGCTCGCCGTGGGGCTCCCCGCTTTGCGGCTCAGGGGACATTACCTTGCCATGGCCACGCTCGGTTTTGGAGTCATCGTTTACGTGGTTGCGGAAGGCAACCCTTTTGGCCTCACGGGAGGCCCATCCGGTTTTTGGGGCGTCCCGAAGCTGTCGGTCTTCGGCCTGGCCGTCAATGATGAAGTGAGGTGGTACTACCTTGTGTGGGGGATCGTGCTCGTCATTATGGTTCTGCTCCTCAATATGGTCAATTCCCGTGTGGGACGGGCATTGAAGTCCATCCATGGGGGAGAGACCGCCGCCAAGGCCATGGGGGTCAACACCGCACGATACAAGATCGGGGTTTTTCTTCTGAGCGCCGCCCTGGCTTCCGTCGCAGGGAGCCTTTACGCTCATTACGTCGGATTCGTCAATCCGGAGCCGTTCAGCCTGGTTTTTTCGATCCATCTGGTGACGATGGTTGTTGTCGGCGGGATGACCAACCTATGGGGCGCCATCGCTGGAACAGCCCTGCTGACGATCCTGACCAGATATTTTCGTGTGTTCAAGGAGATCGGGCTGCTCCTCGACGGGTTCATTCTTATAGTCATCATGTTGCTCTTCCCCCAGGGGCTTTTCGTGGGAGCAGCAAAGAAGTTAGCAGGGCTGTTTCGGCGAGCCCATCCGAGCATCCACTCCAATTCCGGAGGTCACCCAAAGAAACATGAGGAGGTTCCGGCTGCTTGAATAACATTCTTCAGGTCATATCGCTGAGGAAGAATTTCGGGGGCGTGGTGGCTCTGGATGGCCTCAGTTTCGAGATTGGTGATGGACAGCTCAAGTCCATCATCGGTCCCAACGGAGCGGGCAAGACGACGCTGTTCAACATCATCAGCGGCATTTATCCTCCCTCTTCCGGTCGCGTGCGATTCAGGGGAAAAGACATTGCCAGACTCGCCCCGCACATTGTGGCTAAGAGAGGTATCTCCCGGACGTTTCAAAACTTGCAGCTCTTCGGCAACATGACCGTCCTCGAAAACGTCATGGTGGGGAGACACTGCCGGACCAAAGTAGGTTTTTTGCGATCCGCTTTGAAATTTCCCGGGGCGCTCAAAGAGGAGAAAAACACCGTGGCTGCGGCTATGGAATTATTGGACTTCGTGGGCCTGGCGGACAGCGCCGGGAGGGATGCGGGTACTCTACCCTTCGGCAAACAGAGGCTGGTCGAGATCGCGAGAGCCCTCGGTACGGAGCCGAAACTGCTGCTATTAGACGAGCCGACTTCGGGGCTGAATGTGCGAGAAACGGAAGAAGCTGGTCAACTCATTCAAAGAATCAGAGATACTGGCAAGACTGTGGTGGTCGTGGAGCACGATATGTCCCTGGTCATGGGGATTTCGGAGGAAGTTCTTGTACTTGACCACGGCAGAAGAATTGCCGAGGGCCCTCCACGCGAGGTCCAGAAGCATCCCGAAGTGCTGAGAGTCTATCTTGGAGAAGACGTTCCCCATGCTGAGGGTGCACAATCTTAGGACATCTTACGGAAATCTTGAGGTGCTTCGCAACGTGTCACTGCATGTGGACGCTGGGGAGATCGTAGTCCTTATCGGTGCCAACGGTGCCGGAAAATCTACCCTCCTGAACACAATCGCTGGGCTTCTCCGCCCGAGGGACGGAGAAATCCTGTTTCTTGACAAGAGAATCCAGTCCCTTCCTGCGTGCAAGATCGTCTCCCGAGGCATCTCACTCGTTCCCGAAGGGCGCCAGCTCTTCGCTCCGCTGACCGTGCTGGAGAACCTAATCCTTGGGGCTTATTCCGTCCCCAGAAAGGAGAAAAAAGAAGCCGCCAAAGCCAGACTGGAGGGAATCTGGAAGCTTTTCCCTATTCTATACCAAAGAAGCAATCAGGCCGCTGGTACTCTCAGCGGCGGAGAACAGCAAATGCTCGCCGTGGGGAGGGCGTTGATGTCCAGGCCCAAGCTTTTGCTTCTGGATGAGCCTTCTATGGGGCTGGCGCCAATTGTGGCGCGCGCGATTTTCGCGGCCATCAAGCGACTGCGTGATGAGGGGACGACTATTCTGCTTGTGGAGCAGAACGCAAGAGCCGCCCTCTCTATCGCCAACCGGGGTTATGTTCTCGAGGTGGGGATGATCGTGGCGGAAGGCAAGTCGGAGGAACTTCTGTCCAGCAAAGAGATTGTGCGGGCCTACCTTGGGAAGGATTACAAAGAAGTATGGGAATAGACAACTTTCCGAGGAGTTCCCGTGTCATAAGAAAGAGTTGGATGAATGTGCATCAGGCAATCCGCATTGTTGGTTGACATTGCGCCCCAGGATGGCGCAGAATGTCGCGTTGTCTTGTGAGAAACTTGATGTTGTTGCCGGATTGCCTTGTTGAAAGCAAACAAGAAAGGAGGGTGGTTATGAAAAAGCTGATGAGTGTAACTACGCTGGCAATTCTGTCGTTGGCGGTTGTCGGCGCGCTGGTCCTGTTATCCGGTTGCGTGCCTCCCAAGCCTGGGGCGAAGCAGGTTGTGTCCTCGATCAATTGTCCCGAATGCGGCTCTACAGCCATATTGATGTCGGACAAGGGCGCGGAGAAGATGGAGCATATCTGTCTTTTCTGCAAGGAGGTCTGGACACGAGCAGCCGCCTACTCAGGGACGGGATGGGTCACCTTTTGCGAGAAATGCGATAAGGTGCTCGGAGCTTGCCCGAAGTGCCTGGAGAAGATAAAGGCTGCGTCATGACTTCCGGAGCAACCTATCAGTGAGGTCCGTCTGTCTTTGGAAAGCGTCAGTAGGCCGAGGTGAAGTGACCACGTGCCTGCATTAACGGGTGTTTTGAGAAGGCGAGGGGCCCGTCGAGCCTCTGGCCCCTTCGTCCTGCCTTCATGCGTAGCCGCCTTAGCGCGGGCTTTTGACCTATCCCCAACTGCTGGGACCCTAAGAAGGACTACGCGGGCGATGATCGCAATCCTTGCAAGTGACGTTTATTGCTTGACAAGGGCCTTTTTCGCCCATATACTTCGGCTTCAAATTATCTTTTTTAAGGCCTAAAAGCACACAAAAACCTTGTTTTCTTAGAGAACTCAAAGCACGGAAGGGGGGTGAAAGCAAAGCTTTTTGTAGTTCCTAACAGTTGTTTGGTAACAGTGCAGTTGACCCACAAACTGGGGGTGGAAAATGCATAGGTTCGTTACTCTTCTACTGATCGTTCCTGTTTGCCTCTTCATCGTTGCGACGTTCGTAGGAAACTCAGCGGCTGAGGAGGCGGAAACCAGCCCCTTCGACTGGGGTGGCGACATCCGGTTGAGAGGAATTAGCTTCGATAACATTCCGCTCAATGCTGATCCGCCCGGCGTGACTCGCGGTGGCAAGAACGTGTTTTTCAGAGGTCGGACACGCGTCTGGGGACAGTACACGTTCAGCGACTACGTGCTGTTTAAGGCGCGGTTGGTGAACGAGTTCCGCTCCTACGAGACTGGCAGCGGCACAAACACGTATGACTTCCCGGACGAATACGTGTTCGATCACCTGTACCTGGATTTCAAGGACCTGGCGGACGGCCTGCTGGACCTTCGCATCGGTCGCCAGGACCTGATCTACGGCACCGGGAAGGTGATTCTCGATGGTAACCCTCTTGATGGTTCCCGAACGATTTACTTCAACGCTGTGAAAGCAAGCTTGAAGTGGGACACCACCGTCGCGGATATCCTGGGCATCTGGAACGAGCCGGAGGATGATCTCGCCATCAACTCCCAACACCGTGACCTCGTCGGTATTCCGGGCAAATATCCCACTGACATGGTGGAAAGCGGTGGTGGCATCTATCTGAAGAACAAGTCGCTCGAGAAAATGCCGTTCGAGGCGTACTACCTCTACAAGAACGAAAGTGACTACGAGTTCTGGGTTCCGGGTCAAGCCGGTGCGCCGCCCACGAAGGTTGTTCAGCCTCACGACCTCGATCTGCATACGCTCGGTTTCCGCCTCATGCCCAAGTTCACAGACTCCTTGAGCGGGAACCTCGAGGTCGCCGGGCAGGTCGGTGAACGAGGCCCTCAGGATGTCTCGGGTTGGATGGTAGACGCCAAGTTGTCCTACAAGTTCCCGGTTGACACTGTCAATCCGACGGGCAGTGTCGGCATATACCACCTTTCGGGAAACGATCCGAACACGACAGATGATGAAGGCTGGAATCCGTTATGGGCACGCTGGCCGCAGTACAGTGAGCTGTATGTTTACGGTTTCGATGCGGATGGAGCAGGCCGTTGGTCCAACCTGACAATGCCGTACCTCGGTCTGGACATTCCCTGCTCGCAAAACGTATCGCTTAATCTCATCGGCGGTTATATGCTCGCTCCTGAGGAAGATGGACCCGCCGGTGGTGACGAACGAGGCTTGTTGGGCACAGCCTGGTTCAACTTCAAGCTGAACGACATATGGTCAGGACATGTGCTGGCAGAGTTCGTCGACCCGGGCAACTATTACAATGTCGAGGACACGGCCCACTTCGTCCGCGTGCAGTTTATGTGTAAGTTCTAAGGACGTCGCGCCGACTCCTCGCATCGCCAAGCCGAACAACTCCTTCAACCCCGCCTTCGGCGGGGCTGCGTTGGAGTTGTGATTTCAGATCGAAGTGATTGAAAGTGATTGCCGCGGGCGTGGCTTCTGTGCTCGCGGCAGCGCTTTCTGTGGCCGGATTGAGGCGGCAATCCTACAGGAACGTAGCAAGGTGAGTTCCGCAAAAAAAAGGCTGTTATCGGGCAACGAAGCCGTCGCTCAGGGAGCTTATGAGGCGGGGGTAATGTTCGCTGCGGCTTATCCCGGCACTCCCAGCACAGAAATCCTCGAGTCCCTGGCCACGTACGAGGAAGTGGACTGCCAGTGGTCGCCCAACGAGAAGGTCGCCTTGGAAGTGGCCATCGGTGCATCCATGTGTGGAGCACGCAGCCTGGTGGCCATGAAGCACGTTGGACTGAACGTCGCCTCAGATGCTCTCATGACTCTTTCCTACACCGGGATCAAGGGCGGTCTTGTGGTAGTGAGCGCTGATGATCCCGGCATGCACAGCTCACAAAACGAGCAGGACAATCGAAACTATGCGAAATTCGCCAAGATCCCCATGCTGGAGCCATCAGACAGCGAGGAGACGCGTCTTTTCGTGTGCCGGGCGTTCCAGATCAGCGAGAAGTACGATACGCCCGTGTTGCTGAGGCTCACGACGAGGATTTCTCATTCCAAGAGCGTGGTCCGCCCAGCAGTCAGGCGGAAACTTGAGCGTGAAATGTCCTTTGACAAGGACATTGCCAAATACGTGATGGTGCCGGCGAATGCCCGGCTGAGGCACAGGCTGGTCGAGAAACGCCTCGACAGGCTCTCCGCTTTCTCAGAGAGAATCGCTATCAATCGGATCGAATCCGGCGACCGCCGCATCGGCATCATCACCAGCGGCATTTCCTACCACTACTGCAAAGAAGTCGCTTCGAACGCCTCATATTTGAAGCTGGGTATGAGCTATCCCCTGCCTGTCAACAAGATCCGCGAGTTCAGCAAGACGGTTCGCAGGCTGTTCGTGGTGGAGGAGCTTGACCCCTTTCTCGAGGAACAGATTCGGGCGCTCGGCCTAAAAGTCCAAGGGAAACCGATAGAGCTTCGCTGCGGCGAGCTGAATCCCGAACTCGTCCGCGAAATCCTCACAGGCAGGAGAAGCCACCGCAAGGCGCCCGGGGCCGAGGGTGGCGGACGTGCTCCTGTCATGTGTCCGGGTTGTGGTCACAGAGGAATATTCTATGTTTTGTCGCGGTTGAAGCTCCAAGTAACCGGTGATATTGGATGCTACACCCTCGGCGCCTTACCCCCTCTCAATTCCCTTGATACGTGCATCTGCATGGGAGCTGCTATCGGTAATGCGGCGGGCATGAGCCGCGTTCTGCCTCCTGAGAAGCGGAAGAAGGTCGTGGCGGTCATCGGCGATTCGACTTTTCTCCATGCGGGTTTGCCTGGTTTGATGGATATGGCGTACAATCAGACGGGGGTGACCGTCATCATTCTCGACAACTCCACCACAGCCATGACCGGACGGCAGGATCATCCCGGCACGGGCAGGACCCTTAAAGGCAAAGAGACCAAAAAGGTTGACTACGAAAAGCTTTGCCTTGCTTTGGGCGCCGATAGCGTCCAAACCGTTGATCCGTACGACCTCGAGGCGGTGAGACAGGCTATTAGCAAGGCTATGGAGGAAGAAGGGCTTTCGGTAATCGTTAGTCGCCGGGAATGCGTGCTCGTGAGCAGGAAACGCTACGCCCCCGCGCTGGCAGTGGATGCCGAAAAGTGTACAGGCTGCATGCTGTGTATGAAGTTGGGCTGTCCCGCAATGGAAGTGACAGAAGAGGAAAAGGTGGAAATCAACGCTCTTTTGTGCAACGGCTGTGGGTTATGTAGCCAGGTTTGTGGGGTGGAGGCAATCTATTGACGAAACGTCGCGCGAAGCGCCGCAAAATTGACATATTCTTGACAGGAATCGGAGGACAGGGTGTTCTCCTCGCTTCCGAGATAATCGGTCAGGCGGGTCTGTCAGCAGGCTATGACGTGAAAAAGAGTGAGGTTCATGGGATGAGCCAGCGGGGCGGAAGCGTGACGAGCTGCGTTCGCCTCGGCAGGAAGGTGTACTCTCCTCTCATTGAGAGGGGCACTGCGGACATCCTCGTTGCCCTTAATCCTGAAGAAGGACGAAGGCACATAGGGTATCTGAGAAGTGGAGGATTCCTGTTGGAGGCGCCGCAGGGCACAATGGAGCGACTCAAGAATCGCAGGACATTCAACATCGCAGTTTTGGGAATGCTCTCTGCCCACCTGGACATCCCTGAGAAACTCTGGATAGAGGCCATCGCTGCGAGTGTTCCCTCGAAGCACCTGGAAGATAACAAGGAAGCATTTTTTATCGGTAGAGAACTGGGGGGCGGAAGCCATGATCTTTGACGAAAAACACGAGTGCATGCCTCTTGACCAATTGCGCGAGCTGCAAGAGGAGAGGCTCAGGGCTGTGGTCAAGACAGCCTATGAGAAGGTTCCCCATTACAAGCGGGTCTTTGATGAGAAAGGACTGAAGCCGGAAGACATCAAAAGCCTTGATGACCTGGATAAGATCCCTTTCACTTACAAGAACGACTTAAGGGACAACTATCCTTTCGGCATGCTGGCTGTTTCGCTGGAAGAGGTAGCTGAGATTCATGCTTCCTCAGGGACTACCGGCAATCCGACGGTCGTCGCCTACACGAAAAAGGACATCGCGCTGTGGTCCCACGTTATGGCTCGGACCATCGCCTGCGCTGGATGCACGCCCAATGACATCATGCAGAACGCCTATGGTTACGGCCTCTTCACCGGCGGGCTCGGTTTCCACTACGGAGCGATGGAACTTGGCGCCAGCGTCGTTCCCACCTCGTCGGGCCAAACCAAGCGGCAACTGAAGCTGATTCAGGATTTCGGCTCCACTGTCCTGACCTGCACGCCTTCCTACAGCCTTTATATGGCCGAGGAAGCGCTCGCTTCAGGAATAGATCCGAGGGAAACTTCCATCCGCCTGGGCATTCTCGGTGCGGAACCCTGGAGCGATGGGTTGCGGAAAGAGATCGAAGAGAAATGGGACATGACAGCTATTGACATCTACGGGCTCTCGGAGATCATCGGCCCGGGTGTGGCCGTGGAATGCCCCGGCAAGAACGGACTACACCTCTTTTCAGACCATTTCCTCCCCGAAATCATCAACCCCGATACCGGTGAACGGCTCGGCGACGGTGAGAAGGGAGAACTTGTCCTCACAACCCTCACCAAAGAAGCGTTACCGCTGCTACGTTTCCGCATCGGAGACATCACTTCCATCGTTCACGAGCCCTGTGAGGCGTGTGGCAGAACCATGCCCCGGATAAGTAAGATCTTCGGCCGCACCGACGATATGCTGATCATCCGGGGGATCAACGTGTTCCCGTCTCAGATCGAAAGCGTCCTCCTCAGCGTTGAGGGTGCTGAGCCGCATTACCTCATCGTCATCGAACGCCAGCGCGGTCTGGATAAGCTTGAACTCCAGGTGGAAGTCAGTCAGGACGCGTTCACGGATGAGGTGAAGGGGCTTGAGGCCCTCCGAGACAAAATCACTGAGGAGATCGAGAGCATCCTGGGTCTCAAGGTTAACGTGAAGCTGGTGGAGCCCCAGACTATCGAGAGGAGCATGGGGAAAGCCAAACGGGTTATTGATAAGAGGAGAATTTGAAATGAAGATCAAGCAAGTCTCCCTTTTCCTGGAGAACACCTCCGGCAGATTAGTGGATGCGATGGGCCTTCTGGGCGACGCAGGGATTAATATCCGCGCTCTTTCCTTATCGGACACCTCCGACTTCGGCATCCTCAGGCTCATCGTCAACGATGTGGACAAGGCTTATGAAATACTCACCGAAAAGCATTATACGGTTCTCAAGTCCGACGTTGTGGCGGTGGAAGTGGAGGATCGCCCCGGAGCGTTGGTGGACATTCTCAAGATATTGAAGAACGCCGAGATCAACGTGGAGTACACGTACGCCTTTGTGGAAAGGGGCGCGGAACGAGCGATCCTGATTTTCCGGCTCGACGACATGGAGAAGGGTATCCAGGCGCTTCAGGCTGAAGGCGTTACGCTGCTCAGCGCGGAGGAAGTTCGCTCCCGTTGAAGCGATGCTTTTTTCTCGCCACAGGGACGGACCGGCCATCAAATCGCGCCCGGTGGCGGACGGGAGCCAAGCAGAAGCTCATGCCGTGGCGGCGTGCCGTTGTGCTTGCGGATCATTGTCTGAGGAGGTCACGAGGAATCAGTGGCGCAGCCAACGAGAATCATAGACATTCATACGCACGCCTTTCCTGACTTTCTTGCCAAGAGGGCAATTGAGCATCTTGAAGCGACTTCTTATGGTGAAAGGACGCATCTCGACGGGACGGTCTGTGATCTCTTAAGGTCTATGGACGGGACGGGCATTGAAATCTCGGTTCTTTGCTCCATTGCCACAGCCCCCAAGCAAGTTCGCAATATCACCGATTGGTCCCGAGAGATCGCTTCCGACAGGATTATCCCCTTCCCTTCCATCCACCCCGATTATCGCGACTTCCGTGAGGAGATCGCCCGCATCAAGGATCTGGGCATGAAGGGAATCAAAATGCATCCTCAGTATCAGGGCTTCAACGTTGACGAGGACCGGGTCATGCCCATCTACGAGGCCATCGTGGCCAACGATCTGATTCTTACCATCCACGCTGGCTTCGACATTTCTTTCCCTACCGATCCGTCCGCAAGCCCGGACAAAACTGCCCGAGTCATAGAGCGTTTCCCCGAGCTGAAGCTCATAGCCTGCCACTTCGGAGGATGGCGGCAATGGGACGAAGTGCGGGGTTACCTCTTGGGGAAAAACCTCTACTTCGAAACCTCCTATACGATTGGCGACCTCCCTGAAGAGAAGATCGTGGAGCTGATCAACCTGCACGGCGAACATAAGATCGTTTTCGGCACGGACTCACCCTGGAAGGATCAGGCCACGTCCATCGAGGAGATCAAATCACTGCCTATCTCTGACGAGGCGAAAGAGAAAATTCTCCACAGGAACGCCGAAAGGCTGCTTGGCTTGTGAATCAGTCTCCGGCCCAGCCCATGAATCAAATGAGAACCAAGATGCGTTAGGTCCAAGGGATGCCCGGCAAATCGGGTTCCCGCTCTCTTACAAGGCTGGTGAATGATGGCAGCGCTAAGTGGGAAGCGCAGCCTCCGGCGGGCCAAGCTGGCGATGCCAGGACATTTGCCCAGCGGCTACAGCCAGCCACGTCGCTTCAACTCTTCTTCGACACGACGCCGGACCTGCGATACGCCTTCTGTGTTCTGCCCAATTTCAGATATGCCTGGTACTCATATTCCATAGATAGCACGGGCACTCGCATTCCGCCAATCTCGACGAATTCTTTGTGGCGGTTCAGGTCTGGAGGCGGCTCCCACGTTCCGTCATCGAGCCGCTTCTGCACATCGCCCGTGATCTGCACCTTGATCCCATCAATCGTCAACTCGCCGAAGTGCGACCGAATCCTTTCCGCGGAAGAGAACGCCACCTTCTTCGTCACAAACTCGGAAAAGACCCGCTCGATCTCATAAGCCCCCGCCTCATCGGTCTGGATGTCAATGTCGTTGGGCACAACTGACATCCCGCGAAGCGCAAACCCCACACTACCCGTTACCACCCAGTTCACACCCAAGTTATTCAGTCCACAATATATCCTTCGCAGGGCATCGAGATAAGGCCCATTTATCATTTTCCGCCTCCTGCGAAACGCTTAGCTATATCCACTCGATTTGTGTGGGGCCTGTAGGCAGACACCGGATTCGGCCAGCCTTTGGAAAAGAACGAAGCACTATTGCATCGCCAAAGAGGCGAACGTTAACACGATAAAAAGCACCGAAAGGCCCAATGAAGTCCAGAATAGCCGAGGCAGCAGTGCAACTTTGTTCTCATCCTGTTTGAGCTGCCGGTAGTTCCTGAAGACCTGCCTGACGATGCCGAAACGCCCCCTCGGATCGAAGCTCAGGCTGAGGAACTTCGTCGCTCTGCCCTTTCGCCGCAGGTCAAGAGCCATCAGGACATACAGAAGGCCGCTCGTGCCGAGGAAAAACAGGGAGCAAAGAGTGAAGATGATCAGCATCTTCTGGGGCATAATAGCATCCTTCCGCAGGGCGGCTCGTTTCGGCGCCGCTGACCTCGCGGGGCGTTGTTCGTCTCGCAGATGCGGTCAAGAGTATAGCAGCAAACTGCACCTTGTGCCAGTGACGGAACCGCAACCTGCGCCGGCGCATGCGGTGTAGTTCGACGACGGTTTGGAGTTCTCAGACCGGCTACGCGGAGACGGGAGGGCGGCTTCCATTTGCCATAATCTCGCCCCACTCAATGTTTTTGCGGCTACTCCCTCGTCCAGTTGTCCCAAAAATCGTGTTGACAGAAGGGGGTGATTCGATTTAGCCTTTAGTTGCGTTGACCCGGCCTTTGCTGATGGCGCCTCCCTCACCGAAGGCATAATGTGGATGTGGCCGGGCGGAGGAAGGCGTGCCGGGTGGTCATAGGGCGTATTGTGAAGCTTAAACGGGAGAGGGAGAACAGGCAAAGGTGGACACAAAAACTGGGCATCCTGCTCGGCGGGATCGTTCCGGGTCCACGCCTTCCCCTTGATGTGAGTTTTCGACTGGGCGGAGGCGAGGTGCTCGATTGCTGAAGTCCGGCAAGATATGGCGGGCTCGAGACGATGGTTGTTAGTTCAAGCGCACTTAACGAAAACGTCCTGGTTCTGAACCGGCTGTGGCAGGCGGTGAACATCTGCACAGCACGCAGGGCCATCTGTATGCTGTACCAGGGGCACGCCCAGGCCGTCCTCCAGGAAGACGGCGTTTTTCAAACCTTCGCCTTCAGCGACTGGCGCGATTTCTCCCGGGAAGCTGACGGAAGCCTCAAATTCGTCCACGGCATCAACTACAGGGTCGCGGTTCCGCCGATCATTCTGCTGGTGCTTTACGACAAGACGCCGCATAAGGAAGTGAAGCTGACTCGCCAGAACATCTACACCAGGGACAAGCACACCTGCCAATACTGCGGCAGAGACGTGGAGAAGAAGGACCTGAACCTCGATCACCTCATCCCTCGCCATCTCGGCGGCAAAACCACCTGGGAGAACGTCGTCTGTAGCTGCAAGGACTGCAACACGAGAAAGGGTGACCTCACTCCCAGACAGGCCGGGATGACCCTGATACGACAGCCCAAGAGGCCCGTCTGGCGACCATACCTCGACTTCAACCTCGATAGAGTCCCGCACGACGTCTGGAGACATTTCATTGACGTCACCTACTGGAACGTCCAGCTCGGCGAGGAGGAAGAGGACGAAACCGTTTAGCCTTTCTCCGCACAGCCTTATTCGGGCAAGCGTGCCCCAGGCCTCTGATTGCACCGCTTTTCTGAGCGTCCTCTGTGGTAGCAACTCCAATACCAATAGCGTCAACGAAAGTTGAGAAATATGAAGAAGGCAAAAACCATTTCAAGGCGGGATTTCTTCGGCAAGACGGGGAAGGCCGCTGCCGGCGCCGGTCTTGGCGTGGCTGCGACTCGCTATCTCCGCACTGGGGCGGCCGCTGAAGGGGATGCTGCGAACGAAAGAATCCTCCTGGGGCTGATCGGCTGCGGGTATCGGGGCACGGGCATTCTGAGAGGGCGATCCTTCGAAGAGGGCTTCTTCGGGCAACCTCAAGTCGGCGGAGTCGTTGCGGTGTGCGATGTGGATTCCAGAAACGCTGGCCGTGCGGCGGCAATGGTCGAGAAGCAGTACAGCAGACGCCCGAGGGTGTTCAAAGACTTCCGCAAGCTGTTAGAGATGAGGGAAATTGACGCGGTGATCATCGCTACGCCCGACCACTGGCACGCTCTTCCTTTCATCGGCGCCTGCGAGGCGGGAAAAGACATATTCGTCGAGAAGCCCCTTTCCCACAACATCGTCGAAGCCCGTTCCATGCTCGCTGCTGCAAAGAAGTTCAAGCGGGTGGTGCAGGTGGGGACGTGGCAGAGGAGCGTGCAGCATATCGTGGACGCGATTGACTTTGTTCGCACCGGGAAGCTTGGCAAGATCTCGGTATGCCGGGCGTGGAAGTGCGGGATTGCGGGCGTCGGACGAGAGAAGCCGTCCGCTCCGCCGCCGAACCTCGATTGGGATTTCTGGCTCGGTCCCGCTCCTTGCACCGGATACCGCCAGAACCGCTGCCATTACCAGTGGCGATGGTTCTTCGAGTACGGCACGGGCGAAACGGGCGACAGCGGCGCCCACATGATGGACTTGATTCTGCTGGGGATGCAGGTGAAATCACCGCTGGAGGTCGCTTCCTACGGCGGGAAGCTCGTGTGCGGTGAGGATGACGACCGGACTACCCCCGACACGCAGATGGTCATCTACAAGTTCCCCGATTTCGTCATGAACTGGGAAGTGCACGTCGGCAAGCCCGGTCTGGACGGAGGGGGAACTCTCGCCGCCGAATTCATCGGTGAGAAGGGATGGCTTATCGTTGACCGAGGCAGGTACGTCGTACACGGCACGGATGAGAAGCCGACGACCATTCACAGGGTCGGCAACCACGCGGGCAATTTCCTCGACTGCATCAAGAGCAGAGAAAAACCGAGGTCCGACATCGAGTCAATGTACTACACGACGGTGATGTGCCACCTGGGCAACATCGCCTATCGTGTCGGGCGAAGCATCAAGTGGGATGGAGAGAAAGGAGTCATCGTCGGCGACGAGGAGGCGATGCGCTGCCCGCAGTACCAGCGAGAATACCGCAAACCCTGGACGCTTCCGGTCTACATAAAACTGTGAGAAGAGAAACCGCAGAGAGCGCAGAGGACGCAGAGATAAAAGAGAGAGTGCATGATTTTGGCTTCTCGGCGCCCTGTGCAGTAAACGGCCTATAATCTAAAAGAAAGAGGTGAACTATGAGAGCTTTGTCATCCAAACTTAGCGTTCTGCTTGTGGCGTTTTGCGTCATGCTTTGCAGTGTGTCATTCGCCGCAGAAGGGAAGATCAGTGTCCTCGTCGTGACGGGAGGGCACGGTTTTGAGCGAGAGGCTTTTTTCAGCCTTTTCGAAGGCCACGAGGAGATCACGTACAAGGAAGCAGTTCAGCCCGAAGCGAATGAGATGATCGAGAGCGGCGAGGCCGACGCGTACGACGTGTTCGTCCTTTACGACATGTGGCAGCCGATCACGGATGCGCAGAAGAAGGCTTTCGTAAAGATGCTCGAGAAGGGGAAAGGGCTTGTGGCTCTCCATCATTGCCTGGCCTCCTATCAGGAATGGCCGGAGTTCTCCAACATCATCGGTGGGAAGTTTTATTTGAAAAAACGGGAGGAGAACGGTGTTGAATATCCTCAGAGTGGCGTTGCCTTTGGGAAGAAGATAACAGTCAAGGTCAACAAGGATCATCCCATCCCCTACGGGATGGACGACTTCGTCATCGAGGATGAAACCTACAACAAATTCCGCGTGGCACCCGACGCGAATGTCTTTATGACAACGGATGACCCGTCAAGTGGACCGAAGATCGGCTGGACGAGGATGTACGGGAAATCACGCGTGGTTACGATTCAGTCGGGGCATGATAGCAAGGTTTACAGTAGTCCAGGTTACCGGCAGATCATCGCGAGCGCGATTCGCTGGGCGGCAGCTCCGAAGGGACTTGTTCCTCTCTTCAACGGGAAGGATCTGAGCGGCTGGGAGAAAGTCGGGAACGCCAAGTGGACTGCTGAGGATAGGATGCTTGTCGGACAGCAGAGCGAGGACGGGGGCGTCGGTGAGCTCCTGACTGAAAAAAGCTACGGTGATTTCACCCTGTTTGTGGACTTCAAGGTGGCCTGGCCGGCGAACTCTGGCGTTTGGTTCCGTTATCAGGCTCCGAACAAGGCGTACCAGGCGGACATCTTGGAGTGGAAAGCTCCCGTTTGCTGGACGGGTACGCTTTACTGCCCCGGCAAGATGTTTCTGGCGATGAACGAGGACCCGAAGCTTGTCAATAAAGAGGGCTGGAATACCTTCCTTATCGGGGCGATCGGAGACCACTTGCTCATTTTCCTCAATGACAAGAAGGTCGCGGACGTGCACGACAACACCACCGATCGCGGCAAGATCGGCTTCCAGGTCCACGCCGGGGATGAGTTCAAGAACATGAAGATCCTCGTCCGCAGCATCGCCATCCTCGAGCTGTAAGGAACCGAAGAGAGCGCGGAAGCGAACGAAGGGCGCTATTGCTGGCGCAGGCGGACGGCTTCAGCGTGGCCAGGGGCGAGTTTCAGTGTCAGTACGGCGACTTGATCCCTCGTCGTGAGTGGAAGTCGTATCGTTGAACTGAGGACACTGGCAGAGACTCCCTTCCTCGTGAAGCCCAGCGCAGCCAAGTCAATCTCCACACTGATCTCCTTCGCCTCCTTGGCTGTGTTCAGAAGGGTAAAGTAAAGCCTGTTGTCTCTGCCATCCCCGAAGCGCTCGATCCGCACAGCGGGGTCAGAAGTCCTGGCATGGGTCATTGGCTGCCATCCTGCTCTGCCGAGTTCACGAATGATGGGCAGGTACTTCCTGAAGAGCGGCCGGTCGCGGTTGTAGAGGCGGGGCTGGGAAAAGTAGTGATTCGTCGAGGCGTTGGCGCTGAAGAAGCTCGGATAGAATGCGTAGAACATGCACCGCCTCATATACTTCTCCGTGTCTTCGTAGCTCCACGAATTGAAATCCGTATTCATCAGGAAGAGGTACGGTTTCTGAAACATCATCGCCCGCCGGTAGTTCATGATCCACTCGCCGTCCGGCTGGAACTTCCCGCCCCTCTTCCAGTTGATCTCGATTCCGCAGGTATCGAAAAGATGGCATAGGAAGCCGAACCTTATCGGCACCGCGTTCGCCATCATCAGTTTCCCTCGCCGGTGGACGTCGTCGGAAATGTACCTGGCAAACTCGTAGATGGAGAAAACGTTCAGGATGCAAGGCTTCTTCGTCAAAGTATCGAACGTCAGTGGAGTCTCAGCCGAGACGAAGTGCTCCCGGCGGAAGTTGCAGAGCGTGCTCCACCCTTCGAGCGAATCGAGGTATTCGCCGTCCAGCTTCCCTTCAGGCGTGTCCGCGTAACGGCGATCTGCATCAGCGATGTCGTAGTTCATTCTGGCTTTCGTCAGCTTGCCCTTCAGCGATGGAGAGGGGTTAAGTGCGAACACGCACCCGTCGCACCAGGGCGCATTCTCGACCCTGAGGCGGTACTTTCCCTGGGCGTCGAAGATTCCGGATGAAAGTGTGGCGAGAGCCCTGCGTTCTCCAGCGGCGGCTCTGCTGTCGAGAAAACCCACACAGCCCTGGTAGGTGCGCTCGACCTCTTTCGGCATTCTCTGCCAGTTCGTCTGCGGCTCTGTGTACTTGAAGGTCAGAATACCATGCTCGTCGTCAAACTTCGTCTCGTTGGTCCCCTCCTTGAAAGCGAAGCCGAAGTCCTCGAAGCTCTGGACAGTGGAGATTTTCCGAAATGCCATCCACAGCCCTTCTTTCTTCAGCCTTTTCGTGAAGAACCGGGGATAGATGTCGTAGTACTTTTGCAGAGCTGCTCGAAAACCCCACCTCGGGTCAAAGCTGTAAATGATGAACTTGAAGGACGCCTTGCCCGGAAAGGCTTCCACATCGTGGCAAAGCCCAAAATCGTAAGCGATGTAGAGAATGCCTCGGTCGGCATCGTGAGCAATCCGGTAGAGCCTCGGCGTGTCCATCGGGACGGCAATTGATAGGCCGATGCCCTTCTCCATGTCGCAGATCGCCGAAAGGGGATAGCGTGACATCGTTCCATTCGCACCTGCCCCGATGGGAGCGACGTTGCGGAAGTCTCCACCCTTGTTCGTATCTTTGTGCGAGGTCACATCATCCCACCATATCCACTTTCCAGGCGAGGTGGTGACAAGACCACGCTCTCCCACCGGAAGCCCAAAGTAAAGAGAAACCGACCGATCGCTTCCAGCCAGGTCAGTTAACGTGCCGGAGACTTCGACGTGGTTCTTCTTCGCCTCGATCGTCGCGTCGAGACCGAGGCCGAGAGGCGGCGACTTCGCAGAGAGAGTCGCCCGACCTTGTTGGTCCGATGTCACAGTGCCGCGAAAAGAATAAAATGCGGACTGCGCAGCGACGTCTCTGGCGAAGAAACCGGAGGGCTCTCCCGCGAACCGGACAAACTCACCGTTAACCTTGACGATGTTCGCTGTGTCGTTGATATCGTCCAAGCCGATCGCCAACCCATCTGGGGAAGTAATAACTGTTGCGCGGGCCCAGGAGGGTGGACCTTTCTTCCACCTGAGCGTCGGAACGCCGTCAAAACTCAGCCCACTCGGAGAGCTTAGCTGCGTGAGCTTGACGTCGTCGAACCAGACCTTGCCGGAATGAGAACGGAACAGGAGGTTCAGAGACAGCGTTCTGATCGGCTTCGCGGGAGTGACGAAAAAGCAGACCTTTTCCCATCCGTGCGTGCCGGTGGAAAAGGGAGCGTTCGTGCCCCAAAGCGGTGTTCCATCGGTGTAAATGCAGTCCACGTAGATGGAGTAATTCGCGTCGCTGCCACCGGAGACACTCTCCGCCTTACTCCAGCCTTCCACATAAAGCGGGATCGGTCGTTCCTGATTCAGGTTTAGGCGGGCGAGAGCACCGCCTCGCTGGCCCTTGTCAAAGTTCTCGCACACAATACAGCGGCTGCCATCGCGCCCCTCTCCTTCCGCGACGGAATACCCCAGCTCGTATTTCGACCACCCCTCGGCAGAGACGCCGGTGCCCTTTTCAAAATCAGCATTCTCGAGAAGATTCGGCAGTTGCGACGCCTCCTCAGCCCGCGGCACCCTTATGACAACATCCCTCAGCTCTTCGGTCCGTGTGGACTGGACCAGTCCTATCGCCACAAGGAGAGAAAGGCAAAGAGCGATGGGCGGACGACCAACGGAAAAGGTGACTGCGCTTTTCATTTTCGGACTCCAGTGGTGTGCTGGCACGCGACGTGACAGAGGAGCAGGCTCCTGTGGCGTGTGTAGTCAGGTCGCAGTTACTGTATCTTTGAAAGATCGGCTTTCAATTCTCTGACTTGCCGCTTCCTAAGCTTCACATAATCCTTCAAGATACGCAAGATTTGCTGCTTTTCTGGCAAGCCTTTCAGGTTGGCTATGTCCAACTCGGGGCTGGCGGGGATGATCGAGCCGGTGTTGGCCGAGGTCATGACTATCTCTTTGCCGCCAACGGCTCCGTTACTGGCGATCGTCCGTCTACCTGTTCAGACTGTCAGTTTCCGCAATCGTAAGAGAAGACTCCACGTAGCATTCCGAACGCGCGTCCCATTCGAATGTCCCGCGGGCGGCAACTGCCACTCTGGAGGGTTTTCCCTTTTCTCCGGCAATGACTCGAATAGCTTCGGCACCTTCCGGCACGCCGTCCACGCGAAGAAGCTCCCTGGCACGCCCTCGATCATAGGAATACATAATGGCGCGTTTGGGGGAGTCAATGTAGGCGAATAATTCGACGTGCCCGTCGGCGTTCAGGTCATCGAGAAAGAGAACGTCATAATCGTCAACCCAATCTCGCAAGCGTCCCAAATCGTCGAACAAATAAGCCACGTTCCAGACCGCTCGGTGTTCTAACCCTCCGCTCAGCTCCGCCGTTCTGGAAAGGTAGCGGCATTCGACGAGCCGCCACAGGATTCCGCCAGCCTCCACCCTGCGGACACGGTCCACACCGAAGCGGATGCTCTCCTTTTGAAAATATGCGAGAGCCGTCGCTTTCTCGCGGCGAAGCAGCCACAGGACCGCTCCCTCCTTGACCTTGTCTTCCTTTGCCTCAAGCTGCTCGAAGATGGCTGCCAGAGGCGTGCCTTCAGGCGGAATCGTGTTGTGCTGCTCTTTCACCGTGCCCGGCTGGAACGGCATCGTCACGTCACCGAGAGCCATGTTCCGGGGTCGCGCGATAACGCCCGCGACAGCGGCCATCAAAACAAGACCTATCATCCTCATGATCTGCCTCCTTGTTCCGCCAAGTCATCGTCGCTCAGCCCGGAGCCACTACTCCGATTTCTTGACCTGTTTCCGCTTTTCCTCATGCTTTGCGATAAAGTTCTCGATCTCTCCGCCGGACTTCACGTCAATGCTCAGGGGCACTTCCACCTTGTCAAGCTCGACCTCGCCGCCGACCCACAGGTCCACGGTGGCCCAGTATCGCCGCTTCTGGCGATCCGATACGAGGGTCCCTTCCCTGGTTATCCTGATTTTCCAGTCAAAAGGGATGTGCTTGTTTCTGGCAAAGGTGCCTGCTCCCGCTGACGCCACGTTTCCTCTTCCCGCATGCAAAGTGAGCGCCAGCGGCGTGTCTTTCGACTGGCTGTGCTGCTTCAAAGGGTCGGCCAGTTTCGCGTACTGCTTCAGCATCTCGTTGAAATCTTCATGGTCGCCCCTGAAGAAGATGTACATGGTCTCAATCCCGCGGTAGAAGGTGGGAGTGTCTGTATGCACGCCGTAGACGACTCCTCCGTGGGACACCAGCTTCTCCAAGCCGGGCAACCAGTCGGACAACTCACCCAAATCACTGCCGTGCAGCTCCCTTTCCATCGTCAGCGAGAAAGCAGGAACAGACCACGCCAGCGTGATCACCGCGGTCCCTAAAGCGATCAAGTCCTTTTTCATCAGCTTCCCTCCCTGCCTTTCACTCTCCCTCCGAGCCGTCAAGGTGCAACGGAGCGCGTTGCAGTGACAGGTTAGCGGATCGCGCCAAAACCGATCATCAATCCGACGATCCGAGGGCTTTGTCCTGCTCAGAAAGCACCTGGTCTTGATTCCTATTTGCCTCGTGATCGCCTATGAACTTTTCGATCTCACCCCGGGACTTCACCTTGACGTTGAGGGGGACTTTCAGCTTGTCGAGGTCAATATTGCCGCCGAGCCAGAGGTCCACGATCACGACATAACCAGGTTTCTCCGTCGTTGGATCGGGGGGAGCTTCCGGAGACCAGCCGCGAGCCAACACCTTGACTTCCCAGTCGAATTGAATCTTCTTTTCTCCGTACCCGAGTCTGCCTGTCTTACCCTGTGCGGAATGCAGGACAAGCGTCAGCGGCGTGTCTTTCAATTTGGCGTATTGCGCCAGGAATTCATTCAAAGCTTCGGTATCGCCGAGGTAGAAGAAAAAATCGTTGGCGTTGACGAAGAAACCATACACTCGGCCCTCACGGTTCAGCAGCTCCCTCAAACCAGCCGGCCAGGCGGGTGACCCACCTACCGGCAAGCGTGCCGGATGTTCGGCGGCCCAGGGAAAACCGGGCATACACCACGCCAGGACGATCAACACGACCCCAAATGAAACTATCGCTTTCTTCACGGTGATACCTTCACTCCATCGAAGCTGATGTTTGTTGAACTCTTCAGCAAGCCGGCCAACGGGCCTGTGTCAAAGCTTGCTTCGACCGTGTAATTCCCCTTTGGTATTCGCACCGAATACCCGCAGTATCCCCCTCACCCAAAGACGAATTTGCCCAATGTCTCGTCGTCTTTGTGTACCACCGTGCCGTCCGGCTTCTTGATTTCCACGTGGGCTTTTGCGGGCAATCCTCCTTTGTGGCACGCAAGCTCGTTTTCTCCGGCGTCCAGGTCGAGCCCGATCCCCAGATTCCCTTTCTTTCGCCCATCCGGCCGCGTGGACACCTTTAGCTTCAAATCATGGTGGGCGCTCCACGTTCGGGCAGTGCTCAGGGTTTCCGCAGGCTGGATGTCTCCACTCATGAAGTACCGCCACTGATCAGAACCGTCGCCCAGCGTCACATTGGCCGTAACGTGGAAGTTCCCAACGGAGACGGGGCGTGTCCGGCTAGTCCAGCCACTCGTCCGCTCCCGTGGCTCGCTTCTGGGCGCGTGATAGCCGAAGGCGATCTGCCAGTGAGCCGGGTCTTCCGCCTTGTCGTTGTAAGCCACATTCACCTTGATAGGCATGAAGGAGCTGGAGATGACCTCTCCATCCCGTTCGAGAGTTCTGGCCTTGAGCTTCTCCATCTCCTCAAACTTCTTGTTGAAATTCATGTCGGCGTACAGGAGATCGTATCCCTTGCCCGTGCCTTTTGATTCATCGAAGAGGACCGATAGCGCCTTGGATCCATTTTCGTTCAGGGCAACTGTGGCATAACGTGGTCTCACCAACTTATACTTCGCAGGCACAGCCGCTTCAATGGTGCTTGTTCTTGGAGGTGCTTCGACTCCTTCGGCTGTCATAGCCAACACGAAAGGCGCGCACTCGGTGCCAGTAGATGTGCAGTCTATTGTTGTGACAACCTTGTCCGGAGATGCGTTCTCCCATGTCATCGTATAGAGACGGACGGGCGGCGAGACAGCATTTCCGCTGGTCCAGACCACCTCGGCGCCAGATACTTCAGCCATCTGGCCCCAGTGCGCCCACCAGTCCTTCACATGAACGCCGTACTCGATGGGTATCTCCAGCGTGGCCCCGTCATCGTAATGGATGACGTAACTCCCAATCCGGGCTCCCTCAGACTCATCCCGGCTACAGCTATGAAGGACCCGTAGCCGCTCGAACTTCAACCCAACCTTGATCCCCTTCACCTCTCTCGGAAACTGCTCCAAGTTTGCGCTGCCAAGCTGAACGACGCCCTTTCCAATGAGGAACTCGAAGCCTCCAATACGCTGTTTGCCGGGTTCGAGGGGCAGGTCGCTGCCCACGTCCCCGCCATAGAACGCTTCCAGCCCTGTTGTCACATAAGGATCAAGGTTGATGAAACCTGCCTTCCCATCTCCAGCTTCCGTGGTGGCAGGCGCTTCCGCCTTTCCCTCCGCCTCTTTGGCCTGCTTGCGTTTTGCCTCATGTGCGGCAATGAATTTGGCGAACGCATCGTTTGCCACGCCCGATTTCACCTTGACGCTCAGCGGGACCTTGATTTTGTTCAGCTCAACCTGTGCGCCGGGATAGACTTCCAGGACGATCACGTACCTACCTGCCTTCCCGGTCGGGTCCGGCGGAGCTTCCCGGGCCCAACCGCGACAATACAGGTTGACCTTCCAATCAAACGTGATTTCTTTGTCATCGCGTGTGATGAAGTCTGTCTTCCCTGGGCCAGGCTGCAAGATGAGCGTCAGCGCAGTCTTCTTCAACTTGGCGTACTGATCCAGGAACTGGTTGAACTCATCGGTGTCACCAACGTAGAAGAAGAAATCGTTGGCGTTGATGAAGTAGCCGTGCACACGCCCCGGACTGTTCAACAAATCCGCCAAACCCGCCGGCCATTCCGGGTTTTGCCCCACGGGATGTCCCGCCGGGTGACTGCTCGCAAGCGGGAAAGCGGGCACGCACCACATCAGAACCATCAGCCCAATCGCACACGACAGTACCCTCATCATAGCCTTGCCTCCTGCCCTTCGTTCAGTTCGTTGGTTCTAACGACGCATCTTGTTCTCATTTCAATAGACAGAGCAACTCTCGAAAGGTTCTCCGGAATCTCTCACCGGAAGTCTATTTCCTTTGAACTCTTAATCACCCCAGACAGCGGTCCGGTATTGAAGTTCGCTTCTACTGTGTACTTTCCCTTTGGTATTCGCACGGAATACCCGCAGTATCCCCCTCACCCAAACCTGAATTTACCGAGGTCATCGTCGCCTTCGTGCACGACCGTGCCGTCCAGTTTCCTGATCTCCACGTGAGCCTTCGGAGGCTCTCCTTCCTTCTTGCATTCAAAACGATGTTCCCCGGCCGGCACGTTGAGCGCGATCCCCAGATTGCCTTTCTTTCGCCCGTCTGGTCTGGTTGAGACCTGCAGCTTCGGCCTATCATCGAAGCTCCACACAGGCGCGGACTTTACGCTCTCCGATGGCTTCATGTTCCCCTCGAAGGAATACTCCCAGACCGTGGAATCCTGGCGCAATCTGATTTCGCTGAGAATCTCGAATACTTCCCTTACCTTCGCCGCCGAAGGGGGTGGCGTGACGGAGACGAGCCTGGGAACCCTATCCGGAATCGGATATCTCTGATATCTGAAAGTGATTTTACATGGGTCAGAGACTCTCTGACCTTTTTCATTGAAAGGCACGTTCAAGATGATCGGCGAGAAGCTCCAACCTGCCCACCCCGCCCGGAGCCGACCGTGTTGGAACATATAGGGGTGAGAAGTCTTCTTTATTCTCTCAGCGTGCTCGAAAGTCCCGTTGAAATTCACATCGGCATAGAGGATGTCGTAGCCTTTGCCGGTCCCCTCCGACTCATCGTACATCACGGACAAGACCTTCGAGCCGTCTTCATCCAAAGCCACCTTCGCGTAAAGCGGTTTCTTCGATCGAAGAACAACCCGGGCCGCTGCTTCGGCAGTATCGGTGGAGCCGGCAGAAGCCGGCTTTGTTCCTTCGCGTTTTTCCCTCACAGGGGGTGGGGGCGACGGTTCGGCCGTCGTTTCCGCCCTATTCGGTTGTTTACGTTCTGCCTTGATATCAGCGACGAGTTTCTCGAGCAAGCCGTCCGGCTCCACCTTCACGTTTGCCGGAAACTTGACTTTGTCCAATTCGACCTGTCCACCAATGTAAAGCCACAAACGAAGTTGCGGAGTTCCTACTTGCCAGTCAAACAGGATGGTTGTTTCATTCCAAGTTTCTGTCTTGCCTTGCTCAGGGCGCAAGAGGAGTTTCAAAGGCCTCCCTTCCAACCTGGCATAGTCGTCAAGGAACCGGTTGAAATCTTCTGTATCGCCACTGAAATAGAAATTATCGTACTCGTTGAAAGAATCGCCATACACTCGGCCCCCACTGTTGAATAAGTCCGCCAAACCGGCGGGCCAACTCTTCCGCTGATGCACTGGAACGCCCGGCGCGTGCTCCCAGCTGCGAGGGAAAGCCGCAACGCAGCCCAGCAAAGCGATCAAACCAATGGCAAATGAAACCGTCGTCTTCTTCATTTGTCCGCTTCTTCCGCCTCTTTGCGTCTTGCTTGATGTGCGGCAACGAATTTCTCGATCTCGCCGCCCGATTTTAGCTCGATATTCAGCGGGACCTCGATCTTGCCCATATCGACGTTTCCGCCAATCCATAGATCCACCGTAACTTTATACTTCTGCTTCTCATTTTCCGTTTCTTTCTTGAGCGAGCGGGCAGTGGTGATTTGAATCTGCCAGTCGAAGAGGATTCGTCCCTCTTTTCCCGCGACCCGGCTGACGGCCCCAACCCTCGGGTGCAGAATCAGCGTCAGTGGTGCGGGTTTCACCTTGGCATACTGCTTCAGAAACCAATTGAAACTCTCATAATCGCCGACATAGTAATGCGACACGCCCTTGCAGCTAGGAGCATCCATTTGGAATATCCTGCCATAGACCCGGCCCTCAAGATGGATCAACTCCTTCAGCCCCGCCGGCCAGTCCGGCCTTTCCTCTATATTGGCCCCGCGAAGTTCGCGTTCTTCGACCAGCGTGAAAGCAACGCTTGCCCATACCATGGCAATGAACAAAACCGCCAACAACACCTTCGCCTTCTTCATTTCTCCGTTCCTCCGGCTTCTCGGCGTTTTGCCTTGCCCGCAGAAATGGAGTTGTCGATCGCGCCGCGCGACTTCACCTCAACCTTGGGCGGGACTTTCACTTTGTCGAACTCGACCTGTCCGCCAATCCACATATCTACGATCACCTCTGGCTTCGGGCCAGAGCAATCTATTGTTACCTGCCAGTCGAATGGGATCGTTCCTTCCTTCTCTCCGAGCCGCTTTGCTTTGCCTTGTCCGGGATGCAAAACGAGCTTCAGTGGTGTGTCCTTGAGTCTGGCGTACTCCTCCAGAAACGGGTTAAATGCCTCGGCATCACCTTTGAAATAGAAATAGTCAACCCAGTCCGCCCAATAGCCATACACGTGCCACCGCCGGTTCAGCAGGTCCTCCAGGTCCCTCGGCCAAGCCAAACGCTGTGGCACATATCCTCCTGCACGATATCCCTCGGGGAGGGGGAAAGAGATATCCGTCGTGCTGCTGAGCAAGCCGACCAGGGGCCCCGTGTCGAAAGTCGCTTCTACGGTGTAAGTTCCCTTCGGTATTCCCACGGAATACGTACAGATTCCACCTCACCCAAATCGGAATTTGTCCGGCGTGGCGTCCCCTCGGTGCACTATCTCGCCATCTGGCTTCTTGATCTCCACATGAGCCTCTATAGGCAGTCCTCCCTTCCTGCAGTCGAACTCACCTTCCCCAACGGACACCTCAATCGCAATCCCCAGATGACCGTTCTTGTTTTTGTCTGGTTGGGTGGCGACTCCCATCCTCGGCCCGGGCAATGTCCAGATGACCGCGTCTTCCGGGCGCTTCGAAGGCCTCGCGCTTCCACGGGCCGAATAGTCCCAGACCGTAGTCCCGTCCTTGAGCTTTAACCTCATTGTGACAGAGAAGTCCTCGGCAACACCGGCCCTGGGATACTGCCGATACCCCAAAGAAACCTGGCAGGGATTCGCGATTCCCTGAGCTTCCTCATTATAGGGCACGTCGAAGTTGAGCGCCGCGAAGGAGGCTGTCGAGAGCCACGATCCATGCCGTTTCACCTTTACAGCCGTCAGCTTCTCGGATTCCTCAAACGTTCCATTGAAATTGACATCGGCATAGAGTAGGTCGTGTCCCGTGCGAGTCCCGTTCGATTCGTCCAGGACCATAGACAGTATCTTCGATCGGTCTTCCGTCAGGGACAACTTGCCGTACAGGAGCCTCCTGGACTGGAAGCTTGCCGGCGTCGTTAGAGTTGTGGAGGCAGGTTTCGGGGTTTCGGGTTTCGCGGTTGTGTCGACCGGGACTGCCGGCGGTGTTTCGCTTTCTCCCGCTTGTTTGCCTTTCGGTCTATGCGCGGCAATGAATTGCTCGATTTCGGCGCTCTTTTTAGCACTACCGCCAGACCCTACGCTGACATTCGCTGGAAGCTTGACCTTGCTCAGCTCGACCTTTCCCCCAACCCATAGTTCCAAAAGAGGTGGCCGGGGGGAAGCCTTAGGAAACAGCCAGGTGGTTACTTTCCAATCGAAGGGAATGTGTTTATCCTTGGCTCCGAGCTTGCGCGCACTCCCCTGCCCAGGGCGCAAGACAAGCGTCAGGCCTGAACCCTTCAACTTACCGTAGCGCTCCAGGAACTGGTTAAAATCTTCCGTGTCGCCGCTGAAGAAGAAGGAGTTGCCGCCGAAGGTCGAAAAGCCATATACCCGTCCCTCACTGTTCAGCAAATCTGCCAGGGCAGACTGGCCCCTTATGGGGCTGCCCGGCGTGTGTTCGCGTGCCATTGAAGAAGCCGCGACGCACCAAGACAAGGCAACCAGCACAACCGCAAAAGAGACCATCGCCTTCTTCATGGTGTGCTACCCTTCCAATCGATGGCCGTCGAGCTCTTTAGAACACCCGCCAATGGTCCCGAATCAAAACTTGCCTCAATCGTGTAATCTCCGTTCGGTATTCGCACGGAATACCCACACGATCCTCCTCATCCGAAGGTGAATTTGTCGAGCGTAGCATCTCCCTGATGAACCACCGTGCCGTCTGGCTTCTTGATCTCCACGTGCGCCTTTACGGGCTGCCCTGCCTTGCGGCATTCAAGCTCATTTTCGCCCCCCGACAACTCAAGTCCGATCCCCAGATTGCCTTTCTTCCGCTCATCAGGTCTGGTTGTGATCTCTATCGTTGGTGCGACCTTCATGCTCCAGACCGTGGCATTCTCTGGGCGCTTCGACGGCATGGCGCTTCCGCTGAGGGTGTATTCCCACACGGTGGGACTCTCACGCAGCCTCAATTTGGCTATCACAGAGATATCCTCCGCGATACCCGGCCGGGGATATTGACGATAGCCTATGGTTACTTCGCAAGGACCGGGGACGCCCTTCGCTTTCTTGTTGTACGGCAGGTTGAAATTGATGGGCGCGAAGGAGGAAGTGGAAAGCCACGTTCCGTACCGTTTCACTTTTTCAGCCTCGAACCTCTCGTCCTCCTCAAACCTTCCGTTGAAGTTCACATCGGCATAGAGCACATCGTGCCCCGTTCGCGTCCCCCCAGATTCGTCAAACACAACGGATAGAATCTTCGATCCATCCTCGGTTAAAGCTATCTTGCCATAGAGCGGTCTTTTCGATTTGAAAGTTGCTGGTTTCGCTGGAGTCTGGGTGATTTTGGCGGGCTTTTCTTTCGCTTGGACCTCGCTGGCTGCCGGCGAGACTTCTGCCTTTTTCTGCTGCGTCTGCTCGCGTTTTGCCTGATGGGCACCGACGAATTTCGCGATCTCGCTGCCCGAGCCCACCTTGACGTTCGCCGGGACTTTGAGCTCGCTCAACTGAACTCCTCCGCCAAGCCATACTTCTACGATGACCACATACTTACTCCGACGCAGTACGTCAACTTTCCAATCGAAGGGTATCTCTCCCTTACCTCCGAGTCGCCTCGCTTTACCTAGCCCAGGATGCAAAACGAGGTTCAGCGGCGTGTCTTTCAACCTGGCGTACTGGTTGAGGAATTGGTTGAAAGCCTCGGTATCACCGGCGAAGAAAAACCGATTACCCGGGAAGAACAAGTAGCCGTATACACGCCCGCCACCGTTCAATACCTCCGCCAGGCCCGCCGGCCAATGTTTGTTCTGAGCCACTGGAACTCCCACCCGATCCTCCATAGCTCTGGGAAACCCCGGCATGCTCCACACGAACGTAATTAACAGAACCGCAAGCCAGACTATCCGTTTGCTCATTGCTCTCTCCCTTGTCGCCGATATTTTCTCTGATGCCAAACCACACACTTCACCGTCACTCCCTTAGACACGATCCCCGTTGAAAAGTTCCTGAGATTCACGGTTTATCCGAACGCTCCCTGTCATCCACTGCGAGGCCAATCTGGTGGAACAATCTACCACAACCCTGGGTCTGTGGCCTGCCTGTACCTGCTTGAGGCTTTCCAGGGCGTCAGGGTGCCACCAAAAAGGGCTTGACTTCCGACTCGGCACAGGGGATAAACGACGCGATAAGAAAGCCCTCGCAGACCCGTCGCAAAAGCATGCTGTCCCTTTAACACTGCGTTGCGCGAGGTCACGCGCTGAACAAAGTAACCCATTTTAGGTGTGTCATGTCTGAGTATCATAGGCTCATCGAAGAGTTTGAGACCGGAGGTGAAAAGCTCCGTGCGGCAGTCGCTGAATTGACGCGGGAGGAGGCGTTGGTAAGGCCGGGGCCCGGCACATGGTCCGTCCAGGAGCTGGTCATCCACCTCGCGGACAGCGACGCGATCGTAATTGACCGAATGAAACGTATCATCACGGAACACAATCCAACGCTTCTTCGTGCCGATGAAGAGGCCTATGCGGAACGTCTGCACTGTGACGCACAGTCGCTCGATGACGCTGTGACGTTGTTTGATCTTAACCGACGTCAGTTCGCTCGCGTCTTGAGGGAACTTGACGATTCTGAGTTTCAGCGATTCGGAACACACGAGGACTTAGGTCAGGTCACGCTGGCGGCTCTCATCAAGCACTATTCTGGTCACCTGGATCATCATTTGAAGTTTCTCGAAGCCAAGCTTGCGAGACTGAGGCGTACTGTTGACGAGTCGCCCCAGCGAGGACGTTAGCACGCCGCCGAGTCCCGGCGGCAGGTGCCAATTTTGGAGGTACATATGGCCAATGATAAGCGGACACACCAAGTAAGCCTCGGCTGCGGGACACTGATTCTCATCGCTCTGATCGTCCTGTTCTTCAGCGGACGTGGCGTTGGCGATCTCGAGCGCGAGGTGCAAGGCCTCCGTTCAGAGGTCGGTCAACTCAAGACGGCTGTGGAGTCGCAGACGGATCAAATCAAGGTGTTGCAGGAGAAGGTGGATAAGTTGCAGCCGGGGCCGGGCGAGGGCGAGAGAGTCGTGGACGAGGAGTGAGTGCAGAGCCTAACCAGGCCCTGCGGTTGGCCCGCATGACCGGTCTTCGTGGTTCGAGCGTTCTTGCAGTCGGCCTGGCAACTGAGCGTGGCTGTCCGCGTTACACGGGCGGAAAATGCACCCAAAACTGCTGTTGTTGCAGATCGCAGCAGCACTGACTACCTGTTGGATGCTTGGATGCCGAAACGAGTCCCAACGTCCGGCTGCCCAAGCTGCGGGCACCGCTTCAATGGCAGCGTAGACACGGAGGAGGACAAACAGGATGAGACGTCATATGACCGCGGCGGGTCTTCTTATGTTAGGGGTACTCTCCCCCACTTTGAGCCATGCGAACCAAGGATGGCGTACTCTGGAGAGGCAGTTCCGGACGATGCCCATGGAAGCCCGCCGCCTGACGGGGCCGCTGTTCTGGCTTCACGGCAACGAGAGCAAAGAGCGGCTGGAAGAGATCCTCCAGAAGGTAGCCGACGGCCACAACGGAAGCTTCTGCGCCGAATCGCGCCCGCACAGCGACTGGCTGGGGCCGCGGTGGTACGATGACCTGAACATATGCCTGCAAGCGGCCAAAAGGCTTGACCTGAAAATGTGGATTTTTGACGAACGCTGGTGGCCAAGCCAGACCATCGCAGGCAGAGTGCCGGCAAAGTACCGCGCCAAAAAGCTGGCGGCCTCCGCCACCGACGTTGAGGGGCCCAGAACGTTTGAGCAGACCGGGTATGAAGGAAAGAACTTCGTGGCTGCCGTCGCGGGGCGGTGCATCGAAGGAAGCATTGACGGTGAGAGCCTGATTGACCTGGCACCTTACACGCGCGACGGAAAGCTCATTTGGCAGGTGCCCGAGGGAAAGTGGAAAGTCTTAAAGTTCACGTGGGTGATGTCTCCCAGGGCCCGCCAGGGCTGCCACTTCACCGTTGACGGGGCCAGCAAGGATTGTGTGGACTGGTTCATTAAGACGGTGTATCAGCCACACTATGACCACTTCAAGTCCGACCACGGCAAGACGATCGTTGGCTATTTCTACGATGAGCCGGAGACCCAGGGTGACTGGGGCACGGAGCTGCAAGGCATCTTCGACGAGCGAAGGGTTGACTGGAAAAAGACGCTGGTTGCCTACAAGTTTCAACTTGCTGGCGACGACCAGGTGGCCGCGAAGTACGCCTACCTCGATGCGTTCTTCGAGGCGTGGGGCAGGACGCTGTACGGCGGCATGAGCAAATGGTGCGAGGCTCGCGGCTGCGTCTCGATTGGCCATTTCATGGAACACGACGGGCTGTATCTCGACCATGGTCTTGGGGCCGGCAACCTTTTCCAGATGCAGAAGTATAACGCCATGGGCGGCATGGACCTGGTCGTCCGGCAGCTCTACCCCGGCCAGCGCCGCTCGCTCTACCAGGTGCCGAAGCTGACCAGCTCCATTTCCCACGCCTACAACAAGGCCGACCACCTGGCCATGTGTGAGATTTTCGGTGCCTACGGACAGGACCTCACGTACGCACAGATGAAATGGTTGTTAGACCATCACCAGGTCCGCGGCGTCAATTTCATGATCACCCACTCGTTCAACCCCAAGGCACCCAACGATACCGACTGTCCCCCCTATTTCTACAACGGCGGCTACGAGCCCCGCTGGCCGCTGTACCGCGTTTGGGCCGACTACACCAACCGCCTGAGCCTGCTGCTCTCCGGCGGGCGGCACGTCTGCCCGGTAGCGTTCCTCTTCTGTGGCAACAGTAAGTATGTGGGCCGGACCGTCACCCCTGAAGACATGACCTCAGCGCTGCAAGACGCCTTGTTCGACTGCGACTGGCTTCCCTACGAGGTCTTCGAAAACGATACTCGCGTCGTCGGTAAACAACTGCGGCTTCATCAGGAGCGGTATCGGATACTCATCGTGCCGCCCGTCGAAGTGATCCCTTATGCTACGCTGCTGAAAGTCAAAGAGTTCTTCGATGCCGGCGGTGTGGTAGTGGGCTATGGATTCCTTCCCTCAAAATCGGCTACGATCGGACGAACCTCTGCGGAGATCGCGGCGCTGCGCGACGCCATTTGGGGCAAGCCAGTGCCTGGACCGCGTGCGTGTAAGAGCAATGCCGCGGGCGGGCGCTCCTACTTCCTGGTAGAGAAGCCCTCTCCGCAGGACATTCAGCAGGCGATAGTCGAAGACGCCGGCATCCACCCGACCCTGGAAGTGCTTAAAGGCGAAACCGACAACTGGCTTCACGTCTTGCACCGCGTCAAGGAAGGCTGCGATGTGTTCTTCGTGTGCAATCAGAACCACACCGGCCGGACGCGCCGGTTCCGTTTCCGTGTTACAGCCACCGGCGTACCCGAATACTGGGACGCGATGCGCAACGAGATCACCTCGATCCGTTACAAACGGACCGCCACCGGCGTCGAGTTTGAGCTGACGATGGAACCCAGCGAAAGCGCCATGATCGTCTTCCAGCCGAAAGACCCCAATCGCAAGCTTCCGCTGTGGATTGACGCGTCTGCCAAACCGGCGATGGAGCCCATTCCCATCCTCTCCGACAAGGCCGTGACCCGCCCTGTCCCCGCAGACCTGAACCTCGATGCCTGCCGCTGGGTTTGGTGCGGAGAGAAAAACCCGATGCAGGCGAAGCCGGGGGCACAGTGCTTCTGCCGCAGTCTCCTCACGATTCCCGCCGAGCAACAGGTCCGGCAGGCCCGCTTCCTCATATCCGCCGACAACAAGTTCGTCTTGTACGTAAACGGTAAGAAGGCCGGTGCCAGTGACGGCGGGCCGGACTCCTGGCAGCGGCCGCAGACTATTGATGTGACCAAACTCCTGACTACCCGGACAAACATTTTGGCGATAGCTGCGGTCAACGGCGGCGAAATGCCCAACCCGGCAGGGCTCATCGGAAAGCTCGTTATCGAGTTCGAGCGGGGCCAGCCACTGATCCACTGGATCAACAAGACCTGGAAGGTCTTCGAAAGAGAGCAACCCGGCTGGCTGTGCGCAGACTTCGACGACCGGAGCTGGCCAGGGGGCAGGGAATTCGCCGAAGCCAGCGACGCGCCGTGGCACTTGTCGGCCGGGCCGACAAGGCCCGCCTGCGAGACCTTGCGGGGCCGATGCAACATCCCTCAGGCTCTGGACTTGTCCAGGTATCGCGTCGTTCTCGAGATGGACGGTCTGGCGCGGCCGGCGGCCAGCGTCAAGGTCAACGGCACCTATGCCGGCGGGATGATCGGCGGCCCGTTTCGACTCAACGTTTCATCATGGGTCAGACCAGGCGAAAATGCGATTGAGATTGAGCCGTATGCCCCAGCGTCAGCGTCTCTGGTCCTGTATCCTGCGCAGTAATGTCAGACGCGGCAGCAGACATAGTTGCAGGGCAACACCGCCGAGCTGAAGTTACATAGCGGACAGGGGCACCATCACTATTGGGCAGACAAAGCATTCCGACGCTCGGGCTGAAGAGACGAGGCGTCTTCGCGTGAGAAGAACCCGTTCGGCTTCAGGCCCGATTTGTGGCCGGCCTCGGTTCGTTTTGCAGCCTGAGGTGATAGCTTTCGCCATCAATGACGAGGGACTAACATGAACGCTAACCCATTTCTCGGAGTCGTTCTCCACTCCATCGGCGGCTTCGCTGCAGGAAGTTTCTACATACCCTTTAAGAAGGTGCAAAAGTGGGCGTGGGAGAGCTACTGGCTGGTGGGCGGGCTGTTCAGTTGGATTGTCACCCCTTCGGTTGTCGGATTCTTGACATGCCCTGGGCTGCTGAAGGTCCTCGGGTCGGCCCCCTCGCGGAGCATCCTCTGGTGCTACCTTTTCGGCGTGATGTGGGGGATCGGCGGGCTGACGTTCGGCCTCTCGATGCGTTACCTGGGGATGTCGCTGGGATATGCCCTGTCGCTGGGATTCTGCGCCACATTCGGCACGATCATCCCTCCGATATTCAAGGGGGACTTCCCCGGCCTTCTTACGGCGCTGTCGGGCCAGGTCACCCTGGGGGGCATCCTCGTTTGCCTGATCGGCATTGCCGTCTGTGGCATGGCTGGTATGCGGAAGGAACGCGAACTCTCCACAGAACAGAAAAAGGCGTCGGTCTCCGAGTTCAGCTTTGTCAAAGGCGTGTGGGTCGCAGTGTTCGCAGGAGTGATGAGTTCGTGCATGGCGTTTGCCTTCGCCGCGGGAGAGCCGATTGCCGAACATGCCGTCCGCAACGGCGCCGCCGGCCTGTTCAAGAACGTCCCCGTCTTGATCGTCACCCTCGCTGGCGGTTTCACGACGAATTTCATCTGGTGCGTCGCCCTGAACATTCGGAATCGGTCGGCCGGAAACTACGTAAAGGGAGACGGCGCAACCCTGCTGGCGAATTATCTCTTCTCAGCTCTCGCGGGAATTACGTGGTACATGCAGTTCTTCTTCTACGGGATGGGCACAACCAAGATGGGAAAATACAATTTCTCAAGCTGGACGATCCACATGGCGTTCATCATCGTCTTCAGCAACGTTTGGGGCATCTACCTCCGCGAATGGAAGGGCTCCAGCAAACGCACCTATTGGATCATCCTCGTGGGAATCCTGGTCTTGATCGCCTCGACAGTCGTTGTTGGCGTAGGCAACTATATTGCTTCGCCCAAGTGAGAATCGGGAGATAGCACAATGCCCACATCCAGAGAAAGGCTACTGCTGGCCCTTGACCATCGGCAGTCCGACCGGGTGCCCATTGATCTCGGCGGCAACCAGACCGGCATTCACAAGTTTGCCTATCGCAAGCTGATTGATCTCCTCGGCCTGAAGGAGGAGATTGTCATCATGGACCTGGTGCAGCAACTTGCCAACCCTTCGGATGTCGTCCTGGAACGACTGCACGTGGATACGCGCTACGTGTTCGCCGACGCTCCGGAGAGTTTCAAGAGCCAGATCGTTCAGCGCGAGCAAGAGGGGCGAGTTTGGAACGATTTCACTGACGAATTCGGCGTGACATGGTCCATGCCTGAGGATCACCCGTACTATTTCGACATATCGCACTCGCCGCTGGCGGGGCTTTCGCTGCGGCAGATACAGGAATATCCGTTCCCCAAAGGAGGTGATCCCAGCAGGTTTGCAAATGTCCGGTCCAGAGCCCTCGAGCTGAAACGCGAGACTCCTTACGCCGTGGTCAGCGGGATTTCCGGTGTCGTCTATGAGATTTGCTGGTACATGAGGGGACTGGAGAACCTCTTTATCGACATGATGGAGCAGCCAGAGATCCTCGAGACCATCATTGACCGCACACTGCAGTTCTGGCTCGATTGGTTCAAACTCTTCCTGAAAGAAGTCGGTGACTTGGTGGATGTGATCATGATCGGCGACGATCTGACGGGCCAGAGCGGCCCTCTTTTCTCACCTAAGATTTACCGCTCCATCATCAAGCCGCGTCAAAAACGGCTGGTGCAGTTCATCAAGTCCCGCACGAATGCAAAGATTTGGTACCACTCCTGTGGGTCGGTGATCGAATACATCCCCGACCTTCTGGACAACGGTATTGACATTCTCAACCCAGTGCAGATATCGGCAAACGACATGGATCCATCCAGGTTGAAAGCGCAGTTTGGAGACAAGCTCGTCTTCTGGGGCGGCGGCATAGATTCTCAGCACGTCCTTCCGCACGGCTCGCCTTCGGAGGTCAGGGAGCACGTGCGCCGAAACGTGCAAGCGTTCATGCTGGGCGGTGGCTACGTGTTCAACAACGTGCACAATATTCAGGCGGACGTGCCGGCGCAGAACATTCTGGCCCTCTTTGATGCTGCCTGCGAATTCGGCCGATACTGAGATGATCGGATAACCTCAGAGAAATGAAAAGCGCCGGAACAGAAGCTCTCCTGACTCAAACGCATAGCCAAATCGGCAGAAAAGGAATCTCGGTGTATTTCACTGGATTCTTGGGACAGTGAAAATCCGGGCCAGACATCGAAGGCGCGGAACCCTGGGCTGGCGACTGCGCACGGCGTCGAGCCTGAGCTCATCTTCCAGCGCAACCCGTGGCCATTCACAAGAGCGGACCGCATTTACCCACCAAAGATATAGTGGGAGGACGTTTTAGGAGTCGCTGAAGTGTATTGTATTGCTCCCCGCTCTCGGAGATCGTGACTTTTCCCTAACTCCTGGCAAGGAACGCCCGCTGGGCTGAGATTCGGTCTCGATGCAACATGGCAGCCAAATCGCAGCAAATCAGATTTTCGACATAGCAAGGGTTGCAATTCGGATCCGCAATTTTCGCCTGTTGACGTATAGCATTGTATCCGGAGTGCTCAGGGGAGAAGGGGTAGAGATTCCTGGGAAAGGTTTGCCCTGAGCATTTCGGATACCGGCGCCTGAGTTCCAAAAGCGGGGGGCAGACGATCCAGCGTAGTGGTCAGCGCGGTATGATCCGCAGTTGTGGTCGAGCATAGTGGCGGAAACAGATTTCCCATGCTCATAACCTCGGACGCAGCAGCCAATTAGGAACACAAGCTTTGCGCAAAATCGTGAAAATGGGTTTTGCCGGTTAGAAAGCACCTCTTAGCGCCGAAGATTTCGGGCCCGTCCCCCACAAGATGTGACCCAATTTCATTGTTCTTGGTAACAGTTCACCGCATCGAAAGCCGAGGTTACCTGCCCTCGCCGATTCTCATTCTTTCTTCGGGAATGATGACCTCGGCAGGCGCTGTTTAGCGTGGCTTAGGGGGCAGAGCTCTGACCTCAAAAAAATCAAACGACGCGTCGATTTCCGGTGCCGTTGAGCTCGGACCGTTCTTGGCAAAAAGGCCTATCCGCTTCACCGCTACGTTGCCCCATATGAACTCATCTTGTGGGCGGCCGCTGTCATCCCATAAGGGACATGTCCTCGGAACGAACACTTTGCCATCGACGCTTGTGGCAAATGTATAGCGATCCCCTCTCTTGGTAATCCGAAGCCACACTTTTCGCGGTTTCTTGTTCACGCCCAAGGGATCGGTCAAAAGACGAACCCATGTTTTCTTTGGCTTCTCGTCCACTGCGAAGGGTACTCCTGCGAAGCTACCCCCCGTCTCCAACCCAATGGCAAACAGTCGCCGCTCATCACTCCCTCCGAAGATGAACTTCAGATAGTTATCGTCATCGTTGTAGCAAATCAAGCCTCCCTGATTCCAATCAGCGACAGGGGCGAAGGAAGTTATGCACGTCGTGATCTCAAAATCTCCGCCCCCGCCTGGCGGACAATCTATGAGGAACAGATTCTTGTAATCCTTCCTGGATAGAACGAAAGCGCCCTCCTGGGTTGTGATCGTCAGGGTGCCAGGGTTTCTGGATAACGAATAATGGGAGGGATCGGGTCTTCGTATCTCCCAATCAAGGGCCAACTCACCGTCAAAGCCGTCGAAGGCCAGAACTTGGCCCACCCCTCCTGTGACGTCTGCGTTCCCACGTCCAACCTCGACCGGGGTTTTCAAGCTTTCAGCCTCCACTTCTTTTGGTGCAGATCTGACCTCGAAGAAATCAAAAGAGGCGTCAAGTTCGGGCGCCTGGCTGCCCGGACCGTTCTTGGCGAAAAGGCCGACACGGCTTGCCGACCCATCGCCCCACGTGTATGCAGCGTAGGGGAAGAACAACTTGCCATCCGAGCTTATGGCAACTGCATAACGATTCCCGCGCTTCAACACCTTAAGCCAAACATCCTTCAGCCCCGGAGGCGCTTCGAAATACGCAGTCACGAACTCGCCCGCCGTTTCCCGCCCCACGGTGAAGACGGCCGGTGAGCCTGTGCTTATTTCGTAGTCCCATTTCAGATAGTTGTCATCGTCGTTATAGAAAATCAAGCCGGCCTGGTTCCATGAGGCTTCAGGCCTGAAAGATGACACCCGGGTTGTGATCTGAAAATCCGCCTTCGCCCCAGCCGGGCAATCTACAAGAAATAGATTCTTATAATTCGCGCTGGATCGAGCGAACCCGCCCTCTTGCGTAGTGATCGTGAGCATCCCCTGGTTTTTCGATAGAGAATAGTGCGAAGGATCGGGATTGAGTATCTTCCAGTCGAGACCGAGCTTGCTGTCAAAGCTGTCGAATGCCAACACCTTGGGCTCTTGCTCTTGGGCCGCCTCGGCTTTAGCCTCCGGTATTACTTTCCAGCACACCAGACCGATTAGGACGAACAGAGCGAACAAGTGTTTCATGGTCATCCCTCCCTTGTTTATCGTCATTATCGACAACAATGCACGAGCTACGTGTCTTGGATCACTCGTCTCAGGATGTTAACGTTTTCGGCGTAGAAGCACTCTCGACAAACTGAACGCAAGCCACGCCTCGCCAGATCATTCCACGCACTCCACTGGACACCGTCTGGCTTGACCGGGCTCCGGAACAGTACTTCTCTCGTCAGGAGTTTCTCTGCTCACGCCGTTGAGGGCGATTCTGACAGTCTGCCTTATTGGACGGCCCTCGTGTCGCTTTATTTTACTCGAACATGAATTTCGACTGGTTGGCCCGGCCGTAGTATGGGTGTGAACTCTCGTCTTCGCCAGCGAAACTGCCTCGAAGACTCCATCGCTTGAAGACCTGCATTCGATTCTCGGGTGACTTCTTTTGTGGATCGGCACGATAATTTTGCTTTAGTTTCTGCTCGGCCATTTTGGAATTCATCGGCGCCTGACTTCGAAAAGTGGAAAGTAGCCTGTCCGAGGCAGGGGCGGCGAGGTAGGTTTCGCGGTTGTGGTCGAGCATAATAAAGAATAGGCGTTGCGTAGGTTCGTAATCAACGGTTTCAGCCGCTGTTACGAATGTACAAGGTGTTCCGGATCCAGCGATCCGATTTTTCCTGGTTAGATGGTGCGTTTTATTATCTGGCAATTCTTGCTTCTCCTGCTTGGAAAGCCATGGACTTGTGTTTGATGTAAGCCAGAGTTTTTTGGCCGTCTGCCGCCGATGTTTACCAACGTCAGCATTTCATTGCGGTTAGCCCATCGAGACCACCACCGGCAAGCTGACCTGAGCTTCCGGGCGCATAGATCACTGGCGAAGGCAACTGCTTCGGGCCCACAAGAATCTGCTCTCGCCCCCATTCGCGCGGCCTGAGTCAGCCCTCCGGCTTCTTAAGGCAACCGAGAGGAAACTCAGAAGTCTCGCATTCGCTCCTGTTTTACCGCCACGAGTTAGTGGGGGGCAAGTTGCACCTTAAAGCGGACGTAACCGGGTTTGGGATCCCCGGGGCCGTGGCCTCGGAATGAGCCAATCTGGGGCCTCTGGAGACGGAGTGGGCTTGGTAAAGAATGTTCAGCCTGTTGTAGAAAGCAGCCCGTGCCCCTGTCGGGCATAAAAACCTTGAGTAACAGGACTTGAATGGTATAAGAACAGCGCTTGACGAAGCTGGTACAAAATGCTGAGAGTCGCTTGACCCCTTAAGAAAGGTCCGCGATGCTTGGACGAGCCAAGGATGTCTCTCGCCGAAGACAATCAGGGATAAGCCGGTTCCTGCCCTGGTCTCTGGCTGCCGCCCTCGGTATCCCGTCTCTGGTGCCCGCTGAACTGCCCGGTGGCAAGAGAAAACCTGCAAGCGGTGACCTCCTCTTTTTCTGCAATTTTGAGTCGGACACCTGGTACGAGGAATGGGGCATGAGGCGCCGGGATGAACACGCGGGCGTGATTGCGGCCGACCCACGCCGAAAGTTCAGGCCCCTTCAGGGCAAGGCATTGCGAATCAAGGTCGATCAAGGAGGTCATTACGGTCTGAGCGTTCAGTTCCGCTTCAAGAAACAGCTTGGCGAGGAGCCCGAAGAGATATACTTCCGCTACTACCTGCGCTTTGCCGACGACTGGGATCCGGTGAGAGGCGGCAAATTGCCGGGCATCGCCGGTACGTACGGCCGCGCGGGCTGGGGTGGGCGGCGTGTCAACGGTCGCAACGGCTGGTCGGCACGCGGCCTGTTCCGCGGGCAGAAGAACGGCAAGACGCCCATCGGATTCTACTGCTATCACGCGGACATGAGGGGCCGCTACGGCTCAAATTGGCTTTGGGAAAAGGACCGTCTCGGCGACCTGCAGAACAACCGGTGGTATTGCGTAGAGCAGTACGCGAAAATGAACACGCCGGGGCGGAACGACGGGATCCTCCGCGGCTGGGTTGACGGGCGGCTTGCTTTTGAGAAAACCGACGTCCGGATGCGGGACGTGGACTCGCTCAAGATCGAATCCGTCTGGCTGAACGTCTACCTGGGCGGAACGTGGACCTCCAGGAGCGACCATCATCTGTACATAGACAACGTGGTGATTGCGCGCAAATACATCGGCCCTATGCGGAAGTAGATTGCAGGGAAGGGAAACGACAGCATCGTCTCGGCTGGAACCGGGACTCTGGAGCGCGTATCAATTCTTCGGCTGTATCCAGTTCAGACGTATTCCTACGGATTTTCCTGGATGCGATAGAAGCGTCGGGGGGCGAGCGATGGCGGGACCCCGGTCGTTGAGCCGTCGTCTATCCACGAGGTAGTTGTGTTGCCGTCGGAGGGGAACTCATCAACAGCGAGCTGCCAGGTGACAAGGTCGTCGGAGTAAAAGATAGAATAGGACTTGTCGGCCAGAGAACCCCAGGTGAGATTTGTCTGCTCTGGGCCGGGTCCCGGCTGTAGGCGGATGATATAGTACTCATACGCGCCCATGTCCACGGTGAAGCTTCTTCCTCCAAACATGATCCTGTGCATGCCGGCCATGTCCGTTAGGGGAAGGTCCAGATCGTTGAACCCAGCGTCGATACAGGGCGAGTGTCGCGACAGTCGAAAATCCCCGTTCTCCGCATCCACGAACTCCGGTTTCTCCGCAATATTCCCTTGCCCTTCCCCGGACCAGAATTGAATACAGCAGTGTGTGGGCTCCCCCGGTGAATCCAGTTGCCGAACCGGAGAGTTTCCCCAAATGATGCAGTTTTGGATCCGCCTGCCACAGAGAGCCAAGCCACCCCCCTCTCGCGCCGCGATGTTTCTCCAGACTACGTTGTTCCTGATCGAACCATAACAGCGTGACAGACCACCGCCCCAAAGACCGGCAGAGTTCTCAGAGATAATGTTATCTTGAACGGTCGCATCGCAGAAGGCCAACCCGCCACCCTCTGCCTCAGCCCAGTTTTGGGTAACGATGTTGTTCTGAATGATTCCACCGCAGTGGGCCAACCCGCCGCCATGAAAGGCCGAGTTGCCTGTAATAACGTTCTTTTCGATGATGGCGCGAGTACGATGCCCCAGATGTGCGACGCTGAGAACCCCTCCTCCACGCTTTGCTGCCCCGCCGGTTATCGTTAAGCCGGAAAGAATGCAGGCGTTGGTCTCACGCCCCGTGAACGTCACCACTGGCCCCTCACCGCCACCGTCAAGCACGGTGGAGTCCACGACTTCGCCGTTCTCCGGGTCTATGCTTTGCAGCATGATGTCCTCGCCACAGAAGTGCACGTTCTCGCGGTATGTGCCAGGGGACACAATGATTTTGTCGCCCGAGACAGCCAGACATACGGCCGCCTGGACCAGCAGCATTTCTGAAGGTACATGGATAATACTGGGAGCTGTTTTTTCAAGCGGGTCGCTGCCACGCAGAATCTCCAGACCGTCTCGCAGACCGTCCCCATCGGCATCCTCATTCATAAAGTGAGGCCCGTGTCTCAGCTCGTAAGAGTCCGACAGAAGGTCACCGTCACGGTCCGGGCCGCTCCCAAACTCACAGCACCCGATATCGACTCTGTCACCAACCAAGCGACAGTTGCCGTGCAGGTCACGCTGGGGCCAAGAGAACCAGTAGTAGTTGACACCTGCATTGATGCAGGGCGAGTCGGGCTGGAGGCGATAATCGTTATCTTCGTAAGTCCAGTATTTGTCATCTGGCCCATCCGGGTCAATCAAGCGTGGGTCTCCGCTGATATTGCCTGTGCCAGCCGCCGCCCAGTTCTGGATGCAACAGTATGTTGGCACAGTGGAGTCGTGAAGTTGATCTCCCATCTCACGTGCCTCGTTTCCCCAGATGATGCAATTCCGGATGATGCTGCCGCAGTAATAGAATCCCCCGCCGTCTCTAAAGGCGATGTTTCCGAAGACGGTGTTGTTCTGGATTACCGGGCCGCAATAAGCAAGCCCCCCACCAGAACCGGCTACGTTTTCACAGATAAGGTTGTTCTCGATAACGCCATCATAATAGCTCAGGCCGCCACCGTACACCTCAGCCCAGTTTCCGCTGATAATGTTGTTGCGTATGATGGCGCCATATAACTCCTTAGCAGCCAGATTGCCATCCCATCCACACAGCCCCCCACCAAATTCGGCCGAGTTCCATACGATAGTATTGTTCTGGATCACGCCCCCGCACGTTGACAACCCTCCGCCGAGATAAGCTTCATTCCCCAAGATCGTGTTCTTCTCGATGATGCCATCGCAATAGGCCAGACCGCCGCCGGACTCGCTCGCGATGTTTGAGGCAATTACGTTTCTTTGAATTGTGGCGTGCGTTCGACTGTCCCAGTGCCCACCGCAAATACCTCCCCCATCCTCCGAGGCACCGCCTCCAATGCTGAAGCCCGAGAGAACGCAGGACTCGTCCTCGGTCCCATTCAACCTCACAACGGAGCCAGCCTGGTTGCCGGCGATGACTGTCTTGTCCACGACCTCTGGATCGAGAGGGTCAGTGCTCGTGAGAGTGATGTTCTTGCCATGGAAGTGGATGTTCTCGACATAAGTGCCCTCGGCGACAAGCACCGAGTCTCCGTCCGTTGCGCTGTCGATTCCTTCCTGTATGCTCTTCAGCGCGGTCTCCCATGAAGTGCCGTCACCGGACGCCGACACAGAGCCATCAACATACAACATCGCAGCCGGCACTGGGGAACGGACAAGAAGGCAGATGGAGAAACAAACAAGGGCGAGAGGGAATACTGGCGTTTTCATGATCGGCCCCCTAGATAAACCGTTAACGGTCACCTAACTCGCTGATCCACTTGTTCCCTATTTACCACCAATCTGGCTTGAAAGCAAGGTACTTCCATCACAGGACGAAACCCCATGTTCCTCCGAACCGCAAGATAAGGAAGTCTTTCATCACGTCGTTTGAGAAATTGCCGATGGTTAACAAGAAAGGCGTGAGGTTATAATGGGCTTGAGCAACGGTCGCGGTAGCTGAGTGGAAGCTTGTGCCAGCCTCCGATCTGCTGGGACTATGTTGTCTCGTGAGGCACCGATGTGCGAAGGCGGATGATAGAATACATCCCACCCAGTTCAGTGAAGGGTCAACGCGACATGAAAATGCCGGAGCAAGGCGGGCGACACGCCAGCGAGAGCCTGGCAATGTGCATAGCATGGCTTGTGGTCGTCGTGACCATGTCATCGGTGGCAGCGTCTGAGCCGATCGAGTTGCATCCAGACAACCCACACTATTTCCTGTGGCGCGGGAAGCCGACGGTGCTCATCACTTCCGGTGAGCACTACGGGGCAGTCCTCAACCGAGACTTCGATTATAGGAAGTACCTCAAGACGCTGGCGTCGCATGGGTTTAACCTGACGCGGATGTTCAGCGGGGCATATTGCGAGCCTCCCGGCGCATTCAAGATCAAAGACAACGCTCTGGCCCCGGCCAAGGGCCGGTTGATTTGCCCGTGGGCACGCAGCAATAGGCCCGGCTACGCCTTCGGTGGGAATAAATTTGATCTGACGAAGTGGGACGCGGCCTACTTCCGGCGCCTGCGAGAGTTCGTGGCGGAGGCCGGCAAACGCGGCGTGGTGGTGGAGGTGGTGTTCTTCTGTCCGTTCTACGACGACTCGATGTGGAAGCTCAGCCCCATGAACGCGGCGAATAACGTCAACGGGATCGGCAGGGTCGGACGGCGGGATGTTTACACGTTGAAGGATAAGGAACTCACTACTGCGCAGCAGGCCATGGTGCGCAGGATCGTTGAGGCGTTGCAGAGCTTTGACAACGTGTATTACGAAATCTGCAACGAGCCGTACGAACGGAGCGGTCAAACGGAGACCTGGCAGGCCCGCATCGCCGAAGCGATCGTCAAGGCGGAAGGGAAGTTTCCTCATAAACATCTGCTCGCGCAGAACCTTCCCTGGAGAAAGCAGAACCTCTCCGCCGATGGCAAAAAGCCCATGCCCGTTTCGCACGTTTCTATCCTTAACTTCCACGGCGCGAGCCGGCCGGAGCCGGTGGCGCTTTACTATGACCTGAACAAGGTCATCGCGTACGACGAAACCGGCCGCGGCAGCAACACGAAATATCGGACTGAAGGTTGGGATTTCATCATCGCTGGCGGGGGCGTGTATGACCACCTGGACCTCTGTTTCACGGTTGGTCACGAAAACGGCACCGCCAAGAGCAACCCGGCGTGGAATGGTGGACCGGCGTTGCACAAGCAGTTGGAGGTGCTCAGGGATTTCATCAACAGCTTCGATTTCGTCAAGATGAAGCCTGACAGCTCGGTAATCAAAGGAGGGATTCCGGCCGAGGCATCGGCCCGGGCTCTGGTCGAGCGCGGACGTGCCTATGCCATATACATCAAAGGCGGCAGACGGGTGGACCTGATGTTGGAGCTTCCCTCTGGCTCGTACAAGGCGGAATGGGTCAACACCAAGACCGGCGACGCCGAAAAGGCCGAGTCTTTCTCTCATATAGGCGGTGAGATGACTCTATCTTCACCGCGGTACACTGAGGACATAGCGCTGCGCATCAGGCGCGCCGATGTGAACCGGTAACGTCCAGCTTTGGCGACGGAGAGGCTTGGCAAAGGAAGGAAGGATGAATCGTCGCGAGTTCCTGGTGAAAACAGGCCGTGGTGCCGCCGCGGCGCTGGCGACAGCCGTGGGTGGTTCTGCGATGCGGTGCTGTATCTGTGGCGAAAATAATGAGAAAGGAGAAACGGCAATGGTTCTGCGATGTTGCGTGCTTGTGGCGCTCATGCTGGTCGCTGGAGCGGCCGGCGCAGACACCTACTACATGGCCACCGACGGCAAGCCGGACGGTGATGGGTCAAAGGAGAGGCCGTGGCCGTCGGTGGAATATGCCCTGTGGAAGGTCGGTGGCGGGCACACCATCATCGTTCCACCGGGCCTTTATCGCGGCCCCATCGACATCGGTAAACAGTACGCAGGCACGAAGGAACGACCCACCATCATCAAGTCGGAGGTCAAGTGGCAGGCCACGATCATGGGAGCGCCCTATCACGTCATCAGCAATGCCGATGATTGTCACTGGGTCGTCATTGATGGCTTCCAGGTTCAAGGCGCACGCTACGACGGTATCAAGATGAACGGCGATTACAACGTGGTCCGCAATTGCTGGGTGCATCACAATAAGGCAATGGGAATCGCCATGCACAACAAGACGGGAGGCGTCATCGAGAACAATCTCATTGAGTTCAACGGAGGCCACATCCAGTTTGACCACGGCGTCTATGCCAGCGGAGACGGGCTGATCATTCGTGGCAATGTGGTGCGTCACAACGCCAGTTACGGGCTGCATCTGTATCCGGCCATCAAGAACTCGCTGATCGTCAACAACCTTGTATACAACCAGGTCCGCCGGCGAGGGATTATTGTGGCCTGTCCCAAAGGTGGGGGCCGCAACAAAATCGTCAACAATACGGTCGTTGAAGACCAGTCCCTGACCATCTGGAACGGGGACGGCGAAGTGGTGGCGAACAACATCCTGGTGGCGCGCGGAGGAGAGCCCCTCATCTTCGACGAACAGACCCGCAACGTGCCGGTGGACTACAATCTGTGCGTGCCTTCATCGGACCACCAGGGGCCGCACGGCATTACGGGCGATCCGCTCTTCGTGGATAGGACGAGGGGACACTTCTGGTTGCGCCCGGGCAGTCCGGCCATTGGGGCGGGTTCGCCGGAACACTCGCCGGACACGGACTTCTGGGGGCGGCCGCGGGAGAAGGACCGGCCGCCGGACCTGGGAGCGTTCCCTTTCGTTCCCGCCCTGGCCACCGAGCAGGCGCGCGCCCGTTGGGAGTACGGCTGGGCCTATTACCGCCACGGAGAAGGCGGCACGATCCCAGACTTTTGGGCCGTACTCGAGCCGCCTCCTATGCCGGTCTCTCCGCGGCCGTAACCGGTGCGCTTACGCGCTGCTTGTAATGCATGCTGAAACGAGTGCGAGGAAAAACCGTGAACCCGTTTCGTGCTTTTTGTTTGGTCGTGGCGGTTGCTTGCGGAGTGAACCTCTGCGATGTACCCGCCCGGATGGTTTTCGCCGACGCGCGGATCCCTGCCTTCCCCGGGGCCGTGGGGTTCGGCGCGATGACGCCCGGAGGGCGCGGGGGCCGGGTGATCTTTGTTACCAACCTGAACGACTCCGGTCCCGGAAGCCTGCGGCACGCTCTGGAAGTGGAGAAAGGTCCCCGGATCGTGATTTTCCGCGTCGGGGGGACCATTGAACTGACCAGGAACATCAACATCGGCAAGGCCAACAGTTACGTGACCGTGGCCGGTCAGACCGCTCCTGGGGATGGCATTCAACTGAAGAACTTCACCATCAGCGTCGCTTACGGCGGGCACGATGTCGTCATTCGCTACCTGCGGATGAGACCGGGGCTGGGAGGCCTGGCGACCACCGCAGGTTCCCAGATTGATGGATGCCTGCTGTATGGCCCCGGGGTGCATGTACATCACGTGGTCATTGACCATTGCTCCATCGAATGGGCAGTGGATGAAAACGCCGACGTTTGGGGCTGGGTGACGGATGCCACTTTCCAATGGTGCATTGTCGCCGAGGGCGCCACGACCGGACATGAGAAGGGGCCGCACAGCATGGGTATGTTGATCGGCAGTTCGCAAAGCGATAAGCCGATGACCGTCAGCGTTCATCACTGCCTTTTCGCCCACAACGCCGGTCGCAATCCCCTGGTTCAACCGGTGCAGCCCAAAATCGAGCCGCCCGCGGTGGTGGACTTTCGGAACAACGTCGTTTACAACTGGTCGGGGAACAACTCCGCCGTGTTCGCCAACGGGGCCCGGGTGAACTTCGTCAACAACCTCTATCTCAAGGGGCCCGACAGCGGCGCGACGGACGATATCATCTGGCTGCTGGATCCGGCGAAGCTGTATGTGGACGGGAATTGGGGCCCCCGCTGCCCGACGGGTTCGGGCGACGGATGGGACATCGGCATCCACGCCGATACATCTTACTTCGGCAAACCCGTCGGCGAGAGGGCCTCGACACCTTTTCCGACGCCCCCGGTGACTACCCATCCCACCGCGGAACTGAAGGACGCCGTGCTGGCCCAGGTGGGGGCGTGTCTGCCCCGGCGGGACGCGGTGGATGCGCGGATTGTCCAAGATGTTCTGAACGGAACGGGCAAGATGGGCATTGGCAGCGATTATCCCACCCTCTCTCCCGGGACGCCTCCGCAAGATACGGATGAGGACGGTATGCCCGACGCGTGGGAACGCGACCGGGGCCTCGATCCTGCGGATGCCCGAGATGGAAGCCAGGTTGCTCCGAGCGGTTACACCCGGGTTGAGGAGTATCTCAACTGGCTGGCCGAAGCGCGAAGCAGGGAAGCGGAGAAAAGATGAGGCGGGGCTGCGATCCCGGGGGAGCGGCACGTGTCTGGGAAGGCACTCTGGCCTCGTCGTCCGGTGGTCAGTGGCTGGCGGCATCTCGAAATGGAGGAGCAAACGATGCAGTACTCGTGCGTAAACAACACTCTGCTGAAGCAAAGAATGCCCCGCTTAGGGATAGGAGCGATGCTCATGGCATTGCTGATAACGGGACAAGCTTACGGGGAGAAGGCCCGCGGGCCCCTTCGGGTGCATCCGCACAACCCACGCTACTTCGCCGACGGGACGGGCAAAGCGATCTACCTTACTGGCTCGCACATGGGGTGGGAGCTGCAGGACGATGCCTGGGGGAGAGAACATGTCTTCGATTATCCGGCCTTCCTGGCCTTCCTGGTAGAACACAATCACAACCTCATCCGGATGTGGGTCGTGGAGCATACACGGTGGGACATCTCTAATCCGAAGGCTGTGGCTTTTCCCATGCCGTGGCGGCGTACGGGTCCGGGGAAAGCGTTGGATGGACACCCAAAGTTCGATCTGAAGCGATTCGATCCGGGGTACTTCGATCGCCTACGGTCTCGAATCATTGCCGCCGGCGAGCAGGGCATCTACGTCGTTGTGATGCTCTTCCAGGGATTCAGCGTCCACAAGCGGCCTGGACGCAATCCCTGGTTTGGCCATCCTTTCAACGAGTGCAACAATATCAACGGCATTGATGGGGACGTGAATGGAGACGGCGACGGGCGGGAGGTGCACACTCTCGCCAACAGGAAGGTGACGGACCTGCAGGAGGGATACGTTCGCAAAGTGATTGACACGATCAATGATCTGGACAACGTGCTGTACGAAGTCGCCAACGAGGCTGGCAACTACTCAACCGAGTGGCAATACGACATGATCCGCCTCATCAAGAAATATGAAGCCACCAAACCGAAGCAGCATCCCGTCGGAATGACCGTCCAAATTCCGGGTGGCCACAACAACAACGAAGTGTTGCTCAACAGCCCAGCCGACTGGGTCTCGCCGAATGCCGAGAGTGGTTACAGAGACAATCCCCCAGCGGCAGACGGACGCAAGGTCATCCTCAGCGACACAGACCACCTGTGGGGGGTTGGGGGGAATAGCCGGGAATGGGTCTGGAAGAGTTTCTGTCGAGGGCTCAATCCGATTTACATGGATTCCTACACCGACCAGGAAACAAAACAACTGGACAAGATCGTCAACCGAGAATTCGACCCGAGATGGGAGTCCATCCGCCTGGCCATGGGCTATGCGCGCAAGTTAGCGAGCACGATCAACCTGAGAGCTATGGTGCCGCGAAATGAATTGGCCTCGACGGGGTATTGCCTGGCCGACGTGGGGAAGGAATATCTGATCTATTTGCCGGAGGGCGGAAGTGTCACGGTCGATCTCCGAGATGTTGTCGGACCAGTTTCTGTGCAATGGTTCAATGCCAAAAGTGGAAAAAGCAAGACGGCTGAAGGAACTCGGGGCGGGGCCAAGCGGACACTCGCCTCTCCGTTCCGCAGCAGCGATGCGGTTCTCCATCTCAAAGCTTTATTGGGCTCTTATCCCCGCGCCGCCCGAGATCCTGGGCTTTGGCTTCTTACTGTGAGCCGGCCATCACCCGGTAGTAGCGCGTGCCGATGCCCGTGTTCGCGTCACCTGTCCAGTAGGTAGCGGTGCGGGGCCAGAAGCCGGGGGGGGTCTGCCAGGAGTTCGCCAGGTGATCGGTCCACTGCACGGTGTACCACCCGTTGCCGAAGGGGCCCCATGTAAGGTGGAACCCCCCATCGTCCAGAACCGCCCTGTAGACGGAACCGAATTCCGGGTCTACGAGGCTTCGGTCGCCTATGCCATCGTTGCCCATGATGCTCGGCAAGACAAACAATCGCTCACGACAACATGCCCATTCTTGTCGCCAGGCACTTAGAACAATTGGATCAACAAACCCGGGGAACGTGTCCATTAGGTTCTGCGTCCGCCATTGAATCTCCCCCCAGACGCCATATAGATGAGGTTGAGTCTCCACCCACCCTTCAAGGTTCTGCCAGTAGGTGCCGTAGAGAACCGTGGCGTCTGGTATGTTGAATCGTTGCAGTAGGTTGACCGGAATCATCCGGTTTGCATCCCTCATGAGCCACAACGCTTCCCCATTCATGATTCTGGGCATCCGAGTGCATGAAGTTAGGTTGGGTGGCAAGCCGCAGAACCAGCTTACTTCGTCGGCGATCATGTACATCTCGTCGGCAGCGTCGTTGTCGGTGAGATTGGTTCGACCGGACCCATCAGCGTTCATGATGAAAATGTCGAGATCCAAGGTTGGCCCCTCGACGTCCGGCGGAACATCCCAACCGCCGGGTATACCGCCATCTGAGGTGACTAAGAAGCGTCCATCACTCAGAGGTTCGGCAGTATAGTCGTTGGCGTAGTGGCAAGTCAACCGCCTTGAAGTACGCACCGGCTGATCGCTTTTATCCGCATAAGCCCAGAAAATCTGAGAGTTCCCACGACTTGTTTGAGTCGAATTAAAGAGGATTCTCGTGCCGTCAGTTGTGAAGTGTCCTGCGCCTGACATCTGAATGGGATTGGGATTGGGCGGATAAAGTGTCCCCTTGGTGATTCTTCGCAGAGAATCAGATACAAGGCTCGAGGTGTCACCGTCAAAGCCGACAGTGTAAACTTCCCATTTTGTTCCTTCACCATCAATAGATGCGGCGAAAACGATCTTTGTATCGTCCGGGCTGAAGGAAGGATGACCGATGTAGGTTTGAGTGTAATCCTGTTTCTTCGTTGGCTCATCGGGATCGGGAGGATAGTCCACCCAGATGTATGGTGGAGTGTCGTTAGCCTTATCCCAAGCATCGCTGATATCGAGGTCTGTTACCACATTGCCACCTGGATCAAGCTTTATGATGTTTAAGCCTTCATAGTACCTGACCACAGTGCTGGTCACAATTCTCGGAACGCTACATTCGCTGATAACCTCCGTCTCTGTTATCTTTACGGGACGGTTCTTCGAGTCGAAGACAATGAATTTCCCGTCATGGCTCATGTGGGTATGTCGGTCCGGATAGTGTTCGGGCTTCTCGGGATGACCTCGATCCTCGTCATCAAACGTTAGCTGCTGCGCTGTTCCTTCCACATCAGCCACGTCGGCTACGTATATATCGAAGTCCCCACCCTCCGGTCGAGTAGCGGTGCCGCGGATTGAAGTCCACACAATCCTGTCATGTGAAATGTCAGGGTGATTGTCAATCGCCGGGTCGGTGGTTAAACGCGTTACAGCTCCACTCGTAAGGTTTAGGGTATAAATATCCCAGTTTCCAGGCTCATCTCTATCAGAGACAAAAGCATACTCATTGCCGTTGACCGGCCTTTGGCTGACACGGTGGGGATCGAAATTGGACGGTATGCCTCTGATCCGAGCTGCCCTTGCTTGATTGCCGTTGAGGGCGATAGCAGTGAGCAGTGCGAAAACAACAATTGCTGGTTTGACAAAGATTCTTCTAACGCCGGTCATTTGATTGTTCTCCTCCCTGTTGCTGTGAAACGTTTCATGGGATGACTAGCATAGACTATAAAATAAATAAAAATAGTCAACAAAAATCTTGCCCCTAAAACGCAAGTTCACCCAGCCGGTTTGTACGTAATGCATTGGGATGAGGAGGCTTAGAGGGCTTTTTTGGCCAGTTTTGTAGGCATGGCCAGGATGATCAGTCGGGGGTCGCGGTTGTCGGCGGTACGCCTGGCCCAGGTACATGGGGCGTGCGACGTGCCGGGGATGAGGCGTGGCTTTGACGAGAACGATCTGTATGCGAACCAGAAGTGGCTGAGCGAGCGGCAGGGGAAGATCCAGGATTGTCTGTTTCAGTTGCCAAACGGGGGGCGTGCCCCGCAGTTATTTCTCTACGATGTGACCAGCACGTATCTGGAGGGGGAAAAGAACGCGTTCGGGGATTACGGCTATTCGCGTGACGGGAAAAGGGGGAAGAAGCAGATCGTGGTGGGATTGTTGTGCGACGAGGAGGGCGAGCCGGTGTCCACGGAGGTGTTTCGGGGCAACACGGCCAATGCCGCGACGTTTGCCTCGCAGGTGCGCAAGGCGGCGGAGCGTTTCGGTTGCCGACGGGTGACGTTTGTGGGCGACCGAGGGATGCTCAAGAGCGGGCAGATCGAGCAATTGTCAAGAGAGGGGTTCCACTACATCACGGCCATCACCAAGCCCCAGATCAAGGCGCTGGTAGCGCGGGGCGTGATCCAGATGGACCTGTTCGAAGAGGAACTTTGTGAGGTGCAGGACGAAGGCGTCCGGTACGTTCTGCGGCGCAATCCGTGTCGTGCCAAGGACATGGCCGCGGCCCGGGCGGACAAGCAACGCTGCGTGGAGCGACTGGTGGAGAAACAGAATGGCTATCTGCGCCACCACCCACGCGCCCGGGTGTCCACCGCCCAAAAAACCGTCCGCGAGAAGATCGAAAGGTTGCCGCAGTACGTACTGGAGGTTCTGAAGGCAAGTCCCAGTCCGATGACGGCAGCAGAGATCGCAGACGCTGTGATAAAAGCTGGGTATCGTTCTTCGAGCAAGAATTTCGTGGGCCTCGTCAGGCGGACGTGCTACTTGAACAGTCGCATTCACACAAAGGAACGGGGAAAGTTCACCATCAAGAGTAGAAGGTAAACGGTTTGTGTTTCACGCAAAGGCCTAAGGAAAGTCTGCGGAAATGCCGAAACCGAAGACCAAGAATCAAATCATCGATGGCATGGCAAAAGTGGCCGAGATCAACAACAAGCAGGCCAAAGCTGCTCTTGAATTACTCGTAGCTATGTCTTACAAGGGTGCCAAAGACGGGTTCACGATTCCCGGCTTAGGCAAGCTTGTGGTTGTAAGGTGAAAGGCTCGCTGGGGGCGTAACCCAGCAACGGGCGAAAAGATTCGGATCAAGGCCAAAAAGGGTTTGAGATTCCGGGTGGCGAAAGCAGCAAAAGACGCAATCCTTCCCGCCAAGAAGTGACCTGACCTACACGGTCTTTCTCCTTAGAGAATAGCGGGCCAGCCCTGCTTTTTTTGTCGCAGGCGCGGATTTGACTAACACACTTGAAGAATCTGCGGCCGAGGTCTGCGGCCGAGACTCGTCTGTGCGGCGGTCACCGTAGAAGGATCACCAGGCCGGTTCCTGCTTCCTTTTCGCTTTCACCTTTTTCGCGGTGTCGGGCTTGACCCAACCGGCGAGACGACGATTTTGTTGTCCGTGGTCCAGCTTAGCCAAACCTCCAGTGCTGCCACGGTCGATTATCTCTGGTGTGTCGCTCGCATCACGGCTGGCGGCGCCGTGGTGGCAGCTCGAACTTCTCGCCCTTCATTTTCTCGAGGGCTTCCTTCTGCTCGGCAGTCAGCAGTCCGAGGGCTTTCTTTTCCGCCTCCTCGCGTAGCTTGGTGGTCTTTTCGCGCAGCTCGGCCATCTTCTCGCGCCGCTCCTCCTGGCTCAGATCGCGCAGTGGGGCGTACGCCTTGGTGACCTTGTCTTGCGTCGCTTTGTCCAGCGCCGCCGCCTTCTCCTTTTGCTCGTCGGTGAGTTTCAGGCGACCAGCAATCCGCCTATTGTTGAGTGCATCCAGAGTGCGGCGGACCTGGACACGGATCTGGTAGAGGCGCATCATCTGCTCTCTGGAAAGAACTTCGCGGAGTTCTCCGCGGGCCTTTCTATCGAACTGGTTGCTCAGCTCGGTCATCTTCGCTCGCCGTTCCTGCATGTCCTCGATGTCCCGCAGGCCGGCATACTGCTCCCTCATTGCCTCCCGCAGTTTTTCGCCGATCTCATTCACCTTGGCGACCTGATCCTCACTGAGCTTCAACTCTTTCTGGACCTGTTCCACTCTCAGCAGCCCCAGCAAGCTGCCGCGCATCCTCCCAAACCCCCGTCGGCCCCTGGGAGCCTCTGCCTGAGTGGCGGCAATCAATACGGTCACGAACGCGGACACTAAAAGAAATACCACGTAACTGCGAACTCGGCTCATCTCACCCTCCTTTTCATTGAAGTCCCAGAATGGTTAGGCACTGACGCCTCTGCAGGGCCCTCGGGACTTTCCCAAGGAAACATGCCCCGCGCCTATGGTCTGCATTTTCCAGGGCCTGATCACGTTTGTCAAGCGCTTTCCTACTCTCAAAAAAATAAAAAAAAACGCTTGACAGTGTCAGTGCGGTCGTGCGGCCGCGTCTGCGTGGCATGGCGACTTCGCCCACAAATCCGATGGGGCCCTTTGGACTGCGGCAGCCATGCTGCCGCTTTCCTCTCAGGGAGCGAAGCTCCTGCGCTCCATGGTCCCGCTTTGCGCGCCTTCACCAAAGCCGAGGAAACGCACCAAAAGCCCTTGAGGGGCGTAGCATTCCCTCCACGCGCAGCCGCACCCCTCAAACCAGGTCTGAGGAACAAAGAATTCTTCGCACCTTTGCACAGCGATTTCACGCAAGGATAGAGGGGGAAATGGTGACTGCGTAGGGGAGAGTGACTCGTGCCGAGGAAAAAATTCTTCGCACGGGCTTTTTTTGTTGCATTATCGGATAAGTTATGATACTTTTCCGAAAAAGACCACCCTTCCCACCGGGAGGGAAAGATGAAGGTACCAAAACATCCCACTGTGATCCGAAGACTCTGCCAGGCCAGAGTCAAGCAGCTCAAGGCCACTTGTCCCGTGCTCGCCGCGAGTCTGGTCATCATCCGCAAGCGATGCGGGCGCCCCGGTTGCCGTTGCCAGCGGGGACAGAAGCATCCCGGTCACTACCTCACGTACAAAGAGAAAGGCAAGACCCGTACCGTCTACGTGCCCTTGGAGCTCATCGAGGAGGCGAAAGGATGGATAATGGATAGAGGAACACCGTCGGCTCAAGCGTCTGACTCGGGACATCTCGCAACTGACCATCGCTCAAGTCAGGACCCATGTCAAATCTCGCAGACGCCGGGCGGGAAGGTCGTAGGACTCGGCCGCCCCTTCGTCAAAACGGTTCGGCACTTCTGGCCCGCCTTCAATGCCCTGCTCAACCAATTGCCCGACACGCGGTTTGTCCCCTTCATCCGCTATGACAAGAAATTCCTCACCTGGTGGGGGTTGCCAGGTTCTCGATGCGCGAAGCCCTGGGGAAAGGGCGCGCTACCATAGCCCTCGGGAACACCCAGGGTAACCGGCCAACCCAACGATTCGAGCTTTGAAGGAGCGGAATAGTACGGTGCCGCTGGAATGGAGCCGCGCGCCATGAAGCTCATGTCAGCAAAGGCATCTCCGCTGAAACGTCTTTGCTTCTGTAGTCCGGTGTCTACCTCGCGGGTGGAGGGCGCGCGGGGGATCGCTGTATGCAGGCGAGCCACATCACTCCATCTTCGGGGGCTTAGCGCCGAGTTCCTTCAGCATCTTCTTAGCCTCGTCGAGGGCAGGCTTGTAGCAGTGAGGCGGGCCGTCGCACCACGCCCGCTCGTAGGCGATCTTCGCCTGCTTCTTCGCCTCGTTTTTGTCCCCCTCATCCATCGCCAGGCTCCCCAGGAAATTGTGACAATCCGCCTGCTTCAGCCGATACTCACACCGATCGGCGATCGCCAGAGCTTCTTCAGCGTCTTCTAAAGTCCGCTTGACGTCGCCCTTCGCCAGATACAACCGCGCGCGGGCCAGCAGAATGTCCATTTCCTGTTCCACAAGATTTATCCGACGGCAGTCCTCGAGGGCATTCGTCAACTGGCCCTCAGGGTCGGCCAGAGCCTTATCCTCTCGACCTCTCTCCTCCTTGGCCAGGGCCACCCTCGCCTCTCCCAGGAGCCACTCGGCCCGGATGATGTCGCGCTGGAAGCGATAGCCCGCTCTGCCGAACCCGTACGCCAGCTTCCACGCCCTTTGAGCGGCCTTCAACCCGGTTTCGGGGTCATCTTGCAGCAGGGCGCATATGGCGCGATAGGCCCTGACCAAGCCCTGATTCCGCCTCGCTTCCCTCGACCCAATTTTACCCAGTTGTTGATAAGCCTTGTCAAGCTCTTTGGCCGCCCCATCGAAATCGCCCTGAAAGGCCAGCACCCGGCCCAGCTCCCCCCTGTCCCGTGCTTCCTCCAACTCCTCCTTGATCTCGCGGGACAGCTCAATCGCGCTCTGAACGTGCGCTTCCGCCGGCGCCAGTTCACCGAGGTTGACCTGCTGGTGGGCGAGGAGCCTCAGGCCGATGGGAAGGTTCTTCCAGTCCCCAAGGGCCTTGCAGATCTTGATCTGCTGTGTCAACATCTGCACCGCGCGCCGGACGTGGCCACACAGGCTGTATGACTTTGCCAGTTCCTTCAGCGTCCAGGCCTGGTCGGTCTCCTTCTTCAGCCGGGGCGGCCGGTCTTCGCCGTCCGGAAACAGACCACCCAGGAGTTCGATACAGGTCTGGTACGCACCGAGGCGGTAGTACAGCAAGTCGCGAAGCCGGTCCTCGTACAGTCTCCTCGCCTCGTCGTACTCGCCGGCACTGACAGTGTCGTGGTACAGCTCGATGATAGGGGCGAGGTCTTCGACGCTTTGCACTTCCTTCTTCTTGGGCACGGGCAGCGCGGCGAAGTAGTCCCGCAGGCGGTTGTGCACGTCCACCTTGTTTTCCAGTTGCTCGTAGGCGTACGCCCGGACGACGGGGTGTAGGTCGTAGCAGCCACGCTGCGAGTCGAAGAGGAGTAACCCACGCTCTATCAGCTCCTTCAACGCACTATCAAGCGTCCCCTCTCTCTTGTAGGGGTCAAAGATGGATAGGGCGTCGGAGCTCACGGGGCTGCGAAAGGCGGAAATGGCGCTCAGGAGCCTGCACTCCGACGGGTCCAACGCATCGTATGCCACCTGCAAAATCTGACGTAGCTCACTCTCCTTCAGTTCACGCAGCTCCCGATAGCGCTCCGCCACCCTGATGTCGCCCGGCTCTTCTTTGTCGCCTACGATCACGCTGGAGAGCAAGCGCAGCGCCAGCGGTTGGTAGCCAGACGGCCTGCAGGTGGCCTGGATTTCGCGTGGTGTGCCTTCGACACCCTGAGCACGGAAGAAAGCTTCCGCATCCTGAGGATCAAGCGCGGTCAATTCCACCCGACGGCATCCGGCCAGACCGTCCAGTTCCCGAGGGAAAAGGCGGCTCGTGAGCAGCACTCGGCTTTGCAGCGACTCCGCGGCTATCCGGCGCACGAAATCCCCGGCGGGGGGATCGGCGCTGGAACGGAAGTCGCCCCGCTCGTCTTCGGTGACAGCATCACCCTGGTAGGGAGCACTAAGGCTGGCGTAGGCGCGCAGCTCTTGCTCGAAGCCATCGAGTATCAGCAGAAGCCTGCGCGGCCGGATCAGATCGACCAGGCGCTCCGCTTTGTCATAGGTGGAGGGAATCCTTGTCAGGTCCACATCCCCCCCACTGGCATACGCGAGGGCCCCGTCCAGGAATTTGGCGAAGCCGGCCTCGCGCCCGTGGAAAGACCACCACATCACGCCCTCTGGGCGGCCGGCTTGGGGCACGCGGCAGCGATCGCTCTCCTGGCGTCCGTCCCCCGGCAGGCCGGGGAGTGGGAGGCCCAGGACGTCGCGCTGGAGCCACGCCCAGGCCACAGCCGACTTGCCCATCCCGCTGGGGGCAGTAAGTGTCAGGAGAGGCCGGGTGTCTTCGGTCAGCCATTGGGTCAACATCTCGCGCTCGCACACCCGCCCCGTGAAGTTCTCCTGCATCGGGTAGGCATGGGCGAAGTAGGGCATGGGCAACCGGGGGATACGGGGTAGGGTCGGTCTGGCTCGGCGCGCCTCCTTTGCTTCGGCGACCGCGGCATCGAGATCGGCCAGCGCCAGCAACCGAATTCCGTGGGATTGCGCCGCCTCACGCGCTGGCCTGGTGAAGCCGCTCTCTGAGACAATGACCCCTTGGTCTATGAGACCAGCGTCCCGGACCTGTTTTACAACCTTTGCGAAGTCGTTGACGACTCTGATGCCTACGGTTTTCCGCCAGTCCTTAGCCTCAACCGCTACGTGATGTAGCAGGCGGCACGCGGCCACCAGTTCAACATAGACATCAATCTGGTTCCCGGCCAGCGAAACGTCATGCTCGACTTTCCAGGTGCCCATGTCGCGGTAAGCCTGCGCCACGCGAAGTTCCAGCTCTTTGCCAGTCTCTTTGCCAGTTTTCTTCGCTTTCTTTTTCTTGGCCATCGTTCTCTCCCCGGTGACGCAAATTGGTTGCAGCGGATGACCCGCTGCATCGGATGCCCTATTGGAAGATTAGCCGAAAGGGGTGCCAATGTCAACCGTTATGGCAGGCGACAGTATTTCCGTGGCACGGGCCCGGTCACACGGGGCAAGGAACGGCGCCTCTCTATCCCGCCCCTGGCGCGGTGGAATTCTCTTACCGGGGATGGGGCTTACGCTGCGCCTTCGCCAAAGCCGAGGAAATGGATGAAACACCCCTGAGGGACGCAATAAACCCAGCACGCCCTCCAACGCAGCCGCACCCTATCCCGCGCTACGGGCCTCAGCAGCATGCTCGGCCAGGGCGCCCTCAGTGGTTCCCCTGTTCGTCCTCAGCGCCCCTGCACGTCTCCCAGAACATGCCTCAAACGATCCTGTTGATCCTCTTCATCCTGTCAAAGCCTCCCCCATCCGCGTCCATCCGCGTGCATCTGCGGTTACCCTCCTCCTGCGCACTTGCTCTTGACAAAAGGCAGACAATATGCTATAAACATGCCGAAAGCCTGGAGAAGGAGGCTCCACGTGCTGGTCCAGCACGAGGACTTCCTCTTTCTCTGCGTTCTCCGCGTCCTCTGCGGTTCGCGGAATGATGAGGGCATTCCAGTATGCCCCCTCGTCGAGAAAGTACTGAAAAATACTGGAATTTCAGCCCGTTTTTGGGTTTAAAAGGGGAGCATGTTACTCGTTCTGCGACAGTGGATTACAATGCAAAAAAGGCCGCTTCTTGTGCATGAAAAGGCTATAAATGACACCGTTCGCATCGCTCGAAAGAAACCGAAGGACTCCGCGGGTCTATTCGCGCCCGAGGATTTGGCCCAAGCCTTTGCTCAACAAGCCCGGACAAAACCCGGCAGCAGTGCGGGGGCGGCAACTGTGAGGACAGGCAGGCAATGACAACCGACTTGCCAGGGAGACGCAGCCACACCCTCGTGACGTTTACAGCTTGAAGAAACCGCCGCGAGGGCATATCATCCATCTGAGCCAAGTTAGGCCGGTGGTTTGGGAACGGCAGGTGATCCGAAGGCTTTGGTTGTGGAGCAGACTTCCGAGCAGAAAGGTCGAAGATGAGCAAGACACGGAAAGACCCTTACACGTTAAATGAGGAGGACATCAAGGAACCGCCGAAGGGATGGTGGGCGAGCTTGAAGTTCTTAGGACCGGGGCTGATCCTGTCCGCTTCGATTGTGGGATCGGGGGAGCTGATTGCCACAACGTTCCTGGGAGCGGAGGCAGGTTTCTTAGCTCTATGGGTGATCCTCGTGAGCTGTTTGGTGAAGGTGGTGCTTCAGCTCGAGTTCGGCAAGCACGCCATAAGCACCGGCGAGCCGGCTATGGTCGCCCTCGACCGCCTTCCCGGTCCCAGATTTAAGGTGAGCTGGGTAATCTGGGCTTGGCTGGTGATTATGATCGTCAAGTTCTTGCAGGTGGGAGGGATTGTTGGTCTCGTGGCCCAAGCTCTCGGCATCGCCTTTCCAAAGGTGTCGGTAGCAGCTTGGGCGTGGGTGGTTGCGATTGCAGCGGCGCTGCTGGTATTTCGCGGATATTACGCTTTCATCCAGGTGGCGGCAGTGCTGATGATCGCCCTGTTCGCTTTCTTCACCATTGCTTGTGTGGTGTTCATTCAGAGTAGCCCCCATGCCTTCTCACTTGCTGACATCTCTTCCGGGCTGAGTTTTCGTTTACCGCCGGGAGCCGTGGCCGTGGCCATAGCTGCCTTTGGGATCACCGGCATCGGCGGTGATGAGATCATGCATTACGTGTACTGGTGCATCGAGAAGGGATACGCCCGCTTCACGGGTCCCCGGCGGGAGGGAGAGGAATGGACCCGCCGAGCAAAAGGGTGGATCAGAGTCATGTATAAGGATGCCATCCTTTCGATGGTAGTTTATACCATCATTACAGCGGCGTTTTACCTCCTGGGAGCGGCTGTTCTTCACGGACTGAAGATTGAGAAGAAGGAGCAGACGATCGAAACGCTCGCCAGCATGTACACGCAGGCGGTCGGCGGCCGAGCCAAACCGGTTTTTCTCGCAGGAGCGGTGGTTGTGCTTTTCTCGACCACGTTTGCAGCTCTGGCCGCGTGGACGCGGCAGTTCGCCGACACCTTTGGTCGGCTGGGTATCATTGATTTCTTCAATGCTCGTCAGAGGCGGCGTCTCATCGCCGTTTTCGCGTGGATCATCCCCATTATCTGGTGCATCCTGTACCTGGGGTTGAAGGCGCCTGTGGCCATGGTTGTCCTGGGCGGCATCGGTACGTTCATTATGCTTCTGCTGGTAATTTACGCGGCGATCTATTTTCGCTACAAACGCTTGCCCGCTCAACTGAAGTCCTCGAAAGCGTATGACCTGTGGCTGTGGCTGAGCATCTCGGCTATCGTCGCCGTGGGCATCTACGGCCTTTATCAGACGCTTGCTGTGCATATCTGCAGCCTTTATCAGAAGCTTTTTGGGTAGGCCGTCGTTTCGATCTGTGCCGCGACCGAGGAAATGATTTCCGCAGACAATTGCTGGCGGCTGAGTCTTTTTCGTGGTAGAATACATCGAAATCGTGCTATCTTTGTACTTGGGAATCATAAGCGATGTGTCCCAGGAGGTGATCAAGATGAAGAAGCCCCACGCCTTTACTCTCATAGAACTTCTTGTGGTGATCGCAATCATAGCCATTCTCGCGGCCTTGCTGCTGCCGGTGCTGCACTCAGCAAAGGAAAGGTCGCGGACCGCGCTGTGCCTGAGCAACATGCGCCAGCTCGCTGCCGCCATGATTATGTACGCGAATGAGTTTGACGACCGCTTGCCCCATACCGGCCGCATGGGGAGAGCCCCTCAAGGCGCCTATGTCGTCGGGGGAAATTATGTCTCCTATCCCCAAGACCCACAAGCCTGCCAGCGTATCAGGATAGAAGAGGGGGAACTTTGGACATACGTCTATTCAGGGTTGAGGAGATACAACAAGATGTCGGACGAGTGGTACAGGTCCTCCAGCAAGAATATCTATCTCTGTCCTTCGGCAGTGCCGGCGGGGGTTGCACGAGGGTTCAGCTATCCCCTGAATTGTCGTCTTGAGGAAACCCAGAGCGGCAGCCTCTTGCCCGGGCCCGAGGGCGTTAGGCTCACGCAGATCAGGAACCCGTCAGAGACAATCATGTTGGTGGACGAGTCCGGCCTCTCCCTTAACGATGGGCACTTTATGCCCGAATCGAATTTTGATGTGGGGACAGAAATTCATACCAACGGGGGAAACCTGGCCTTCTGCGACGGCCGTGCTGCGTGGATGTCCAAAGAAGAACTGGATAAGCGCCTGCGTGACATGGACCAGTTTGCCTGGTGGAGATGAGTTGGCACACCTCTCTGCGATCGTCAGGGAGGCGCTAAGACCATCCTGCGAGCGGTAGCACTGTGGCGATTCTCTCTCCGACAGCCTCACCTTCCCTGGAGTGAATTGGGCGGTACCTCATTGCGCATACCCAGACCGAAATGATGGTGAACATTCTGCACGGTCTGGCCCGGGGTGCGCCACGAGCAATCCGGCCTGAAGGGGTTCCAGCAGATTTATCCCAACGGAGAAATGGTTGATGATGGCCCTTGCGTTCCCGGTCCTTCCTGCATTGACCGAGTTGACCCCCCGCGCTGGTGCAAGTTCCTCCGAGCACCGTGCTCGGAGCGTCAGGGTTGCCGTGTGCCAGATAAGGTGCGTGAACAGCGATGTTGCGGGGAACGTTCAAAGGGTAGAGAAAGCCGTCGAAGGAGCAGTGGCGAAGGGAGCTCAGATCGCAGCCTTTCCAGAGGCCGTTTTCATCGGCTGGGTGAACACGGAGGCTCACGAGCTGGCAGAACCGATCCCAGGCAAGTTCAGCGACATCGTCTGCGAGCTTGCAATGAAACACGAGATCATGATCTCCATCGGCCTGACGGAGGGGGTCGAAACCGGTATCTACAATTCGATGATCCTCGTGAACAGTGCGGGGAAAATCCTCCTCAAGCACCGCAAGATCAATACACTGGTCGAATTGCTGACACCGCCGTATCTTCGCGGGAGAAAAGAGGATTTGACCGCGGTTGATACGCCACTCGGAAGGATCGGCGTCTTGATTTGTGCCGACAGCTTCCTCGAAGAGCATCACAAGATCATGGCATCGAAGAAACCGCAGCTCCTCTTGATCCCCTACGGCTGGGCAGCGGACAAGAAAAAGTGGCCCGGGCATGGCAAAAAACTCGAAGAGACCGTCAGCCGCATCGCAAAGAACGTCGGTGCCGCGACCGTCGGGCCGAACCTGCTTGGTGAGATCACCACCGGCCCCTGGAAGGGAAAGACCTTGCAAGGCCACAGCGTTGTCGCCGACAGCACCAGCAAAATCATCGCCCTCGGCAAAGACAACGAAGAAGAGATTCTGATCGTTGACGTCCCCCTGCCTCCGAAAACGGGCGATCATCTCGGCAGGCGCAACTCCAGGATGCCGCCCGACATGCCCTTCTGAAGCTGGACAACCACGCGGATGCCCTTCGTTTCCACGGGGTCGAAGGTCACCTGGTTGAAGGTGTCTTTCGCGGTGCCGTAACCTGACGCGTGTGTGACAGGTCGCCAGGTTTCGCCGTCGAGGCATTGCACTTCCCACGACTTCGGAACGCGGCAGCCGCCCCGCCCGGTGTCGTCAAACCAGTACACTTCGACACACGAGATGCGCTGCGGCTTCTTGAAGGTCAGGCTCACCCATTCCTGTGTGCCTTTGTGGTCCCACCAGGTGAATCGTGGGACAGAATGGTCATTTGAGCTGCTCGGCGAGAGCCCGTCGTTGATGGCGCGCGAGCTGTCGCGCATGTGGGACGCCGCCGGTTTTCCTTCGCGAGCGATTGTGGGCGGAAGCTTGGCCTCGGCCAGCGCCGGGGTCTCCGGCAGCCAGACGAGCATCTCTCCCGGCTCGCGGTTGTCCCAGGCGTGGTACGGGACAGCGACAATGGAAATCTCCTCGCTCTGGGGAACGGGCTGATAAAGGACGTCGCCCCATTCGACCGGCTTGCGGCGGAGGGCCTTGCCTCGAAGCACGGTGACTCCTCCAAGGAGGTCTGGCTCGAAGCGGGCTTCCAGTTTCGCCTCTCGCGGCAGGGCAATGTCTCGGACTGAACCGCCATTGTCCACGGCCTCCAAGCAATAGACGACCGGTCCTCGCTGCAATGCCACGCGGCCCACATTCGCCGCCACCTTTGGGTTGGCAGCGATTCGCCGGATGGGCATGGGCATGTCCAGGGTGATTGTGTCACCGCGGCGCCATTTGCGGCTTATGCGAAGGTAGCCGTTCTCTCCCGGCGTGGAATCAATCGCCTTTCCGTTGAGCCAGGCCGTGGCGCCTTCACACCAGCCGGGTATTCTCAGGTTTACGTCGAAAGTCGCCGGCGACGCGGGATTGATCGTCAGCTTCACTTGACCGGACCACGGATAGTCCGTCTCCTGGATCAGCTTGATCTCTTTTCCATTGAGTTTCACAGCGGCCTCACTGGCTGCGTAGAGATTCACCCAGACGCCGTTCGGCGAGGTGGCGTACAGATAACCACCCGCCTGAGGGATGAACCGCACAACGTTCGTGGGGCAGCACGCACATCCGTACCAGGACTGCCGATGGTGATGGCCGCGGCCGGCAAGGGGATTCACGTAGAAGAACTTTGAGCCGTCAAGCGAGACGCCGGAAATTGAACCGTTGTACAACACTCGCTCGAGAATATCAGCATATTTCGCGTGGCCGTGAAGCAGGACCAGGCGGTGATTCCAGAGGGCCATCCCGATGGCGGCGCACGTCTCAGCGTAGGCAGTGTCGTTTGGCAAATCGTAGGGTACCGTGAAGCCCTCGTTGCTCGCTGACGGACCGATCCCGCCGGTGATGTACATCTTCCGGTGAGCCACGTCCGGCCAGATGCGGTCCATAGCTGCCATCAGAGCCTTGTCGCCCGTCCGGGCCGCAACGTCCGCCACGCCGGAGTAGAGGTACATGGCGCGGACCGCGTGTCCGACAATCTCGCTCTGCTCCCGCACGGGGATGTGGTCCTGAGAGTACTCGCGGTTGGCGTATCCGCGCTTATCAATGAAGAACTTTGCCAGGTCGAGATATTTCTTTTTGCCAGTCACCTCGTAGAGCTTCACCAGCGCCAGCTCGATTCCCTCGTGACCCGGCACACCTACACGCTTTCCCTCACCGAAGATGCCAGCAATGTGGTCGGCGAATCGAATCGCAACGTCTAACAGAGTGCGCTTGCCGGTGGCGCGATAGTGGGCGACAGCCGCCTCGAAGAGATGTCCGGCGCAGTACAGTTCGTGCCGCACATGCAGGTTCGTCCACCGCTTGTCCGGCTCGACCAGCGTGTAGTAGGTGTTCAGGTAGCCGTCATCGTGCTGCGCTGCGGCGATCTTGGCGATGACCTCATCGAGCTGGGCTTCCAGCTTGGCGTCGGGATGTGCGTGCAGCGCGTATGCCACGCCTTCGAGGACCTTGTAGACGTCTGAATCGTTGAAGTAGATGCCCTGGAACTTGCCTTCCGCTAAGCCGGCGGCGACCTCGAAATTCCGTATGCGGTGGGTGATCTCGCATTGCTTCAGACAATGAGGCACCGTCACCTTCCGGTTGATCTCAATTCGAGGCGCCCAAAAGCGGTCGGTGAGCTTCACATCCGTGAACAGGACAGCGTTCAGCCGCTCGCGCGATTCAGCAGCCGCAACATCGGAACTGAGCAGCGGCACCAAAGCCGCCACGATCAAAAGCGAAAAAGTACAACTCTGAGCATGCATCATCTCACTAAGCCTCCTCATTTCCTGCGATTATAGGGTGCCTGTCTTCTTGCACCGATGCGCCGCGGACAGATGGCAGTCCTCGGCAGCGGCAAGGATAGCATATGCTCCGGGCTGTGGCAAAACCTCCATGGGGTGCGCAGGGGGGAGGCCGTCCTGCCAGGATGGTTGTTCTCTCGCCAAGACGCCAAGGGCGCCAAGGGGAGCTCGGTGACTGCCGCCCAAGGTGGGGCGGCAGGGAAGCGGAAGAGGGACTCGCACAGATCGCGGAGGCTGCGGAGAGGAGTTAGGTCTGGCTTTGGGTCCCTGGCCGCAGCACGTTGTCCACACCAGGGCATGAGAGCGGTCGCGGTCATTTCCCTGAATTCCGCTCGCGCACGCGGGCAGGCTTCGCGTCTTTGCGAGAGAGGTGCACAGGGGGTAGCCGTCTTGCCAGGATGGTTGTTCTCTCGCCAAGACGCCAAGGGCGCCAAGGGGAGTTCGGTGACTGCCGCCCAGGACTGAGGGACTGCCATTTCTAAAAAAAGGGGGAACCCCCCGAAAAGTTGGGATTTTGGGGTGGTTTGAGCACGAGAAAATCCCAACCTGGTTGGGAAAAGCGGGGAAAAGGATGGGGCAGGGATGGGACGGCAAACGGAAGGTGCGGCGGTCAGGCGCAGAAAGGGGCGAATTGGTGGAAGAAATGTGTTCAGAGAAGGCACCTTGTTCCTCCGGAAACGTGTTCGTTCTTCTGCTCTTTTTGGCAGGATTATACAATATTGATGAGAATTTGTCAAGGGCGAAGATCGCAGGGGACGGAGGGGCAGAAGGAGTGGCGCGGGCGTCCCGCCCGTGGAGGATCATGGGCAAGATGCCCATGCCACGAACCTAAAGAGCGGAGCGGACGCGGGAAGGGAAGAGGGGGGAACGCAGAGGCGCGGAGGGCGCGGAGAAAGAGGTTAACCGCAGATGAACGCAGATGAACGCAGATGGGCGCGGGGAGGGGGATTTTGGACAGGATGAACAGGATTTAGAGGATCAGGATTATCTGTTATCGCGTCGAAAAGGGAATATGTTGCCGGATGTGGTGTCACCCACGTGGGTTGACTTGTTGCGTGGCTTCAGGGATTTTCCGTTACGAACTGTGCCTCCCTCGCTTCGCCCGGCCTTCAGCAAATCATGGTGGCCATGTGACCCCGCCGAACCCCTCCTCGACATGATCTCCGTAAGCGTCCGGTGAGCACGTATTGAGTCTGGCACACAGGGAGCGATCGGAGGGATCAGGCGGGGATGTTATGGGTGGGGTGCTTTGCGTCTTTGCGAGAAGTTTTCTTCGTCCTGTTTTTCTCGCCAAGACGCCAAGATCGCCAAGCATATTCCCTGTCTGATTTCCAGTCATCTTGGCGCCTTCGCGCCTTTCTTTGCGTCTTTGCGAGAAGTCATCTTCGTCCCGTTTCTCTCGCCAAGGCGCTAAGATCGCGAAGCATATTCCCTGTCTGATTTCCAGTCATGTTCGCGTCTTTGCGCCTTTCTTTGCGTCTTTGCGAGAAGTCATCTTCGTCCTGTTTTTCTCGCCAAGGCGCTAAGATCGCCAAGCATATTCCCTGTCTGATTTCCAGTCATCTTGGCGCCTTCGCGCCTTTCTTTGCGTCTTTGCGAGAAGTCTTCTTCGTCCTGTTTTTCTCGCCAAGAGGCTAAGACGCCAAGGCTTCATGTGTCATGGTCAAGCCCGTTGACTCTTCGGTCCCTGGCTGCGGCCCATCGGGCAGGCTGGCCGTAGCCCCTGGGCAGGCGGGCAGCATCGGGTGCATCGTGTCGGACGGGAGATACGTTGGGCAAGGTAGCGGCGTGAAGGGCGGTTGAGTTATTGCGCCCTTACAGGGCTTTTTCGTTGTTTTGTCTGGTTTTCCCAGGGCGGTGCCCTGGGCTAAGCTATTGCGCCCTTACAGGGCTTTTCAGGTTCGGGGGTTTGCTGTCCCAGGGCGGTGCCCTGGGCTATGATATTGCGCCCCGTTGGGGCTTGGGGATTTTGGTGACCTTGTGTCCCTTTGGATTATTGTGCCCTTTCAGGGCGAAAAGAAGAGAGCCCCGTGCCACCAGCACATCCCCCGAGG